>Ga0315274_10002254_pt1 | contig 29203 bp, 27 predicted proteins | sample YL17G02_20_MG_FD_203700 | JGI IMG/M metagenome (GOLD analysis project Ga0315274, IMG submission 203700) | Sediment microbial communities from Yellowstone Lake, YNP, Wyoming, USA - YL17G02_20 | ecosystem: Environmental > Aquatic > Freshwater > Lake > Sediment | place: USA: Wyoming | collected...
TCCCCCTCTTCGATTACATCCTGTTCATCCTTCTGGCAGTCATGACCTACCACGACCTGAAGAAACAGTCAATCCCCAATTACCTGATAGCAATCCTTTGGATTCTGATGGCAGGGCTGCATCCAGACTTCACGGCAATATCCGTCTTCATCGTCGGGTTCATCATGCTTCTCAATTTCGTGTCGGTCAAGCTGGCAGAGAACGAAGTCCTTGGCTGGGGCGACGTTCTCATCCTGCCGATCGTCTTCGCCTGGGGCTGGGCGCTGTTCGGCTACACAGGATCTTTCACGGCCTTGGCGTTGGCGTTCATCACAGGGACAATCGTGGCCATTGCGGCTAAGACCAAGATTCCCCTGGTCGCATATATCGGCATCTTTTATGTAATATTGGCTACGGTGCTAGGATGATAAACTTTGGGAGGAAAAGCGTGACATCAAGGACTTCTGCCAGGGTTCAGATATCCGAAACCAACATAGTGGAGGAAAAAGGGGCATTCATGAAATGCTGGCTTTCTGAGTATGCCATGGAGAAGCTAATATCTAACCACACTATCAGGGTAAGGATACTTTTCAAGGGAACCAATAACACGAAGAGGATCGATTACTATACTGTCGCAGATATCCCTGTAAGAAAGCCAAAAATGATGAATAAGGGAGTCCGCTGCCTGGTAAAGCTCAGGAAGGTTGGCTAACTAATTTTCTGTTCGCAATATCTGCACATTTTCTGCACCAAGTATGATTACATATAACACTTCGTGGTTCTGCATTCCAAATATGGCCAAGTTTACATTGCCAGATAAGCTTATTACTGAATCCTAAATATTCAGGAGATTTACATAAACCTCCTCTTTCTAAGGCAATGTTTCGCATATCCTCAATATCATACTTTCTTCTACTTATTCCACTTTTTATTATCCCACAAGTAGGACACCAAGTTCCTTTACCTTTAATAACATTCTCAGGAGTTGCTTCCCAAACATGGTTTTCTTTACATTGCCATTTGAGATCTGTTTTTCCATCAATATATACAGTAGAGAGGCAAAGACCTCCTTTGGATCTAGCATGTTCTTGGCATTCATGTAGTTTTTTAGAAGAGGATATATTCAGCGTTTTATAATCAATATTTTCATATTCAGGAGTAACCACACACTTCCTCTTACATTCTTCTATAATATATTTTTCCATATCTTTAAATTTTATAATATAAGGAACTTCGATCAGGGTTATCATATTTTCTTGACAGAGTTTTCTTTTGAGGCAATCTACTTGCTGCTGTTCTTCAAAAGTTCTACTTATGAATACTTTACTTTTGTTATAGTGTTGAGATCCTTGATATTCAAATGCCAATCTCAATTCTTCACAGTAACCATCCAGTTCTATTCTATTTCCTCTTTCATTGACTAACCAATCAGGATGCATTTTTGGGAATTTCTTTTCAAAAATAGTCTCAAAGAATTCTCGACAAACTCTTTCACTAAATCCATGAGCACATTTTGGGCACCAACATCCTTTTCTAACATTCATTGGCAACATTTCAAATATATGTTTATCTATACATTCAAATAGGAGTTTGGTATAATTATTTATATATTTTGTAGATAAACACTTCCCTCCTTTATTCTCTGATATTCTCTGATATGTCTCAAGATTTCCTCTTTTCATATCACCATTTTTCTTAAATGCACATTTAGAGCACCAACTATTACTTTGTTTAAGACTAAGAGGCATTACCCACCATTCATGTCCTTCACTGCATCTTATATGAATTTTAGTATGGTTATTAACATAAATTGTAGATAAGCATTCCCCTCCTTTAGATCTTGCTATCTCTTGGAAGTATTCGATAGTCAAAGGTTTTCTTCCGCCCATCATTCCCACTTCTTTTTAGTTTTTTTAATTCTTGGTTTATTCCAGTATGGGCTTTTGCAACGAGGACATCTTTTAGGCAATTCCCCTGTATATATCCTTGAGAACCATTTGTATCTACATCTATTACACTCATTTTCTTTCATTGTTATTTCCATAGTATACTACCAACATAAGTATATATAAATGAATGCCTTAACCCTCCAATTTACCCCAAAGTTTAAAAACCAATGAAGAGACATTTTAAACGTTATAGTAGGTTTGATATTTATGGTAAATAAAGAAACTGAATTGGGAAGGAAGGATTATTTAGAATCTAAGGCGCAACTCACTTTGGCCGCAAGTGTAATGTACCTCTGTACCTTCTTTTTTGTCGTCGTGCTAGCACTACCCTTGATTGATCAGGGCATCGAGAAAATCATGGTTCCGACACTTTTGAATAACTCAACAGGGCAGGTCTCGCCAATGGCAGATATTACCATAATGTTTGCAAGATTCATCCCAATCATATTCATAACAGCAGTATTGGTTTCGGCAATCAAGACAGCAGTGCCGCAGTTCGAGTCAGACAGGCAGTATAGGTGAAAACCATGATGGACAAATCTATAATAACTAGGAGAGATGCTAAAGGTAAAGTGATATCTTCAGAAGAGATATGGTCAATTTCTGGCACTGATAAAATGCATGATACAATCCTGAAAAGGAATAAGAAAGGAGGATATTTCTAGGTGAGCTCACGATGATAAAATCACAGCCAAAGAAAACGAAAGCGGAAAAAGCGGCAGCCAAGAAAAAGGCAATAAGGAAAAAATGCGGATTGAAGGTGTAAACTATGAGTCTTATTGGAAATTCAGGAAAGAGGAGAGGAAATGAAACTCGTGGAATGGTCAGGGACATTACCACAGTAGCAGTCGGCATCGCAGGCATAAGCCTGATGGCAAGCATGATCAAGAAGTGATTGATATGGCAAATATATGTCCTTCGTGTTTAGGAACAGGGTATTCACAAAATTATGTATTTGGGCATTCAAATGATAAAACATGCAAAAGATGTGGAGGAACAGGTAAAGTAGGTAGATAATATGCCTTTCAAGTCAGATCGTCAGAGACGTTTCCTTTATTGGAAATATCCTGCGATGGCAAAGAGATGGTCTGAAGAGGCAAAGAAGAAAAGATAATCACATGGATAACAAAAGGGGAATTGCCAAGTGCAGGAAATGCGGAGCAATATACGGCAGTCATCTGTCAAGATGCCCTGATTGCGGCGCAGGCGGGCTCGGTAAGGTATTCGGATATTGAGGTAATGTGACTATGGTAACATGTATGTTATGCGGGAAGGAAATCAGGGGAAGACCTTATGAAACAGTCGGGATACAGGAATGCGATGAATGCTACCACCATAAGAGGGCAAAGTCATATGGAATCAATATAAGTGGCAAGTCAAAAGGCGATAATAAATGGTAACAAAATACACAAGGGAGTTGAGAACCCAGCAGAGGGAGCATCCAAAACTTCCGCAGAGATACCTGAGAATGATTGTCAGGGATCATTTGAGGCTAGGGGGTGGCAAGTAGGTGAAGCCCTTTCTGGCAGTTGTATTCATATTAATGGCAGGCAGCTTAGCGTTTGCCTTGCCGACAGCTCCAGACACATGCCAGACGCAAATCCTTCTCAATGAAATGATAACCATATGCATCTTGGCAATAATTGTGGGAATAATTGTAAAGGTAATATCCTTAGTGGCGAAGTTTGAAATCGACACGAAAACAATTTTGGTTTTAGTTGGGATAACTATAGTGATACTATTCGTATATGCATTCATCGTTGGGGGCATGAGCCCATGCACGCCGCCGCCAAGCTGACAGATATGGATAGCAGGCTGGTTCTTGCGGCAGTAATATTCTTAGCAATATTCAGCCTGAGCTTTGCAGAGGAATTAGTCATTGCCCAAGAAGAACCTGTCACATTGGCTAAAGAAGCAGTCATGACAGATAAGATAGAAACCGTCTTCAAGATTGACCTTTCTTCTGCAACATATCAATCGCAGCAGGAAAGTCTCCAATGCAAGCTTCAGAAAATAATTATAGGTGGAAAAGTAGGAGGATTATTGTGCCCTTCAGAGCCTCCATATATCATAAATGATACTTTGGTTTATAAAGACAGCGACAGGGGATTCATTGGCATGGCTCCAGGCCTTGTAGAAAGCATGATAAGTGAAAAGACGCAGTATATGAATTACACCTATTATCCGAAAGAGGACAATCTGCTGAATATCTCCTTTGTATTCGACAATGAGCAGATGAATTATTTGACGCTAGAGGTATTCAATGGGGATAAATGGGTTCCTGTTAATATGAATAAGACAGTTTTGGAAATTAACGGCGACGAATTATATCAGGAAACCGCAGAGGAAAATCTAACTGGAATAGGGAAAACAGTCTATTCAGTCCATGATATTTTCTTCCATGAGGGAGACAGCTATCAGATGAAAGTTATTTACAGCACGCCAGAAACCCAGGGGAAATACAATGTGGATTTTTATCAGGGTAATGAATCTGATTTGCTGAACGGTAATGCCGATATCTTTACTGAGTTGGATCCGTGGTATTATACTTATAATGGGATAGCGTCAGGAGGAACTATTACCATAGTTGGAAATGAAATGGTTCATACATTCACATCTAACGGATATTTTGTTCTTAGTAATGGTTCAAATATTACTACTGCCAAAATCCTTGTAGTTGGAGCTGGCGGCGGCGGAGGAACAGGAAGTTCTAGCTATGGTTCAGGAGGCGGTGGTGGTGGTGGAGGATCAGTATATAATTCATCTGTGGATATAACTCAATCAAATACGACCATTACAGTAGGGGCAGGAGGAGCGGCTAATACAAATGGAGGAAACTCTAGTTTTGGAGGGCTCATAAATGCGACAGGCGGAGGCGGAGCAACTCAAGATAGCGATGGTAAGAATGGTTCATCAGGAGCAGGAGGCGGAGCTACAAGCAGTTCAGGAGCTGCAGGAGGATATGGAACAGTTGGCGGAGTAGGTGGAGATATTATAACTATTGGAGGTAATGGTAGTGCTAGTCTTAATGTAAGTTCATCAGTTAGTCTTGGAGGCGCAGGAGGAGGAGCAAATGCTTCAAATGGAGGAACTACAAATTCTACTAAGGCAGGTAATGGAGGTAATGGAAGTTCTTATACCATTTACAATGGAACTGCAATTTATTACGGAGGCGGCGGCGGAGGCGCAGTAGGAGCTTCTACTTGTGGAACTAAAGCATCAGGAACAGGAGGAACAGGAGGAGGCGGAGCAGGAGGTTGTGTAACAACAGGAACGGCAGGAACGGCAGGAACGGGCGGCGGAGGCGGTGGAAGCGGAGCCTCGACTTCTACTAGGGCAGGAGCTGCAGGCGGAAGTGGAACTGTTATCATTAGATATGTTTATTATTCACTTAATATTACTTATAATTCTGTAACAGTTTCAAATGGAAATACTGTAGTTGTTAATGTAAGCGTAAATGTATCTGGAAATTCAACTCTAGATATTATAAACATATCGCTTTATGATTGGGATAACAATCTAATAGTTTCGGGAGCATCAAATATAAGTCCATATGTTGCCAATTTTAGCGGTTTACAAACAGGGATATATACTTTAAATACGACTGCATATGATCAGAAAGGCAATTATGAAATACTTTCATACGATACTTATAATCTTACTTTAAATCCAAGGATAATTATTGCTCCTATAATCATAGCTACAAATACAACAAATATAACCTATAATAATAGGACTGTATTATATTATTTTTATCCTTCAGGAGCAACAACTAATAAAACATATAGCGTTAATATCACAGGGGTTGCTGATAATGTTTCCTTACTGGTTATTGCTGGCGGCGGAGCAGGAAGTGGAGCTGGATCCAGCAATAATGCCGGAGGCGGCGGCGGAGCAGGCGGAGTGTATTATAATTCAACTTACCTATTAAATATTGGTAACTATTCCCTATTCATAGGAGCAGGAGGGGTAGGTCATATATCAGGTTTTTATAATGGGATTAATTCATCTTTTGGTTCTATACAAGCGATGGCAGGCGGCGCAGGAGGAACTTATGGTGCAGGAACAAGACCAGGAATGGATGGAGGTTCAGGAGGCGGCGGAGGTGGAGAGAATAACAGCGCAGGTGGTTTAGGATTATCTGGGCAAGGAAATAATGGGGGATATGGTAATACTTCTTCAAATGGTGCTACTGGCGGCGGCGGAGGCGCAGGAGCAGTAGGAACTAATGGTATCAATAGTCCTCTAGCTGGTGGGAATGGAGGAAATGGAATTTCAATAAATATAACAGGAACTCCAATATATTATGCTGGCGGCGGCGGAGGCGCAACAGGAGCATCAGGCGCAGGAGGATTAGGGGGGTTAGGAGGAGGAGGAGAGGGAGGAACTTATGGAAGTGGGAATGCCGCTAATTACTACGGAGGCGGCGGCGGAGGAGCAGGAGCATCAGGTTCTACTGTTGCAGGTGGTAGTGGATATGCAGGAATAGTAATATTGAGATATGATATTTCTAATTCATCAGATTTAGCTCCTCCAGTAATCCAATTCGAGGCTCCAACAACCAACACAAGCGCAGGCACAACATCAACTTCAATCATAGCCAACGTGACAGCAACAGACGAAACAGCATTGACAAACATTACCATAAGGAGATACAGTTCAGTAGGTGCGGTATTGAACACGACAAACTCAACAACAAGTCCGCTGTTTGTCAATTATTCAGGATTGTTAGATGGAGTATATTATTGGAATGCGACTGCATGGGACACTTCCAATAATACTGCCAGCACAGAAACTAGGAATGTAACCATAGATACATTGAATCCTACAATCCAATTCGAGATTCCAACCGACAACAGTTCAGTAGTCGTCAGCAGGTTCAATATCCTATCGAATGTTTCAGCTACGGATACCAATCTGATAAACGTTACGACAAGATTGTACAATTCTGGGGGTGCATTGGTGAATTCTTCAATATCGAATTACAACAACTTCTCAGGATTATCAGTAGGAGTATATTACCTTAATGCGACTGCATATGATCTTGGGGGGAATTTCAATGACACGGAAACCAGGAATATAACCGTTTACACGGCAGTTCCTTCAGTCACGTTTGTTTCACCAAGCACAGCAGACGGAAGCACAGTGTTCGCAACCCAGAGCATTTCAGTGAATGCCACAGCCACAAGCCTGTTTAACATTTCCAACATAACAATATATTTCTACAATGCAAGCGGGGGGTTGATGTACAATATAACCAACTATAACACTTCATTCCACAATTATTCATTCTCATCGTTGCCGAATGGCAGCATAGTCTATTATAATGCGACCGCATTGGATACGGATGGGAAGACAGGATTCAGCGCAACTAGGACAATCACAGTGGCTTACTTCAATATCTCTTTGGTTACATATCCAGCAGATTATGCGACGCAGTTGATTTCATTGACAAACATAACCTATAACATAACATTCATCTATCCTCCGATGCAGTCGCTCAACTGCACGCTATTCCAGGATACATCATACAAAGGATCGACAGGAGTGCTCGCAGGAGGAATTTACAATACAGTTGGGTTATTTGACGCAGGACTGCACACCTGGAACATATCGTGCACGCATATTGCCACCAGCGGAGTGAAAAGCACTTCAAACCTAAATGTTAATATTATTCCAAGCAACTTCTCAGGAACGGTATACCTTTCGGCAAACAAAACAGTATTGGCAGGATCGCAGGCATTGTGGTATGATCAGAACGAAGCGCTCAACCTAATATACTTCACGAATGAAAGCGGCGTGCAGAAGATAAACTATTACAACATAAACAACTCGGTCATATCCTATAATTTCACACAGTCATTGAACCAGACAAAAGCATTCTTCGTGGCCATGAGAGATGTCGACAGCAAGCTGAAGCTGCTGACATTCAGCAAGGACAACTCTACTTACCACGTTATCTTGATAAATACTACAAGAATGGTAATCAACAATTATACTGACGCAAGGTTCGCAAACGTTATGAACAACAGTTATTATGATCCTTATAGATATGCTTATACCAAACACTTCAGTTCACTTACTTTGACAGCCAATGAATCTTCGCATGTGTTCATGATTCCAATGATGAACCAGTCTGTATATGTCAGGATGTATGCAGGAAATGAATCTATCCAATGGCTATACACGGTTCCTTATGTCGGAGTAAATGCGACTTCGTTTGGAGGAGCATTCACTACCATAGCCAACGAAAGCACGCTCAGCAATTGGATTGTAAACAATTATTCAGTAGGGCTAACGGCTGCCAGCAACCTTTCTACCTATTATATCAACTCGACAGATAAGGGGCTAGATAATACAAAATTATTGGCAGAGGATACAGCAATTAGGATGATTGCAGCAGGTTGGAATGGAACCAAGATATACTATGAGCAGTCCACTCCTTCAACTTACCAGGTAATGCTGAACTCAAGCCATATGAAGATAACGAGATTGGAGGATATGATTAATGCGTCAATTTACAATGCCTCTAATCCAATAACCAATCCTTCCAATTTCATATTCGTGGACGATGATACATTCATATTCTTCAGTAACGAGACAGATGGAAATATCGCCTACTCCTGCTATTTCAATACCACTACAGGGAACTGCACCAGGATAAAGGAGAATTCATATTCCCAGAACATAACTTATTATAGGGGGAATATGGTAACTTCCGATAAGAGCATATTCACAAATACAGTAGGAGCAGTAACCGTGGATTCTACATACACCAAACTGACATTCCAATCCAGCATATACGACTATAAATTCAGGTGCTATGACGAGATGTTGGAGACAAGGGATCCTTTCTCAATACAGATATACACGGATAATTCCTCTGCAATATTAGTGCCACAGTTATACGGCTATGCTGCTTCCAGCGGATCTTTTGGGACAGGCACAAGGAAGTTTTACCAGACATGTTATGGCGGAACAAATAGGCTATTCCTATTCGGGGCAGGGACGGCTTATCCTTTGAGCGGGTATTCATTGTTGATTCCAAGGGGGCAGTATTTCACATTCACAGTTACCACTTCAATGTCAAACCCAATATTGAATGCTACAATTACTGCAACAAGATTCAGCCCTGACAATGCAGCATACGTTACCATAGAGCAGGGTTTGACAGATAGCCAGGGAAAAGCAACATTGTTCCTAGAATCAAACATACTTTACAAAATGTCAATAGTTGCAGATGAATATAATCCATTGACATTTGATTATGTCCCAATAAACGGAAGCAATTATATATCTGCAGTGATGAGAACAAATGCCACAGTAATATTCAATTCAATACCTGTGGGGTATAATAACAACATAATGTATGGATTATTCCCACCTCCAGGGAATTATAATAATACGATAAATTTATCCTTTGTCATCATAGATCCAGACGCAACATTGGAATATTATGGCATAGATATTTACAGAAGGGACAGCAGAGGTTATGAAACCTTATGGTACAACAACACCGTTTATGGCCAGCCTTATGGCGGAACAATAACAGTCAACCTGCCTACAAACTATTCATACAGGCCTTACAAATATTTCAAGGTATTCAATCAGACAGAGTATCATATCATTGATGATAGCTATCTCATAGGAAGCGTGCAGAAAGCATTTGCGGCTATAGCTGAAAAATTACAGGATACGGGATTCATTAAAGGTTGGTATCTGTATTTCATAGGGATATTCTTTGCAATGCTTTCAGTTGGGTTCGTATCAAAATATTCCCCTGAAGGAGCAGGAGTGATAGGATTGATAGTGCTTTGGGGGTTCACAATGTTTGCCCCTGCCGCAGTGATATTGGATATGAGTATAGCTGGGACTCCAATTCAAGCATGGATGGTCTCGACATTGACAACGGTCTGCGTAGGAGCAGTTATGTATTTGAGGCAGTATTGGACATAGGTGGCATGAAATGAGACTATCAACATTTATTTTGTTTAACTTGGCAATGACGCTGGTGTTTTTCTGCGTAGGATACTATAATTTACTTACCTCAGTGGCATTCGGAATGTATTCCGGAAGCATGGGAATGAATATAGACACTTCTACTGGGAATTTGACAAACGCAAGCATGTCGCATGGCCAAGCAATAGAAATATCTAATTCAACGGCAGGTCATCTTGGGTTAGTTCAGACAATTGCGCAGTCAATACTTATTGATACGAATACAGCCATAGCATTTGGATTGGCAATTGCATTATTAGTAGCAATATCCTATCTTAGCGGATTCTCAGCCAATTTCTTGGTTCCTGCTTTGATAATAATAGTTGTAATGAATTTCTTGTTTTTCCCAATAAGCATTCTTATGGATGCATCATTGCCATTATTCTTCAAATTCTTCATTTTTGCAGTGTATAATACATTCACTATCATATCGGCAGTGGATTTCATAAGAGGTGGCATGTAAATGTCAATCAAGGCAATTTTTATGGCAATATTCCTTATTGGAATATCTTGCTCCTATAATCCCATAACGATAACAGTTCCATCTAATTTCTCGTATCAAGATACTTGCATGGCCACGAATTCATCAGGATTGAATTTCTTTGGTGATAGTATAGGAGCATGCACAGGACAATATGTTGGAGACGTTGGACTGTTATTCCTATTTTTCGTTGGATTTTTCTTGGCATATACAGTATTGCAGAATACCAGAGTAGAGGCGAAAGCTGTAATTCTCATTCCTGTATTCATACTTTCAGCGACGTTCTTCCCATGGATGCTAATAGCAGTAGCCATGGTGGCATCATTCCTATTATTCCTGGCATTGAATAAGGTGAGCAGCAGATGACATCAGAGGATATCCTTTATGCCAAGGCAAAGAACATACTCAAAGGCATCCCAAGGGCGAGGGACGGATTCGTGACAAAGGACAGGCTAAGGAATGATTTGATATGGAGATACAGGATAAAGAATAGCGACATTTATCTTTTGATTCAGGAGCTTGAGAAAAGAGGGCTCATTGAAAGGGCAAGGCACGGCTACAAGATAAAGAATGTTTAAAAGCACATATGGAGGAAAATAAAATGGGAATGGAAAAGAAATGGGGGATAACATATGCTAGCTGAGTTCGTAATAGCTTGGGTTGTTTTGGTTGCTCTCCTCCTTATTTATTCAGAATATACAAGGGCCGCCTATGTTGGCATAATATCAGGAGTGCTTCTTTTGATAATGGGAGCTTGGGTTCTTACGGATGTAAATGGAATTGAAGTAAGAACAGGTGAGATACAGAATTACAATAATACTGCGGCAAGCGTGGCAATAAACTCAACTGTTATTAATTCCACACAGTCAGGGAACATAACAACTATTTATCAATATTCAACATTAGTCATACCAATATATGCAGGATATACAGTTGAGCAGCTTACAGGCATTCTTGCGTTATTATTTGGATTGGCAATGATGCTGATATATTCATTGAGATTCTGGGGGCAGCATAAGACTCCAAATGCAGCGGGTGGCGGCTAATGTATTTCGAATTCATTTGCGTAGCCTGCCTGATAGTTTCAGTATTGATCGCATATTCAGAGTATACGAAGCACCCTTATACAGGGATAATTGGAGGCGCAATGTTGATAATATTGGGGCTGCTTCTTTTGACAGATCCAACTGGAATTCAATTTAAGACAGGAGAGACAGTCTCCTATTACGGATTAGGATTATTATTTGCGGGTGTAAATTGTGAAAGGTAAAATAATATTATTATTTTTGGGGTTGATATCGGTAGGGTTTTCGCTGACTAATCTTTCTGATAACGGATATAATGCAAGGGAGGTTGGCACAGGCAATTTGGTTGCATTGGGCAATCTTTCCATATTCATATACAATGAATCAAGCGGTTCTACCCCCCCAATATGGGATGAGGATTTTACTGATGCGATAATCAACGGAAGCTGGAATGTCAAGATGGAGAATATCCCCATAATGTATGGGGTTGAGTATTGGAAGGCTTATCAGATAAATGGCGAGGACATTTATTTCAATGGAACCCCTAGGATAACATTCTTCACTTCGATAGGCGATTTGCCTGCTACGGCAGCCAACGTTGCCCATATAGACCAAAATGAAGATTGGACTATCTATAACATAACTGCAAATACTTTTTATGGCAAGCTCGATTGGTCATATATACAGAATCCTCCAATCTACAACAATCTTTCGCTTGCTCAGATAGTCGCTTCAATTGGCAACTGGAGCTTGGACAAGTCTTCATATACAACTACTGCAAATCTGCCTGTCTATAACAATCTTTCATTATCTCAGGCAGAAGCTTCCTTGGGGAACTGGTCAGGCAACAGCTCTTCAGTGGCTAGGATTGGCAACTGTTCTATAGGAGAATTCGTAGCAAACATCACGACTTCGGGCGTGCAGTGCATGAATGTTTCGGCCGTAGCTGAAACCGATCCTGTTTGGACTTCTGAGAAAGTGAATTATACGATGACAATCAATCTTCCAGTATATAACAATCTTACCTTAGCTCAGATAGAGACTTCTATAGGAAATTGGTCAGGGAATATGTCAAGTTATACAAAGACTTCGGATCTTCCTGTGTATAATAATCTAACATTATTGCAAGTTGCAGCTAGTCTTGGAAATTGGTCTGGGAATATGAGCTCATATACAACGACTGCAAATCTTCCAATTTACAATAACGGAACTAGCAATCTTACAATACCTCAGGTAGAATCGAACTTAGGGAACTGGTCTGGGAATAGCTCTTCAGTGGCAAGAATAGGAAATTGCTCTGCAGGGCAATATGTTGTCAATACAACCACTTCTGGGGTAGAATGTATGAACATATCAATATCTTTTCCAATCTATAACAATGGCACTTCAAACCTTACTCTGTCAGACATTGAAGCTAATTTAGGGAATTGGACAGGCAACATATCCTTGTATACCACTACAGCGAACTTGCCAATTTACAATAATGGTTCTGTCAAGGATATTACAGCAGGAACTGGCCTTACAGGAGGGAATATAACTACTTCAGGAATAATTGCGCTTAATGATACCTATGTTGTACTGTTATTTCCAATTTATAATAACGGATCCTCTAACCTGACGCTTTCAGATATAGTGAATAGTATTGGGAACTGGAGCTTTGATAAATCTTCATATACAAACACTTCCAATCTTCCAGTATACCAGAATGGATCCTCTAACTTGACGCTGGCGCAGGTAGAGGCTTCCATAGGCAACTGGTCAGGGAATAGCTCTTCAGTTGCTAGGATAGGAAACTGTTCTCCTGGAGATGTAGTCCAAAATATTACAACTTCAGGTGTAGAATGCCTCACTGTTTCAGGGCTGTTTCCAATTTATAATAATGGAACTTCAAACTTAACTTTAGCGCAAGTAGAGGCTAGTATTGGAAACTGGTCAGGCAACATGTCAAACTACTGGAACAAGACAGATACTCCAGTTTATAATAACGGAACAGTGACTGACATAACGGCAGGAACAGGATTGACAGGAGGAAACATAACAACATCAGGAACTATCGCTTTGAACGATACATACGTTACAAGTTTATTTCCTATCTATAATAATTTAACGCTTGCTCAGATAGAATCTTCAATTGGTAACTGGTCAGGCAACATGTCGAACTACTGGAATAAAACAGATACTCCAGTATACCAGAACGGTTCTTCTAATCTTACCTTAGCACAGATAGAGGCTTCAATAGGAAACTGGAGCGGCAATATATCTAATTACTGGAACAAGACGGAGACTCCTGTATACCAGAACGGCTCAAGTAATTTAACTTTGGCGCAGGTCGAAGCATCGGTTGGCAATTGGTCAGGTAATATTTCCTTATACACAACAACGGCCAATCTTCCTGTGTACCAAAATGGATCCAGCAATTTAACATTAGCACAGGTAGAAACATCAATTGGAAACTGGTCTGGCAATATCAGTCTTTATACAACTACAGCTAACCTTCCTGTATATAACAATGGATCCAGCAATTTAACATTAGCGCAGATTGAGTCCTCGATTGGAAACTGGTCAGGGAATATGTCGTTATATACAACAACGGCTAATTTACCAGTATATAATAATGGAACTTCAAGGATAGATACAATTGCATCTATAGACAATTACATCCAAGTGCAGAATGGAACATTGACAAACATTTCAATGAATGAAACTCAATTGAATACCACTATCAATAACAGTATTTCAGGGGCAATTGCTGTTGCATTGGCGACAACAACTTATTACCCTACTTTATTCTATAATTCTTCAGGAACGGTTGTGGCTGCAGGGGGTAATTTAGGCAACCTTTCTTATTATGACAATCAATATTTTAATATTACAGAGAATAATGCGGGAGCTAATCCTCTAACATTATATGTTAATTTCACAAATGTCACAAATTTCACATCATTGAATCTTAGGGAAAGATATCAGGGAGGGAATGGCCATCAGATTGTAGTAGAAATATATGATCAGGTATTGCTAGGTTGGGAAGGATATGGCATAATAACAGATCAAGCAATTCCTGTGATAGCAGCATTCCCAATATTAGACCCAACAGACCATATTATCAATGGAACTGTGGAAGTTAGATTGAGGCATATTGAAAATGGAAAGCCAAATCATTATCTGGATATAGATATGATAACTCTTTCAAAAGGTTTGGTAACTTATACCACTAATGAGCATGATTCATTAAGTGGAAGAAATAATCCAGGGAATCATCCACAATATCTTTTAAGAGATGGAACAAATAATATGACAGGTAATCTGCAACTGGGAGTCTATAATTTAACCGCAGGAAACATTTTTGCAAATATCAATTGGTCATATGTCCAGAATGCTCCTATCTACAATAATGGTTCCAGTAATTTAACATTGGCTCAGGTTGAAGCGAGTGTCGGAAACTGGAGTGGAAATATGTCCTTATATACTACTACAGCGAATTTACCAGTTTATAACAATGGATCCAGCAACCTCACATTAGCTCAAGTCGAAGCGAGTGTCGGGAACTGGTCTGGGAATATGTCAGCATATACGACTACTGCTAATCTCCCTGTATACCAGAATGGTTCTTCAAATCTGACATTATCGCAGGTCGAAGCATCGGTTGGCAACTGGTCAGGCAATGCTTCAGATTATACAAAGACAGCAGATCTTCCTGTGTATAACAATGGCTCTTCAAATTTAACGTTAGCACAAGTTGAAACTTCATTAGGCAATTGGTCTGGCAATATGAGTGCGTACACGACAACGGCTAACCTTCCAGTCTATAATAATGGAAGTAGTAATTTGACACTAGCCCAAGTAGAGGCTTCAATCGGAAACTGGTCAGGGAACGCTTCAGATTACACAAAGACAGTAGACCTCCCTGTGTATAATAATGGAACAGGAAACAGCAATCTTACACTAGTTCAGGTTGAAGCTAGTATCGGAAACTGGTCAGGGAACGCTTCAGATTACACAAAGACAGTAGACCTCCCTGTATATAATAATGGAACTGGTAACAGCAATTTAACATTGGCTCAGGTTGAAGCTAGTATCGGTAACTGGTCTGGCAACATGAGTGACTATACCAAAACAGTTGATCTTCCTGTCTACCAAAATGGTTCTTCTAATCTTACTTTGACACAGATAGAATCGAGTATTGGTAATTGGAGTGGAAATATGTCAGATTATACCAAAACAGTTGACTTACCAGTTTACAATAACGGAACCGGTAATAGTAATTTGACACTAGCCCAAGTAGAGGCTTCAATCGGGAATTGGTCTGGGAACGCATCTTCATATACAACAACAGCTAATCTACCAGTATACAATAATCTTTCAGCAAGTAGTATCGTAGGATTAGTAGGGAATTGGAGCCTCGATAAATCTTCGTATACGAATACGTCAAATCTTCCTGTATATAACAATGGAACTAGCAACCTTACGCTAGCACAGGTAGAAGCGAGTATTGGCAACTGGTCAGGAAACATAAGCTCCTACACTACGACAGCGAACTTGCCTGTGTACCAGAACGGTTCAAGCAACTTAACGTTAGCGCAGGTAGAAGCGTCTGTAGGAAACTGGTCTGGCAACATGTCAGCGTATACAACTACAGCCAATCTCCCAGTATATCAAAATGGATCCAGTAACTTAACTCTTGCAGATATAGTTAATAGCATCGGTAATTGGAGCTTAGATAAATCTTCATATACAACAACAGCGAACCTTCCTGTGTACCAGAACGGATCTTCCAACCTTACTTTGGCGCAGGTCGAAGCATCAGTTGGCAACTGGAGTGGCAACATGTCAGCGTATACAACTACAGCTAACCTACCAGTATATCAGAACGGATCATCGAACCTTACGCTGGCGCAGGTCGAAGCCTCTGTAGGAAATTGGAGTGGAAATGCATCTTCGTATTCCACTTTAGCACAGACAGAAGCATCAATCGGTAATTGGAGTGGAAACATGAGCTCCTACACCACGACAGCGAACTTGCCTGTGTACCAGAACGGTTCAAGCAACTTAACGTTAGCGCAGGTCGAAGCGTCAATTGGCAATTGGAGTGGAAATTCTTCATCTTATACAAAATTAGCTGATTTGGTAAGCCTTTTGGGCAACTGGAGCGCCGATAAGACAAGCTATGTGCCATGGGCAGACTTGGTTGCGGCAGTAGGGAATTGGACATCCGACAAGGCTTCGTATACAGCTACTTCAGGATTAGTTGCCGCTTTGGGAAATTGGAGCGCTGATAAATCCTCATATACAACTACAGCTAATCTTCCGGTATATAATAATGGATCTAGTAATCTGACTCTTCCTGATATCGAGGCGAACCTCGGTAACTGGACTGGGAATAAATCATCATATACAGACACAGCAGGAATTCCAACCCTTATGGGAAATACAACCATAGCTAGAGCAGGGAACGATACCTGTTCAGCAGGGCAGGTCGTAGAGAACGTAAGCATATCTTCAACCGGAGTGGTTGTTGAATGTGTTGTAGCTTCTTCGTTAAGCTTACCTGACATAGAGGCTAACCTAGGAAACTGGACAGGTAACATGTCAAGCTACACAACGACAGCGAACCTGCCAGTGTATAATAATGGAACCAGTGATTTGACATTGGCGCAAGTGGTTGCCAGTATTGGCAACTGGACATCAGATAAGTCGAATTACCCTGCCTTGACAGACTTAGTTGGATTGTTAGGAAACTGGTCAGCAGATAAGTCTTCATATACAGCCACTTCTGGAATAGTAGGTTTAGTCGGTAATTGGAGCCTTGACAAATCTTCATATACGGCTACAGTAGACCTTCCAGTGTATCAGAACGGATCTTCTAATTTGACGATTACAGATGTCATGGCAGCAGTCGGAAACTGGAGTGGAAATGCTTCATCTTATACAAATACAACAGAAATACCTACGCTTATGGGGAATAACACGATAGCAAGGGCAGGAAATGATACATGCACCCCTGGGCAGGTAGTAGAGAATGTTAGCATATCTTCTACAGGAGTGGTTGTGGAATGCGTAGTGGCTTCTTCGTTGAGTTTGCCAGATATTGAAACGAATCTCGGTAATTGGTCTGGGAATATATCTTCATATACGACTACGGCAGACCTTCCAGTATATAACAACCTTAGCTTGCCTGATATAGAAACCAATTTAGGTAACTGGTCAGGTAATGCTTCTGCATATGCAAAATTATCAGATCTTGTAAGCTTATTAGGGAATTGGTCAGCAGACAAGGCAAGTTATCCTGCATTGACTGATTTGGTAGGATTGTTAGGCAATTGGAGTGCAGACAAGTCTTCATATACCAACACAGCAGGAATTCCAACATTGATGGACAATTCTACGATAGCAAGGATTGGCGACTGCGGCGCAGGTGAGTATGTCGAGAATATAACCACTTCTGGGGTGGAATGCTCTGCGGTTGCAGTTGTAGTTCCTTACCAGGATGCAGCAGCAGGATGGACAAACACTTCATCTTTGACATTGACGAATCTGAATGTCAGCTTTACAAGTGGATTCATAATGAATACAACTACAGTCAAGCCAGCATGTGCAGCCGCCGAGAGAGGGAATCATTGGTATGACCAAGGAGGTAACAACGTAGCCGACATTGAATGGGTATGCATGAAGAACAGCACTAATGGATACGCTTGGACACAAGGATGGAATCCAGGTTGAGGTATATGCATGAACCACAAATTAGTTTTTTTAGCGGTTTTACTCGGACTGGTTAGTTTATCCTATTCAGCAGCAGGAACTACTCAGGTTACAGGATGCTCAATCGTTGGAATTACTGGAAATACAACAGTATGTAATTTCACTTCTTCAGGAACTTTCAATCTATCCTTAGTAAATTCTAACATCAATGCATATGTATTGGTCGTGGGCGGAGGCGGAGGCGGAGGCGGAGTTTCTGCGGTTGCCCAATATACAGGAGGCGGAGGCGGAGGAGGTTCCATAGTATATAATACCTCATATATTCTTACAGCAGGTTCATCTTATACTGCAACTGTTGGCGCAGCAGGAGCTGCAGGAGGCAATACAGGAACCAGAGGAGGCAATGGAACCAACTCTACCTTCGGGGTTCTTACAGCAGGAGGAGGTCGTTCTGGAGGAGGTTCGCTTGCTGCAGATGCTCCTGGAACTAACGGAACAAATTTCACAGGAGGCGCAGGAGGAGGCGCAGGAAGCCGTGCCACTACAGAACAAGGTGGAACTTCTGGATTTGAAGGATATGGAGGCAATTCCACATCTGGAGGTGGCGGAGGCGGAGGAGCAGGTGGAAATGCTACAACAATGGGAGGTGGAAATGCAATTGCAAGCGCAACTGCGCCTGTTGCAGGATTGGGAGGTAACGGTTCTTCATATACAATCTCAGGAGCAAGCGTGGCATATGGAGGCGGAGGAGGAGGAGGAACAAACGCAACTGGAACTGTAGGTGCAGGAGGAACTGGAGGAGGAGGTTCTGGAGGTAAAAATGCTGTTGGAGTTGCAGGAACTGCCAATCGTGGAGGCGGAGGCGGCGGAGCAGGAGGTTCTTCAGCAAGAGTTGGAGGCGCAGGAGGAACTGGGGTAATAATATTAAATTATACCGCATATGAAATCAATGTCAGTTTTGCTGCTAATTCTCAAGCGTCTGCAGTGATAGGGAGGAATTATCTTGAGATAAATGTAACCTCTACAGTTGCTTACGCTTCTGTATTAGACCACATCAATATTACCTTATATAATGCTGCAGGAGGGATAGTTGCTTCATCAGAATCCAATACAACCCCCTTCTTTTATAATATAACTGGAATAGCGGATGGAAATTACAGTTTGAATGCTACGGCGCAAGATACTGCAGGATTCGTTGATAAAACTGAGACAAGATGGTTCGGAGTTGATACGACTAATCCTGCAATAAATATTCATGCTCCGACAACAAATACTACAATAACCAATACCACAAACAATTGGATTGCCTTTAATGTCACTTCCACAGACTTGAATCTGAAGAATTTGACAATGAATTTATTCAATTCAACAGGAGGGACTCTCAATACAACAACGACTTCGCAGACATGGTGGAATACGACATGGAGATATAAAACGCAGATAAATATAACAAACCTTACTTGTGTTAGTTCTTATTGTCAGTTTAATATGTCATTGGATTTGAATGAGACGTATACAAATGGTTCTGATATTAGAATATTGAATTCATCTGAAAATGGAGAATTGACATTTTGGAGAGAGGATGGATGGGCTGCTACTACTGCTTCTGGAAATATATGGATAAATGCTTCTAACGGAACTTATATGATTTGGATATATTACAATGCTTCAGGAGTATCTGATAAGAGTAGTGTTGATGACACTTTCATTTTAGGAGATGATTTTGATTCAGGAACATTAAATACAACAAAATGGACTATAACAGGTTCTGGATATAATACTTCTTGTACTTCAGCAGGAGTAGGAACATGCGGAATAACTTCTTCAGCAGCAAGCTTCAGATATGTAACGGCTGCTATATCTTTCAATTCAAATAATACTTGTATTCTTGCTAATGAATTCCATCCGTCTACTTCATTAGCAGGACATATTTTAGGATTTGTAAACGGTTCAGCGGTATATGGTACTGCTTCTCCTGACGTATTTTACTTTGGGTATTCATGGGATAAAACAACAGGATATACTAGACCATATAATGTTTCAGATACAAGCATAGCTGTAAATAAAGCAAATCAGTGGCAACTTGTTAAACTGTGTGATTGGATAAATGGGAGCACTAGAATGGCTACGGTGTGGGTAAATGAAACTCAATATATAAATGTTCCTGCGATTTCTAATAAATATACAAAATATTTAGGAATATCACAGTTATATGATAATGGTAAAACATTTGCATGGGATTATGCTTTTGTGTATACTTATCCTCTTGCAACTCCTTCCTTCATCACAGGAACTGAAACACCTATCACAACATCCTTCAACATTATCAACAATTACACAAGCCTTTCAGTTGGCACATACTACTTCAACGCAACTGCATACGACTTTTTCGGTTACTATAATTCAACAGAGACAAGAAATGTGACAATAGTCTCTGCAGTAGCTTCATTCCCTGCAATAAATATTCATGCTCCGACAACAAATACTACAATAACCAATACCACAAACAATTGGATTGCCTTTAATGTCACTTCCACAGACTTGAATCTGAAGAATTTGACAATGAATTTATTCAATTCAACAGGAGGGACTCTCAATACAACAACGACTTCGCAGACATGGTGGAATACGACATGGAGATATAAAACGCAGATAAATATAACAAACCTTACTTGTGTTAGTTCTTATTGTCAGTTTAATATGTCATTGGATTTGAATGAGACGTATACAAATGGTTCTGATATTAGAATATTGAATTCATCTGAAAATGGAGAATTGACATTTTGGAGAGAGGATGGATGGGCTGCTACTACTGCTTCTGGAAATATATGGATAAATGCTTCTAACGGAACTTATATGATTTGGATATATTACAATGCTTCAGGAGTATCTGATAAGAGTAGTGTTGATGACACTTTCATTTTAGGAGATGATTTTGATTCAGGAACATTAAATACAACAAAATGGACTATAACAGGTTCTGGATATAATACTTCTTGTACTTCAGCAGGAGTAGGAACATGCGGAATAACTTCTTCAGCAGCAAGCTTCAGATATGTAACGGCTGCTATATCTTTCAATTCAAATAATACTTGTATTCTTGCTAATGAATTCCATCCGTCTACTTCATTAGCAGGACATATTTTAGGATTTGTAAACGGTTCAGCGGTATATGGTACTGCTTCTCCTGACGTATTTTACTTTGGGTATTCATGGGATAAAACAACAGGATATACTAGACCATATAATGTTTCAGATACAAGCATAGCTGTAAATAAAGCAAATCAGTGGCAACTTGTTAAACTGTGTGATTGGATAAATGGGAGCACTAGAATGGCTACGGTGTGGGTAAATGAAACTCAATATATAAATGTTCCTGCGATTTCTAATAAATATACAAAATATTTAGGAATATCACAGTTATATGATAATGGTAAAACATTTGCATGGGATTATGCTTTTGTGTATACTTATCCTCTTGCAACTCCTTCCTTCATCACAGGAACTGAAACACCTATCACAACATCCTTCAACATTATCAACAATTACACAAGCCTTTCAGTTGGCACATACTACTTCAACGCAACTGCATACGACTTTTTCGGTTACTATAATTCAACAGAGACAAGAAATGTGACAATAGTCTCTGCAGTAGCTTCATTCTTCTCAATGGTCGGAGGCGCAATCAACTGGACATGGCAGACAGTCGATGCAGGGGAAATAGTAATGTCAGGCAGCCCAATCAATTGGACATGGCAGGTATTCGCAGCAGGCTCAGGCAGGCAGATTCCAAACGGTACAGCTACTAACTGGACATGGGTGAACGAATGAACAAGCTATTGCTAGCGTTAGCCCTGGTTTGTGTTTTTAGCATGTCGTTTGCCATGACAGGCAACTACACAGTAGAAAAGCAGATAACCGCTTTGCATTCAGGCAACAACTCCGGCAATTCCAGCAACTACACCACGGAATTCGTAATGCCTTGGAATCCTGCGAATGCTTCTGGAACGAACTATTCTGCAGTCATAAGCGTTGAGATCCTTGGTTGGTACTTCCCAATACCTGAAGATTTGACCAATATGACGCTATTAGCAGCGTTTCTTGGGATGCAGAAGGTTCAGCAGCTCGTGACCTCAATTTACACGCCAATGGTGGTTCCAGTGCTGGGGGGATTCACCTTGACTGTGATTGTTAGTCTTATACTACTTTTGCTTGGCCTCCTCTTTTTGCTAGTCTATACGCTGAAATACTGGGGAACGAAGAAGTAACGATACCTTTATATATACTACGGTATATAGTATTAGTATGGAAGTTAGAATTGTTGAATGTAACAGGTGCAATTATAAGTGGGCTACCCGCAGGGATCCTAAACGATGCCCTAAATGCGTAAGCCAATATTGGAATACTCCAAGGACTAGAATTAGGAAGAAGAAGGAATGATGAATGATGGCACAGACGGATGAGGAGAGAAGGGCGAAAAATCTAAGAAGGTATTATGAAAAGAAAAATAATTTTGATTTTCAAAAACGTAGACATGAATATAATGTTAAATATTGGGCAGAACATAAAGATGAATTAAAAGAAAAAAATCGTAAATGGAAACACGAACACCCCAACTATGATCGAGATTATCATAAACAATATTTTGAAAAAAATAGGGATGTAGTATTGCAAAGAAGGAGGGATTATTCTATCAAAAATAGAGATAAAATAAATAAGGGGCATAGGGAATATTATTATAACAATAAAGAGAAGCGTCATGCACAAGTAAAAACATATAATGAAAATAGAAAAAAGAGAAAGGAAGAAGTTAATGAATGTTATAAAGGGTTATGTCATAATAAGAAATTTGGAAAACACAGAGCATGTGAAGAGCATTTTTTCAAAGAAACTGCAAAAAGATTTTTAGGTAGTGAAGAAGGGTGGATTGAATTAAAAAACATATTTTATTCACAGAATCAAAAATGTTATTTAACTGGGAGATTATTGATTCCTGGGATAAACGCAAGTATCGATCATGTATATTCTCAAAGTACACATCCTGAACTTCAGCAGGATATAACTAATTTAAGATGGTGTGATTTAGAGGTAAATTATTCAAAGAGGAAGATGTCAATAGAAGAATTTGATAAACTTTGTGAAGATAGGATTAAATATAAAAATAATAAAACAAAAGTAAATCAATCAGCATGAGTGTAAGCTTTATAAACTTTTGTCTCTTTATATATCCATATGGGGACATTTAAGGATTATATTCGAAATACTCAAAATGCAAATTCAATCCCCCAAAACGTTTATGAGCACGCAAATTCTCTTCTTGAAGGCGCTGCTCCTACCGATAAAAAAAATATGTTAAATCTCGTTTCCAGGACTGTGAAATTATCTAATGTAGGTTCGGATATTTTATTGGAATTATCTCAACAGGAGATAGACTGTTTAATAGATTTTTTTGATGCTGGAATGAGAGATGATATTATTCAACATGTTTTTGAAAATTTATATGCAAAATTTGTGGCGAATTTAGAACTTACGAAAGCTAAGTCTGGGACAGAGAGAATTGCTCAAGGAACTATAGGAGTAAATTTTCAAAGCCAATATCCTCAATCAGGAGGTTTTGGACAGGATTTGCCTCAATATCAGATACAAGATCAAAGATCTCCGCAGGATCCTTTATCTCAGTTCATGTCTAAGTTTAAAGGAGTAGGAGGGAGGAAATAATTATGGCAGAATTGGATATTTTAGGAACATTGATAGGAATAGGGATAGGAGTAATTCTAGGAGGAGGCGCAGGATTTCTGCTTGCATCTTGGACTAACATTTTCTGGAGAGCCAAGTTTATGCGCAATTCATTACACCGTGAAGTTTTTATTTTTAGAATGCTTTCTAAGGATAAGCGTTCAATGAAAGAAATGATTGTTGATGTCAATGATGATGTCAAGGTTCTTGGAGATAAAGCATTCATATGCGAGAAAGGAAGAGTCTGGAGGACTTCTATAGAGAATATGAAATTATTTGAAGATAGTAAGAAGTCAAGTAAAGTAGAACTAAAGACGGATGAGATGGCTACGTTGGAATCTGGTAATACAACTTCAAATATTCATATTAACAAAGATGATGGATTCTATCTTGAGCAGCCTGAGAATTCCAAGAAGGTAAAATGGGAGCAAGAGGTTCCAGTGATGTATATAGACGATGAGTCCTTCCGACCACTTGAAATAACAGAATTGAGAACAGAAAGCAAAGTTACTGCTGAACAATTGGGGCAGATGCTCACAACTTTTATAAATGTTTCCGTGGCCAAAAAATTATCGTCGAAAAAGATGGATATGATGAGCATTATAACTATTCTTGGAATAGTTGGGATAGGATTCTTAATGTTTCAGGCTTCAGGAAAGATTGATGATTTGAAGAAGATAACTGTAGAGCAAGGAGCAAGGATTACAGTAATTCAAGAGCAATTAGATTCACAAGGGCAATCAGACCAGTCTCCAATAATAATAAAGCAAATGCCAACAACAGGTGATGGATATAGCGTTTTATCCTCAACAACAACCTGATCCTAATTATGAAGAGGCTCAGTATGAGCAGGGTAATGCTACATATAAAGGAAGGCTTATCGGAATGTGGCTTGAATTAGGAGAATTGGGAACAGAATTTCAAATTAATGCACTTAAATCAAAGGTTGATAATGAATTGAAGTTTGAATATTTTTCAAGACTCAGGTCATTATGGATGGAGCTTGAACCTCATGTTTTATTAGATAATAAAGGAGATAATGTAATTTCTGATGATGATGAAGCAGAATTCAAAAAATTTGAGAAGTATGTGAAGGAGCTATCTCTTTTTGAAACCCCTGACAATAGCGATGACATTTTTGGAATGCATAGAGTAATCGGAAAAATACTAAGGCAATTATCGATAACAGGGTTAGAGCAATGAAAAAGATAAATATTGAGGAATGGGTATATTTTATATGGTGCATGCTAGCTTGGATATTCGGACTAGTAGGTTCGGTATATCTTATGGTGAAATTTGATAATTATACATTTCAATATTGGTTTTTATATTTCATAGCGTGTTTCATATTTTTAGGAGGGATTTGTTATTTGACAGATTTACCTCAAATAATGGCTAGGATATTAGATAAGGTGATTAAACATGAACGGCATAAATAGGAAAGAGATCGTGGAAGAATGTAATGCCATAATTTATAATTTGGCATTTGCTTTGATAGGAATAATATTCCTTGGATGGAATGCATTGGTGGTATAGATGCAAGGAATAAAACGGGAATACGAAGAGTGGAATAAGTTTGTTGACGACATCAAAAGGAAAAAGATAGAAGAGGTCTTCTACACGATCAAGGCGGTGAAACCGAATCAGGAAAGCGGCAGCATAGCGATATATGCAATATTCTCTGCCATCAAGGAATTCAAGAACCAAGATGGCACGCCAGTGACGCATTTCTTCCTGCACACTTCATTCATATCGGAGTTTGCTACGGATACGCCTTCGGAGACAGTGATGAACACTATCAATCCAATAATCGACAAGAATTACATACAGGCGTTGCAGCTGATATCGATACCGACCATAATCAGAGGTCAGGTTCACGAGGTTTGAGCCATGAAATATGAAACGATTTCTTTTGAATTTCCTAGGGAACTGACGGAATCGGAAGAGAAAATCTTCCATTATTATTTCAGGGACATGTACGAAAAACTTAGGAAAGCATTGGAATTGTTTGCGGACAAGGATAAGCATCGTGACGGAGCAGGATTGAATAATATTATCGTCAAAAAAATAATGGAGATTAATAGGAAAATGCCGAATGGGATGGACATGACTTTTTTTATTGAAGCTAAGGCGAAGGCGCTGTTGTTTGACTATGATAGATTGATGGTATTGGATAAGAATGGAAGAGTTTATACCTTCCAGTTAGCCAAGGATCAATTTTCAATGGGGAAGACAGGCGTTGGGTATCTAGACGATCAGTATGTCAACCTTTTTCACCGCTCCCAATCACAGATCACCAATGACATTCGCCGACTTGTGCTTCCAAGATTACATTTTTCGTCTAATCAAGTTAATATTCAATATGGTATCCAGGACATCCCAGAGCTAGCCTAACCCCTCCCAGAACCCCAAAGTTTATAAAGCAGGTAAAGGACAATTCCATTATGGTAGAAACAGAGGACGAGGAAATGGCTGAAATGCTGATTAAAGAAGAAGGCCAGACGGAAGTTCGAGTTGCTAAAAAAAGAGAGAAAGATTATTCTGCTTCTAGATATAATCCTGTTTTAGACAAGTCAGTAACCGAGAATATCGAATCCTATGAGACAGGAAAATTAGAAAGCGATATTAAACAAGAAAGGGAAAATTTGGAACACGAAGCCGAGAGGGAAAAGAGTAGGGAAGTATCCGAAGAGTTGGAAATGGCAAGCCAAGAGCCGGAAGAGGAAAAGGAAGATCATCTCCAGAAAACATTGGAAGGCATAAAGAAGAAGATAGAAGAAGAGACTACTCCTGAGAAGAAAGCAGCGCTTATGAAGTCTGCGGAGGGATTGGAGAAGAAGATAGTCTCAGGAGGAAAGAAGGTAAGTGCTTCTATAGGATCGGCAGTACAGAAGTACCAGGAGTACAAGGCAAAGGAGCCGGAAAGGATTCAGTCGGCAATAGCAGTAGAAAAATCAAAGATTCAGCTAGCCCAGGAAAGGCAGAAGCTTGATATGTTGAGAGCGCAGCAGCAGAATAGCACTCCAGGATTCTCTGGCACAAGTCTAGGAGGAGGAGCATTGCCATTCTCGAATCCAAACGCAGGCGTAGGGTTTGATACTAATAAAAACAAGACTCAGATGATAAGGGAGAAAGTCACTACTTATGTCAGGGGAAGACCTGTAACAACCGAAAGATGGGTTCCAGTAAAGGGAGAGGCAGGCAGAAAGAATATCCCTGCAGATCAACAGGAGCTTTATGCCAAGGAATTGCAGACAGCAAGGGTATTCGAAGAGCATCTGCCGTTCGGAGGGCAGCAGTCATTCATAGGAAGGGAACAGGCTCCTACACAATACCAACCTCAGTCGCAAAGACAGAGGATAGTGGTTAGGCAGCCAGCGCCATTCTCTACCAATTCAGGAGTATTTGGCAACCAGAGGCAGCCGCAAAGGCAGCAGCCAGCACCATTCTCAACAAATGTAGGGGTATTTGGCAATCAAAGGCAGCCTCAAATGATTAGAAGGAAGCCTACAAGGGTTGTTGGCAGGCAGGAACCGCAGGGGCAAATAGTGATCAATGTCAATCAGAATCCTTTAGGAGTCAAGCAGGGAGTCATGAGAAGGAGGGTAAATGTCCAAAGAAGGCAGCCTGTACAGCCAAATGTGCCTATAAATCTGCCATTTGGCGGCTGGAAATCAAATCCAAAGCAAAATGTTAATAAAAAACAGATAATGCCATTTGGCAATCTATTTTCAAAAAAAGGTAATAAGAAATGAACACAAAACTATTTTTGGCAGCAATGTTGTTAGTTATGGGAGCAATAAGCTTCGCAGCCCCTAATGTGGCATGGATAAGCCCGACTCCGGTAAATGATTCGGAATATTGGGGAGACGCTTTCCAAGTAACCATGAATTGCACTAATGAAATGGGAGCTACTGACAATTTCATTGAGATTGATGGTGTCAATAAGACATGCACCCTTTCTGCGGACAACAAATCGTGTAGCTATACCATTCCTTATTCTGAGAAGATATATAACAATACATATGATTTGAGAGGGTATGCGAATGTATCTAGTATTTACTATGAGACCAATGAAACAAGGGTAATCTACTATGTCGGCTGCGGTTTGATAAGCGGCGACCAGAGTTTGCTGCAGGATGTCGGAAGCGATTCCTATCCTGATGAGGATTGCTTTACTATAAGCGCAAACAACACTTCAATAAATTGTGAAGGATATACGATAACACAGGATAATGATACAAGTTCAAACGCATTCTATGCCGCAAACAAAACTAATATTGTGATAGAGGATTGTGTATTCGAAAGCGGATATAGGGCTATATCTTTCGATAATGTTAATTATTCCACAATAACTGATAGTATATTCAATAACCAGACCTGGGATGCAATTGCATTTGATTATTCCAATAATAATAATATAACATACAATGATTTCAACATGGATGTCGCTTCGCAGGATGATGTATACGGATTCAACTGTGTTGCAAACTGCAACGGAAATAATTTATTCTACAATAATATGTCTAACGGCGCTCTTGGAATAGATGTTGAAGGAAACGATACCCAAATATGGCGAAATAATATATATAATATGGATGATGAATGTATTAGAATTGATGGATTTTCTATAGGAGGGGGAAATACTATTTCAGACAATGAAATATATAATTGCGATGTTGGAATAGATACTGAAGATGTGACTGCCCTTATTTTAGCATATAACCATATATATAATACTTCAGGAGCAATGTATTTTTCAAATACTGAAGATGTGAATCTAACCTATATGGGCATTACAAACGAGTTAGATAGACCAGCAGGAGGGTACATCAATTATTCAACCATTACAATGTTGGATATAATGCTGCCTAATTCAGCATATTATCTTGATTGGGCTCCAGTAGCAGTGACTCCTTCTGGGAGAGGAAGCTTCTTGGGCAAGCAGATAGGCTGTTCAGCAGCTCCCGCAGGAGTAAATTATAATGTGACTTTGGTTGATGTGATAGGATTCACATGGACTAATGGAGAAGTTTCAGGGTATGATGAAACTCAGATAGAGCTTTGGGGAATAGATGTGAATGGAACCGCAGTATTGCTCAATGATACTCCTGGAACAGGAACCAATTCGATAGCAACATATAATTTCAGGATGCAGGATTATGATTCCCTTGGGTTGTATTACCATGGAAATCAAACCATTCCGAATGTTCCAGGGAACCTGACAGATCAGGAAGCGATGGCTTTAATGAGCACGTTCATATCAGCAGCTTTGATATTCATTGTGCTGTTCATCATAGTAGGATCCTTTGGGTTGAGCAAGTGGTTCGATTTCAAGG
>Ga0315274_10002257_pt1 | contig 29177 bp, 23 predicted proteins | sample YL17G02_20_MG_FD_203700 | JGI IMG/M metagenome (GOLD analysis project Ga0315274, IMG submission 203700) | Sediment microbial communities from Yellowstone Lake, YNP, Wyoming, USA - YL17G02_20 | ecosystem: Environmental > Aquatic > Freshwater > Lake > Sediment | place: USA: Wyoming | collected...
AGGTTGAGACGGCCATGAAGGACGAGAGCGAGTTCTCCACGGCGCTCTGCCAACCCGGTTCCTTGGCGCCCGTGGCAAAGGCGCCCATCGAGAGCGGCACGTTGTAGAAATCCGCCAGCACATTGGTTGCGGCGCCGAAGAGGAAATCCTCCGGCCCGCCGCCGGTATACGCACCGGAACGCAGGTCCATCGCGGTTTGGGCCGCTGCATAGAACACGGGCGCTCCGGGGAAGGCCATCTGCATGAGCGCGAGGGCGCTCACGACTTCGGCATTGCCCACGGTGAGCGTCCCAGCCAGCGTAGCCGGGCCGGTCGAGGCGCAGGAGGTCATGGTCATGTAGCCCACCGGCAAGCCGGCCTCCGCCGCCACCAGGCCTGCCTCCAGGCTGCCGCCATCCTGGGCCAACGGCGGGAGGGTGCACTGCATGATCGAGAGGATCGGGCGCCGGCGCAGCGCTTCGCGGCCGCCGGCCAGCGCGGCGGCCATCTCGACAGCAACCCGGGCCTCGCGCTCGGTCACGATCGACTCGGTCTGCACGTGCTTGTGGCTCACCGACCAGATGGCCAGCAATTCGTGCAACGACCGGCTTTCCGGCGGCCGGTCTTGCGCGGAGATCGGCGTCCAATGGAATGCAATGGCCTCCAGGCTGTCGGCCACACGTGCCGCGTCGCGCACATCCGCAAGTGTTGAGCGATGGCGCGCACCGGTGGCGGGGTCGATCACTTCAACGCCGCAACCGTCAGTCCCCAGATGGCAATGCTGCCCGTCGATCGGAAGGTCGAGCGCCGGGTCGCGCCCCGCCAGCGTGTATGCCGGGGGGGCTTTGGCCAACGCCTGCTCGACCACAGCCCCCGGAATACGGACGATGCCCGTGGCCGCATCGACCGTCCCGCCGTAAGAGGCGACGATCTCTTGCGCCCGAGCGGAGGGCATCTTGACGCCGACGTTCTCGATCAGGTCGAGTGTGGCGGTGTGGATGCGGCGCACGTCCTCCGCCGAAAGAACCTCCAGGCGCAGTTTGGGGTGAGAGATCGATTGGATGCTCATGCGCGATCCATCAGCCTCTTGGCGAGCGCTACCGCACCGGCCGCGTCCTCCGAGAAACCATCGGCACCGATTTCGGCCGCCCACTCCTTCGTCACGGGGGCTCCCCCGACCATCACCCCCACCTTCGGCCGCAACCCCGCCTTCTCGGCCGCCTCCACAACCAAGCGCTGCCCGGCCATGGTGGTGGTGAGCAGGGCCGACACGCCGATGAGATCCGCGCCCACTTCTTGCGCTTTCTGAATGAAGAGCTCGGGAGCCACGTCCACTCCCAGGTCATGCACCTCAAACCCGTTGGCCGTGAGCAGGGTCCCGACGAGGGTCTTGCCAATCTCATGGATGTCGCCCTTGATGGTCCCCAGCACGACCCGTCCGGAAATCTCGCGCGTCATGCCGCGGCGGGTCATTTCGGGTTCGAGGACTCGCACCGCCGCCTTCATCGCGGCGCCGGCACGCACCAGATCGGGCAGAAACAGATCGCCGCAGCCAAAGCCCTCGCCCACCTGATTGACGCCCGGCAGAAACCCGCGACTCACCGCTTCCATCGGGTCTACGCCGCGGGTCAGGGCTTCGCGCGCGAGGCGCTCTGCCTCCTCCGGTTCCCCCTCCACAATACTGTTGCGCATGGCATCGAAGAGATCTTCCATTCCTAAGGCCCTCCATCGTTGTGGTGTGGATGATAGCAGAAACATGCACAGCGGGCATGGCGCAGCCGCGCCCGCACGGCGGCTCACGGCGCGCAAACGCCCGGCTAAGAGGTTGCGTTATCCGTCCGCGATCAGGTTGTGCTAGGCCACGTTTCCAGCAGGCGGGTCGCGACGATCTGGACCTGCGTGCCCGCGCCAGGCGCGTGGAGTACGTCGAGCAAGGGCTGCAGCCGCGCCTTGAGCTCGTCCTGGTGCAGGCTGTTGATCATGTGGCGCGAGGCCTGGCGTATGGCCTCTGAGGCCGCGTGGCGAGCCAATCGTTCCAGGAAGTTGGGGATGGCCTCGGAGCCGATCTCAGCCAGGGCCTCGGCCGCGGAAAAACGGACATTGCTGTCCGGGTCGCCGAGCGCACCGGCCAGCGAATCGGCGGCAGAGGCATGGCCGATCTGGCCGAGCGCACGCGCAGCGTGCCAGCGGACGTGTTCCTGCGGAGCGCGCAGTGCACCCGCGAGGGCAGGCACGGCACCCGGGCCAAAACCGGATAGGGCATGCGTGGCTGCATGATGCAGCTCTTCGTTTTCGGAGCGCAGGGCGTCAACCAGTGCCGGGGCGGAGCCCTTGAGACGCAAGACCCCCAGTGCATCCACCGCACGGGCGCCGACGCCTGGCGCAGCCGAATGAACAGCTTCAAGGAGTAAATCGGCGGCTCGCGCGTCGCCGCGCAAGCCGAGCAAGGAGGCGGCCGTGACACGCACCTCGGGGCACGGGTCGCTCAGCCCCTCGAGCAAGACGGCCTGGCGTGTCGCCGCCGAGAGCGGGTCTTCTTCGACGAAAAGCCCGACGATGGCGGCCGATCGATTCGGAGAGGCGGGTCGTGCGCCTGGGGTCGCCGCCGGACTCGGTTCGGCGAAGTTCTCGTGCGCGAGATGATCCAGCAGCCGCCGCCATAGTCCATGGGGCGCGGTGCGACGGATGGCCTGGGAGAGCGCTGACTGGATGGCCTTGTTGGACGAGCCGAGGCGCTCGAGCATGCGCTGCGTCGCGGCGTCGTCACCGCTGCAGGCAATCGCCACCAGTTCGCCCCCTTCGGGGAGCGGACCCGCACGTCCAGTCACGATTGTCACGATAGGTTCTGCGCCTCGGCCGCGGTCTCATGCCGCGTGTAGTCGGGGAGGATGATCGGCGAGGCGGCTGCATCGGCCAGTCCCGCCTCGCGCCGTAGCTTCCTCCATTCGCTCAGATGGGCCAGGGTCGGCGACCCGGGATGAGCCGCGTGCGACCACTCAGCGGCCGCCCGCCCCGCGCGCCGGCCGAAAACACAAATATCGAGCAGGCTGTTGCCCATCAGCCGGTTGCGGCCATGGATTCCGCCCGCCGCCTCGCCCGCCACATACAGCCCGGGCACGGCCGTGCCTCCATCGACGCGGATGGCCACGCCGCCGTTCTGGTAGTGGAGCGTGGGATAGACCAGTATTGGTTCCTGGCTCATGTCGATTCCGAAACGTCGGTACTGGCGCATCATGGCTGGCAACTCACGCGCCACCGTTCCCGGTCCCTTGAGCATTTCAATCAGCGGCGAGTCGAGCCACACCGCAGGCTGCCCGGTCGGCGTCGACACACCACGCTTCTTCTCCGTGCATTCGCGAATGAACGCTGCCGCCTCGACATCTCGCGTCTCGAGCGGATAGACGAACTGCTCCCCATCGACATTGCAGACCTGCGCGCCCAGCCCGCGGACTTTCTCGGTCACCAACTGACCCAGGATTTGCTCGGGGAAGGCGGCCCCGGTGGGATGGTACTGCATCGTGTCGATGAAACTGAGCTTGGCTCCCACCCGGTAGCACAACACCAGGCCATCGCCCGTAGCGCCGTAATGGTTGGTCGTGGGGAAGGCCTGATAGTGCAGACGCCCGCTGCCCCCCGTGGCCACGACCACCGCCTTGGCGCGCACCAGCATCAGGCGCTGCGTGTCCAGATCCTTGAGCACGGCGCCGGCCACCTGCCCGCGCTCATCCAACACGAGTTCCACCGCGGGGCGGAACTCCCACACGGCGATTCCAGGCGTGTCGCCGGCGCGCGAGCGCACTTCGTCGCGCAGAGTGCGCATGATCTCGGCGCCCGAGTAGTCGCGCGCGGCGTGCATGCGCTTGCGGCTCGTGCCGCCGCCGTGGATCGTGCGCAGCGTTCCGTCCGGCTCCTTGTCGAACATCACGCCCAGTTGCTCGAGCCAGGCAATCACCATCGGCGCATCCGAAACCAAGGCTTCGACCAGATCCGGGTCGTTGGCAAAGCCCCCGCCCCCGACGACATCCAGATAGTGCAGCGCGGGCGAATCGTTTTCCTTGTCGGCGGCCTGGATGCCGCCCTGGGCCATCACGGTGTTGGCGTCGCCGAAGCGCAGCTTGGTGGCGACGAGCACCGAGGCGCCGCTCTCCTGCGCCAGCAGGGCGGCGCTGGCCCCTGCTCCGCCCCCGCCGATAATCAGCACGTCCACTTCGCGCGCAGGTGTCATCTCCTCCAGAGCGGTGCTAGCGATGAGCGGTGGTGCCTCAAGGACCTGCGCCAGTTCACGCGGAGTGCGGTCGCCCTGGTTGGGGCCCACCTGCAATTCACGGAATGCGGTGGCGATGTAATCCGGGTGAAAGGCTTTGAGGATCGCCTGGCGCTCAACGGCCGAGAGGCGGGGATGCACCTGCTGGGCACGCCGACCCCGCGAAGCCTCGACACGGCCCAGTGATTCACGCAATGGCTCAGGATAGGTCATCCAATCCTCCACCCGCCGCCTCTATGCTCGAAGGGAACGAGCGCGCCATGGGTCGTTCTTCCATATTCATGAACCGCTCGCCACCCACGGCAACGCGGCGGCTCGATCGCCCGGGCGGTATGCGTTTTCGTCGCGGACGCGCTGGCTCAGCGGCGAGACAATGTCGAGCAATGGCACGCGGCACGAGCAGACCTCTTCGCACATGCCGCACCCTGAGCAGGAGGCCAGCCAGCGGCCGAGCTCTACAAGCTCGGCCAGCAGCGAACGGCCGCCGTGCCGCGCCGAACGCACGCCGAGCATCCCCGCCAGCTCGCCGTTGTAGAGCGGGCACGCATCTAGGCAGTCGCCGCACAGCGAGCAGTTTGCAAACAATGCAAGCACTTCGGCCAGGCTGCCGCCACGTGGTTGCGCCGCTTGGAAGAGCATGTCACGTAGGCGCCCACGCCGTTCGGCCAGCTCACCGAGCGCCACCTCGCGCCGTACCACCAGGTCCTCCGGGGCCAAACGCGGTGCGATCTCGGCCATGTGCAGCCGCGCATCGGTCGCCTCATCCGGGCAGGAGGCCAACAACGCGCGCGAGGTGTCGAAGCCGAAGAGGCCGATGGTCAGGTCCGCGTCGCGCGTGGCGGGTGTAGTGCACATCTGGCAGCCCCGCCGAAGTGATTGGGGGGTGAACCCACCTTGATCAGCGTAAGTCAACGCTTCCCGCCAGATGTGGGAGGGCGAGACCGCGCGTGTGCGCTCGCTCCACACGCCGGCCGAATGACAGCCCAGGCAGTCGACCGCAATGGTCGTGACGCAATCGGCCTCGGGCGTTGTGCGCCGGCGCTTGCGCAGTTCCACCACCGCGCGCCATTCGCACGGCCGCAGGACGGCGGCCAGCGGGCCGGGCTGGTGCTCGCGTGCGAAATCAACGACCAGCCCCGCAGCATTGGCCGGCATGACCGGGGCAAAGGGGTTGATGGCCGCAACAGCGCGAGGCTCTTCAGCGCTTTGGGGCGAAACCTCGCGGCCCCCTTCGGATTCCAGCGGGGCAAGCATCGCGACCAGCCCATTGCGCTCCCAAAGTCCGAGCAGCACGGCTTGCAGGGCTGCCAGCGGGCCGGCTTCATCCACTTCAACAAGGCGGTTGACCCTCATCCTTCACCTCCCCCCAACCGCGGCCATGACTTCAGCCGCCACCAGCGCACGCGCCTGCTCGAGCGCAAATTCCAGCACCTCGGGAGGCGCCAACGCATGCACCATCCGCCGCGGCTCGATCTGCGATGTCGGACCCGGCCCGCCGAAGACCATCGTGACCCGGTCGACCGCGCTCTTCAGCAGTTCGCCGGTGCGCAGGCGTACGAGGGCGGCTTCCGTCTTCAAGGGCTGGCCCTTATCGGCACACCAGGCAGCGTGCAACACCAGCCAGCGGGCAGCTTCCCGTTCGGAGCGCAGGTCCGCCAGCATGCCTCGCAGAGCCGGACGCACCCCCAGCGGCGCACCCAGCGATACCCAATCGCGCGCGTGCTCGGCACCCATCTCCAGCAGGCGCTCGACCATGCCTAGGTATCGGGCCCCGCTGAGAATCCAGCTGCGGGGCGCCTCCTCGCCGCCGAGCTTGAGCGCGCCGCCCACCTCCCCCAAGATTCGCTCGCGACCCACCTCTAAGTCCCTCAACTCGAAGGACAAGCGGCCCTTCACCAGGCCATCCACAGTGACCTGGGCCGCATCGATCAAGAACGCTGTCAGCCCCTGCGGGGCGCGCGCCAAAGTGAGCAGCACATCGTGCGAGCTGGGCCGCCGGCTGACAAGCTTGACGCCGCTCAATCGGAAGCCCTCGTCCCAGGGCGTGGCGAGCGTGGACCACGACTCGGGTGCCACGCCCAACGCCTCGCGGGCTGCCACGTGGATGTGCATCTGGCCCGCGAGAGCGGGTTCGAGGAAGCGGGCCACCTGGTCACCCGAGCATGCGAAGAGCGCCGGCGGCACCGTGCCAGTTTCGACCGGCACGAAGGTGGCGCCCAATTCCATTTCCACCAGGCAGGCCGAAATGAGGTCGAGTCCGCCGCCGCCGTAGCGCTCGGGCACGAGCAGCCCCCACAGCCCCATCTGCTCCACCGCAGAGCGCAGCCGGGCAACTTCCTCCGCAACAAGCGCGCCGCGGGTGAAGTAGCTCATCTCCAGCGGACGTGCTTCCTTCTGGACGAAGCGCCGTACCATGTCGCGGAGCATCAGGCTGTCAGAAGAGAATTCAAAGTCCATGCTATTCGTCCGCGTCGCGGGAACCCGGCCGCGTGTCGCCTCTCATGCCTCGATCTCGCGTGCTTCGTACTGCGCCATGAGGTCCTCGCGCGAGAGTGATTTGAGGTCGGTCAATTGTTGCCGGAAAGCTCCCGCCTCTAACTCATCCAGTCGGCGGCGCAGATGCTCAGCCCGCGGCGCCAGATATCGCCCGTACAACCGCCGCCCGAGCAACGCAACATTCGGCGGCACGAGATCGGCGGGGCACCGGGCCACGCACAGTCCGCACATGATGCAGTCGAAGGAAGCATCGGCCAGCGCCGGCAGATCGCCGCGCACCGCATCCGCCATGTAGCCCAGGACGTCCAATTCCTGTGGGCAGGACTTGGTGCACGTGTTGCACCCGAAGCACCGCAGAATCTCGGGAAAGGTTTCCGCGAGGGTCGCTTCGCCGGCCTCAAGTGACTCCAGTCGATAGCTCGGACGCTGCGCGGGGAAGAAGGAGATCTGCCCGAGGACCATGTCCGGCTCGACAACCGTCTGGCACGCCAGCGCATAGCGCAACCGGTAATCCCCCTGAAGCCGGTAGACCGTGCCGCACGCCCCGCAGAATCCTCCCCGGCAACCCACCCCGCGCGTCATGCGGAACCCCGCCCATTCCAGCGCCTTGAGGATCGTCAACCCCTGGGGGACGTCGTAGGTCTGGCCCATGATGTGGATCTGCAACATGGCACTCTCCCTATCCGGCGAGCCGCGCCCGATGATAGGCGACAACGGGCGTCACCCGCAATCCCACCCCGCTCACGACTCCCCCAAGAACATATCCAAGACGAACATCTCGTCGGTCGCGGATTGTGCGAGCAAGCGGTCCATCCCTTCGGCCAGATGGGTCTGCACCAAGAAGTGCTTGATGGTCGTGTCGACTTGCGGGCAGGCAAGCACACAGTTGCCGCAGCGGTCACAGTCCTCGCCCACCAGCGTTTCCAGCGCCATGGAGGTGCGCGTTGCCAGGCGCGCGCGCCGCCGCGGGTCGCGGGCCAGCACCGGGCACGCATCCATGCAGCCGCCGCAGCCCAAGCAGGCCTGGCTGCCGGCAAGGTCGGTCTCGACCTTGAGCATGTGGGCCGGGCCGAAGCCCGAACTCAGCAGACGGCAGCGAGCCACGGGTGGCCGCGGTTGAGAGAAGACGACCTTGAGCACGCGCTCGACACGCGCCGGGTCGGTCTGAATTCTCTGAGGCACAGGTTCTCCCTGTTCCGCCGGGCGATGAACCGGCGATCTAGTAGACGAGCTCTTGCCGGACGAGGGTGGCCAGGCGATCGTGCAGCGCGGCCAGCGGCATCTCGCGCGGGCAGGCCTGCTCGCACATGCCGCACCCCACGCACGCCGCCAGCCAGCGCCCGACTCGAGCCGCACGCCCGAGCTCGCGCTCGCTCAGCGCGACCAGCTCGCCATCATAGATGGCACAGGACTCGAGACACTGCTGGCACGGCTCGCACTTGTCGAAAAAAGCGATCAGCTCCTCGACGTCGGAGGGCACATCGGCCGAGAGGGCCCGGATGAACCGCTCGGCGGTGCGGCGATTGCGGGCGGCAACTTGCGCCACCGTGGCCGCCCGGCTTTCGACTAGCGCATCCGAGGCGGGCCCATCGGTCAGTTCGGCCAGCCCGAGGCTGGCGGCGGTGGCCTCATCGTGGGCCAGCACCAAGATGGACTTGCAGACCGGCATGCCAAGGAAACCGAGAACGATATCCACATCCCTGGGCACGGGCTGCGGGCACGCCTGGCACGCACGCCGGTTGCGATAGGCCAGAATGCCGCCTTGTCGTGCAAACTGAAGCGCCTCCTGCGCCATGCGCTGCGCCCCGCCCTCCTGCGCCTCTCGCTCGAGATAGTCTTGCTCGGCGAGGGTCGAGAGGCAGTCGAACCCGATGGTCAGCAACCGATCGCGCGAGAGTTTCGCACGACGCACCAGGTCGTCGACGGCCCGCGCCTCGCATGGCCGAAGAAGCGCGCCGGTCCAGCGCGTTCCGCGCTCTGGCCTCTCGGCCAGCGCAGCCGCCGCGTTACGCTTCATGAAGGGCGCAAATAGGTCCACCCGCTTCAGGCCCTCGCGCGAGGTCAACCAGGTGGGTTCGACGCCGGCGGCATCCCCGGCGCGGGTTGGGGCGAGCAGGGTCTCGATGCCGGCTCGCGGCCAGAGGTTCTCGAGCAGCCTCACCACTGCCACTTGAGGGTCATCGTTGGTTCTCAATACCCAGGCTGTATTCATCCCACACCTCGAAGACCTCGCCAACCGAATCGTGCCGTCATGCATCACCAATACCAAGACACATCCCCTGACCTGCGATTGCCCGGACTCCCGGCCGCCCTTTCAAGGCGCACCGTTCGTTTGCAGATTGCAGCCCCCCGCAGGTGATCTCCTCTCCGTATGAGATCGACCCTGCATCCAACCGAGGTCGGACAACCAGCCGGCCGACCCAAAACACGCGTCGACAAGAGGCTAGGCTTCGATCGCCTGCTCCTCCCGCGGTTGCCGCGCCGCGACCGGAGCAGCCCATCCGCTCACCACCTCGAGCTGCGCCATCACCTGGTCGAAAGTGAAGTGCTTGAGGCTGATCGCCCCCGACGGGCAGGCCGTGGCGCATGCGCCGCAGCCCTGACACAACACGCCATTGACCGTCATCACCCCGCGTGTGGGGTGCAGGCTGAGCGCTCCAAAGGTGCACAGGCTGGCACATTGCCCGCAGCCGGCGCACATCTCCTCCTCGACCGAGGAAATCGCGGCCTCCACCGGCACCGTCCCGCGCATGAGCGGGATCATGGCCGCTGCGGCCGCAGCACGCGCCTGGGTAATCGCTTCAGGGATGTCCTTTGGCCCCTGGCATGCGCCCGCCAGGAAGATGCCCGCCATCGAGGTCTCGACCGGGCGCAGCTTCGGATGGGCCTCCATAAAGAAGCCGTCGGAGGAACGGGCCAGTTTGAACAGCCCTGCAACGACATCTGTGCCCCGGCTGGGGGTCATGCCTACCGCCAAGACGACCAGATCCGCCTCCACCTCGACCGGTTGTCCGAGCAGCGTGTCTTCGGCACGCACCACCACGCGCTCGCCGCGCCGCAGGATCTCCGACGGATTGCCTCGCCGGTAGATGACGCCGGACTTGCGCACCTCGTCGTAGAACTCCTCGAATCCTTTGCCGTAGGCGCGCACGTCCATATAGAAGACGTTAACTTCCGCTTCCGGCACGAGGTCGCGAACGAGACGCGCTTGCTTGGCCGAGACCATGCAGCACACCCGCGAGCAGTAGGGATTGCCCAGCGCCTGGTCGCGTGAACCTACGCACTGGATGAACACCACGCGTTGCGGTTTCTTGCCGCTCACCTGGAGATCACCGCTGGCGGACAGGCGTTCGAAATCCGCGGTGGTGATGACCTGCGGGTACTGGCCGTAGCCGAGCTCCGGTTTACGTGAAGCGTCGAAGGCCTCAAAGCCGGTGGCCACGACGATCGTGCCCACCGCGATCTCACTTGTCTCTTCGCCCTGGCGCACGCTCACCTTGAAGTTGCCCACAAACCCACCCAACCCGACAACCTCACTGCCCGTCAGGACGCGAATCCGCGGATGCTGGGTGACACGGTCGATCAGGGGCTGAATAAGATCCGCTGTCGCTTCCAGCGTGGGGAACGTGCGGTGGAGTTGGGCCACGTGCCCGCCGAGCGCGGGAGAGCGTTCGACGAGTGAGACCTCAAATCCCGCCTCGCCGATATCCAGCGCCGCCTGCAGCCCGGCGATGCCGCCGCCCATGATCAGGGCCGCAGGCGTGACGGAGGCGCGGCGCTGCTCGAGAGGTTGCAGCAGGGCGGCCTTGGCCACGGCCGAAGCCACAAGTTGCATGGCCTTGTGCGTGGTCAGCTCGCCCGCCGGATGGACCCACGAGCACTGCTCGCGGATATTCGCCATCTCAAAGCAGTATGGGTTGAGCCCCACCTGAGAGACCGCCGCACGGAAGGTGGGTTCGTGCATGCGCGGCGAGCAGGAGGCGACCACCACCCGGTTCAGGTTCAGCTCCCGGATATCGTTCTGGATCAACCCCTGCCCCGGGTCGGAGCACATGTAGGTGTATTCGCGTGAGACGACCACGCCCGGCAGCCCGGCGGCATTGGCCGCCACGGCCTTGACGTCGACCGTCGCGGCGATGTTGATCCCGCAGTGGCAAATGTAAACGCCGATCCTGGGTGTAAACGCCATGCTGCCTTCTCCGCTTAGAGCGCCTGGGCGGCCATTTCGGCGATGTCCATCACGCGGATCTTCTCTTCGAGATTGAGATTCTTCACCGCTTCGTCGAGCATGAGCACACAGAACGGGCAGGCCGTGGCCAGGATCTGGGCACCCGTCTCGACGGCCTCCTGAACGCGCATCCTCGCCAGGCGCGAGGCCGGATTGGTCCCCTCCAGCCACATCCGTCCGCCGCCGCCCTCGCAACACAGGCTCTTCTCGCGCGAGCGGTCCATTTCCACCAGCTTCAGCCCCGGGATGGCTTTGAGAACCGCGCGCGGCTCATCGAATATGCCATTGTGCTTGCCCAGGTAGCACGGGTCGTGGTAGGTGACCGTCTTGTCGAGCGACCCGGAAAAGGTGATCTTCTTTTCGGCCACCAGGCCCGCCAGGACCTGGGTGTAGTGCTGCACCTGCATCCCGTTCTTCGGATACTCGTTGCGGTAGACGTTGTAGCAATGCGGCGAGGTGGTGAACATCTTGGTCACGCCCAGCTCTTTGTAAGCGCCGGTGTTGTCTTCCACCACCATTTCAAAGAGCCCGGCTTCGCCCAGCCGGCGCACCTCGCTGCCGCAGCAATTCTCATCGTTGCCGAGAATGCCGAAGTCCACGCCGCCTTTGGAGAAGAGCGCCACCAGCGCCTGGGCCACCTTCTGCCCGCGCGGGTCGTAGGAAGGCGTGCAGCCTACGTAGTACAGGTACGCCGTCCCCGCCGTGTAGTGCTTCACGCCGAGATCCGCTGCCCACGCTCCGCGCTGCTCGCGCGGCATGCTAAGCGGATTGCCGTGGCGGAAGGTGCTCTCCAGCGCCGTCTTGACGTTGGGGTGCACATGGCCCTTCTCCACGATCGCGCTGCGCAGGCCGATAATCGTTTCCATCGGGCTGACCTGCTTGGGGCAACGCGTGGCGCAGGTCGAGCAGGTGGTGCAATCCCACAGCTCCGGGAAGGGCTCGAGGTCGAAGCCGTCGCCCGCCGTGAGCAGTCGCAGAATCAAGCTCCGCGGATTGAGCTTGGTCTTGAGCGTCATGGGGCAGCCGCCAGTGCACTTGCCGCACTGGACGCAGGCGAACAAGTCGTGATCGCGGGCAAAGGGGCGGCTCTCAATTTGCAGCATAGCTCGTCACCATCGCTTTCTCGGTCTGGGCCAAGAGGATCATGGCGGCCGAGGCGGCCGCCTTGGCATGCGCCACGGTATCGGGGATGTCCTTGGGCCCCTGACAGCATCCGGCCAGGAAAATACCGGGCTGCGAGCTTTCCACCGGGCGCACCTTAGGATGGTCCTCCGCAAAGAAGCCGGACTCGTCCTGGCGCAGGTGAAGCATCTCGGCCACCTGGGTCGCATCCTTGCGCGGCGCCATGCCTACCGCAAGCACCACCAGGTCCGCCTCCACGTCCACCATCTCGCCGAGCAGCATGTCCTCGGCGCGCACCACCAGATGATCTCCGCGGCGGAGAACCTCAGACGGCAGGCCCTTGCGATACAGCACGCCTTCGTGACGCACGCGGTCGTAGAACTCCTCGAAGCCCTTGCCGAAGGCGCGCACGTCGATATAGAACACCGTGATCTCCACGCCGGGCAGCCGGTCGTGCGCCAGGTGCGCCTGCTTGGCCACCGCCATGCAGCACACGCGCGAGCACCACGGCGCGTCCAACCCCGCGTCACGCGAGCCGACGCATGGGATGAAGACCACTCGCGTCGGCAGTGTGCCGTTAAGGCTGATGCGCCCGGCGGTGGGCCCGGAGGCCGAGGCCAGGCGCTCAAACTCCAGGGTGGTGATCACCTCTGGGTAAACGCCATAGCCCAGCTCGGGCCGGCGTGTGGCGTCAAACACGTCGAACCCGGTGGCATTGATCACCGTCGCGACGTCGACCTCGACGAATTCCTCTTTTTGGTCGAAGTTGATCGCGCCGGCGGTGCAGGCATCCTTGCATTTGAAAGTCTTGCCGCACACCCCGCGCGTGAGGAAGATGCACTCGTTCGGGTCCACGGTGTACTTGAGCGGCACGGCCTGCGGGAAGGGCACGTACACCGCGGCCCGCTTACCCATCCCGGCGTTGAAATCGCTCCGGACCTTCCCGGTCAGGCGGCACGCTTGGGCGCACAACCCGCAGCCGCTGCACTTGTCCACATCCACGTAGCGCGGCTTCTTCTTGATGCACGCGTGGAAAGCGCCCGGCTGGCCGGTGACCCCGGTGACTTCCGAATAGGTGAGCAGCTCGATGTTCGGATGGCGGCCAGCGTCCACCATCTTGGGTGTCAGGATGCACGCCGAACAATCCAAGGTGGGGAAGGTCTTGTCGAGCTGCGACATTCGTCCGCCAATGGAGGGCGAGCGCTCGACCAGGTAGACCTTGAAGCCCGCATCGGCAATGTCTAGGGCAGATTGGATCCCGGCAATCCCGCCGCCGATGATCAGGGCCGCCGGCTTAGGGGCTTCGGGCGCCGTCATTTGGCCTCACCGACTTCGGTCCACTCGCTTTCGCGGAAGGTGACCAGCGGCAGCGCTTCGGCCAGGTCCCGCCCGGGCGAGTAGGCAAACGCGGCTTGAACTTGCTCGCCGACCGCGCTGAAGATCGCGCCCACCGGAATATCGGAGGGACAGGCCGAGGTGCACATGCCGCAACTCACGCACGAGGTGCTCATGTGATTCATGCGCGTCACGTGGAAGAGCAGCGTATCCGAGAGCAGCCGCATGGCGCCCTTGCGGCGCGCGGTGTTGAAGTAGTGGTCGGGCGTATGATCGAAGGAGGCCGACTTGAAGAGACAGGTCTTGCAGTAGCAGATGGGACAGGCGGTCATGCAGTTGTGGCAGCGGATGCAGCTGGCGAAAAGTTCATCCAGCCCACCGGCGGCACTCATGCGTTCGCCAATGGCGGCCAGCTCTTTCGTGCGAGTCTGGCGGCGCGCCTCGAGCACAGTGGGCAGAACCGCGGCGGCCCCCTCCCCGCGCAGCGTTTCGCTCAGCCCGAGCCGGGCGCCCAATTCATCGGCAACGGTCAGCGGGATGCCGCTCGTGAGGTCGCTTCCCAAGAGCTCGAGGTGAATCGCACAGTTATCGGCGACCGGTGTAACGCACATCTGGCACGCGGCGCGCAACGGCAATCCGTCAACCGTTGCCGTGCCGCCCTTGAGCCCGCCCAGGTAGCCGGCCCAATCCAGGCTGCCCGCCTTGCGCCGCGCCGTGAAGTCGCTAACCTCGAAGGTGCCGGCACAGTCCACCCCGATGAGCGTCAAACCTTCGAGGTTGGCTTGCTGCAACTTGACCAGCTCGACCAGCGCGCGTATCTCGCATGGGCGCAGCACCGCCCCCAGCGTGCCCGGCGTACGCTTGCCCGTGAGCGCCGACACGGCGCGCGCCCCGTTGATCGGCATGACCGGAGCAATCGGGTTGGCCCGCTCCAGCATGGCCGGGTCGGTCACCAGCGCCGGCAAGACTGCACCGCCCTCCGTCTCCAGCGGGACGTACAGCGCCTCCACCACGCCCCCCTCCATGAGCGATCGCAGAAAGGCGCGAGTGGCCTTGAGCACATCACCGCCGCTATCCGGGATAACCGTCTTCATTGCGACTCCCATCCTCCAGGCACCAGCCCGTCACGCATCGCGAGCCGGGCGCGCCGCCGACGTCAAGGTGGATCAGGCGGCCCAATTCTCGCGGGCCGGGTTCGGTCCAAGATCCTTCATCGCGCTGACCATGTCCGTCACCGTGCTGGCGAACTTCTGTCCCTCGCTGGCGCTGATCCAGCGCAGCCATACCCGCCGTGCGTCGATGCCGGAGGTCTTGAGGATTTCCTGCAGCGCAACGTAGCGCCGGCGCGTCTTGTAGTTGCCGGTCTGGTAGTGGCAGTCGCCCGGGTGGCACCCGCCGATGAGCACGCCGTCGGCGCCCTCCAGCAGCGGCTTGAGCACGTAGACCGGGTCGACGGCGCTCGAGCACATGGTGCGGATAATGCGCACATTGGGCGGGTACTGCAGGCGCGAGGTGCCCGCCAGATCGGCACCGGTATAGGTGCACCAGTTGCACAGGAAGGCCACGATGCGCGGTTCGAAGGCGGTAATCTCGGTCATGCTAAGCATCCTTGGTCGCAGTGTCTGCGGCGACGGTCGGCATGGCCAGCGCCGTCTCGATCATTCCAAATATCTGCGCGAACTCGAAACCCTTTTGCTGGCTGGCCTTGTTGGGGCAGGCTGCCACGCACGCACCGCAGCCCTGGCACAGCACCGAAATGACCTCAGCCGTGCGAGACCCCGGTTCGAGCACGCGCGCGCCGTACGGGCACACTTCCACACAGATGCCGCACGCGGCACACAGGCGCGGGTTGACGCTGGCGATAATCGGCGTCGCCTCCAGCCGCGGCCGCGAGAGAAGCGCCACGGCCCGCACGGCCGCCGCCTGCCCCTGGGCAATGGTCTCTTCGATCATGCGCGGCGAGTGGGCCAGCCCCGCCAGGAAGATGCCTTCCGCGGCGAAATCGACCGGGCGCAGCTTGACATGCGCCTCCAGGAAGAACCCGGTCTCGTTAGTCGAGACCTTGAGACGCTGGGCCAGGGCCCTGTTGCCCGGCTCGGGCTCGATGCCCGCGCTCAGCACAACCCAATCGGCCGCCAGGGTGAGCAGCGCGTCTTCGGGCTGGACGGCCACGCGCACATCAAGACGGCCATCGGCCGCGCTCGACACTTGCGGCTTCTTGGCCTCGTCGTACTCGAGGAAGATCACCCCCGCGCGGCGCGCCTCGCGGTAATGCGCCTCGCGGAAGCCGTAGCTGCGCAGGTCGCGGTAAAGGACGCTGACCGTGGCCCCTGGCGCATGGCGTTTGATGGCGAGCGCATTCTTGATCGCTTGCGTGCAGCAGATGCGCGAGCAGTAGGGATGATCCGCTTCGCGCGAACCGACGCACTGGATCATGACGATCGATCGTCCGTCGAGGCCTGCCGCGAATGCCGGGTCGAGCAGGCGTTCCTCCAACTCGCGTTGCGTCATGGCGTTCGGTGCCTGGCCGTAGAGATACCCGTCGGGTGTGATTTGCCGCGCGCCGGTGGCCACCACCAGCGCGCCATGCGAGACCTCGATCGTCGAGCCGTCGGCCACACGCATCGTGCTGGTGAAGTGCCCGCGGTAGCCGCTGAGGGTGACCACTTCGCTGCGGGTGTAGAGCGTGATGCGCGGGTCCGCCTTCACCGCCGCCACGGCCTCGCTGAGGAGTGCTTGCGGGTCTGCCCCGCCAGGCAGCGCGGTGAAGATGTGGCGCAGGTTCCCGCCCAGCTCGGCTTCGCGCTCCACTAAGTAGACCTCAAAGCCTTGCCCGGCGATCGAGCGCGCCGCGCTCATCCCGGCCAGCCCGCCGCCGATCACTAGCGCGCGGCGGTCCACGTCGAAGCTCTGGCGGGTGATGGCCTTGAGCTTGCGCCCCTTGGCCACGGCCATAGCCACTAGCTGCTTGGCCTTCTCGGTGGCGGCGCGCGGATTGCCGCGGTGGACCCACGAGTCCTGCTCGCGGATGTTGGCCATCTCGAACAGGTGCGGGTTGAGTTCGGCGCGGCGCAGCGTATCCTGGAAGAGCGGCTCGTGCGTGCGCGGCGTGCAGGAGGCCACGACCACCCGGTTGAGATGGTTCTCGCGAATGCTCTGGGCGATGCGTTCCTGGGTGTCCTGCGAGCAGGTGTACAGGTTGCGCTCGGCGTAGACCACACCGGCCAGGGTCTTGGCGTACTCCACCACCTCCGGCACGCCCACCACCGCTCCGATGTTGATGCCGCAGTGGCAGATGAAGACGCCCACGCGCTCGGCCTCGTCGGATACATCGCGTTCGGGTGGATACTCGGGGGTGCGCGTTTGGGTGCCGCGCGCCGGCGCAAGCAACGCCGACACCTGGGCTGCCGCGCAGGAGGCCTCGATCACCGACTCCGGGATGTCCTTTGGCTCGGCGAAGGCGCCCGCCACGAACACCCCCGGCCGCATCGTCTCGCCCGGCTTGCCCTTCGCCGTGCGGGCAAAGCCAAACTCGTTGAGCTCGACCCCGATGCGCTCGGCCATCTGGCGCGTGCCCTGCGACGGGCGCAGGCCCACCGAGAGCACCACCAGGTCGAATTCCTCCTCGTGCACCACAGGGCGCTTGGCCTGCTCCCCTTCGTAGGTGACGAAGGTGAGGCGCAGGTTGCGGCTGACGGGCGCCTCGCGTACCGACGACACCAGGCAGCGAACATAGCGCACGCCGTGCTCGTGCTTGGCGCGCTCAATGTAGGGATCAAATCCCTTGCCGAACGAGCGCAGGTCGATGTAGAAGATGGTCGGCTCGATGCGCGAGTCGTGCTCCTTCGCAATGACCGCTTCTTTGGTGGCGTACATGCAGCACACCGAGGAGCAGTATGACCCGCCTTTGCCCGCCAGGGCCTCGCTGCAGTCGCGCGAGCCCACGCATTGGATCCAGGCCACCTTGTGCGGGTGAGCCCCGTCGGAGGGACGCTTGACCACCCCCGCGAACGGCCCGGAGGCCGAGAGCATGCGCTCGAACTGCAGGCTGGTGACGACGTTCGGATAGCGCCCATAGCCGTATTCGGGGCGAATATCGCCCGGCATCGTCTCAAGCCCTGGGGTGAGCAGCACCGCCCCCACGGTGAGGTCGATCAGGCGCTCGCGATCATCGTGAACGATGGCGCCCGCGCGGCACGCAAACACGCACTGGTTGCATTCCGAGCACACGCCGCAGCGCAAGCAGCGCCCGGCCTCCGCCCGCGCCTGCTCTTCGCTCAGCGCGGCAGCAATTTCAAGGAAATCGGCGCGGCGCTCGGCCGGTGCGCGCTTGGCCGGCTCAGACCGCGGCAAAGGCGTCGAGCCATCGCCCATCACCCGCCGGCGTGCCTCCACGGCATCCATCGTGGCGACGCCCGCGGCCTCGGGCGCCTTGGGCAACGGCTCCCCTCGCAGGAACGCTGCAATTGAGCGCGCCGCCTGATGACCGGCCGCGATGGCCGTCACAATGAAGGATGTGCCCACCACGGCATCGCCGCCGGCAAACACACCCGACACATCGGTAGCCAGCGTCGCAGGATCGACCTGGACTCGCCCGCCGCGCTGCTTGGTGGCGCGAGTCACAACCTCCGAGGTCGGCTTCTGGCCAATGGCGAAGATGACTACGTCGGCGGCGAGCACCTCTTCCGTCCCGGGCAGCTCGTCGAAATCCGGGCGCCCTTCAACGAAACCGCGGAAATTGATTTGCGCTGTGCGCACGCCGGTAACCCTGCCGCCGTCTTGGGTCACCTCCTTGAAAGTCCGTGCCGGGAAGACTTCGATCGATTCGTCGAGCGCCTCTTGAAGCTCCCACGCATGGGCCGGCATCTTCTCGCGCGGTTCGAGGCAGGTCATGCCCACCCACGACGCGCCCAGGCGCAGAGCCGACATCGCGCTGTCAATCGCCACGTTGCCGCCGCCCAGTACCAGCACGCGCTTGCCGCGCAACTTGGCTGCCGGAACCTCCGGGCTGAGGCTGGTGTCGCGCAAGAAGTCCGTCGCCAGCATCACCTGCGGCAAGTCGTTGCCCGGGATGGGCAGCCTGACCCCGCCCTGAGCGCCGATCGCGACGAAAACCGCCTGGTGACTGTCGAGCAGCGCTTCGACATTCTCCACCCGGTGGTTGAGCTGCAGGTCCACGCCCTGCCCCACGATCCGATCGATTTCGCGCTGAATGACCTCACGCGGCAGGCGATGCGCCGGCACGCCGACGCGCATCATGCCGCCCGGCACCGGAAGCGCCTCGTAAACCGTCACCGCGGCACCCTGGCGCGCCAAATCCTGGGCGCAGGTCAATCCGGCCGGGCCCGAACCCACCACGGCCACCGGCTTGCCCGCCAGGGGCAGCGGCTGGCCTTCCGTGGCGGCCTCGCCGCTCGGATTGGTGATGACCTTGTCCACCTCCTCCCAGTGGCTCCAAGCCCAGTCTGCGACGAAGCGCTTGAGGCCCATGATGTTCACCGCCGCGTCCACCTGGGCGCGGTTGCAGGCCTCCTCGCAGGAGTGATTGCATACCCGCCCACAGATCGAGGGGAACGGGTTGTCGTCGATGATGGTGCGGTAGGCATCCGCGTAGCGGCCTTCCGCCACCAGCGCCACATAGCCTTGCGCCCGCTGATGGATTGGGCACGCGTCGCGACACGGCGCCACGCCCACTTTCTGGATGGCAAAGGCATTCGGGATCGCCTGCGGGTAAGGCTTGTAGATGGCCTTGCGCTGCGAGAGCCCGCCGTTGAACTCGTCGGGAAGCGCAACTGGGCAGGCTGTCGCGCAATCGCCGCATCCCGTGCACTTCTTCAGGTCGACGTAGCGGGCGTGCTGGCGAATGCGAACCGTCATATTGCCCGGCTCGCCCGCCAGCCCTTCAACCTCCGCGCAGTTGAGCAGTTCAATGTTGAGATGGCGCCCGACCTCCACCAGTTTGGGCGACATAATGCACATCGCGCAGTCGTTGGTGGGGAAGGTCTTATCCAGTTGTGCCATCGTGCCGCCCACGGCCGGTGAGCGGTCGAGCAGGTAGACCTTGATGCCCGCTTCCGCCAGGTCGAGCGAGGCCTGCATGCCGGCAATGCCCGCGCCCACCACCAGCGCCGAGCCGACGACCTGCTGAGCGTCCTTGTGTCCGTTGCAAGGAGCAGCCATGGTCAGCCTGTCTTATGCAACCGCAACCGTCTGAGCCGGGGATCCGACGAGCCCGAGCGAGCGCAGCAGCGGACGAGGATCGATAAGGTGCTTAGTCCACCACTTCTCGGCCTCGGGCAGCCCAAAGGCCAAGCCCATGAGTTCGGTGAAGTAGAACGAGGGCAGCTTATGCTTGCCGTGCTGGCGCATTTCCAAGTTCATCTGGCACAGCGGGCAGGCCGAAACGAACGCCTGCGCCCCGGCCTCGCGGGCCCGCTCGGCAAGCGTGCCCACGAGCGAGGCGACGATGTCGGCGCGGGTCAGCGAGACCCCTCCCCCGCAGCAATCGGTGGCGTGCGACCAGGGCAGAACTTCCGCACCCAGGCTGCGCACGACGGCTGGCATCACCTGCGGGTCGTCCGGGTTGTCGAACTGCACGACCGCCGGCGGCCGGACGAGAAGACAGCCGTAGTAGGAGACAACCTTCAGCCCGGCAAGCGGCCGCACGACGTGCCGACGCAGCCCGGCCAGGCCGACGTCCTCGGCCACCACCGCCAGCAGCGGACGGATGGCCACCGCGCCCGTGTACCTCATGCCCGCCGCGGCTTCGATTTCCGCACGAGTATTCGGATCGCGGCGCATCGCGTGGTCGGCTGAGCGCAGGCGGTTGTAGCAGGCCGCACACGGGATGACCAAGTCGCGCTGTGCTTCCTGCGCCAGGGCCAGATTGCGCGCCGGCAAGGCGAGTGACAACGTGTGGTTCAGCGAATGGGCGGAGGTCGCGCCGCAGCAATTCCAATCCGGAAGCTCGTTCAGCTTCAGCCCAAGGTGGTGGAAAGTCGCCTCGGTGGAGAGGCCGAGCTCGAGGCCGGTGGAATGCGCGCTGCAACCGGGGTAGTATGAGTATTCCACCTAGCGACTCCGTTTGAATATCTGCTGGACTTCTGCCGCAGCGCGTGTGTTCTCGGGCAGCAGAGGAACTTTGCCGCGCAGGAAGAGCCTTGCACCCGAGCCCATGTCTTTGTAGATGGGGACGTGCGAGAGGACCTTGAAGAGACCCAACATCGCGGCCTCGTGCGACCGCCCCACTCGCTGCACCACGCCCAGAAACAGGCGGTGGAAGAGCAGCGCGTCGCGCTCACCGGCCGGGTTGCCGCGCGCCACGACAATCTGGCGCAGAGCATCCATCACGGCGGCGATGTCGATGTCGTTGGGGCAGCGCGTGGCGCAGGTGTAGCACCCGGCGCACAGCCAGATGTCGCGGCTGCGCAGGATCTCCTGCTGCTGGTCGAGCGAGATCATGCGCAGAATGCGATCGGGACCATAGCTCATGGCCCCGACAACCGGACACCCGGCGGCGCATTTGTGGCAGTGAAAGCACAACTCAAGCGCTTCGCCAGAAAGGGATTGGACTTCGCAGGTGAGGGTTTTCTCCACGCCAGGCTCTCTCGCGCACAAGCCGGAATCAGGGTTTCACCTTGCGGGAACCCTACCGTATCATCCTATTCCGGGCCCGAAAGAGGGGCATCTGATGCTTGCCCGATAAGGGGTCAGGTCATCACCCTATATTGGCATCAGGCGAGCCTTACAAAAGTGCGCAATCCTCTTCAGAAACAAACACCCACCGCTGGAGTCCAATTCCAGCGGTGGGTAAGAGGGCGCTGCGCCAGTTGAATTTCAGACTTCGATGATCCGTTTTTGAATGGCGTACTTGATCAGATCGCCTCGGTCATGCAAGTCCAGCTTCTGCATCAGGCTTGCCCGATGAGCCTGCACCGTCTTGACCGATAGGCTGAGCATCTCGGCGATTTCTTTGCTGGTGTAGCCCTCGGCGATGAGCTGCAGGACCTCCCGCTCGCGCGGGGTGAGGTCGTCGCCGGCCGTTTCGCGCTGCCCGTCATCGCGGCCGATCAAATCCTGGATCAGCACCCGCGTGATGCCGGGCGAGAGTACGGCGTCGCCGCGATGCACGGCGCGGATGCCGGCCACCAGCTCACTGGCCGCGGCACGCTTGAGCACATAGCCCGAGGCCCCCGCGGCGAGAACCTGGCGAACGTATTCCTCGTTGTCGTGCATGGTCAACATCAGCACGGCCACTTCCGGGTGATCACGCTTGATTTGGCGCGTGGCCTCCAGGCCATTGAGGCGGGGCATGGCGATGTCCATCAATACGACGTCCGGCCGCAACTCGGCCGCCATGTGGACCGCCATGCGTCCGTCCTCCGCCTCCCCTACCACACTCATGTCGGGTTGGTCTTCGAGCAGGGCGCGAATCCCTTCGCGCAAGACCGTGTGATCGTCCACCAGCAGCACGCGAATGGTGTCCATCGCCTACGTCTCCACACGCGCCTCGGCCGGAATGCGCGCGACCAGCTGGCTGCCGCGTCCCGGCTGCGATTCGACCTGCAAGCTACCCCCCACGAGGTCCACCCGTTCCTTTATGCCCATCAACCCGAAGCGCCGCAGGCGCAGCGCCTCCTGCGCCGTGCGTGCCACATCAAAACCTCGTCCGTCGTCCTCGACGCGCAATTCAAGCCAGCCGGCTTCTGCGCTCAGTGTGATGGCCACTCGCTGCGCGCCGGCATGGCGTTTGACGTTGTTGACCGCCTCTTGGGCAATACGAAAGACGGTCGTTTCAACTTCCGGCGTTGCCCGCGCCAGCCCGTCGGGCAGGTCCAGCACGAGCTGGGTGCCCGCTTCTTCGAGTTGCGATCGGGCATACCAGCGGATGGCCGGCGCGAGACCGAGATCGTCCAGCATTGTCGGGCGCAAGCCGTAGACCACGGCCCGCAGCTCATCCAGCGTGCGCGTCGCGATCTCGCGCGTCGCGGCAATTCGCTTGGCCAGCTCGGGGGCCTCGGCCGGCACCATCCCGGCCATGCGCTCCAGAGCGATGATGAGCGTGGAGATCGCCTGACCCGTGTCATCATGCATTCCCCGCGCGATCCGCTTGCGCTCCTCTTCTTGAGCGCTGATGACCCGTTCGGTCAACGCGCGCAATTCGAGAGTGCGCCGCTCAAGCCGGTCAAGCATCGAGTTGATCGCATCCGCCAAACGCCCCGCATCCGGGTCGGATCCGGCCGGTGATCGAACGCGACTGGCCGAGTGCCCATCCTGGATATGGTCGACGTCACTGACCAGGTCCTGCAGCGGACGAAGGGTGGCCCGGGTCAGCCAGAAATTGACCACCAGGCTGAGGCCGACACCGATCGAGGCGAAAAGCAGGATGAGCCACGTATCGGCTTCCATGTTCAGGCTGGCGACGCGGCTGGTGACCAGCGTGCCGCCGATGGCGCCCAGGATGATCACCAGCGAGTTGCCGATGAACAAGCGGCCAAGCATTGGCAGGCTTGCCAGTCGTAGGCGAAGGCGGTCCTTGAACCCTGTCCACGTAGGCATTTTTAGAGAAGTATGGTAGACAATAATGTAATTGAATGGGAGCGAATCGGGGAGTGGAAGCATACTGGAAAACGGTTGACTTTCATCACTTAGGTTATTAACCCTAGGGAGTCTCCCGGCGCGACGAAGAGGCAATCGGCGAGCCAAGGCCGACACCAGGGAATCTGGACAATATTTATCGCCAACCCCCTGTGAGAGCCCCTCACAAAGCACGCGGGCTTCCACCTATTCATCAGTGGATGCCCGCGGGGCAGCCCTACGAGATCAACAGACAATTTGCGGGGGGGGGCCGGTCCGCTTCCCGGGCACGCGGTATGCGAACCGCGGACATCTTTATCCGGGTATCTTGGCGACCGGGTCGACCGCATCCAAGGTCAGCAAGATGGCCGCCGCCTCGGCGTAGTGGAAGGTTGCGAAGACCGTCCCGCGCGGTGAGCGTTCGGTCATACGCGCCTGGGCGCGAATCCGCCCGCCTCGAGAAGCAACCTCTAAGAGCGCCTGATCCACTCGCCCGAAGCACTGCGCATCTATGGGATTGACCTGCACCTCGGCTGACGGGGCCCGCCGCTCCAGCCCGGCCGAGCGGCGGCTCATCGTCCCTCCGTGCCAGTGGAAGAGAATGCGCCCCGTGGAAAGGATATGCGCATACTCGTCGTCGATCTGCTCGGCGGGCGGCCGATACGTGATGGGATGAAGCGGCCTTTGCCGCGCGCAATCCTGGCGGAGTGCAGGATGGGCATTCCGCGATGGTCTGCGGAAGGGCATGGCCATTGCAGGCTGCCCTGCTCCAAGCGCGCATGGCGGATGCCCGTCATCGAGGGAGTCAGCGCGGCGACCTCCGCCCAAACGTTCTCCGGACCGGGGCAGCTCCCTTCGGTCACCCTCCGCACCCTGGGTGGGTCGCCGGCTTGGCGCAGCGCCAGCCCGGCGTGGGGGGCCCCTGTCGATCAGCCAGTGCCGCGCTTGGGGACCTCCACCCGCACGGCGCACACCTTGTACTCGGGGATCTTGGCTTGGGGGTCCAGACCGAAGTCGTGCGTCAGCATGTTGGCCGGCGCCTCCCTCCAGTGGAAGGAAAGGAACACGGTGCCCTTCGGCACCCGCTGACCAACGCGGGCCTGTGTCCGCACCTTGCCGCGGCGGCTGCAGATCACGATCTGACCGGCGTCCCGGATCCCGAGTTCGGCGGCGTCGGCCACGTTAATCTCGGCATAGCCGCGCGGCTCACGCCACGACAGGTTTTCGCTCCGCCGGGTCATCGTCCCCGAATGGTAGTGGTACAACGTCCGACCGGTGGTGAGGATCATCGGGTAGTCGGCGTCCGGCTGCTCGGCTGGCATCTGCGCTGTGACGACGACCATCTGACCCTTCCCGCGTGAGAAGCTTCCGACGTGCAGAATGGGGGTCCCCGGATGCTGGCCGTCGGGCACGGGCCAGGTCAATCCGGCCTGCCCTAGGCGCGGGTGGCGAACGCCGCGATAGATCGGAGTGACCGCGGCGATCTCCTCCATGACGTCCGCCGCCGTGGCGAACTGCCAAAACCCCTCCTCGCGCTCGAGCCCGCGCTTGCCATCCAATCGGGCCCCGATCTCCGCCAGGATCAACCAGTCCGGGCGTACCTCGCCAGGCGGACGCACCACTGGATGGAGGAGCTGGATACGGCGCTCAGTGTTGGTCATCGTGCCGTCCTTTTCCAGGGCGGAAGCGGCCGGCAGGATCACGTGCGCCAGTTGCGCCGTCTCGTTATAGAAGATGTCCTGCACCACCAGGAAATCCAGCTTGCGGAGCGCCTTCTCCACGTGCGTGAGGTCGGGGTCCGACATCATGGGGTTCTCCCCCATGACAAACATGGCCTTGACTTTGCCCTCGTCGGCGGCATGCATCATCTCGACGACCGTCAGGCCCGGTCGGGCCGGCAGATCCTCCACTTTCCACACCTGGGCAACCTGATGGCGCTTGGAGTCGTCCTCCACCCGCTGGTAGCCGGGCAGGTATTCAGGCAATCCCCCCATGTCGCACGCGCCCTGGACGTTGGACTGGCCGCGAAGCGGATTCACACCGCTGGAGGGCTTGCCGACTTGTCCTGTGAGCATCGCCAGGTTGGCCAGCATTTGGACTAGTTGCGTGCCGATCGAGCGCTGGGTAATGCCCATGGCGTACAGGATCGTCGAGTGGCCCCGCCCGTCGGCATAGGCGGAGCTCCCAAAGTCGCGCTCGCCCAACGCGTACAGCCGTGCCGCCTTCTCAATTTGCCCTGACGGGACACCGGACACCAGCGCTGCGGATTCGGGCGTGTGCTGCGCGGCGCTGGCACGGAAGGCCTCGAAACCCTCGACCCGCTGCTGCAGGAAGTCCGTGTCGGCCCAGCCCTCGCGCAGGATGACGTGCGCCATGGCCAGGAATACATAGATGTCGGTCCCAGGCTGAGCCTGCAGGAAGAGCGTGGCGTGGCGTGTCAGCGGGACGCGGCGGGGATCCAAGATGATCAGGTTGGCGCCGCTCTTGACCGCCCGGATCACTTCATAGCTGATTACCGGGTGGGCTTCCGCTGTGTTGGATCCCGTGATCAGGATGCAGTCCGCCTGGCGAATCTCGCGGATGCTGTTGGTCATTGCCCCACTGCCGAAGGAGGTCACCAGACCGGTGACGGTGGAGCTGTGTCAAAGACGCGCGCAGTGGTCGATGTTGTTCGTCCCGATCCCGACTCGCATCAGCTTCTGGAACAGATAGTTGTCTTCGTTTGTGCAGCGCGCCGAAGTCAGCCCGGCAACGGCGTCCGGCCCGTGCGCTTCCACGGTGCGCAGCAGTTCGCCGGCGACGATGTCGAGGGCCGTCTCCCACGAGACCGGCACGAAGTTCTCCGGTCCGGCGCGCTTGGTGAATACGGACTCCTCCGCCAGGGCGAAGGGTTCGTCCGAGAGGCCGAGGCGGTGGGCCAGATCGCGCCGCACGAGCGGACGTGTCAACCGCTCCGGGTGGTCGACGAAGTCCCAACCGAAGCGTCCTTTGACGCACAGGAACTCACCATTGACCGGAGCTTCGGGGAATCCCTGGGCATACAGGATCTTGCCATCCTTGGTGGCGTAGTCGATGCCGCAGCCGACCCCGCAGTAGCCGCAGATGGTGCGAGTGTGCGCAAGCTCCCACTCCCGACCCATCCCCAGGCGGGCGCGCGGCATCAGCGCCGCCACCGGGCAGACCTGAACGCAGTTCCCGCAGAAGACGCAGGCGCTATCGGCCATGGCCCAGTCGAAGGGAGTCGCCACGTGGCTGCTGAAGCCTCGGCCGGCCGTCTCGATGGCATTCGCGCCGACGATCTCATCGCACACCCGGGTGCAGCGCCCACACAGGATGCAGTACTGGTGGTCGCGCACGAACATCGGGTTGTCATCCTGGTAGAGGCTGCGCGCCAGCTCGAAGTCGAACGAGGTCTCGGAGATGCCATAGTCGTAGGCGTAGCGCTGCAAAGCGCACACGCCGTTCTTGTCGCAGGTGATGCAGCGGAGCGGATGGTCCGAGACAAGGAGGTCGATGATTTCGCGGCGTATCTCGGTCAATCGCTCGCTTTGCGTCGTAACCGCCATCCCCTCCTCCGCCAACAGCCCGCAACTGGCGGCGGGATTCGGCCGGCCGTCGATCTCGACCAAGCACATGCGGCAACCGCCTGAGGGTCGCAGCTCGGGATGGTGGCAAAGGTGCGGGATATGTATGCCGTTGGCAAGCGCCGCTTGCAGGACGGTAGTCCCCGGCGCCACTTCCACCCTTCGGTTGTCAAGTCTCAATGAGATCATGCCGTCGTCTCCCGACTAGGCGTCCGGGGTGGCCGCGCTTGGCCGCATGCTGCAGATGCCGGCCGGGCAAGTTCCGGCGTCGACGTGCGAGATGTACTCCTGCTCGAAGTAGCGCAGGGTGGTCAGCACCGGATTGGGGGCGGTCAATCCTAGGCCGCAGAGCGAGGCCGTGCGCACGGTCTCGCACAGTCGCTTCAGCCGCTCCAGGTCGGCGCGCGTGCCCTGGCCCTGGGTGATTTTGGTCAGAACCGCCAGCATCTTGCGCGTGCCAACCCGGCAGGGAACGCATTTGCCGCACGACTCATCCTGGGTGAACGTCAGGAAGTAGCGGGCGAAATCCACCATGCAGGTGGTATCGTCGACGACGACCATGCCTCCCGAGCCCATGATCGCTCCGGTGCGGCGCAAGTCCTCGTAGTCGATGCGCGTGTCGAGCAGTTCCGCCGGGACGCAGCCGCCTGACGGTCCGCCGAGTTGCACTGCCTTGACCGGCCGATCATTCTTGCAGCCTCGCCCGATTTCCTCCACCAGGATGCGCAGCGGTGTGCCCAGCGGCACCTCCACCAGGCCCGAGGCGCGCACGACCCCCGTCAGCGCAAAGGCCTTCGTACCGCCTGATTGTTCGGTCCCCAGGGACGCGAACCACGACGGGCCCTGGAGGATGATCGAGGGGATGCTGGCCAACGACTCGACGTTGTTAATATTGGTTGGAAAGCCCCACAAGCCGGAGACCGACGGGTAGGGCGGGCGCATGCTCGGGGTGCCGCGCAATCCCTCAATCGAGTGCATCAGGGCCGTCTCCTCGCCACACACGAAGGCACCCGCCCCTTCCTTGATCACAAACTCGAAGTCCATCCCGCTGCCGAGGATGTTCTTGCCGGTGACGCCGTACTCTGCCGCCTGGCCCACGGCGTTCCGCAAGGCCTCGACCGCCAGCGGGTATTCCGCCCGCACGTAAAGGTAGCCCTTGGATGCACCGATGGCCCAGGCCGCGATCAGCATTCCCTCCAAGAGGCGGTGAGGGTCGCCTTCGATCATCGTCCGGTTCATGAATGCCCCTGGGTCGCCCTCATCCGCGTTGCAGATGAGGAACTTGGGGCTGGCCGCCTGTTTGCGGGTGATCTCCCACTTCGCGCCCGTAGGAAAGCCGGCGCCGCCTCGCCCGCGCAGGCGGGAGTCCTTGACGATGGCGATGACCCGCTCAGGAGCCATGGTCAGAGCTTCCCGCAGCGCCATGTAGCCGCCGTTGGCCAGGTATTCGTCGAGGGAGAGAGGATCGATCACCCCACATAGGCGAGTGGTCACCTTGGTCTGACGGGCCAGGAAGGGGAAATCCGTGTGGTCCGGCCTGCGACTAAGGATCAAGGACAGTTCCTGCTCCTGGGCCGCGCCGCCGCCGAAGTGCCGGTCAAGGATCAGGTCGACGTGCTCCGGGTCCACCGGCCCGTACAGAACTGCCTTCTCCCCGTCGGTCACCTCGACCAGCGGCTCGTTGTGACAGGCTCCCAGGCAGCCAGTGCGCTGGACCGTGACCTCCACCTGCCTCCGGTCGAGGTCGGTCCGAATCGCACTGACGACGCCCTCGGCGCCCGCCGCCAACCCGCAGGTGGATGTGCCAATGCGAATGAGTGTGCTCATTGTTCCGCCTGATCCCGCGGCCCTTCCTGGGCCAAGACCTTCAAGATAATTCCCCACGAGAGGTCAGGGGTCATCCGTCCATACGTCTGCTCATTGACGACCATGACCGGCGCCAAGCTGCACGCCCCCACGCAGGCGACGGTCTGAAGGGTGAACAACCCGTCGGGAGTCGTCTCGTCTTCCGTGATGCCCAGTTTTTCGCTCAGGTGCTCGATCATGGTTGAGGAGCGATTGACATGACAGGCCGTCCCCTTGCAGACCCGCACAAGGTAGCGGCCCGGCGCTGTCAGCCGGAAGACGTTGTAGAAGGTCGCGATGCCGTAGATCAGGCTGAGGGGGAAACCAAGCTCGCGAGAGACGAACTGCAAGGGTTTGGCCGGAAGGTAGCGGTAGCGCGCCTGGATCTCCTCCAGCACCGTGATCAGCGCGTCACGTTCCCCACGGTACCGGTCAAGTATCTCCATCAGATCTGCGGGCGGTGGCTCGGCCAGGGGGTCGCCCTGGTAGTTGTACCGGCGGATGGGATTGGACGAGACGCCTCGATCCATAGCCTCGCGGTCCCTCCCTTCGGGGCATAGACGAAAAGTCGCTCCCTACTCTCGGCGGGGAGCAATCGGCTGGATTGCCCAAGTGGAGGTACTATAGCACGGCCTGCAGGCACCTCCAGCGACATCTGTCACCCATCCGGGCGCCCTCTCGACACGCATTTGAGCGCGACCGCCCTCCCCTCAAACCGCCTCCCGATTGTCAGACGGGAGGTCCGTGG
>Ga0315274_10002261_pt1 | contig 29154 bp, 28 predicted proteins | sample YL17G02_20_MG_FD_203700 | JGI IMG/M metagenome (GOLD analysis project Ga0315274, IMG submission 203700) | Sediment microbial communities from Yellowstone Lake, YNP, Wyoming, USA - YL17G02_20 | ecosystem: Environmental > Aquatic > Freshwater > Lake > Sediment | place: USA: Wyoming | collected...
CGAAAGTAGAGGTAGCAACTACCGTCACAAATCCACTTCCTGCAAAGCCGCGATGGCCGTCTTTTGCGACGGTGTCAGATGCGTCGGAATCTCGAGGTCGACAATCACATGACAATCGCCACGCGACTCTTTACCTGTATGCGGAAATCCAAGACCCCGCAGACGGACCTTCGTTCCAGGTTTAACACCTGCAGGAATTTTTACCCGCTTAAACCCGTCCATCGTCTCGACGTCGCGAGCGGTGCCCAGTAGGGCCTCAGATATCTTCAGGGGTACATGCGTGATTAAATCGTCGCCGTCCCGCGTGAAAAATGGATGCGGTGCTACTTGCAGTATCACAAACAGGTCACCCGCCTGCCCACCGTATGGGGACGGCGCGCCCATTCCCGCGACCCGCAACCGGCCACCATCTTTAGCGCCCTTGGGAAGGCGGACCTTAAGCGAACGTTCGGTGCCATCGCTGAGACGGAAGTTAACAGCGCGCTCGCCACCACTGAATGCTTCGGCGAAGCCAATCTGCAAGGGGAACTCGACATCTTGGCCCTTAACCTGCCGGCCACCGCGCCCTCCCCCTGCTCGCCCTCCACCTGCCCCCCCAAAGGGACTGCCACCACCTGCAGCGGCGCCACCAAATATGCGGCTGAAGATCCCGTCGAGCCCACCGCCGCTGCTCATATCGAAATCCTGGAAAACCGAACCGAAGTCGGTATTGCGGAAGATGTCTTCCTGCGAATACTGCTGATGGAAGCGAGAATCGCCGAAGGAATCGTATTGTTTACGCTTTTCGTCATCACTGAGGACAGCGTAGGCCTCACTGATCTCTTTGAACTTATCTTCGGAAGCCTTATCGCCCTTGTTGCGATCGGGGTGATGCTGCAGCGCCAACTTACGATAAGATTTCTTGATCTCATCGCCACTGGCGCCTTTGCTAAGGCCTAAAGTTTTATAATAGTCAGCCAAAGTTAGGTCTTTCGACAAGGGTTAGAGCATGGCCTCATTGTGAGCGCCCACCGGTCATTAATTCCTTCATTAACCTAAGACTTTGCCGCCACCTGTCAACCTCGGGCGCAGCCAGTCGAGCTTATCAAACTGCCTCAGAGTACTTGCCTCCGGTGCTACGCGGCGTGCCTCATCTAAACTGAACCACCGAAGATCCTTCGACTCCTCGGAGATCACCAAAGGCTTATTAGCATCGGCAACTATGAGATACCGGACGTCATAATGGACATGGGTCGGCTCCCCTGGTCGAGCTGGGATATCGTGACAATCTAGATCCATAGGCACCGGCCGATGGAACATGTCGGTCAGATTGCTAGCTGCCCCGAATATTGCGTGCCCAAAAGGCAGGAACTTCAGGCCAGTGAGACCAGATTCCTCCTCAGCCTCCCGCATCGCCACATCCTGCAGGTGGGGATGACCATCAGCATGGCCACCGAGTTGCAGCCACTTATTTAACTTACCGTGCAGCGTCAGCAGCACGCGCGTCAAATCTGCCGAGACCACAACCGCCGACCCGGTTAAATGCCCCTCGAGCGCTGTCCGTTCAAACGCACCGGGAGTGGCACGAATAAACTCTACGAACCGCCTTAGCACGGCAGACTCTCTCGCATCGACATAGGGTGCGCCGTGACCTGCAGCGTAGGACCAGACCTCTTGATAACCAGCAAGTGCGTCTAAAATATCATTGCGGTGCATCGCTCGCTCCCACTCTGCCATTTTCAACTCGGCGTCAGCCGACTGTATAGCAGTAGTGGAAAATGGGGTCAGCCCCCAAATTTTGGCGGACCACAATTTACCCGTAACAGCCAGCAATCATGCCGACCGCAGCACCACGCAAGTGACCTCTGCCGCCACACCGAAGCGCACAGGCGGCCCCCAAAAGCCGGTACCTGCGCTAACGTAGACTGCCATCTGGCCGTGCTGATTAAGGCCGCGGTGATAGGGATTGAACCACCCGACTATCAGACTGATCGGAAAAGTTTGGCCCCAGTGAGTGTGACCGCACAACATCAGATCAAAGCCAGCCGCCGCAGCGGCGAAGCAGCTCTTAGGCTGGTGCGCCAGTAACACTTTGGCGTTCGGCTTCAAATCGGACGGCGGTGCAGCTAACGCAGGCTCAGAAGCAAAGCCCGCCCCAAAACGCGAGGCCGAAATATCGGGCACTCCACCTACCCATAGGCTACCGGCGCCCAGATCTATGGATCGTCCCTCGTTATGCAGCACCGTCATGCCGCAGTCGCGCGCAGCATCGACCCACTCATGCGCGTTCCAATAAAACTCATGGTTACCAGTCACGTAGTAGACGCCGTGATCGGCCCGCAACTGCCGCAGCGGAACCAAGTCGTCCCGCAACTTTGCCACACGACCATCACCTAGGTCGCCAGTGACGGCGATCAAACCCGGATTAAGGCTTTGCACTTTACGCACGACGTCTTCAACATAGTCAGCCTTAATCAGCGGGCCGACATGGAGATCGCTAATCTGGGCGATGCGGAATCCATCCAAAGCGGCAGGCCAATTGGGCAAGCGCACTTCCACCGTTCGTATAATTGGCCCCCGCCGCACGGTCCAGATACCGATACTATTACCCACCGTGGTCACGAATAATAAGGCCTGCGCTACATAAGGTAGCGACACTTGCCAGCTTGCATCCCTCGGCATGAGTAAGCTAGCCGTCAGAACAAATATGTCATTAGTTATGGCGCCGAACCAAAGCGCCACCATCAGTCCATAAGAACTGTAGATCCAAAAGCGCAGCCGAGGACGCTGCTCAATGCCAAATACCGGCAACCAAACCGTTACCTGCAGCAGAAATAGACCAAGCGCCACGACCAAAAGACCAGCTTGCACCGTCGGTGAGCCACCGCAGGGCACGAGCAGCCGCTTCCAGACATGAAACCACATCGCGCCCAAGGCCATCGCACTGAGGAAAAGGAAACGACGATTCATGGCGTTTATCCTGGCTAGGTTATTGAAAGCACTCAGGTACCAGGCGTATATGCGCTAAGCTTGATCCACACTGAGCCGATTTTAATCTCCCCCTGCACTTGCACCAACTGGCGCTGAGGGGTGTCCGTGGAGATCCACGCCCACACATCCCCCTTTTGCTGGAGATCTTTACCAATGAAAGTCTGCAGTTTAATTTTGACGGTATTAAAGGTCCCGGCCGGTACGGTCACCTGCTCCATCGCCACCGGTTCGGCCTCGAGAAACCAATTTTTTTCCGACGTGTAGACTAGAGCACGCTCTTTAGTGCCGATATGAAAATTCCGGGTGCGCAGATTAAACACCACGCCAAGGGCATCATTAGCCCCGTAAGCTAGATCATGAACGACATTATCCTCAACCTTATCAGGTACTTGAATCCTCTCGTCGACGTGGCAGCGATCATGATCGAAACTGAGCCACTTCTTCTGCTGGAAGCTACTGCCGAAAAGCTTGCCCTCGTTTTGCTCCATGTAGAACTGAGTGACGCCGAAATCCCACGGCCGGGATACAGCTTCCATAGTTTCCTTAGCCACAAAAATGGACTTAAACCAGTCCCCGGTGGCGGCGTCGATATGAAACACCCGCTGCCAGATCCCGTTATGCCGACGCGGAGAGCGTACTTCAATGGTGGCATAGCCGGCTTTAATGCCCGACCAAGTCAGCTCGTAAGTTGCTGCCTCGCCTGCCTTAAAGGGGACGTTACTATAAACAGCAGAGCGGGTGATTTCCGGCAACTTAGGAGGTGACTTCGGGCAATCGTCAGCCGGCGTAGCCACAGCCAATCCCGAGACGGGATTCGCTAATACTGATAGGATTGCTGATACCTTGAGGGCCTTCGGAGCCCACGTACCTAAACTTGCATTGATTCGCCTTAGGCAAACTCGCAGAGCCATGATGATTTACCTCTTTTACGCATCATATCAATAGGCGCAGGTAATTCTAAAATTATATACCTGCGCCGAAGCGATTGCCGTGATTGACTTTAATATCCCCACATGATAACGAAAATGCCTCTAGATTCATTACAGTATGCCGTAGGCTCAATGGGGGGCAAACGGTCTAAGGAGAAACACCCTAACATGCAGTTACAAGAAACCAAGATGACCGGCTTAGGCACAGTTAAGTGGGAAGATGAGGATTCGGATTTCGACCTCGACGGTGCAGGCAGTACAGATTTTGCCGAAATGCTCGATGGTGCAACTGGTGGCGCTAACATCCGCGAAGGTACGATTGTCAAAGGCCGCGTAGTCCGCCTGACTGACGATCAAGTCATCGTAGACATCGGCCACAAATCCGAAGGCGAAGTCCCGCTCAGCGAGTTTTACGGCCCCGAAGGCCTGAAAGTCAAAGTCGGTGACGAAGTCGAAGTGTACCTTGATACCTTCGAAGACAACGAAGGCGAGCTAGTGCTCAGCCGCGAGCGCGCTGAGATGCTACGTGCTTGGGACCGCATCTCTGATGCTTACGACAAAGATGAGACCGTCGAAGGTGTCATCATGGCCCGCGTCAAAGGCGGCCTGTCCGTCGACATCGGCGTCAAAGCTTTCTTGCCAGGCTCACAAGTCGACCTGCGCCCAGTGCGCAACCTCGATAAACTGATCGGCAACAATCTGGCATTCAAGATCATCAAGTTCAACAAAAAACGCGGCAACATTGTGCTTAGCCGTCGTATCCTCCTCGAGCGTGACCGCGAAAAACTTCGTGCAACGACTCTGGAGAATCTGCAGGAAGGTGCGATCCTCCGCGGTATCGTCAAGAACATCACCGATTACGGTGCGTTCATCGACCTCGGCGGCATCGACGGACTTCTGCACATCACCGACATGTCTTGGGGCCGGATCAACCATCCGTCGCAACTCTTCGAAGTCGGTCAAGAAGTTGAAGTCAAAGTCCTCAGCTACGACGAACAACGTCAACGCGTGTCCTTGGGCTTCAAGCAACTACAAGCCGATCCATGGCTGGCAGCTGGCGAGAAATATCCCGTCAGCATGCGCACCAAGGGCAAAGTGGTCAGCCTGACTGATTACGGCGCTTTTGTTGAGCTCGAGAACGGCATCGAAGGTCTGATTCACGTCAGCGAGATGTCCTGGAGCAAACGCGTTCGCCACCCATCCAAGATCGTCCAAGTGGGTGAAGATGTCGAAGTTGTGGTGTTGGCTCTCGACCTCGAGAACCGCCGCATCAGCCTCGGCATGAAGCAGATCGAGCCAAATCCATGGGAAATTGTCAAAGAGAAGTACCAAGTTGGTGACATCATTCGTGGCAAAATCCGCAACATCACCGATTTCGGCATCTTTGTCGGCATCGAAGATGGCATTGACGGCTTGATCCACATCTCTGACATCAGCTGGACTGAGCGGATTCGTCATCCTGGCGATCTGTTCAAAAAAGGCGACGAAGTCGACGCAAAAGTGCTGCAGATCGATACCGAAGGCGAGAAGTTCTCGCTCGGTATCAAGCAACTTTCGGCCGATCCGTTTGTCAAAGCTGCTCAAGAATTCCGCCCAGGCACCAAAGGCCGCGGCAAAGTTACCAAAGTCACGGACTTTGGCGCCTTCGTCGAGATCGTTGCTGGTGTTGAAGGCATGATTCACGTCAGTGAACTAGCCGATGAGCAAGTGGCTAAGCCAGGCGACATCGCGAAAGAAGGCGAAGAGCTGGACTTCGTGGTACTCGCAAGCGACGCCGAAGAGCGCAAGTTCTCCCTCAGCCGGAAAGCGTTCCTACGCAACCTGCAAGGCGATGCACTGCGTGATTACATTGGTACGGTGGCTGAGCCAAAAACTGGCTTTGCCGACGCCTTCGCGAAAGCACAAGCTGCTCGCAAAGACGGTCCTGGCGACGAAAACAACTAATTTTTGCTAGTGTATTAAGACCCGTCCTACCTCACCGCCCCCAGATCGCGCTGATCTGGGGTGCCTGAGTGATAGGGCGGGTCTTTTAACTGCCACGGAGGTGTTTCGCGATGCGCTTTCTCAGCCGCTTAGCTAGATTTTGGCTCATGATCACCTTTGTTGGGACTAGCGCCTACTTCGCTGCCTACAACAGGGACAGGGTCAGCCTGCACCTGCCACCGTGGATCGAGCAGATCACTCTGCCCGGTTACATGATCAATCTCACCTTCTTCTTCCTCGGTGCCCTCGTGGTATCCGCTTACTTTGGCATCGACAGCCTGAGCAAGTCGCTCACGATCCGGCGCTTAAAGAAACAACTGCGAGACTGTGGCGTCGATGATGCCAGCGAATCCCGCACCAGCAATAGCCCCCAGATCGATTAAGGAGATTCCAACAGGTGACTAACGGCCTCTCTCTCGCGCGCGAGATAGCTTACGACGCATACGTCCGGGTCATGGACCACAATGAAACACCGGATGACGTGACGGAAGCACTTTACGCCAAGCATGGGGGCAGCCTCAGCCGCCTGGACCGAAACTTCATCAAAGAGCTGCTATATGGCAGCTTGCGCTGGTACTCCAAGATCTACTGGATCGTCCAAAACACAGCTAAACGGGACTTGAGCAAGTCATCCCCCGAGATCCGCGCCGCTCTAGTGGTCGGGACTTATCAGATTTTCTATATGGACCGCGTGCCGGACCGGGCTGCTGTCAATGAGAGTGCTGAGTATGTCCGCAAGAAAGGCCAGGCCCAGGCTGTGTCCTTCGTCAACGGCATCCTGCGCCAGATCGCTCGACGCGCCGAGTACTTCCCCAAGCCGGATAAGAATACCAAACAGGTTGAGTACCTATCCCTGCAGTTTGCCCACCCTGAGTGGTTGGTGAGGCGGTGGCTGACGCACTTCAAATTTGACCGCATGGAGAAGATGCTCGCCGCGAACAACCAACCCCCTCCCTGGACGGTACGAATCAACCAACTAAAAACGCCGCTGCCAGAGATCCTCCTCCTCCAGCAGCAACTCCTAAGGGATGAGCGCAGTCACACAGATCGTCGTCACTTGCGCTCGGCTCTAGCCTTTCAGCAAGCGCCTAATCTAGAAGATAACTCTTTGTTTCAAAAGGGATATTATACCATCCAGGATGAGGCCTCCCAGCTGATTGGCCTTCTGGTGGACCCACAGGCAGGCGAGCGAGTCCTCGACTGTACCGCCGGCCCAGGCGGCAAGCTGTCTCATCTTTACGAACTATCCGATGGTAAGTGCGATCTGACCGCCGTAGAAAAGCACCCGATTCAAATGCGCAAAGCCCAGGAAACCTGCACCCGACTTGGCCATACCGATATCCACTGGGTGGAGAGCGACCTACTCGACTACCGGCCGGAAGAGCGCTTCGACAAGGTCCTTCTTGATGCTCCATGCAGTGGCCTTGGGGTGCTGCGAAGGCACCCTGAGGGTAAATGGCAGAAGCGTCAGAGTCTCATCTCGACGATGGTAGAGCTGCAACGGAAGTTGCTCCGCCATGTCATTGAAAACCTGCTGAAGCCAGGCGGGGAGCTGGTTTACTCGGTCTGTTCCTTCGAGCCAGACGAAAGTGAACAACACGTTGCCTGGATCAGAGAAAATTATGGTGATAGAATTGAACTATTATCACCAGTTCCTAGGTTGCCTGACTACTACAAGCGCTACGTAACGCGTGCCAACCTGCTCCAAGTGTATGCAGGCAACCAAGATGACATGGACGGATTTGCGGCTTTTATCGTGAAAGCCAAATTGTAAGGGGCTAGCCCAGCCTCTGGGCCAAAGGAGGCTCGTGCATCGTAAAGTTGCCAATGCTCTGATCGTCGCCAGCAGCTTTTCGGCTCTGAGCCTAGGGCTCGTTAGTGCCAACGCGCAGGCAACGCCCGAGACCCCGGATCAGCCCCCGGCACAATCACACGCCCAAACGTTCACGAGCTTTAGCGAGCTGCGAGCCGAGGTACTAAACCTCATCGGCGCAACTTCAAAACGGCTGTGGTTGACCACGGACTATTTGACCGATGGCGAGATTGTCACCGCGCTTTACGTGGCGCAATACCGCAAAATTGACGTGCGGGTCCTGCTTGGCAGAGCCAAGGCGAGTTCCTACATGTCCCGCCTTAGTTATCTGAAAAATCAGAATATCCAAGTCTTTCTCCGGCCCGATGGATTCAAGCCGCAAACAGCGACCACCATTTTGAGCGATGATAAGCTAATCGAGATCGATGGTGAGCTAGATTTTATGTCGAAATATAAAAGGTTTAATTTAACGCTGGCGGAGCCTACCTCAGCGCAGGCCTATGCCACGGCATTCGGCACCGCAGCAGCGCAGCAGATTCCGGCCAATCAAAGAGCCATGCCACTGGTCGGACGTCAGCGCACGTCTTGGCCATCCGCCGCAGACAGCCCTGCCGCGGCCACGCCCCCCGTAAAGTCGCGATTACCCGCGGCTGAGCCGCACAGCGATAGTAGCGACGAACAGGCCGCATATATCTATAACCGCAAGCCCATGCCACGTCCCGATGGAGTGGCAACGAAGTTGCCCAAAGACCTAAAGTGGCGGCAAAAGGCGCCGCGCATGCCCAATCCACCGCCGCCGGCAGAACCAAGAGCCACCGAACTGGAGCCATTGACGCCGAACTATTTCGGCTCTCATGACTCACGGAGTCCACAAGGCTCGCAAAACACAAATCTCCCTACCGTCGTGAAACCGCTTATCGGGCCTGAAGGCACTAAGACGCTAGATGGGGATAGTGAAAAAAGTGCACCACCACTCATGGAAGATACCGTGCAAGGGGGAGATTGAGTTATGCGTTGGTTTCCGTGGCGACTGATTTTTGTGACTCTAATCATCACCGGTTGTACGAACATGTGCGGCGTAAAGCGTGCGGCCATGACCCCCGAACAAGTGGTTGAGGCGTATCTCAACGTGGCATTGAACATGAAGGAAGTGGGCGAGCGCGATAAGCTGCTGGACTACACCACCGGCAACTTGCGGCATGCGATTGAGAGCGCCTCGGTCGAGACCATCCGTACGGCCTATATCGATCGTCGCTATCAAATTCTCAACTACTCGGTGGTTGAGCGCAGAGACCGCACCCCGCGCGAGACTGAGATTGCATTTCAGCTGACTTATAGCGACCTAGGGGTGGAGAACAAACCTTTGCAGGATGCTCCCAAGGTCACCACCGAAAACACCGTTGCAGTCGTCAAATCCGGTGGAGAGTGGATGATTCGCGATGTCATGGGAAACAAGACTTCTATAGATTTTCCAGTGTCTGAGGAATCGCGGATCACAGCGAAACCTGGCCCTGGCATTGACGAACCCCAGGCACCCACCATTGAGGAAAGCACTGCTCCGTAGACGGGGAGTATTAGGAAGCGCGCTGAATCTCGATGCCACCTAAATAGGTCACTTGATTCATCGTGCCCAAGCCTTCTGAGCGACTGAATGCGGGACGGCGGCCACGACGGGAAAGGCGGATTTCAACCACCTTTTCTGCGCTGCTGCTTTCCACAGGCTTATCGGACAAAAGCTTTTCTAAACTAGTCAAAAGTGGCTGACGCATTTCAGGGTCTTGCCTTAAAGTCTGGATGACTTCGGCAAAATTAAGAGCGTTTTTGAATTTAACGACCGCCACGATCAATTCGCGCGCGAGCGTCTTGTGGTTAACGTTAGAGACAACACGGAGCATGGCGGCTAAATGCTGCAAGTAAACTTTGCGGGCATTAGCAAAACTTGCATCGCCGCTGTTCGCGAGAGCTTCCGCGAAAGTCTGGGCAAACAGACTAAAACGGTCGGGGTGCTTAAGCATGTAGTTCTTAAAAGTCTCGTGCACGATTTTTTGGGTGGAGTTATCTGCCTCAAGTATGAACGGCAGATTCTCAACCAAAAACTGCAGAGCCACGGCCTCGCTACGCTTGGTAAATAGAAGAGTGAACAGATGATCGAGTACAGTGTGCCCAAATCTGCCCATGACTCGGTTTAGATAGTTCTTATGACTTAACTCGTGTTCAAACACGCCAAAATAATGCAACAGGCTGAGGCGAATACAAATGCTGTTCGCGTTACTGACAGAGAGTAAATAGGTCGCGATGTAGTCTAGCAGTTGATCCGCCCTTTTAAATTCACCAGGAAAAGCCTTGTTATACTCTTGAAGACTTAGACCGAGTTCGCAAATCATGGCGACGGCCATCTCGAACATCGCGTCCCCATGATCCGTGTCGGCTGGCTCTGCCGTTAGCGCTAACTCAACTAGGACCCAGCAGGCATCGTCACAGCCTGGCTGTGCAAAAAGCTCTCCCAAAAACGTATGCAGCAACTTTTCTGACCCGGCACTGGTGAGCCAGAGCATGACACTTTCGACGGTCATTTCCGCCTGCAAACGACCATTCGCCCGCTCAACTAGGCGTCTTGCAAAGTGCCGAATGACCTCAGCCTCTGCCTTCTCTCCTAAGGCCCGCCTTAGGGTACGCACCTCGCGCCAGGTCACGAGGACGCCGAAATCGATATGCTCCTTCGCTTGGTCCAGAGTTGCCACTCCTCTCCAGCTTCGCGGCATTTTCTTTTGTTCGGCCACCTGAGATCCTCCTCACTACGGACACACGCGTCGAAAAGATTATTACCGCGCAGCTTCCTGCGTGGCAGCTGTCGCCTGATTCTGACGATCGATAGCCTGCTGGATTTCCTTTGCTACAGCTGGATCGATATCGTCAAAGCGCAAACCGTAACCAATCGGTAACTTTGGATCACCGTTGTAGCGCACAACTTGGGCTAGGACATTAAACGGCCTGGAGAATCCGTCCACGCGCACGGAAATCTTCAAGCGTTCGCCCACTGCAAACATTTGATCCGTCGTCTCCACAAACATACCGGTCGCCGAGATGTTCACGCCACTACCAATCACCATTTGCGAGTTGTTATGAACGACTACTCGCCCGCTTACAGTGGCACGTGGCGCTGCTTCACGGCGTTCGGCAACCGTCTTTATAGTCGCATTGCCAGCCGGCATAGTCGGACCTGGTAACCCGAGTTCAGAGAAGGTCTCTTCGATTGGCCGCCAATCCTTCCAACCTACCTTGAAAATATAAGCATCTTGGGGGATCATCTTAGAATCGATCATTTGTTTTACCTGCAGATTAGCAAATGGCCCAAGCTGCTGACCGTTCTGATATACGTACCAAATCTGCTCACTCATTAGCGCCCCCTGAAAGCCGACAAAACAACTTCTCAGGTGAAGATCGGCTCAACACCACGCAAGCTTTAGGGGTATGCAGATAATTTTTTTAACTACCTGTAATCAATAGATATTCCTGGACCTTTAAGGGGGCTTGATGAAGCTGTGGCTTGCTGCCGGACTCGCTACTTTAGCCCTACCATTGGCCGCGTCAGCCGCTCCAGCTAAGGCTGCGCTTACTGCAGCAGTTTCCCAAGAATTTGATTTGCGCTCAGAGCCAGGCCCCCCGGACTGGCGTTATTTTATCCAAGCTCCTGAAACCGAGCGGGAAAAGTTGTGGCTTTATCAGGTTGAGCGCGGCAAGCATCTCAAGAACTGGTCATGGGGATGGCGCCTAGGGTGGATCCGCGTCTGTTCGCGCAGTCAACGTCCCTACTGCAGTGGTGTGCTGCGCGAGGCCCTCTTCGATAAAGCGCTCGTAGTCCGAGCTGAAGCCGCCACCAGAATGGGGAGACAGTTTGAAGGCAGCGAAAAGCAGGACATGATCGATCTACTGGCGCATGCTTATAGGGACGTGCGCAATCTCCGCCGCGGCAAACCTATGTTTGTGCAAACAAGAATTCTTTACGCTATCCATCAAATCGGTGGCCCACACGCTCGCTCCACCGGATTGGCGTTGGCTGGAGAGCATGAGCTGGTAAGAAGTTACTGGCAAAAACTGGAGCGCGGCCATGAAGGCTGATAAGTGGCTCTCGGCTGCTATAAGCATCAATGCAGCCTACCTACTGGTCGGGCTTAATCTCGCCGAGTCCTATGCACTTGCAGCCACGGTCATTGAACAGGTCGTCGATGTTAGCATCGATCAAAAAAAGGCGCAGTCCCTGCAGCGCTGGTCCATTAGCGATAACAAATTCGTCTTGCAGGTCAAATCTGGCTCAGGCGGCTCCACCGGCGCAGCTGGTGACGACGAAACCCGCTATATATTCAACGGGCGCAATTTTTATGCGTGCGGCAAGTTGAATCAAGCCATGGTCGCAGCAACCAAAGGCATCTCTGATCCGAAGATATTTGCCTCCTATAAAGAGGGCACATGCCTTGTAGTGCCCACCAACTTTATGGTGCGATTTTTTCTCTCGCCCATTCCCTCAGTCACCTCGGTGGACCGAAGCGACGGCATGCGATTAACTCTTGCTCTTAAAAACTACGATCTGCAGCCCATGTCTAAACAACAAAATACGTTCGGCCACACCTGTAATGTCTACTCGCGCCGATTTGCCATCACCAAAAGTGGTGGCAAAGGCGCGTCAGCATCAACCACGGTCACCGAGGAATTCTGCCAAGATGATGCACTGAACTGGCGGCAGGGGATTTGGACCGAAGTGGCCAAAGCAGTCATTCGACAACCACATGGCAGTGAGATTCTAAAGGCGCTGAAAAGCGACGTTCAGGGCGTCCAAGGCTTAGCACTAAGCTCGGACAGTCAACAAACGACGGTAGACCTCTCCGGCAAACATCACACTCACCACGTTGTGGTCAAAACCACCGCAATCCAAGAAGCGACGTTGTCCCCTAGCCTATTCGCCCTACCTGATGGATATAAAATTTTCAGCGACGACAGCGCTCTGCTGGCCGCAACTGCAAAAGACAGCAAGAGTAGTGCAACACCTGCCGCCGATAGTCAGAGCATCATCGACCTGATGAGCTCGGTCATTTTCTGTGCACTTTCTGGCCCCCTTGCCTGTCTAGCCGCCCCTTAAAAAGCGGCAACACGTCAAGTACATTGACTTTATCGCAATCTCGGCAACGGTTCCCAGGCCCTTATCGGTGTCTGGGCGCGATTAGGTCGTTGTCAAAACTCCAGTATTTGTTTAACAAACTGGCTGATCACCAGGGAGATCCGATCATGTCCAAGCCAACAGCACCAACTTCAGAGCCCACAACCTCAGCTATCCCCGCTACGACCGAACTAAAAAAAGTAGACCACCTCGAGGGTACAGGCCACGTCCATGGCCCAGGCTGCAGCCATAACCACCATATGGAACCATTTGTCAGGACTGCACCGAAAATTGGCCGCAATGATCCCTGTTCGTGCGGCTCTGGTAAAAAAGCAAAGAAATGCTGCCTCAGTGCGAGCTAGAGTCTTAGTGTCTTAGTGTCTGGGTCTATCGCATCAGACAGTAACTACGCGGTGTCCGGCACCACTAGGTGCCGCCCCCTCTGGTACTTCGGTAAGTACACAAAAATAAATTAAAGTTTTTATAATAATCTACCGAGACCTGTCTAAGAGCGGCACGATAGGCCGTTCTGTCCGTCATTGAGTTAGTTTTTCTCTCCATCCCTGGATTCTCTCTTCTCCTAGTTCCCGCCATATTTTGCTTTATTTGATCGAGGACCATTTATGACCATGCCGTCGCCACGAGAGCTGTGGAAGCTCGCCGCCCATTGCTGGATAAGCACCAGCTTATTGCTCCTCGGCTGCGGCAAAACCAGCTTCAATTCCAGTGAACAAAATGGCAACGGCAGCAACCGGGCCGGCACCGATGCAAATGCCACCAAGGGGACAATCCCTTATGGGACTCCCCCATCAAACGACATCAAGCAAGCAGGTTGGAGCACCGATATCGTAAAGTCGTTAGTCGATGGTTTAGTAAAAAATTCATCACTACCCGGCCCGGGGGGTCGAGCGGTGAGCGGCGGAGCTGATGCTAGTGCCAGTAGCGAGCAATCAGACGGCTTACTATGGCTACCTTGTCGAGAAAATACAGCCGATGGTGGAACATTTCCGTCCGATTTTTATGCCAATAAAGGGTCAAAAGTTCGCGTTGCGGGTGAATTTTGTCCCACCGCCCGCATGGCTGGCGACATCACGGTCCTATTTGTTATCGATCACTCGGGATCAATGGAAGGTGCACCCAACGAAGGGCCGAATGACCAAACGACCAATGGAAGCTGTGGTCGCCTGCGAGCGGCAGAGACGTTAGTAAAAACATATTCGCAATTAGGAGAAGCCAACGTCCAAGCCGGCGTAGTCGGTTTTTCCACTCTCGCCCGAGTGCAAGTACCCATTGGCAGACTCGACAGCATGCAGAACAGCCTGAAGGCCGATGTCTTCTGCGGCTCGGATTCAATATTTGCCTTCACCAATTATCAAGCAGCGTTCACGGTCGCAGAATCACAAATCGCCGCTATCCCAGGACCCAAGGTGGTCTATTTCATCTCGGACGGTTCTCCTACTGTCGGAGGTGCTGAGCCGAGGCAGGCTGGTCTTAATGCTGCAAATGCCTTACGCGCGATCCCCGATGTCACTCTTTATGCGCTTTTCGTTGGTTACAGCGCGGGCAAAGCCGGTAACCCGCAAAACTACTTAGAGCAACTAACTGGGAACGCAAATCTGGTGCGCGTCACCAGCAGCGCCGTTGATTTAGCCCAGGCGGCTTCAACTCTGGGAACGATCCCTATCGGCATCGACATGAAGGACACCCAAGCATTGCTCGAAAATGCGCAGGGGTCTCAGGCAGTTCAAATCGAGTCATTGGTTGCACGCAAAGACGCTGCTAACAGGTACATTTGGACCACAGCTCCATTTGAACTGCATGGCACTGTAAACGGAGCAGACCTAAATAAATTAACCGTCACAACGGTGACGTCTAAAGGTGATAAACTGAAAACAGTCGCCGATATCAGATTTCATGAGAAGTAAGAAGATTTGGGTGGTAGCGCCTAATGGATTTAGACATACCCAACTTAGCTTTTAATTTTTTGTTCTCGATCATTGGCTTCGCCTTATTTCGCTATGCACAAAAGCAGCTTAATATTCGCGGAGTGGCGATTGGCGTGGCACTAATGGGATACGGATACTTTATGCCAAGCCTCCCATGGACGATAGGCGTTGGCATCTTACTGTGCACAGTGGCTTACTTTTGGGCCAGATAGGTCCAGATACACTAGATTTTATCGCCAGCATCCTTGATGTAGAGCATCTTTAGGAAGCGGTGCACAGGGTACCCGCGACGCATTAGCACCAAGTAGAAACCTACCGCGCTAATTCCCAAACCCAAAAGATAACCCGTAAGCATCCCTCCGGTCATGGCCACTGCGACACGGACAATCCATGCTGCCACGATAGCGAGTCCAAGAGTGACGCCAAACATGCCGACGTAAGTGGCCAGATTAATTTTCAGATAATTAGAAATACTGATCCCGTGTATTTCTGGGTCGGAACGAAGATCCTGAAAATTCCTCTCGACAACGCCAAGATGCAAAGCCGGGGCAAAAAGCACCCCCATAACAAAAAGTGATGTGAACACGGGGCCAGTAAAGAAGGCCCAACCATCGTGCGCCCCAGGAGTCCAGGGGACCATATCATGCATCCGCATGTCGTAAAGAAATCTTTGATAACCAGTCGTATCCCAACCAGCCACCAGGACGAACCAAAAAAAGGTCCACGCAATGAACCAGTTCAAATGTGCTCCATAAAAACGCCCTCGCCTACAGAGCCAATAGCCAACCCAGTAACCAATGATCCCTTGAGTAACATTCGTGATACCGAACAGCGTCACCAGCCATGGTGGCAAGTCTTCAAGAGAGCGAGCGACTTGCATAGTCTCCCATTGGGGAAATGCCCACAGCAAAAACAGGCCCGATGGCGCGAAAAATACGCTTAAATACACCAGTAGCCGCGAGTACTGCGAGTTGTTAAAGGGACGCTCTTCCTTGGACAGCTGCCGAGTAGCAGCCGCTGCAAAGGAGGCACCGAAGGCATACGACCATATGACATCGACCTGTACCATGATTAATCTCCATTAAATCAGTCTGGCTGCGATCCTATGGAAAATCCCACCCTTGCGCACGGCAACGATGTATCCAAGCGCTATACTTAGCGGCAGACCAACCAGATAACCAACCCATAAGCTGCCCGTCAGTTCAAAGAGTACTTTCACAATAAGCGAGGCAGCGATCGCGAGTAACAAAGTTAAGCCGAACATTGACCCGTAATATAGCTCCACGATCCTCATCAGCGCCCTTAGCCCAGGCTGATAACCAGGCTTAAGCTTGAGATCGTTGTAGTTCGCATTGATGATTCCAAGACGCAGCATAGGGGCAAACAAAACACCCATCACGACTAGCGACTGAAACACGGGGCCGGTGAAAAAAACCCACCCATTGTGCCGCCCAGGCGACCACAGCTCGCCACCATTAAGCGCTGGATCGTAGAGGAAACGCTGATAGCCTGTGGTGTCCCAACCGGAAACCAAAATAAACCAAAAAAGGACCCAAGCGATCATCCAGTTGAGATGTGACTGGTAGAACTTTTGCTGCCGCACCAAACGCCACCCCACCCAGTAGCCGATGATTCCTTGGGTCACGTTCGTAATAGCAAACAAGGTTACCAACCATGCCGGTAAGTCGGCATAAGATTTGGCAACCTGCATCGTCTCCCAGCTGGGATTCGCCCAGAGCAAATACAGTCCCGACGGACCAAAAAAAATACCGAGAAATAAAAGAAGGCGCGTAAAAACTGGATTGTTAAACGGATCCCTTTCGCGCGCCAAAGACTTGCCCGCGGCAGCCGCAAAAGTAGCACCGAATGCATACGACCACGCTACATCGACTTGCACCATGACGAATCTCCTTTCCACGAGTTACTCACGGGCTCTAAAAAGCTAGCCGCGACATTTGCCGGGAGACATGCCGCAGTATCTTACCTAGAGGACCATAGGGCGGATACTTGACTGGTAGATCAAGGGAGTGCGGAGCAGTAATTAGGCTCTTGTAATGGGTAAATGTATCAAACCCATACTTGCCATGACTATTGCCCATACCACTTGGACCGATGCCACCAAAAGGAAGATGATGATTTATGAAATGTAACAACGTCGTGTTGATGCAGCCTCCGCCAAACTGAACACCGGCCATCACTTTTTGGCAAAATTTCTGTCTGCGAGAAAAAACATACAAACTTAAAGGCTTAGGCCTTTGAGCCACAATAGCTAAGGCTTCATCTAAAGTTTTGTAACTAAGCACTGGCAGGATAGGTCCAAAGATCTCTGTGGCCATGACCGGATGATCCATGCCGACACCGTCCATCAAGGTTGGCGCCACATATCTGGTAGCACGATCCGATTGACCACCATAAACAACTTTACTTTGATCCATCATAGACAGCAGTCTATCGAACTGGCGCTCATTAACGATCCGGCCATAATCAGGACTTTTTTCAGGATTTAGGCCGTAAAATTCTTTGATATTTTGAATCATGGCCTTCACCAGGTCGTCTTTAACCGAGTCAGCGACGAGCAGATAGTCTGGTGCGATACAAGTTTGTCCATTATTGAAAAATTTACCCCAAACGATACGCCGAGCCGTAGATTCGACATCGATATCATCATCGACTATCACTGGATTCTTACCACCCAGCTCTAGCGTCACCGGGGACAAGGTCAGCGCAGCCGCCTGCATGACGATTCGCCCCACCTGTGTACTACCAGTAAAAAATATTTGACCCCAGTCGTGCTGCAGCAGCGCTGTTACTTCAGGGACACTACCTTGGACCAGCGCGCAGTAGTGAGGTGGGAATGTATCAGCAATAATCTTTGCCATGATCTTGGCGGTCTCTGTGGCACATTCTGAGGGTTTGATAATCACGCAGTTTCCAGCCGCCAATGCCGACACAGCCGGTCCGATACTAAGTTGAAATGGATAATTCCACGGGGCAATAACCAGTGCTCGTCCCTTAGGCTCAGGAACCAAGCGACTCCGTGAGGGCCAGCAAAGAGGTGGCGTCGATTTGCGGCGCGGCTTCGCCCACCTTTTCACATTCCTGATGGCAGAAGTCAGCTCGGAATACACCACTGCAAGCTCAGAAGTGACAGCCTCAAATTCGGGCTTACCAAGATCGGCCTGCAAGGCCTGAACAATCACCGGTTCACTCTGCCGGACATTCTGTAGAAGAAGTCGCAGCTGCTTACGCCGGAAATTCAAATCGCGAGTCTGACCCGTCAAAAAAAAGGCGTCTTGTGCCTTAACTAGGTGGCCTACATCCTGCATACATAACTCCGAAATGAATAATCATAGGATCCTAGCACATCGGTTCAATTTTACGATTTATTCACCGCATCTCCACACCTTTTGACCAACGGTTTCCTCTAAACAGAATACTCAAATCATTATGGCGACAACCTTCACTCAACAATTTACTCCGAACAGATTTTGCAGCAATATGTCGCACGTAAAATGGCTGCTGCACAATATAATGATGGAATATGTGGGTAGCACCAAAGTTGAAGCAGAATAATTGGATCGGCAGCAGTGCCCAGTGATCTATAATTTGATTTTCAAAGTGCACATTGTTACGGGGAATGTCGTCACTGTAGTGCACCATCGTCGTCATTAGTGTCAGACAAAAATGACGCAAAATCGAAGGAAGCACCCAAAGTACGGTTAATGCTGACACTGTGGACCAAACAACATGTGGGACAACGTCGTGCAGATATGCAGGCAATAGCCAATTTAAAATCTCGGCGACTACCAAAGCGTGAAACCCGATAAAAGAAGGCAAATTCGCAATCAAGGCGCTCCTCGGGTTGAATTCTGGATCCGCTTTTTCTACTGTTTCAAAAAATACCCCAGACCCAAAAGGACTTACTAAGGCGACGATGCGACGCCAACCAAAGGCATGCCCAAGGCCGAGGAGGCGCTCTTCCCAATCTTCCATTTGGCCACTAAAGCCATGATGACGAAGATGCGCCGTACGGCGCCAATTTGGATTCGCATGTAATTTGACCAGCCAAATAATGAACATAGTCAAGTTCTGCAGTCTCTTCCTCCGGGCAAAGTATAGGTCATGGATCAAGTCGTGCTCTAATTCATGGGCGATAGACATGAAAAATGCTATCAGCATCACTACTAGTGTAGCAGGGACCATCTCGCTAAGATAAGCAGTCGCTGAGGCAGCTATACCTAGCAGTACAGCCGCCAAAATCGAGCCGCCAATTAAATCTTGGCGGCTGAGCCAAGGATGTCCCAATTTCAATCGCCGACTTACGGCCAATAGCTCACTGCGAATGAGCCGGTCCGATACCTTTATTTTTTCGGCTGCATCAGCCGGAATATGTAAATGAGCGTCCGTAATAATTGCCATCTCTCAGCCCCCCCATTCCCGTCGTGTCGTGTCGTGGCACTCCTATCGGCATAAACAGCTAGAAACCTTTGCATATTTAAATTACTTTGTAGTCTACCAAACCACTGCCGCAGCACCGCTGGCTAAGCCACTAGCCACAATCAACCTATTCAGTGAGACCAGTCATTGACCGTCGTAGGCATCAGATCGTTAGCCTCAAAACTATTATTGATAACCGGTGCAATACGGTTAAGTACTCGTAGTTTAACTGCAATCCGCTGACTTGAGGCCCCGGGCAACTTGGCTAAAACATTTGCCGTGAAGTCCAAAGTCGGACGAGCCTCCACTAGTGCCTGCCAATTCGATCGCTTCAGAGCCTCTTCAGCATTGTTCTTCACGCCAGCCAACGCCTTAAAACCCTCGACAGTGGTGGATACATATCCAAGTAAACTGAATTTAGTTTGCTCTGAGCTCGCTGTTTTTTCCGGTGGCGTGTGTTGCTTAAGTTGCGCATCACTGCGCAAATACTTAACTAAAATATTGATGGAGGTACGAATTTTATCCGGTGAAATCTTTATCGGGCTAAACCCAATAGCTTTCCAATAAGCACCGGTAATTGGATGCATTTGCTGTAATCGCCGCATCTGGACTTCGTTGACCTGGACTACCTCTTGCGCCAATACCAGCTTTTCGCCGTCAACTTTTACACTCTTGCCGATGTCAATTGTTGAGCCCGACAGCAACGGTAGTTGGCCCAACTGTTGTGACAGGTTTTGTAAGTCAACCTCCGATAGAGAGGACCACTCGTTCGCAGCTTGCTCCAATTCCGCCAAGGAAAGCTCTTCAACGGATTCATCGTTAGCAAGACCACTGCGATTTGGTGCTACTTGTCGACAGTGAACTAAACCGCATACGGATAACCACACTATGCCGAGCGCAGGTACAGCTAAACCGTTCCGTACCGTTGTGTAGTTCCATATGTATCTCATTACAATGAGTCCCCTGCAGAACAAGGTCGAGTCGGAGCCGAAGTGTCAATAATCACTCAACGTTGGAGGGCTCTTCGGCATAGTTTGACAAAAACTTGAGGGAAATTCGAAACCACTCTGAGAATAGCTGTCACTGACGCGGTCACTCACCAGTATCGGATGCAAAGTGCCCGCTGAAAGAGTGAGAGTTTGCAGGTGTCAAAACATTAGTCAGCCCCGGAATACCATCTTCGGACGCTATAACTACAGATTTTGGAGGGTTAGGACGACGCAAGGCAGTGGCAGGTCACTTGCTAATTGGAACTTGACCCGCCGTGCGGGCCGTGGCCAAATTAACGATAACGACCAGCTAACAGACGAGTTGCCCATGCTACGCTACCTTACTCGAAGCTACCCCCGGACCATCACCCCCATTGTGACAGCTGTCCTAGCCGTGGCGTTTACCGCTTGCGTGCACAATGCTCCCGTTCAGGAGTCCGAGGACAACGTCGAAATCAGCGATAAAGCTGTCCAACGCGAGAAAAACTCTGCAGGCAAAAAACCAAAAACAAGCGCGGACATTATTACCGAAACGACTGGCGATACCCGTATCGACCCACTGCCGGCTCTAGGTAGTGGTACCGACGACTTTGGCGATTTGGATAAGCGCGCCGAAGAGTATCGCAAGGCTGCTCTTGTGGAGAGCGAAGACGCCCGAATCGAGCGCGAGCTCAGAGAGATCCACGAGACCGAAGCAAAGGCTAAGCAAATAGCGGAGAAAATCGAGTCTGAGCAGCGTGCTGATGCGAACAAAAAGGCTCGTGAAGAGGCCGCCGCCAATTCCAAAACTAACCGCAAAATTCAGCGGGCTGCCGAAGAAAAAGCCAAGTCACTTCAGGGTATCGACAGTGACGAACTTGAGTGGAATGGCCTAAACTAAGTCCGTCTGGACAGTAGGTCGTTCCGCAGTAATTTGACCTTGGCTTTGACCTTGGTGCCTATTCGATTTAACTGCTGATTGCTCTTCTATACTAGCGCCGGTGAGCTTTACCTTTTTTATAGGGGCCAGAATTGCCGCAGCTAGCGGGCGGATTGTCTGCAATTCGTCTTCATCTAAATCAACTAAATTTCCTGCCACGACGTCTTTGCTGACTGCATCAATAACGAAATGTTGCCACTGCGTGCGGCCCGCGCGCTCTACGGCGAGGTCTAAGTTAGAGACTAAAGATGGATTTTTTAGCTCAGGTAACAGGCTTGGCTCTGTGGTTGCCCCACACCGCCTAAGTATGGCTGTCAGTAGCTCGGCGGTCATCGCCGGCTCGAGACTGGACTCCAGATTGGAACCGACCTTGGCTTCTGACCTTGCCTGAGCCTCGAGAAAAGCAGCGACATGATAGGACGAGACAGGCATCGCTTGTTTAATTGCAGCGGCAATGCGCTGCCTGCGCGCGTCAACTTCATCCGCAGGCCTCATGATCACTGGCTCACCGCATCTAATATGCACGCTGCCCAGTTTACTGCTCCGCTGCGTCAAGTGCTCCAACCATTGAGCGATTTGGTAGGCACGCATTGGCTCGCCGTCACCGTCTTCCTGCTTCAGTTCCATAACAGACTCAGGAATTTGGTCATAAGCTATGGCAACCGGCAGTACCGCAAAAGTTTCTCCTCGATCTTTGAGAAGGCTCGATAGATCCTCGCCCTGAACCGACATAGCCTTAAATAGCGGCCCGATGACTGGTAACTTTGCGAACGTGCTTGCATTGGCGTCGCCAGTCAAACCTATGTCCAGATCGGGCCTAGCGTACCGTAGGTAGCAGACTAGAATACAGTCGAAGTAGCTATGCTCACTGGATGCAATCACCAGTCGCATACCAGCAGGGCAATTTGACAAGGCTCGCATAAATGAAGCCTGATCAAAAACCACTTCGGAAAAAATACGCTCAATATACTGACGCACGCCAGCGCCCGCTGCATCAAGGCCAGAAACTTTGCGCCGCCTAGTAAATAGCTTAGTGTTTTGCTCCGAATTCGCACCCACGAGTAGCTGCCGATCTGGGGACCCCTTCAGCAGATATTTATGGACTCCCTCGCAGATGAGAAAGAGATAGGACTTGAAGTTGAGTTCAAGCGAGGTCGGTTTATGTTGCACGAAATCAAAAGATCGGTGGGTAAAGTATGGGAATATCGCAAAAATACTGTTGAGAACCTGATTCAGTTTGCCGATTCTTTCGGCAAGCTTAGCTTGGCCCGTTAAGCGCGCATAAAACTTTGCCAGATTAGTTGGCACGCGGTGGAACATCACGTGTTCCACCTTTCGCCTAAAGTTCAGGGGGCCCATGTTCCAAAGGTATGCCGGCCGCTTGCTCGGAAACTTATCAAAGTAGGGTCCGCCAGATTGTGGCAATTGACCAATAAGCATCGCATTTTTGAGACCAGCAACAGCATGCACGATTTGCGGATTCTGGACGTTAGCGGGAACCCTGAAGCATTGAGTCACAATCGTGTCGGCCACCACATCGACAGGTACGACATCTAGACGAGCGTCGGGATCGGCGGCGACAATCCGCAGATAGCCAGCACCAAACACACCGACAAATGCAGCAAGTGCCGCGTAGCTGTCGATCCAACCAGGGAACGGATATTTCAAAGCTGCCGAAATAATACTAGGCCGGACTATGGAAAGCGGTAAAGTCCCGCGACTGCGTAAAATCAAATGCTCTGCGATACACTTTGTCAGCGTGTATGTGTTGGGGTGACCCGTAGTAGCAAGCAGATCTGCTTGGGCGCAGCGACCGTGTTTAATGTCTTCATACATTTGGGCCGGATCAAAAGGTAAGTCGACGAGCTCTTCGGCAAGGGGGCCTGGCCGGTGCGGGCGGACATACGCGGTCGACACCGACACAATACTGGCAAGGTTCGGACACGTCTTGGCAAAGTCAATGACCGACAAGGCGCTGGTGATGTTTGCTTCCGCTGCATCTTTAATCGGCAAGTTAAAGTCGACCGAGGCGGCGGAATGGATGATGTGAGTCACACGCTCGGCTAATGCCTGCTGCTCTGCCGGTGTGAGACCCCAAGCTGGTAGCGACAAGTCACCGCTGATCACTTCGACATTGCGCGTCCAGTTGAGCGGGAGGCGGTAAAAGCACGGGGCGGTAGCCACCTGGTCGGTAAATCGCTCTGCGGCTGATCTTTTGCGATTGGGCCGAATGACCAGGATCACTTTACTGATGCCAAGATCTTTCTTCTGGCGCAGCAAGTGTTCTAGAACGACCTTACCTAAGAAACCAGCGCCCCCTGTTAGCAGAACTACAGCGCCGGTATTAATACTCGTTTCAGTCATAAACTACTTCACTCTAATAACCGTAATAGCCGCCACCGTTGTGAGCGCCTAAGTCGGGGTAGATCAGACCACCGTTGGTATAGCCGCCGGGGAAAGAGGGAAAATAGCCGCCGCCACCATTATGCGCGCCCAAATCCGGATAGATCAACCCACCGTTGGTATACGGACCAGGGTATGGGTAATAACCACCGCGGCCGTTGTGGGCCCCTAGATCTGGGTAAATTAGACCACCGTTAGTATGTGGCCCTGACGGATAATAGGAGCCGCCACCCTGCACACTAGGACAGGCATAATCGCAGGTCGGGTGCATCCACGACTCGCCGCACTTGCCCCAGCTCGCCTGTTGTTCACAAGTATGGCCGCCAATGGTATTCGGGCTCAAGTTACAGGCGTGGTCACAGGTTGGATGCATCCATGGCTCACCGCACTTGCCCCAGCTTGCTTGTTGTTCGCAGCTATAGCCACCAACGTCCGCGCCTTGAAAAGAGTTAATTTTAGAGCTCATTTTGGGGCTAGTGCTAATTACGGAATCCCCTAAACTACCGCAAGCACTCAGCAGTAAAAACATGAGCGATGTGAAGCCAGGTAATAATTTAGACAACATTCTTGTAGCCCCTTGCAATTAGCCGCCTGCGCGCCATATACCGGGACCATACTCAATACTGGCCGACTAACCAAGTAGTTATTTAGCGCCCCAAATATGCCTCAGAAGCATCCCTGAATCACTGCGTGAATCACCACGACGGCAGCTGGCAAATCTCAATATTTACCGTTTCAAACAACGCTACCGAATCGGTATTGCGGTACAGATGACCGAAATAAACCTTCTTAACATTGCCCAAATTGATCAACCGCTTAGCGCAAGCCGTACAAGGAATGTGGGTGACAAAGGCGATCTTCTCGGTCGCGCGCGGACTGTCGCAGTTGATGACTGCATTCTCTTCCGAGTGTAGACAACCGCAGTTGCCTGGTTCCTCGCGGTCACAGCAGTTGGGCAAACCCGTGGCGTTGCCGTTATAGCCAACGGCTAGTACCTTACGAAAATCTAAACTGGTGATGACTGTTCCAACTTTGAGGCGCTTACAGGTCGAGCGCTCCGCCAAGCCAAACGCCAGACGCATGTATATTTGCTCAAATGTAGGCCGCGGCGACTGCTGCATGAGCGGTCATCTCCCGTCAGAAAAAAAGTTGCCTACCGGATATCACCCTCAGCCAAGTTTGCAAACGGCAAATCAGCCAGTTAGCGCCCCCTGGGAGTTCTCATATTGCTTACAGAAAGTGATGACAGCATGAAGAATGATGATGTAGGGTGGGGAGCCTTGATGGTCTCATAGCTCAGCTGGATAGAGCACCGGATTTCTAATCCGGCGGTCGTAGGTTCGAATCCTACTGGGGCCGCCATCTTTCGACAGCTACCCCAGTCACAACCCTCAGTAACTCTTAGCGAAGATGACCCGCTGCGGACTTGGCCGACCTGAGAACAGGCATTTGCCCGACTCTTTCTCGCCGTCCAGGGGAATGCAACGCGCTGTGACCTTCAGATCTTTCAGCTTCTCTAGTGCCTCTGGACCTGGCGACCAGTGGGACAGGGCGAAGCCGCCGTGAATTTCAGGCTTATCAGCGTTGCGCGGCGTGAAGTAGGCGACAAAGTCGTCCCAGGAATCGATCTTCTGGGTGTTTTCTTCGCGGTGTTTTAGGGCTTTATTGAGTAGGCCGGACTGCATCTCGTCAAGAATCTTGGTGACCGTTCCGACAAACTCAGCGCGGGGGATAAAGGCCTTAGCTTTCGGCTCTTGGTCGCGCCGACCGACCGCAACGGAACCAGACGCGACGTCACGTGGACCCACTTCTACCCGAAGCGGCACACCTTTTTTGATGTGCTGCCACGACTTCTCGCCGCCGCGCAGGTCGCGCTGATCGATGTGCACTTGCAGCGGTTGGCCAGAGTACTGTTGCGCTTGCAGCTCTGCCTTCAGCGAGTGACAGAACTCCATCACTTGCGCCTTTTCTTCATCGTTGCGATGAATCGGCATGATCACAACGTGATGTGGAGCTAGGCGAGGTGGCAAGATCAAACCATCATCGTCCGAGTGGGTCATCAACAGACCGCCGACTAGACGCGTCGACACACCCCAAGACGTAGTCCAAGCAATCTCTTCGCGGCTCTCTTGATTGAGAAACTTAATCCCCGAGGCTTTAGCGAAGTTCTGGCCGAGAAAGTGCGAAGTCCCTGACTGCAGCGCCTTGCGGTCCTGCATCATGGCCTCAATAGTGTAGGTATTTACCGCACCGGGGAAGCGTTCTTCCGGTGTCTTCTCGCCCTTGATCACTGGCATTGCCATGTAGTTTTCAGCGAAGTCAGCGTAGACATCGAGCATGCGCATGGTCTCTTCCATCGCCTCTTGGGCGGTGGCGTGCACGGTGTGCCCCTCTTGCCAGAGGAATTCCGACGTCCGCAGAAACATCCGCGTCCGCATTTCCCAGCGCATCACGTTAGCCCACTGGTTAATCAAGATCGGAAGATCGCGGTACGACTGCACCCACTTGGCATAGGAGGCGCCGATGATGGTTTCACTGGTAGGGCGGATAATCAGTGGCTCGTCGAGTTCGCCTGCTGGGACGAGTCCCCCGCCTGGCTTGGCTTCCAGACGGTGGTGAGTCACTACGGCACACTCCTTAGCGAAGCCCTCGACGTGCTCGGCCTCCTTCTCGAGAAAGCTAAGCGGAATCAGTAAGGGGAAGTAGGCGTTCACGTGGTCGGTATCTTTGAACATCTTGTCCAACACGCGTTGCATATTCTCCCAGATTGCATAGCCCCACGGCTTAATCACCATGCAGCCACGGACCGGGCTATTTTCTGCGAGATCAGCGGCCTTCACCACCTGCTGATACCATTCCGGGTAATCATCGGCGCGGGTCGGGGTAATTGCGGTCTTAGCTGCCATGGTATGCGCTCACTTCTAGTCAACAAAATCAGTTGGAATGGGAGTCCCCCGCTGGGGCTGCCTACTTTGATACTATTCTTACTAAAGGTGCGGAATAGCAAAAGCCGTTTTTACTGGCTTCGGGCACGAAAATCCCTTAAGAGAAGCCAATTCTTTTTGCTATGATAGCGGGACTTTCGCCCCAATCGCAGAATCAGACTCAAGCAAAATCGGGAAAATGCCGAGCTTGATTGTATAATCATTAGTTGTGTAGTCCTTAAATGAGGTTCTTGTGCAGTTACTAGTCCAACAACTCCGCACCATCGTAAGCGCCGGCCAGGTCGACGCCCGAACTATCGCCGCGATTGAGACGTTGGTGTCCGACGCCTATCCCCGCTTGCAGGAAGAGCTGTTATTTAAGCCAAATCCGCGTCCAGGGCGCTACATGTGCTACCAAGACCCTGACTTCGATTTTGTCATTATGGCTCTCGTGTGGGGCCCGGGAGATACCACACCCATCCACGATCACGGCACCTGGGGTGTCGAATTAGTCCTGCAAAATCAGCTGCGTGTCACCAACTATACGCAGTGCGAACAAAACCCGGAAGCAACGGAAACCCTGCTGCTCCAGCCCGGCGCAGTGATGCACAATCTACCGCCAACACGAGATGTCCATAAAATCGAGCATGCCACCGGCGACTGTGCAATCTCGCTCCACATCTACGGCAAGGCGCTGACGGAAAATCGTTCCTTTATTCCGGGGTCAGGCTTTCAGAAAAGTCAGCTACAGTGTCGTCCCTGGCCGACGGCGAAAGCAGCTGGGCGCTAGACATCACCAGCGAGCCGCTCCGGCAAGCCACCTGATTAACTGGATTTAATATAAAAGTTATCAAGTTTCGCCAAGGTCGTCCGATGACCTAAGGGGACCTCGAGATAGCGAGGCGACCCATAATCGGATCGGGGCAGAGTATGGCCAACCGCACCACGGAAAACTTAGAACAGGCACCCAGCACGGAACCGCCAGTCACCACTGCGGTTACCGTGTTGCCACGGCAGTCTCCACCTACTATCGAGCTAAACTACCCCGACCCCACCCTCCTGAGCATGGTGTTGCGCGATGTCTCACGCTGGTCCGGCTACAACTTTGTCATGGAACCGAGCCTCAATACAAAAATCCAAATTTTTGCTCCTCGCCGGCTCAAGTTCAATGAAGCCTACGACGTCTTTCTCGCCTCGCTGGCCGTGATAAATTTGCGCGCTGTTCAGATCGGCAACGTCGTCAAAATAGTTCCAGTCACACTGATCATCGCGGTGTGATAGGGTCGCCGGTACCTCCGCTCAGAGCGGCGACTGACGACACTCATTGTACAGTTAGGACGATCCGTTTGAGCGAGCATAATAGCACCACGCCCATGGCCCCGATGTCGCCTCGCCTAACTTGGTTTATGGCCATCAGCGTCGGACTGATCGTAGCAAATGGCTACTACGCACAACCAATCCTGGCGGAACTCGGCCGCGAGTTTGCTCTCGATGCGAAGGACGCCGGCCGGATTGTCATGACCACGCAAATGGGCACAGCGCTCGGGATGCTAACGGTTGTGCCACTGGGCGACACGAGAGAGCTGCGGCGTCTTATCACGACACTGCTGATGGTCGCGACCACGGCACTGCTAGGGATGGCAACGGCGCAGACTTCCCTGGCACTTTTTGTCGCCAGCTTTGGTGTCGGCATGACGACATCTATCGTCCATCTCATCGTGCCTTACTCAGCACACTTAGCAGCCCCGGAGCAACGAGGGCGCGTCGTTGGCACGGTGCTTAGCGGCCTTTTAGTAGGCATTTTACTGGCGCGCACAGTGAGTGGTCTGACAGCAGGCCTGATTGGTTGGCGCGGGGTGTACTGGTCGTCGGCGGGCATCATGCTGACCTTGGCCATCTTGACTCGGCGCTTACTGCCGCCCCGGCCTGCTACAGTCCACATGAAATACAAAGACCTACTGCGCTCAGTCGTCGATCTTATGCGCAAACACCAAGCATTGCGCGAAGCCGCCTTTATCAGTGCTATGCTGTTTGCTGCATTCAGTGCTTTATGGACGACGCTGATTTTTCTGCTCGAGGCACCACCGTTTAACTACGGCGCGAAAGCAGCCGGGCTCTTCGGACTAGTCGGAGCCATTGGCGCTGCAGGGGCTCCTTTATTCGGCCGACTATCAGACCGCATTGGTCCTCGCGCTACCGTTGGCTACGCTCTCGCGATCACTTTGGTTGGCTTTATTGTGTTAGCCGCTTGGGGCAAAACGATCACCGGCCTGATCATTGGCATCTTGCTGATGGACCTCGGTGTCCAGTCAGGTCACGTGGCAAATCAGACGCGGATTTACGGCATCGATCCCACAGCGCGTGGCCGTCTGAACACCGGCTACATGGTGACCTATTTTATTGGCGGCGCCTTCGGTTCGGCAGCCGGCGCTTTCTTCTGGCAACAGTTTGAATGGCTCGGTGTCTGCATGTTCGCCATTGGCGCTATCGCAGTGGCTATTGGCCTGCTGCTTAAGACCACCCGCGCTGGGATCTCTAGTGGGTCGTTGGCCACTAAATGAGTTTATCAAAGAAGCCTTAAGCAACCGTGGGAGACGCAGCATGTTTACCGAATTTCAAGGCATCAGTAATTATCAGGCCTACAAGAAAGTGTTTTCTGACCGAATGATGCTGCCTCATCCGACAGATC
>Ga0315274_10002262_pt1 | contig 29148 bp, 16 predicted proteins | sample YL17G02_20_MG_FD_203700 | JGI IMG/M metagenome (GOLD analysis project Ga0315274, IMG submission 203700) | Sediment microbial communities from Yellowstone Lake, YNP, Wyoming, USA - YL17G02_20 | ecosystem: Environmental > Aquatic > Freshwater > Lake > Sediment | place: USA: Wyoming | collected...
GGGCCGCTTCCGCATGGCCGCACACCACCTGAAGTCGCGCCACGTGGCGGCGCACGTCCGCGTCCTCGGTGGAGCGCGCCAGGATGGCCTGATAGCACCCCGCCGCCGCCGCCGGATCGTTGTGGACCGTCAGATACATCGCCGCCGCCGTCTCCCATTCCGTCCGCGCCCCGCTCAGCTCGCCCTGGTCGGCAAGCAGCGCGCCGAGGGCGCGACGCAGTTCGGGATCGTCGGGGTCCCATGCAACGCATCGTTCCGACATCCGGCGGGCCTCTTCGCCACGACCTTCCGCGACGAGCTGCCGGACGTAATGCTGATAGATGGGTTTGGCCGCCGCGAAGCCCTCGCGGTTGTGCGCCAGCTCGGCATGGCCCAGCAGCGCCTGCGTGTCGTTGGGCCGGAGGCGGAGGATCTCCCCATACGTCTCCTCGGCCTGGGCAACCAGTTCGACGGCCCGCTGCGCCGCCCCCAGACGAAGAAGCGTCTTGACTTGCGAATCCTCGTCGCAGCGGCGGCGGTGCAGCTCGGCCTGCAGGTGCAGCAACGCCACGGACTCGCCGTAGCGCGAATTCAGCCTGTCAACGATCTCGACGACCTTCGCTTGCTGTTCGGGGGAAAGCTCGCGTCCCACGGCATCCGTGAGCGCCGCCATCACCCGCTCGGCCGGGCCGCTCTCGACCGCCAGCGAGGCAAACGCCAGGTGAGGCTCGACCTCCTGGGGCAGGCGTTGCCGAACCTGTTCCATCAGGTCCAGGGCTTTGGCGACTTCTCCCCGCGCGCGATAGAACTCCACCAGCCACCGCCCCTGTTCGCCAACGCGATCGGGGCGGTCGGCCAGAGAGACTTGCAGAAGAAACTCGTGGAGGGCCGGCCGCGACGAATCCTGCTCGAGCCCGCGAAGGCAGGCCTCCTCGGCCAACACCGGATCGGTCGCCGCGCTCTGTCGCGCGACCGATTCATATTCCTGGGCCGCCTCCTGCGGGACGCCGTAAGCGACCATGTGCCGGGCGATTTCGAGCCGGTGGCGCGGCGAGTCGGCCGCCACCGCCTGCATGACGTGGAGGCGCTGGAGCGCCTCGCCGGGGGCGCCTCGCGCGAACGCTCGCTCGGCCAGCTCGCCCAACTCGCGAAGCGCCGTCTCCACGTCGCCGTGCTCGGCGGCGCAGGTGGCCAGGCGCTCGCAATACAGGCTGTTGTTCGGCTGCCACTTCTTCAGCCGCCGCAACACCTCGCCATAGCGCTCACCCATGGTTTCGGCATCGCCGACGGCCAGGAGGTTGTCGGCGATCATCGCGGCGCTGTCCTCGCGGTCGGTCCGCTCGAACAAGGTCATCAGCTGCCAGTGGGCCTCGACGTCCTGCGGCGCCGCATTACACCAGCGCCGCAAGAAGTGCTCGGCCCGGTCGGTCGCGCCGTGCTCCAAAGCGTGCTCGGCCAGGCTCCGGAGCAATTGCGCCGCCTCGTCTCGGCGCCCCGAAGCCACCATCAAATCCACGCGCTGCTCGTCGGCGTCGCTCCGTTCGGGCTGGAGACGGGCGGCGCGGTTGAGGACGTCCAGCGACTGCTGCGGCTGGTCGGCCCGACGATAGACGTCGGCCAGCGCGCACCAAACGGCCGCCGCTTCGTTCGTTTGACCGCCCTGCTCGAGCAGGGTGCCGAGGCGTTCGAGAATCTCAGGCCGCGTCGAATCGAGGGCCAGCGCTTTTTCCAGCCACTCGCGCTGTTGTTCGGGCGATGTGTCGGGCCGCGAGGCCAGGTGCAGGTAGCAGGCCACGGCATGATCGGTGTCGCCTCGCGCTTCGGCGATCGTCGCCGCCTGTTCGGCATAGGCGCTTTGTTCGGGTTGGAGCAAGCGAAGGCGCGCCAGCACTTCCCCCGAACGGTCCCAGTTCTTCTCGGCGATCGCGTCGCGAAGGACCGATTCATAGTAGGGGCGGGCATCTTCGGGCCGGCCATGCGCCTCGCAGACCTCCGCCAGCAAAACCTGAAGGTCGGCGCTCGTGGGGTCTTTCTTGAACGCCTGAACGGCGGCGGTTTCGGCCGCTTCCAGTCTCCGCTCGCCCAGCAGCCGGCGCGCGTGCTCCCCCAGCGTCGCCGCAAACAGGATTCGCACGTCCTCGGGCAGCGTCAGCTTCAGCGTCGAGCAAAGATCGAGCAGGGCATCGAGCAGCGGCTCATCGGTCAGGAGCGCATGCAACTCCGCGAACGTCCCGCCGCCGGACGCTTTGCACTGCGTCATCGTACACCGATAGGTCTTCTTCTGGAGATCGAGCAGGAAGGTACGGAAACTCTCGCCCAGATGAAATGGACAGAGCGATTTGACGCTGGCGCCGTAAGATTGCGCGTTGCGGAATTTCTCATGCCAATGGTCGTAGAAATGCCGACCATCCAGGAGCGCGTTGATCTTCCCCGCCAAATAACTCGGCGAACCGGTCGCCATCGCCCAACCTACGCTCCTCCCCTCGGCCGGCTGACGGACGCAGGGAAGGACTCTCGATCAACCTGTGCAATTCCGATCCTTTGCGGGTCGGGCCGACATCCCCCTCACGCCCGGCCAATCCGAATGTTGTCAATCAGCAGCACGCCGCACGTCGGGATGTTGTCCCGGATGGACAGGGTGTTCAGGCTGCGCGGACAATTGGTCAGCCGGATGTTATCCAAGACCGTCTGGCCATCCACAAAGCCGCTCAGCCGCCCCGTCGAAAGATTGACGACGTACTTGATGTGGCGCCACGTGCCCATCTGGTAAGGAACGGCCTCTCCCTGGATCCGCAACGAAGCGGCACCCCCCGCGTCGGGCTGATGCACGATGGTGTGAATGGACTGACGGAAGTCGCCATCCTTCTCGACGTAGAACCCCAGCAGAAACTTGTTCTTCTCGTCGCAGCGCAAATCGAACTCGATCGCCACCTGACCGGTCGCATCGGAGAACCGGCACGAGTAGTAGGCGCTGCCCACCCCCTCGGTCTTCTCGAAGCGAAGGTATCGGGTCGAATTCGCCGCCGGCGTCTCGGACGCCACCTTCAGCGAAGCAAACGGATAACTCTCCTGCGAACCCTGCCACTTGCCCGGCAAGGCCCCGACCGTTTCTCCGTCGAACGACGCCTCGAAGAATACGCCGGCTCCCACGGGGGCCGCCGGGCCGGTCGGCGGCGCCTCGGCTTCGGCCCGCCCCACGCCCATCATGTCCAGGTCGAGCGGCGCCGTTTCGGGCATCACCGGCGGAACAGAGGCTTCTTTGCCCTTCGGCGGCGTCTCCATGACCAGATCGTCCAGCCGCAGCGGCGCCACGTCCGGCTCCACCTCGAACACCGGCAAGCCGCCCACCGGCACACGCGCCATCCGATCCTGTTGATCCATTCCCATTTCCTCGTCACCCGGGCTGGGCGCCACGAAGGGGGCCATGACCGGCGGCGGCATCTTCACCGTCCGCCCACCCTTCATCGGGATGGCGCTCAGGAACGGCGAAAGTTCCTCTTCCTCGGGCGCCGGCTCTTCGACCGCCGCCGGCGCTTTGCTTGTCCGTTTCAGAACCTGGCTCTCCAGGAACGAGAAGTCCTGCTCGGCCGTCGGCGTTTCGGGGAACAGGTCGGCCGCGGGCGACGGACCGCCCTCCAGGCGAGGCGGCGCGCCTCCGCCCAACTCGCGCGTCGGCCTCTGCGACGGCAGCGCCGCCGCTCCGCCGCTGCCCGACAGCTCCATCATCGGTTTGAGCGTCAGGCTCTGCATCTGCTCGAGCAGCAGGCGATGGCGCCGCCGAACCCCTCGCACGCTCAGCAGGATCCAGATGATCAACAGCGCCAGCGCGCCGACCACGCCGAGAGCATGAGGCAGATACTTGATCGTCTGCTCGAACCGGCTTCTCAACGTCCCCTGTTCGTTCTGAACGTTTGTCAAGCCGGCGCTGACGCCTTTGATCCGCGTCGAAAGCGTCGTGAATTGGTCGCTGAGCGCCTTGTTGCCCATTGCGATGGCGGCTTTGAGTCCGACGATCTTCTCGCCGCAATCCTTCTGCGCCTGCGGATCGAGATTGTGCTCTTTCAGCAGCGAACCGAGCGCCTCGTATTCCGACAGCGCATTCTGGAAGAAGCCGTCGCGCTCGAACCCCTCGGCGCGTTGCCTGGCCAGCGCGATCTCGCGAGTCAGTTGCTGCTTCTGCGCTTCCGTCAGGCGTTGGTCAATCGTCTGACCCAGCGTTTTCTCGCGCAGCTCGATCTGCTGTTGAATCGCGCGGGCGAGACTGTTGTCGGGGTCCTGGGCGAAAATCTCTTCGAGTCCTTTTCGCGCGTCGGCGAAATTGTTGGCCGCGCCGGCCTTGTTGACCTTGCTGAAGAGCGCGGCGAGCTGGCGTTGCCCGGTCTCGCCCTTTTCCATATTGCCGACCAGGTCGGCGATCTTCTCGCGGGTCTCCATGCGCAGCTGCTCGACCTGCTTCTTGATGTCCATGTAGAGCTGCGTCTGGTCGGCGCCCGTCGTCGCCGGACCCTGCAACAATCGGTCGAACTGCTGCTTCTGTTCCGGCGTCAAGGTCTGCCAGATTTCCGACTGACGGATGGCCGCTGTGACCTGGCTGGGCGTAATGAGCGCCGGTCCGGGTGCGCTCGTGGCGGCATCCTCGCTCACCCCGGCCACCGCGTACTTGCCGCCTTCGAGCAGCCGGCGATACCTGTCGGCGTCCTCGCGGCTTCGGAAACTGCCGAGAACAACCGTAAAACTGGTGCCCGCCTGTCGGACCTCCGACCCGAAGAACCCGTCGAGCTCCAGCCGGCGTTTCATCGCGTTGGCCTGGGCGAGCGAGCCGGGCCGGCCCACCTGCACCGTAAAGACCCGGTCGGGCGCCAACGGACGCCGACGCACCACAGGCGCGTATTGCGTCACGCCCCCGCTCCGCACCACAATCCCCGGAACGGTCACTCCTTGCGCGAGGAGATTGGCGCGTTCCTGCTGCGCTTCCGCCTCGGTCATGAATGCTCCGGCCAACACATCGCGTTTCGCCCCGGCGGGTTCCACCGTCACGTTGAGATAGCCCCCGCTCACCAGTTCGCTCTGGAACTGCCGCGCTTCGGCCTCGGTGCCAAACGTCCCCATCAACAAGCGCCAGGCCTGGCCGGCGCCCGCCGCTCCCGGTCCCTGCGAACGAACAACGGGGGCCGTCGGCCCAACGATTTTGGCCCGCTCCACGACGATATTGTCGAAGGAAGCGGTGCAATACTGCACGCCCACACCCGCCGCCCCGCTGTTGAACGACGGATCGCTTCCCTCGACCAGACGCACCCCGTTCAAATACAGTCCCATCGCCGGCCCCACGACCGTAAACTGAAGCGTGTGCCGGCGTTCGGGCGAACCGTTCTCAATCGCGGGGATGTCGAGGCCGACCCCGCCGACGCCGTAGGAGAGGTTCTTGCGCACGCCATCGCGCACCACATCAACGAACGCGCTGCGACTGTCGCGGAAAACCTGGACGTAGGCTTCATAGTGATTCCGGGCATCGCGCCACCGACTCACGAGGATGACCCGGCCGGCCCGGCTCCGCATCCAGAACTGGCACGAAATGCTGCAATCGGTCCAACCCTCGGCGCCCGGCGCCGAAATCACCGCGTACGAATTCCCGTCGCCGCCGAGATCTTCGCCCGGCCCGCTGAACAGCTGGTTGTTCTCGACAAACCAGAACCGCGGCGTTGGCGCGGCGATCACGCTCCACGATGGCGGTCGCTCTCCCTGCCGGGTCGAAAACATGTCGGAGAACAGCAGGTCCTGGGCCAACCCCGGCGAGCACAAGGCAACCACAGCAGTGATGAGGATCCCCCGTGTTGTTCGGTTCCAATACATCGAAGATGTCTCCTTTGATCTGGCTGGACCTACCCCATAGCAACATCATCCGATGCTAGGATAGCTCCGTTTCGGTCGTCAATCATTTTCAACGCGCGTTTGCGCCTCTTCCACCCATCGGTCCGTTCGACGAATCTCGAACCGCTCCCGGATTGCCCGACAGACTCCCTCGAAGAACTCGAGGCGCTCGCGCACGCGCCCCGCGAAGAACCGCCGCCCCCGCCGTGTCGGCGTCGCCTCCCACTCGCGGCCGTCCACCAGGTCCATGCCGTGAATCACGTAGTTCAGAAATCCCTCGCGCCGACTCAGCGAACCGATTGCGCGTTCCACCCAGCGCCGGCCAAGCAAGAATCCCACGCCCCCGTGAAACGGCAGACGCAGCCGGGGCGTGACCGAAACCGGTAGCTCCCACAGCGATTCTTTCGACGCAGATCCCGCTTCACTTGTCCGAGACGGATCGGATCGGTCCGCCGGTTCGACCACGCACGGCCGCAACGGCGCGCGCCACCCCATCCACGACCCATAGCTGATGCTCTTGCCCCGCCGACGGCCCGAAATCCAACGCGCAATCCCCCGCATCGCCCATCCCCACGGCGTCGGCAGAAGCGAAGAATCGTACCTCAGACCCAGCCGCCGCAATGTCTCCAGCACCGAGCCGGTCAATCCATAGCCCGGCGCGCGAAATCCCCGCGCCTCGATCCCGAAAGCTTCTTTCAACACGCGCTGACAGCCGCCCACCTCTTCTTCCAGGCGGTCGCGCTCCCGTTGCCCCAGCGCCAGATCGTGGGTCATCGAATGATTCGCCAACTCATGGCCCCGCTCGACGGCCGACTCCAGAAGCCGCCGTTTCCACGCCACCTGCGCGTCCGCTCCAACAACAAAAAACGTGGCTTTGGCCTCGAAGCGGTCCAACAGGTCCAGCAACGCCGGCAACGCGCGACTGTAAACCGGATCGTCCTGTTCGGGCGCGCCCTCGCCCCCGTAGCATCGCCGAACCGCCCACAGGCCGTCCAGATCAATCTGGATCAAGGCGATGGGACGCGTTGGAACGATGAACGATGAACGATGAACGATGAATGAAGGGAAATCACTCACTGGGACTCAGCCCGCACTCCGCATTCCGCACTCCGCATTCGGTTCACTCCGCATTCGGTTCATTCCGCACTCCGCATTCCGCACTCCGCATTCGGTTCATTCCGCATTCCGCATTCCGCACTCCGCATTCGGTTCATTCCGCACTCCGCATTCCACATTCCGCACTCGGTTCATTCCGCACTCCGCATTCCGCACTCCGCATTCGGTTCATTCCGCACTCCGCATTCCACATTCCGCATTCGGTTCATTCCGCATTCGGTTCATTCCGCACTCCGCATTCCACATTCCGCATTCGGTTCATTCCGCACTCCGCATTCGGTTCACTGTCCTTCCAGAAACTCCTTCACCTTTCCAAAAAAGCCCTTCTCTTCGGCCGGAACCTTCTTCCCGTCCAGCTCGGCCAAGCGGCGAAACAGTTGCTTCTGCTCTTCGCTCAAGTGAGTCGGCGTCTGGACCGCCACCTGCACGTGAAGGTCGCCGCGCGCTTCGGGCCGCCGCAAATGCGGCAATCCCTGCCCCCGGATTCGGACGACGCGCTGCGACTGGCATCCGGCGGGGATTTCGAGCGTTGTCTGGCCCTCGAGCGTCGGAACCGTGACCGTGTCGCCCAAAGCCGCCTGGGAAAAGGTGATTGGAACCTCCAGAATCAGATCATCCCCCTCGCGACGGAAAGACGAATGCTCCTTGACCGTGATCACCACGTAAAGATCGCCGCGCGGGCCGCCGCGAATTCCCGCCTCGCCCTCGCCTGGCAGCCGCAATTGCAGGCCCGTCTCCGCGCCCGGCGGAACGGAAATCTTGATCTTCACCCGCCGGTTGATCCGACCCCGCCCGTCGCATTCCGGACAGGGCGAGCCAACGTGCGTCCCTTCGCCCTGACAGTAGTCGCACGTCGTCGCAACACGGAGAAACCCGCGGCTGTAGGCGACTTGTCCCGTCCCGCGACACTGCGGACAGGTCTTGGGCGACGTGCCCTTCTTCGCCCCGCTGCCGCGGCACGGGTCGCAGGCCTCCAGCCGCGTCAATTCGACCTCGGCCTGCTTGCCTTTGAGCACCTCGTCGAGCGAAATCTGGAGGTTGATCCGCAAGTCGCGGCCTCGATAGACCTGCCGCCCCCCGCCGCGCCCCAGGTCGGCCCCCAACAGCGATCCAAACAGACTCCCCAGAATGTCTTCGAAGTCGCTGTAGTGATGAAAGTCGCTCCACGAAAACCCCCCCGAACCGAAGTCCGTCCGGATCCCTTCGTGGCCGAACCGGTCATAGCGCGCGCGCTTCTCCGAATCGCCGAGCACCTCGTAGGCCTCGGCGGCTTCCTTGAATACCTCCTCGGCTTCCTTGTTGCCCGGATTGCGGTCGGGATGGTACTTCAACGCCATCTTCCGATAGGCTTTCTTGATCTGCTCGGGCTTGGCATCGCGGGGGACGTTGAAGATTTCGTAGTAGTCTCGCTTGCCCATCGTACACCGGTCGTTCGAGAAAAGCCTTGATTGTCGCTCCGTTCACCACACAGTGACAACGGTCGTTTGCTTTGACCGTCCGTCGTGCTCTGGAAACGTGAAACTTACCGGAGACCGCTTCAGGCGATCAAGCGAAAAACCGGCAGCAACAAGCCGCGCTTGGGGTCGCATTCGTCGTGTTGATTGACAATCATAACCACACGCCGCTGTGCAATCACGCCGAAGGCGAACCCATCGAATATGTGGCGCGCGCCATCGCATTGGGAATCGCCGAAATCGGCTTTTCCGAACACTCCCCCTGGATGATCCAGAAGCCGACCGAAAAGCTCGCCCCCACCGATGAGGAATTCGCCAGCTTCGTCGCGGCCGTCCAGACGCTCCAACGCCAATTCAACGAATCCCCTTCGCCGCCGATCTGCGTTCGCCTCGCCATCGAAATGGACTACGTCGCCGACCGGTTGGATCGCGCACGCGAGTACCTGGGCAAGTACCCGTGGGACTACGTCATTGGTTCGTTGCACCATTTGGATCTCTGGGGATTCGACAACCCCGCCTACGTCGCCGAATTCGACCGCCGCGACATTGACCGCGTTTACGAGCATTACTTCGCCAAAATCGAGGAACTGGCCGCCACCGGCTTGTTCGATGTCGTCGGCCATCTCGACTCGATCAAGAAATTCGGCCACCGCCCTTCCTACGATCTTCAGCCCATCTACGAACGCCTCGCTGCGGCGATCCAACGCGCCGGTCTGGTCGTTGAACTCAACACCTCGGGCCGCGACAAGGAAGCGCGCGAGTTCTACCCGGCCCGAGCGATGCTCGAAGCGTTGGTCGCCCGCGGCGTCCCGCTGACCCTCGGCTCCGATGCCCACAAGCCCGAACAGGTTGGCCGCTATTTCGGCGAGGCACGGCAATTGCTTCTGGACATCGGCGTCCGCGAAATCGTCGCCTTCGAAAAGCGCCGCCGCCGCCTAGTCCCTCTTTAAGGAACCCTGTGGCCTCAATCAAGAAACGCTGAAACTCGTGCGCGGCAGATCGTCCACGCCGTCCGTGCTGTCCATCCCGTCCATGCCGTCCATCCCGTCCATGTCGTCCACACCGTCCTCTCAGCGGTACAGCTCCCACAACCGCGAACTAGTCGGATTCAGCCCGAACACACGAATGATCGCTTCGTTGTTCAGTTCGTCGCTTTCCGCCACAACGTTCGTCTCGTCCACAATGGCCCGCACATTGAACGTCCCGCGCGTCTGGCCCAGCTCCCACACGTATCCAATGTCGCAACGGCCGCCGACCTCAAGGCGTGGAATCGTTCCGTCGTAAAGTCGAACCAACCCGCCCTTCTCGAGATAGATCCGCACCGTGGTCGGCGACGAAGCGGCCGCCCCGTTGTTCGTCACGCAAAGCGTAAACGCCTGACGGTTCGGTCCCATCGCCTCGGCGAAGAACTCGTGGAACGTCAGATCGGGCCGCGCGGTCTCGATGAAGGCCGTATTGTTGTTCCGGTTGCCGTCGCTCTGCTTGCGGGAGGGGTCCGCAACGACATAGATGCGGTGAGATGCCGCGCCCGCCGGCACGGTCCAGTTGGCGCTTACCGTCGCGCTGCTGCCCGCCGTCATCTGACCGGCGATCACTCGCGTCGCGCCGATCTTGCTTCCGCCCGCCGCCGGGTCGCCGTCATAGAAGTTCACCTCGACGTTGCGCACGGCCAAGTCGCCGAAGTTCCAGACCACCGCCGTGACCACGCTGGCGGACGTCGGTTTTGGATTCGGCGGCGCGATCGAAATCTCGTCGGCCTGCACCGCCAGGTCGCCGCCGATTGTGTGGCGGATCACGTAGAGGTCGGTCCGCCCCGCGCCGGGAATGTTGGCCGCCTGGACCGGCTTGCCGCCGACCACGACCGTTCGCGTCGTATAGACCGTCTGTACCTTGTCGTAGGCGACGAGCCACTGTCCGCCGCTGCGGAACGTCGGCGCGACGCCGCGCTCCATCGAGTCGTCGGCCGTCAACTGCGCCGCCGCGCCCCAGGAATTGTTCACGCCGTCGTAAGTCGCCGTCCAAATGTCGTGCCCCTGGCCCGACGTATCGGTCCAGAACAAGACCAGCGGTCCCGACGTTACCGGCTGCCGCGCCATCCGGAAATCGCCCGCGCCTTCGGTTCGCCCGCATACAACCGCCGTGCGTTGATACTGAAGCGGCACGCCGCGCGCCGTCACAATCCGGTCGCTCTGAAGCCACGCGATGACGAGGTTGCCCGCCGAATCGTAGATCGCCTGCGGCGCCGCGTCGCGCACGCTGTTGTTGGTCAGCCGCACCGGCGCTCCCCACGCCGCTCCATTCCATTGGATCGCGTACAACTCCTGGTCATTCTCGGTCGCCAGCTTGCCGTCGGCGTCGCTCGCATAGACCAGGACGCCCGCGCCGTTCCTGTACGCAAGCGATGACTTGACAATCGCCCCCAGCCCCGACCGCACCAGTCCCATCGCGCCCCAGGCCGAGCCGTTCCACCGCGAATAGTAGATGTTATTGGGTGCGGTGGCCGAACCGATCGAATCGTTGGCCGCGTTGTAAGTCCACGTTGCCAGCGCCGTCCCGTCGGCCGCCGAGGCGACGTGGGGCGAATGGTCGAATGCGCTATTGTTGTTGCTCAGCCGAACCGCCGCGTCCCAGTTTCCGGTCGCCGGGCGATAGCGCGCGGCGGCGATTTCCATCTTCGAGGCCATCTGCGTCAGCGTCGGCGTGGTCGCAAAAACCTGCTTCGCGTCGTTCCAAACGGCAAGGAAAGTCCCGTCGGGCAACGCCGCCAGCGCCGGCGCAAAGTCGGCTGTGTTATTATCGGCCACCGGCGCGGGCGTCGTCCAGACCGACCCGTTGAAGCGCGAATAGACCAGCTCGGTCCGGTTGACGCTCGATCGCGTCGGATCGTCGTGAACCCACGCCAGAAGCGTATTGCCGCCCGCCATCGCCGCCGCCGGCTGCGAGAATGGAAAAACGTTTTGCTCGATCCGCTGCTCGACGACTGCTGCCTTGCCCGGTTCGCCGCCCAGCGCATCGAGCGGCGCGGCGTTGGCGACAAACTTGGCGTATGGCGCTTGTTCGAGATAGCTGCGCGGTATCACATTGAATCGGTCGGGATTGAATCCCTCCAGCGCCGGCATCTCGAGCATCGCCCCCGGCAGCCCGCCCGCCGCGCTGTAAAGGTCCCACTCATAAGTGAACAAATCCTTCGAGTACTCGAAAACCAACGCCACCACGCGCACGCCGCCCGTGAAAAGCAGCGAGCACTTGCGCAACATCGGCGTTTGCGGCCACTGCCCCTCCAGATTCAGCGTCCCGCCCAGGTAGCCCTCGATCGCCAGCACTTCGGCCACACCCGCACCCAGAAAACCCGTCAGTCCCGGACTGAACGTCAGCACCCCGTTCAGATCGGGCCCCGACGAATCCCAGCCGTTGATCTCCAGTCGCGCCGCCAGACCCACGCTCACTTCGCCGCGCAGATACACCGGAACCGGCCCCAGCGTGAACAGATAGACGCAATACGGCGGCGTCGGCGGCAACTTGAGCTCGGCATCAGCGCCCAACTCGAACCAGCCCGTCGTGTCCCAATCCGAATGCGCCACGTCGTACGTCCACTCGACGTGGATTTTCACTTTCGGCGTGACCTCGGCCGCCCCCAGTTTGATTCCCTCGCCGGGCGTCGGAATCTCCATCTCGAAGTCCGCGCTCGCCGTCCCTTGCGACGAAAACGCCAGCGTCAGTTGCATGCTCTTGGCGATCTTGAACGCCTTGCCGCCGACCAGCGGGATCGAGGCCGAAATCGTCCCGTCGCCAACCCCCACCTGGATCAGCTCGGCCCCGATGGTGATCGAATAGGTGAAGTCGCGCCCCGTGTTGCGGAGCCGTCCGCCCAACAACGAAATGCCCGGCGGCCCCGCGATGACGCGGAAATCCACCGGGTAGGCGTCCGACCATTGCCCCGCGCCGTTTCGCGCCATCACCGACAGCGAGCCGTTGGACCCGAAGTCGCGCCCGACGTTGAACGTTCGCTTCATGCCCGCCTGGTCAAACGTCCCCTTCGGCGTGATGAACCGCACAACGCCCGGCGTGCCGTTCCATTCGACGTCGGCCGTGAACTCGACGTTCAAGTCCACGCCATTGAAGAAGTAGATGAACTTGCCCGGCCGGCAATAGGGCGACGTCACGCTATAGACCACCGGCTTCGCGCCCGGTTCGAGCGCCCGCAGCGAGAAGTTCTCGACGACCGTCGTCCCCGCAATCAACGTCACCTGCCGTCGGACTGTGTAGTAGCCGGTCTTACTCACAACGACCGTCACGGTCGCCGGCGCCAACTGCGCGCGCAAAAACTGCCCCTGTCCGTCGCTCGTCAGCGAATAAACGCCGACCTGGATCGTCGCGCCCGCCACCGGCTCCCCGCTTTCCTGATCGTAAACGCGCCCCGCGAAAACGGCCAGCGCCACCCCCTGCGTCCGCGCCCACGCCTCATTCGACCACGCCGACTCGCCCGCCAGGTTGAACGCTCTCACGCGATAAGCATAGTCGGTCCCCGACCACAGCCCGTGGTTGTCATAGGTCGTGACGTTCCGCGCCACCCGCGCGATTTCCGTCCAGGGGCCCGACGTGCCCGTTTTTCGTTCGATGACGAACCCGTCCTCGTTTTTCACGTTGTCGCGCCAGGCGAGCTGGATTTCGCTCGTCGAAACCGCCGTCGCCGTCAGGCTGGTCGGCCCGGTCGGCGCAACCGGCGGAACATAACGCAAAATCCAGAGTCCGGTGTCCTTGTCCGCCATGTAGGCCAAGCCGCCCGTCGCGAACGCCGCTTCGCCCGCGCTTCCCATGTCGTACGACCCAAATGGCTTCGGCTGCGCAGGATTGCCGATGTCCACCACCACCAGCCCGTCGCCGCCCGCCACGTATGCCATCCCGCCCGCGACCGACACTCCCCACGCGCTCGAAATGTCGCACCAGCCGCGCAGCGTCGGCGACGAGGGATTGTTTACGTCGAGAATCCGCAGCCCCGCCCCGCCGCAGGCCATATACGCCAGACCGCCTTGCACGAAAACGTCATAAGCGCCCATCGTCGGAATCGCATACGACCCGCGCAGCGTCGGCGACGTCGGATTGGCGACGTTCACGATTTGGAGGCCGCCCTTGTTCGGCCCTCCGCCCACATAGTGGCAGGCGACATAAGCAAGACCGTTCGCGACCTTCACCGCCGACGGCGTGCTCCCCTGCGGCATGGGATAGGAACTCCGAGAAATGGGGTTGGCAGGATCGCGGATGTCGAGAATGACCAGCGTGTGGTTCCGCGCGAGATAGGCGTAGTCGCCCGACACCCAGACCATGCTGTCGCCCGTTGCATACTGCCCGCGCAGCGTCGGCGACGACGGATTCGTCACGTCGGCGATCTGAAGCCCGTCAAACGTCGCCAGATAGGCCAGATTGCCGGCCACGTAAACATCGTCTACCCATTCCGAATAGACGCTCAACGTCCTGGGTCGGATTGGATCGCTCACGTCGAAAATATGGAGGCGGTCCTCGTAACCTGTGACGAAACCCCGGCCCCCCGAAACGAACAGCTTCCGGCCGTGATCCAACACGTCGCGCCAGCCGCGCAGCGTCGGCGACGACGGGTTGGAGACATTGAGGATCAGAAAACCGCCGTCGCCGTCGGCCAAGTAGGCCGTGCTGCCCGAAACCTGAACGTCCACCGTATGGCCCACCGTATCATACGCCCCGCGCAGCGTCGGCGACGTCGGATTCGCCACGCTGACGATCGCCAATCCGCCATAGCCGCCGGCGACGTAAACCAGACCGCTGACGTACTGAAGCGCCCGCGCGTCATCGGGCAACGGATAAACACAGACTGTCGTCGGCGACGATGGGTTGCTGACATTCAGGATGAGGAGGCCGTCGCCGCCGCCGGCCACGTAAGCCGTGCTGCCGACCACTCGGACATCGTAGGTATGGAGCGAGGAGTGATAATAGGCGCCGAGAAGCGTCGGTTGCGCCGGATTGCTCACGTTGAAAATCTGAAGCCCATCCAACTCGCTCGTCACGTAGGCCCGCGTGCCCGACACCGTCACGGCCGTCGCCATGCCGACGTTGTACGCTCCCCGAAGCGTCGGCGAGGTCGGGTCGCTCACGTTCAAAATGTGAAAATCAGGCCCCGCGATGTAGGCCAAACTCCCTGAGAGGTAGATGCCGCGCGGCTCCACGCGGGGATAGCTGCCGCGCACCGTCGGCGACGTCGGATCGCTCACGTCAACAATCTGCAAGCCGGCCGGCCAGTCGCAACCGACGTAGGCCAGGCTGCCCGACACCGCAATCGCGCGAACCGTGCCGCCCAGAACCAGGTGGCCAAGCGCCGCCGGCGCCGCCGGGTTCGAGATGTCCAGAATCCGCAACCCCGGCCCTTCGCCGATGTACGCCCGCGTCCCCACAATCTGAACGGCGTCGCACTCGCCACCGATCTGCCCGACCACGTCCACGTTCCACCCTTGCGCGAACAGATTCGGCGCGCATGTCGCCAGAATCAGGATCAGACACGCCAACGGAGACAATGACGCCGTGCGCGTGTTCGGATGCAGCGCTGTTCGAGACCAACCGTTGCTTCTCATATCAACCGTCCTCCCATTTTCCCCACTGTCCGCAGCTCCCGCGTTCGTAGTAGCGCCGCAAGGCGCGTCAGAGAACGGGGCCTGAAGCAAGAATACCGTGTACGCGAAAACGCGCCTTGCGGCGCTACTACGAACTTCTCATCGCTCTCCGGGTGACGCCGAAAACGTCATGAAGAACCACAAACTCTTCATCCCTCGCCTTTCGCTTCGCGGAGCCTTCATCCTTGCCATCCTCGTTCAGCCATCCGTGGTTCGTTCCGCCAGCGAGACCTCGCGCGCCACACCAACCTCGCGCAACAACGCCAGCGTCGGCCGATGGGCCGTAAAGTACCACACCTGGCGGTCGCGCGCCAGCTCCGCCAACGCCTCGGCGGTCGCCCGCGCGCGCTCGTCGTCGAAATTCACCAGAAGGTCGTCAAAGATCAGCGGCAACGCAATCCCGCGCTCCTTTCTCAACTCCTCAACCAGCGCGAGGCGCATCGCCAGATACAGTTGCTCACACGTCCCACGGCTGAGCTGGTCGGGCTCAAGCTCCTCGAGCGTGGGCCGGACCGCCACAATCCCCTTGCCGTCGTCGCTGGTCTTCACGCGCTCGAATCGCCCACGCGTGAATCGCCGAAACAACTCCGACGCGCTCCGGATGCGCGCCGGCTGCCGCTCGCGGTCGTAAATCTTCTGAATGTGTCGCATCAGCGCGTCGGCCACGGCCAGAACGTTCCACCGGTGCGCCAGCTCGGCCAGGCGCGCCCCGGTGGCTTCTTCCTGCTGGCGAAGATCGAAATGTCTCTCTTCCTGTTCGATGCGCTCGATTTCGTTGGCCAGCCGCCCGCGCCGGTCCAAAAGGTCCTTGTACTCACGCTTCAGCGCTTCAGATTCTTCTTCCAGAGACACGGTCTCCGATTCGAGCTTTCCCCAGTCGGTCCGGCCAAGCGCCTCCGCAAACTCGTCGCCGGTCCTGTCCGAGGGCCGGCGGGCTTCGAGCCGGGCGCGCGCTTCCTTCCAGGCGGCCAGTGCGTCGGAATACAGACGCGCCTGCTCCGCGCGCCGGCGAAAGAGCTCCTCGTCGTCCGGCGCGCCGCCCGCGCTCAACAACTGCGCCCGCTCGTCTTCGATGCCGCGTCGCTGCTCCTCAAGCAAAGCCAACTCGCGCTCGGCGGCGCTGATCTTGCCGTCGAAGTCGCGCTCCTTCTCCGCTGCGGCTTGTTCTTCCTGCAATCGCCTATCAAGTTCTCTCAAGACGACGGACCACTCGCCTCTACGTTCGGCGCTCAGACGTCGGGCCAGCGCGAATACCTGCCCGGCAAATTCCTCGATTGCCCGTTCCGCAAGCCGTTTCTCCTCTTCCAACTCGCCAACCTCGGCCAGAAGCTGCCGCAGCTGGAGAATCTGCCGGAACACCTCGAGCGCGGTCTTCGGCGTAAGGTCCATGGGCAGCCCCGCTGCCTCGAGGGCCGACCGCAACTGCCTCTGCGCCTGCGCTCCCTGGGTCTCCAATGCCTCGATTCGCTTCCGGCGATCTTCGAGCCGACGGCGCGTCTCGGCAAGCTGCTCTTCCAACTGGCGCAAGGTCCCGCGCTGTTCGGCCTGCTTCTCCGCCCGGTCGCGCGTCTCTTCGGTCTGACGCTTGAGCGTACGAACCGTCGCCGGATCGGCGGCCGGCTCGATCCGGGCCTGCTGCGCCGCCTGGGCGATCCGCTTCTCGATCTCGCCGAGTCTGGACTGGCGTTGCTCTCGCTCGCGTTCGATCTGCCCGGCCTCGATCAGCGAGGCCTCGCGCCGCTGCCCGTAGTTCTCCAACTCCTTCCGCCGAGCCTCTCGCGCCCGCAACAGCGCATCGCGCGCTCGGCTGGCAACCAGAGCCAGAAACAACCCAACGACCAGCAATCCGACACCCAGCGCGATTTGCCACTGAAACAACACGACAATTCCGGTCAGGGCCGATACAAACGCCCCGGCTGCCGCGCCGATCCATACCGAGGGCGACTCCGCCGCTGTCTCCGCGACTCCGGCGCGATTCTCCAGCTCCGCCAGCTCGGCGCGCGCCCGCGCCAGGCGGTTCTCGGTGTCGCCCAGGCGTTCCGTTTCATGGCGGCGCTCCGAATCGAGATCGAGCCACGTGTCCAACGCCTCGAGACGCGCGCGCAGAGCTTCGGGCTCGTTCGCGCCGTCTCGCGTTTCGCCGGCTTGCTGATTCCGAAGCCGCCCTTCAAGCAACTCCAGCCGCCGCCGCTCCTGCTCCGCTTCCTTGCGCTCGCCGTCCAGGGTCTGTTCGGTTTCCTGGAGACGCTCCGCGGGGCCCGCGATTCGATCCTCCGCGAGAACGTCGGTCGCAATCGTCCGCACCCTGTCGGCCGTCCACTCGCCGCCGAGTCGTTCGAGCATCTCCCGCGTCCGACGGCGGCGCGCTTCGAGGTTTTGCTCCAATTCGTTCACGCGCATGCGGCGCTCTTCGAAGGCCGATTGCTGCTGCGCCAGGTCGCGAATCGCACCCTGATTCTCCAGCCACTCGCGCGCCACGGGCCGCCCCGCCCGACGACTCTTCAACTCCGCGATCTCGCCTTTTTTCTTCTCGATCCCGCGACCGACTTCCGCCGCCTCTCGATCCAACTGCCCGAGACGAGCAACGCCGTCCGGCGGAAAACTCTCGATCTTCTCCGTCCGCGCCAGCAACTCGTCGGCTTCGCGCCATCCAAAGTACAACGGCCGGGCCGATTGAAGATCCCGAGCCTGGTCGAGCCGCCGCCGCAGATCGCTCTCATGCGATTGCTTCTCTGCGATCGCCCGATCGAGCTCATCGAGCGCGCGCCGCTTTTCCTCGTATTCCCGCGGCCTCTGGCGACAGAGCTCGATTTCCCGCCGCAGACTTCTCAGCCGCTCCAACTCGATCCTCACCGACTGCTTCTGGCCCTTCTTCTTGTAGATCTCGTCCTTCTGCTCAACTAATTCATCGCTCACCGATTTGGGTGAACGCAACCGGCCCGTCTGGGCCGCGCCCAGCAGCGTCGCTCCGATCTCGGCGGCATCCTTGAACCGCTCGTGGCTCAACTCCTCCAGATCGAACGCGAAATAGGCCTGAAAAGTCTCGCGGGTGATCCCCTGTAACGCGCGACCCCACAAACCCTCGTCGCCAAAAAGGCCGAGCTGCGGCGCTTGTCCGGCGAAACACTCCACGGTCGCCGTCTTGCCGTCGTCGAGGACGATCTCCAGTCGCCCCCCATGCGACCCGCCATGCAACGGCTCGCGCAGGTTCTTCCTGCTCCGGCGATCCGGATAGCCAAACAACGTATAGCGAAGGAAATCCAGCATCGTGGACTTGCCCGCCTCGTTCGGGCCGTAGAAAACCGTCAATCCGTCTCCCAGCCCGCTTTGGCCAAAGCCGCAGAAGATGCCGAACCCCTCAATATGAAAGGCCGTGATTTTCATGAGCCACCCACGCGCTTAGAACCTATCCGAAAACTAGGTCCGTGTTTGTCTGTGTCCGTCCGTGCCAGTCCGTGTCGCAGGTTTTCGGATAGGCTCTTAATACGACCCATAGGACCGATACGACCTATTTCTCTCTCTCCCGCCCGAGCAGATCGAGGCCGAGCCACGTCGCCTCGTCGAGAACCTTCTCCAGCGCCTCCGTCTCCGCCAATTCGCGCGCAAATTCGCCGGGGCCCGACTTATCGAGCAAGCACTCGCGCAGTCGCTCCATCTCCGCCGGATCGCCGCGAATCTGCTCGACCCGCCTCATCAGGTCGCCGCGCGCACTTTCTTCTTTGGCCAAAACGTCGAGGTCGAGCAGCGGCGCCATCCCGCTCGCGTCCACACTCTCGCTCCATAGGAACGGACGGTGCTCGAACGCATCCTCGCGAAGCATCTCCAGCACCCGCCGATGCGCCGCCGTATCGCACGCCGCGCGGCCAACCGGCCGCCATCTCACGATCAATCCTTCCAGGCGGGCCGCGGCGTTCGATATGAGTTCATTGCGGCATTCCCGAAACCGCTCGGCCAGTTGTTCATCCGTCTCCACTCCGCTCGCGTCCACTTCGGCCTCGGCCCATTCGATCCGATTCAGCGGCGCGAATTCGAGCCGGACGCCGCCACGCTCATCCACCGTCGCCGCCGTCGCGCCCTTCTCGCCGGTCTCGCCGATCTGCCGCCCCTGGAGACACCCCGGATAGACGACCGTCGTCCGCCCTTCGGCCAACACCTGTCGCGCATGCACGTGGCCGAGCGCCCAATAGTCGTATCCCGAGCGCAGCAATTCCTCCAGCCGGCACGGCGCATAGGTCTCTTTGGCCGGACTGCCCTCGACCCGGCAGTGAAGAACGGCGACGTTGAAGAGGCCCGTCGTTGGCGCCGGAAAGCGCAGCGCCAGGTTCTCTTCGATCGCCCGCCGGCCATAGCTCATGCCCGTGATCGCAACGACCGGCCGTTCGTCGGGCCAGAAAAACGTCTCCGGGCGCTCGGGCAAAAAAAGCCGAACGTTCGGCGGAAAACTCAGCCCGCGTTGCGTTTCCTCCAGATTGTCATGATTGCCCGTGGCGAGAAAAACCGGAACGCCGGCGTTCCCCAGCCGCCGGAACTGCTCGATCAGCCGCACGCGCGTCGTCAGCGACCGCTCGGCGACGTCATAGAGATCGCCCGCGATCACCAGAAAGGCCGCGCCGCGCTCAATGCAAAGCGCGATCAGGTCGTCGAAAACCGCCCGCTGCGCTTTCCGCAACCGCTCGGCCAACGAGGGATCTTCGCGCCCGATTCCCACAAACGGCGCATCGAGGTGACAGTCGGCCGTATGAACGAACGTAAGTCCTCTCACGCCCACTCAACCCGCTCTCGAACGTTGCGAAACCAACCGGACTTCTCTCATAGCAACGTCTGCCGCTCCGCGCAAGCTTCTCTTGCCGAAGCGCAAAAACCGTTGACCGCCGCGACAATCGCCTCTCACACTCGCCCTACCATGGCCGACCGACTCCCGCCCGAACTGGCCAAGATCGCCAAAGCCGCGCTTCGGCTTTCCAAGTCCGGCGTCCCGCTCTCGCGCATCGCCGACATTCTCGCTCAGCCGGACGGCGACATCAGCGCCGTCATCAATCGCCTGCCGCGCGTCGAAAAGGACGATCTTCGCCAGGGGTTTGCCGCCCTCGCCCGCCTGCTTCGCGAGCTCGAAAAACAAACGGGTCCCGACGTCGCCCGCCAGGCCGAAATCTCTCTGCCCGCCGCCAAAAAAGTCTTCCCGACCGACGCGCCCACCGCCGGCCCCGACCGCGTCGTCGAGCGAGTCAAAATGTTCGTTGACGGCGGCTCCAGCGGCAATCCCGGCCCGGCCGCCATCGGAGTGGTCTTCACCGATATGGAAGGCCACGTTCTCTGGCAGATCAGTCGCCGGCTCGATGAACCGGCGACCAACAACGTGGCCGAATACGAAGCGCTGCGGCAGGGACTTCTGTGCGCGCTCGGACAAGGCTGGAAGAAGGTTCACGTCTTCAGCGACAGCGAGTTGCTCGTCCGCCAGATGCTGGGACAATACAAGATCAAGAATCCGCCGTTGCAGAAGCTCGCCTTCGCTGTCCAGCGACTGATTCGCCAGCTCGACGCCTTCACCATCGCCCACATCCGCCGCGACAACAACCGTCTGGCCGACCAACTTGCCCACCACGCCCTGAAGAGCGCGAACGAGTAAGGGTCAGACGAGTCCGCCAGGTCCGCCACGTCCGACGGGTCCGACAAGTCCGACAGGTCGGACAGCTCAGACGAATCACTCAGCCCTTAGCAGCGCCAGCACCGGCGCGGGTGCGCTGCCGAGCGACCCGTTACAGAACAACGCCATCACCTGGCCGGCAATGGTCTCAACCGGCCGCCGTCCCTCGCGCGCCAGGATCGCCGACAATCGCCGGAACAGGTCATGTCGGCTCGGCAACGCCGCCGGCAGGTCGCACGTGTGCAAAATCACTACGTCGCCCGAATGAAGCCGGATGTGCTGCCCGTCCCAGACGCCATGTCCCTGGCTCTCCTCGGGCAATCGTTCATAAACCTCGACGATCGTCTGGCCGCGACTGGCATAGAGAAGGTGACTCGCACTGCCCGCAAACACATACCCCCGGCCCGACTCCGCCACGTCGGCGCAACAGATGTGCCTCACGGAACCCACTTCGCCGGTCGCGCCCCCCCACGCGTCACTTGCCATCTCGACGATTTCGGCGGGACAACCACACAGCACACAGGCCGCTCGGAAGGCGACATCGAACGCCAGGGTTTCCCACGCCATTTCCGATCCTTGTCCGGCAAGACGGGCAATGAACAGCCGGAGGTCGCCCGAAGGCGCGCTCACCGCGGCACAGTAGTCGCTGAGGCCGCGCGTTTCGGGGGCGCACGTGGAAATGGCCAGGCTCAATGCCGGGAAAAGGCCGGTGGTCCCGGCCGTCAAAGGCCGCCACGTCCCACCCGCCCCAATCTGATCCGACCCCGCCGCCGCGGCCAGATAGCGGACAATGCGACGGTGGCCGGAAAGCGACGCCCCTATGTACTTCGCCGCCTCGTCCAACAGATTGACTTCCGCCGCCGACGGCTCCGACCGTCCCTTCTCAAATCCCAGAGCCAGCGCGCCCTGAACCCTTCCGTCGTGGCCCTTCAGCGGAGCACTCCAGAGCAAACCCGTGCGCGGCAACGCCCGCGCCAGCTCTGCCCGTTGGGGGTCGCTTTGGAGATCGCCGATTCGGATCGGGCCGGCGGCGGCAGAAGCGCGACCCAGTTCGCCCACACGATCCGCGACCCAGCCTTCCCCATCGTCGCCCTCCAATCCAATGCCGGCGCCCGTGCGGAATTCCCCTGCAACAGGGTCGAGCCAATGCACAAACGCCCATTGCGGATGGAACGCCTCGGCTATGTGTCTGACAGCGGCCTCAGCGAGATTCCTCTCCCATTCAGTCGTGGAACTGGACCGATCGCCCGGCGATGGGAACTCGGCCGGCTCTCCGCGGTCGCAAATCTGGTTTTCCAGACCAATGAGGAGGTCTCGAAGCGCGTGCGTACAGTTCAGGAGGGTCTTCGACGGGGACACCAAATCAATCGGTTGGCTCTCAGGAGACATCTATACCCCTATCTCCCGGCGATCGGGCGGCTTTCATCGTGGCAATCAACGTGCCACGGAAGTCACATGAGCGGCCCGCTCACCTGAATCATTGATAATACACGTGATAGAGATACAAAAGACAGGCATAAGCGACTAAACCTTGCCACCCCGCCCATTGCATTTTGAGAAAATCGCAGAATGCAACGGCGGCGGCGGAATTGGAAGTGTGAAACACAAATTGCGAAGCACGAACAGCGAATGACGAAAAGAACAGCGAGAAAAGCCGGTCACGACGCCGCTTCGCCGTTTGGGCCTTGTCTCGCCTTTTGCTATTCGCTCTTCCTCTTTCGGCACGGCACATAGGGGCAGCTCGGCTCTTCGGACATGAAGTCGCCGGTCTGTGAATAGGCGCGCGCCCGGCAGCCCAGGCACACCTGGGCGAACTCGCATACGCCGCACTTGCCCGTCAGAAGATCGGGCCGGCGCAACCGCGCAAACACCGCCGACTCCCGCCAGATCGTCGCAAACTTCTCCCGCCGAACGTCGCCCGCCTCCACCGGCAGATAGCCGCACGGAAACACCTTCCCGTCGTGCGAAATGAAGCAGACGCCGCTGCCCGCCAGGCACCCCCGCCCCGGTTCCGGTCCACGTCCGGGCGGATGCGACTGCTCAAGGCCGGCTTCTTCCTCTCTCGCCTCTAACCTCTGACCTCTGACCTCCCTCATCGCCCGTCGTCTCTGGCGAACCAGCCGCGAATACTGCGGAGCGCACGTCGCCCGCGTTTCGAGCCGGCTGCGTTTCGCCAACTCATAGAACCGCGCCAACGTGGCCTCCGTCTGCTCGGGCGAAAGCATCTCGTCGTCGGCGATCTCGACGCCGCAGCCAACCGGCACCAACGCAAACACGTGCAGCGCCACCGCTCCGATCCGTTCCGTCAGGGCAAACAGCGCCTCCATCTGTTCGATGTTGTGGCGGGCCAGCGTCATGTTGACCTGCACCGGCGCACCGGCCGCGCGCAAATGGCCGATCCCTTCCAGCGCCCGATCGAACGACCCCGCGATGCCGCGAAACCGATCGTGCGTCCCGGCGTCTGCGCCGTCGAGGCTGACCGACACGCGCCGAATCCCGGCCGCCGCGATCTTCCCGGCCACCGCTCGATCAACCAGCGTGCCGTTGGTCGCCATCGCACACGCCAGTCCCTGCTGGCGCGCATGATCGGCCAGATCGAAAACGTCGGGCCGCATCAGCGGCTCGCCCCCGCTCAGCACCAGCAGCGGCCGCCCGCACTCGGCCAGTTGCGCGATCAGGTTCTTGCTCTCCTCGGTCGTCAGATCGCGCTTCGACAACTCGCGGCTGACCTCGAGACGGCGGCAATGGATGCACTCCAGGTTGCAGCCCGCCGTCGTCTCCCAGAATACCAGTCTCGGCCACGCCACGCCGCCCGGGCTACCCGACGCCTCCGCCGCGCCGGGATGCCCGCCCGATTCCGCGTCCCCGCTTTGGCCATGCTTTTGCATTCCAACCACTCCTGTTTCCGCGCCTCCGCCCCTGATCAGAAACAATACACACCTGCCCCGCCGACCTCAAGCACCAACACCACTCAAGTTCGGAGTCGCTCATGACGCTTTCGGCGTCACCCGGAAAGGGATGAGAAGTTCGTAGTAGCGCCGCAAGGCGCGTTGAAACACGGGGCTTGAAGTAAGAACACCGGTCACACGAAAACGCGCCTTGCGGCGCTACTACGAACTTATCCTCAGGGCAGTTCCCGCATCACGGTGGTTGCTGTTCCTCGCCGAACCGGGACCCGAGGTGTGTCCTGGAGCCCTTCGCGGCACGCCAAAGAAGGCAGGACAGGCTGGCAACCTGCCTGAACGATCTGGACCCGCGCCAGAATTAAAAGATTTGTGCTTGACACGAATCTCAAGTATCCCTATTGGCTACGTCGAGATGGTTCGGGAGAGATATGGCATTTCGGGGTCAAATTGGAGGCACCCCCCTAAAAAAGAACGCTGCGCTCCCGCCGTTCCCTCGCCCGTCTCATCATCAAACCAAGGAGTCGTACGATGCAGAGAATGTTGTGTGTTTTCGTCGTAGTACTCGGCCTGGCCGCTCTGTCCGGCTGCGCCATGGTGGGCAACTATGCGTTCACGGACGTGAACGTGCAGGGCAGCCTCAGCCCCCAGACTGTCGCCCGCTACGAGAGCGAGTGGAAGGCGGTCCAGGCGAGCGCCGGAAGTGACTGCTGCATGGCCGAATTGGAGCTGACCAACTGGTGGCCGCTGGGTCTCCTCCTCTACTGGGATCGCGGATCCGTGATGCGTTCGGAAACCGCCAACGGTCCCATTTACATGGTCTCCAAAGCTTGGGGACTGGGACCGCTGTGTACCGTCTATGTCGCCGAAGACATGGCCGTGTTTGACGCCAAAGGGCAGAGACTCAGCGGGATGAACGTTTGGAACATGCTCCTCGGCATGGTCGGCATGGTCCATAACAGCGACGCCATCCTTGTGAACGGCCAGCGTCAGACGATGTCCTCCGGACACCTTGCCCATCACCTCATCGCCTACCACGCGATGGACGGACACACGCAGATTTCGATGCTCACCGGACCCAATCCCGTCGGGTTTGACATGCACTCGGGACCTGCGATGCAAGGGGGGCAGGTCAGACCGGCCGGACAGGTCAGACAGGTCGGAGGCGTTGTCCCGGCGCCGACGGTGGCCCCGGCGCCTGTCGCTCCCACGCCCGCGTTGGTGCCGGCGGCCATTGCCCCGGGCAACGAAGCGATTGTTTATACTTGTTCGATGCATCCGGAGGTGGTCCAGGCCGCACCCGGAAACTGCCCCAAATGCGGAATGAGGTTGGTGCCCAGGAGAATAACGGTGCCGGCAACTGAAATTAAGCCGTGAAGCGATGGCGGACCCTCCCGCAGCACTGTATGTATCGTGTTCTTGACCCGGTGCCTGGCGGGACGGACGAGAAGGAAGGACCTCAGATGGAATCGAAGCGCGCAGATGTAATTGGTGGTTTCTTTCAGTCAGTTTTGAGAAGGATGAACCCATTGACCGCTATGAGTCTGGGTGCAGGCTGCTTTGGCGCCGCCGAGCGCAGGCGTCGGCACTCCGACGTTATCGTTCCCCAAGCCATCGCGATCAGCGTCACCTCGCGCTGCAATCTTTCATGCCCCGGATGCCCCGTGAATCCAATTGACCCGGACAGGCGGGAGCTGGACATGGAGGAGATTCGCAAGTTCATCCAGGAATCCAAGGAGCTCGGCGTTTACATTTACTTCATCCTGGGCGGCGAACCCTTCACCCGCGCAGACCTCCTGCCTCTGATGGCCGCCGAAAAAGACGCGTTCTTCCTGGTTTTCACAAACGCAACATTGCTGGATGAGAATATCGTAACGGCGATCTCCAAGTGCCCCAATATCCTCCCGATGTTGAGCCTGGAAGGCTTTCGCGAATCCACCGACCGCTGGCGCGGCGCGGGAACATTCGACAAGGTGATGAACGCGATGGCGCTGCTTTCCCAACGAGGCGCGTTTTTCGGCTATTCGACCACAGTCACCAACCTGAATCGGGAAGAGATATCTTCGGAGCCGTTTGTGCAGGCGATGTTCGCCGCCGGTTGCCGGGTCGCCTACCATTCCGGCTACGTGGCCGTCGGAGAGGAGGCGCCTCGCCAATACCAGCTCTCCGTGAAGGACCGATGGACACTGAAGGAAGCGGTGAGCAAGCTCGCGCAGAAGTACGACATCGCGTTCATCTCCGAGAATCTTGAAGAAGCCTGCATTGGCGGAGCAGAATACCTCCATATCTCTCCCTATGGAGACGCCGAACCCTGCCCGGCCATTCATCACTCCACTCACAACATCAGACAGCACACACTCGTTGAGATTATGAAAAGCCGCATCATGCGCGAGATGCGCGACGCGGCCGAATCGTTGGCAGGGGCGGCGGAGGCCTGCGTGTTCAGGAGCGGCAAATTCAGGCGATTGTGCGGACAGGACAGGCGATCCAGGGATTGTCAGGACACGACAGAAAGACGCCCCCGTATGCCCGTCCCGCTCGATGAGGCAACAACTACCGCGGGGATCGAATTGAGGTGACAGGGACGCATGCGCAACACGTGGAGCCGCCTTCGTTGGACTCTTTGGATGCCGGGATATGATTTCGTCGCGCGCATTTTTAAGAAACCGCGTCGCCGCTCTCTCCAATTGCTCGACCTCCAGCCGGACGAACGGGTGCTGTTGGTGGGTGCGGGCACCGGGTTGGATCTCCCGCTCATCCCCGCCGGGCCGACCATCACGGCCATTGATCTGGTGCGGGGCATGCTCCGGCGTTTGCGCCGCCGGGCGCAGGACCTGGGCCGAGCGGTTGATGCCCGGGTGATGGACGCTCAGGCTCTGGAGTTCCCTGACGGTTCCTTCGACGTCGCGATCTTGCATTTGATTTTGGCGGTTATTCCCGACCCGGCTCGCTGCCTCCGCGAAGTGGCGCGGGTGCTGCGTCCCGGCGGGAGGGCCGTCATTCTGGATAAGTTCATCCCCGATGACGGGCCGCCGCCGCTGCTTCTGCGCGTGCTCAATCCGTTGGCCAGGATTCTGGCCACAAATCTGACGCGCCGGATTGGTCCGGTGGTGTCCGGCTCCGGGCTTCGAATCGTGAAGAATGAGTCGGCCGGTTTCCACGGCCTGCTCCGCATCATTCTGCTTCGAAAGGGATGACCCGACGCTTTGAATTGTGTGGGGCAGGTTGGTTACCAAGAATGTGGCGCCTGTCCCCCTATCCTCACAGCGAGGTGATGAGATGAGAACCATCAGCCTTACGAGAATCACGATCGGGATTATGCTCATTGTCGGCTTGCTCCACTTTCAACCTCTGATCTGGTTCGTCGCCATCATGCAAATAATCGCCGGCTTCACGGGGATTTGTCTTCTCGACAAGGTTTACCGGGCGCTGCTCGGCAAGGACTTCGGCAAGAAAAAGGCGAGCGGGAACTCCGACGACGGCGAAGTGAACGAGATCGGCGGCGCGTGTGTGTGAAGGAACCAGAAAAATCCCGGACGAGCGCGCCGCCGGTTGGATCGGACCGGGATGGAACGAGGGGACAGTCTCGTATCCTTCCCCGAATCAGGTTTGCAGGAGAATACCGTAGTGAAACACGCATTGACGCGACGAATTGCGCTGGCCGCAGCGGCTGTCATCTTCGGGACAATGTTGGTCTGGGCGGTCGTGAGTCGTGACGCTCAGAGGCCAGGGCCGATCGGTATGGTTCTTGAGCATCTTGGCCACGCGGTGGTCTTGGGCATTCTCATCTATGTTGTACTGCGGTGGCGATCGTGGTCGCTGATTGTGCGCCCGATCGCGGACGCTCTTCTTCATGCGCGTCCAACGGAGAAACCCACGCCGGCGGAGACACCCGGCGATGCCGGCATGCCGGATCAGGTCCAAAACGCAATGGCTTCACCGGAGAATGTCATGGATGTGATCGCAGCGCATCTCGAATTTGTCAAGAACACGGGGTGGAAAAACCAGGCCGACTCTATTGAATTCTACCTGGATCATCTTCAGTCAGGGGTGGATGTGCCCGAACATCTCTACGCCACCCTGCTGGTGACTCTGCGCCACCTCCGCAACATGGAAGCTGCTGCCACGAGGCTCGCGCAGACCTCCGCCGAGGTCGTAAACCGCTGACCAAAGCTGTTCCGATTCTCCAATTCCTGCGCAGAGCCGGAACCAGGCGCCGGGGCGCCGGGACAGCGGGGTCGGGCGATGGAATTCGCCTTTCTTCTCATTTCACCGATTTCCAGATAAGTCCGACAGGTCCGACGAGTCCGACAGGTCCGACAAATCACAACCGAGCGACACCTGTCTCCTTTCCCCTGTCCTACAGCGTCCACGGCTTTCGCATGGGGCGGCGGAGCATCTTGTTCGCCTCGTCGTCGCCGACGAAGCGCTCCTTATCGCTACCTACTCCTTGGGACTGCAGTGCTTCCGTTCTTCGCTCATCGGACTCTCCTCCGTTCTTCGTGTTACCCACTAACTGCCACGAAGGAGTTGTCCATTTCCAGGAGAAGCGGAACACCCTTGGCTGCAGCCCAAAAGGCTACCGACGGTCTGTCCCGATCCATCGTATTTCGACTTCGCGTTCAACCCGCTTGAACTCGGGGTCGCCGGTGTAGAGGGGCAGGCCATGCTGTCTGGCCAGAGCGGCAGCAAAACAATCGGCCAGAGACATTGCCCCCTTGATCTTGAATTCGGCAGCCAATTCGGCAAGTTGTTGATCCACGGGCGTGACTTCCAGCGGCAGGCCGGCCAGCATTTCTTTCGTTTCAACCCAGCGGTGCGATCCTGCTTTTCGTTCGACAATATAGCGGACTTCAGCCCAATTGACCGAGCTCATCAGGTGCTTCCGTCCATTGTCAACCGCCCACTCCAACAGATCAAGTATCTGGGCATGGCCCGTTTCCCGGAAGAGAAAGGCCAACAGGGCATAGCTATCGAGCACGGCGAGGGTGGGCCTTGGCATTTTCGCGTCTCTTGTCTTTGGCGCGTTCCGCCAAGAGTTGCTTTGTTGCCGATGTTCTACTGACAAGCATTCCGCAAGCTTGCCTGACGGACTCTTTGCTCAAGGATTTGAGAACGAGCTCTTGCTCGCGCTCGACCAGTGAAATGCAGCTTCCCGGCCGAATCCCATATTTTTCGCGCAAGCGTGCCGGAATCACGATTTGCCCTTTGTTTGATACAGAGACTTCTGCCATCGCAAGAACCTTTCACGGGTTGTTCATGCTGCAAATAGTCCGCCGCGTGCTGTGGCGGTCAAGTGCTTTTTGGGGCGGTCTCTCCCGCCCCCGGCATTTGTTCCAGTCCGTTTTCTATCATCCGTGCCAGTCTTCTATCCCCAAGCCGCCGACGCGACGGAACTCGTCGGTGTTATGGGTCACCAGGACGACCTGATGAGCGATTGCAATAGAGGCGATGAGAAGATCATTCGGTCCGATGAGGTTCCCGCTGCGGGCCAACTCCCCGCGCACCTGCCCATACACCTCGGCCGCGTGATCGTCAAAAGGCAG
>Ga0315274_10002263_pt1 | contig 29144 bp, 33 predicted proteins | sample YL17G02_20_MG_FD_203700 | JGI IMG/M metagenome (GOLD analysis project Ga0315274, IMG submission 203700) | Sediment microbial communities from Yellowstone Lake, YNP, Wyoming, USA - YL17G02_20 | ecosystem: Environmental > Aquatic > Freshwater > Lake > Sediment | place: USA: Wyoming | collected...
CCGCTCGATTTTGGCGGGGATATTTTCCACGACCGCCTGCTCCGTTTTTTCCCGCTTCTCAAAAATTCGGGAACCGAACTTCTCCCCCAATAATTTTGATTCTTCTGGCGCGAATCCGGTCTCAACCAAAAACTCGACGGTTCGCTGCAGGTGAACAAACTCTTGCGAGCTGATCTGGATTCTTCTTTTCGGGATATTTGCCTCGAACGTCGCCAGCAGTTCCGACTTCTTCTTTCTGACAATGGCCAACTTTTCCAAGAGAGATTTCTCGTCATCGTCCGCCTCCGTCGCCAGCGCCAAGGCCTCATCACGGGAGTTTTTCATGATTGCCTCTTGAGCCTTAAGCTCCTCAGATTCCAAATGCTCCAACTCTTGCTCGATTTTTTCGATCTCATCTTGCCTGGATAGATTTCTCAGAGCTTTTGTTGCTTCTTCCTTTAAGTTACCCAACTTTTTTCTAACCACGTCGATGCTTTTCATTTTAACCTCCTTTTTGATTTAGAAAATTTTTTAAAAGCGAGCCGGCCCGACGCGTCACGATTTAATTGACCTCAGGCGCTTCATCACTTCTTGGCCTTGATCAAGACTGCTCTGGATCTTTTCTGCTTCGCCTGAGCAGGCCCTTTCTAAGGCTTCCTTAAACGTCTGGCCGACTCCTGCTTCAACTTCTTGGTAACCGCCCCCATCCAACCGCTTTGCAAAGGCCACGGTCCAAACTCCCTGCAATTTTCTAATCGTCAAATCTAAATTCCCGTCGCGGTGCTGGTATTCAGAGATAAAGAAGATCGTTCCCAAAAGTTCGGACAAGTTTTTATTCACGATCGATCACCTCCTTCAAACTCCCGATTTTTAAAGGTTCGGATCGCGCTCTCCAAATCTCCAAGGAGATATTCGCTGGTCAAGCGGAATAAGATTCTTTGAGCACGATCCGAACGCTTTCGTCCCAAATTTAACGCCGGTTCATCCCTCAAAAATCGCAACCGATTAAAACCCATCATAAATCCTGATCCTTGGCGTCGGATTTAATATCAGATTCCTTTGGATCCTTTCTCCTAAAATCAACCTTTAATGGAGCGGAGGAAACTTCGGCTTCGCTGCCATAAGAGTATCTCCAATTATTTCTGTATGCGGCCAGAAGTTTTAAGAGGAGATAATCGGAGAACTCCTGGGTCACGCCGCAAATCTCGCCCTTATAAAACACGGGCCTTTCTACACCTTCGACAGCGCGGCGAACTGCTTCATCCTCTGCGATGCCGAGAGAGTAGTCCCGCATCCGCTCATATTCTCTCTTGAACTCGGGATACTTTTTAAGGGCCAGGTAAAAATCCTTCTTCCGAATTTTACAGAGAGCCAGCGCCTTGTTTACTGCGCCCGCGCATTTGATAAGATTTTTAAACAGGGTGTTCTTGAACGATCTGGATTTTGGATCAACCCGCAATAATCCCGACTCCAGATATTTGGGTTTAAACTTCTTCGCGCATTTTCTTTTCGGCATCATTCACCTCTTTTTCCTACTTCGATGATCCTCGGCGCTAAGACACGATTGAAAAGATCGCGCCAATCAGAATCGGGGACACTTTTCGGAAGCGGAAAATTCCCGCGAGCCCGAACCGCATCAAGATTGATGAGGACATACTTTACGCAGGCTCTCCAAAATCCTCTCTGAGACGTCATCTGCCTCGTGGTCAATTTAATCCAGCATTCATTTACCTCCATCAACCAGTGGCATTTCCTTGGGCTCGTCCATATCTGCTTCAATCCTCCGATCCTTACACCGAGCTTTTCAAAATATTCATCCTCACTCATATCGATCCACCTCCTTAGCTTTTGGTCTCTGGGATCGTTCGTGATGCCGCCCGTTTTCACCCTCGCTTTGGCCGCGCCGCTTCACGCTGGCTGAACGATAAACCCACCCTTAATCGTTCCATACGGCTCCCTTTTTCGCATTCAGTATTTCGATACTTGCGATATTCCGATACTTGCGATATTTCTGTATTGTTGGACTGACCCCTCCCCCCCATTTTTCATTCAATACTGAGTATCCGTAATATCGAATTTCCATTAATAAAATCCGTGGTTTAACTCTTTTAAAAAGGTCGATTATCATGGTTGACCCACCTTAATGAAAGGATCGAGTCCACCATTTTAAAAAGAATGGTGGAATTCGATACTTGGCCCTATTTTATAGGGCTAGTCCTGAGTCCAACATTCCTTGAAATTTCACCCCCTCTTAAAAATTCAGATCATATCTGTATGGGTCATTCTTCTTCCCCGATCCCTTCCTATTTATCTGTTTCTCATCAAACATTTCTCTGATGCATCTGTTGACGATATTTTTCGCTTTTTGCACCGCCTCTCTGATCTCCGTCATGGTCATAGGTTCGGTGTAAAACTTCCCCGGCCCAATCTCGGACAACGCTTTCATCACCAACTCTTTGGATAAGGCCAGGTCGGCTTCTTTGATCGAACCCGATGCTTCAAGCGAGACGCCGTCTTCCTGTAAGGATAGAATCAAATCGCTCAAATCTTCCTCGCCGTCTTTCTGATACCGCTGAATGGTCGAGAAGGACCTTCTGCCTGTCACGGGATTCTTTTTGATTAGTATCCCAGTGTCGACCGCAGCCAACAAGCCGGTAGTTCCCAAAGCCGAGTCAACTAACTCCCTCTCCATCTTCGGCGAATGATGGGTTAAGAGAAAGAGGGTGTTCATCCTTCTCCCCAGATCGTTGAGAGGTTCCAACTTCACGGTCGCTTCGGCGTAAGCGTCGATGTCCTTCAACCGTAAAAACTTTTGCAAAATGTCTATCACGACCAGGACGGGCCTCATCTCCTCCACCGGTCCAATTAGTTCGTCAAAAGCTTTTTCGGGAGCCATTCCCACGTGGAATTTTATGCCGGAGAAGTCTCCGTCCATCCTGTTCATGTTCTTTATCATCATCCTTCTGTTCTCTTCCAAGGCGAGATAAAGGACGGGTCCTTTCTTAGTGGGTTTTCCTAAAAAAGGCTCTCCTCTCGACACCCGAGCAGCGAGGTTAAACGCAAATATAGTTTTTCCCACCTTGGGCTTGGCGAGCAATAGGCCTAAACCTCCAGAAGGAAAGACGCCGTCCCACAACCACTCGACCTCTTGATTTTTTTCAATTTTCATCGCTTCTCCGTCCGTGAAAATATAGGTTCTTTTACACTTCGCAGTTTCTTCTGGGCGATTTTTTTGGTGAGTCTTTATGATTGAATCCAAGATCGTTTCGACTTCTTTTTCCGTGAGAGGAGGATCGGATTTTGAGTTGGCGTCTTTGAGAACGGGGAGGATCTCGGATCGAGAAAGACCTTTAGCAACCAGCCTTCCCGCAAGTTGAGCGAAAGATTCGTTCCGTGTCCCATGGCCAACTCCAGAGAGAATTTTCTCTTGCCATCCATCGGGGTGCTTCGCCGTCGAAGCTTTATCGCCGTCTCCATTTTGAATCTTGCTCCTCTTTATCTTGGAAAGAGTCTCCCACTGATCCTCAAATGGAGCGAAGTCTTCGCTGAGAAAAACTCCCCTGTCTTCTTTGACCGACCTTCCGTGTAAGGGCAAGAAAACCCACCCAGGATAAGTGGAGGTAGGTAGATTTTGTTTGGGAAAAATCTCAACGCCGAGGTTGACCTTTGACGTCTTTACTTCAAACTTAAGGAAGGCGTTTCGCACGATTTCCGCTTCAGCGGGTTCAGAGAAAAATACCCAGACGTGGTATCCTCTTCGCCTGGATCGCTCGACGTAAGGGAAAAAACCTTCCCGAATTAAAGCGAGCCGGATCTCCTCCGTTTTCGCGCGAAGCCTTAAGTCCGCTTCACCTTCGGCTTTTTTCCGCGATTCAGGATCCAACTTCTCTCGGGCCTTGACGCTCTCCTTAGATTCGTCCACATCAAACACGAACCATTTCACCGCGCCGTTCTTCCCCGTGAAAGGAGGAGTCCCGATTCTCTTGGATCCTTTCAGATGAGCGAGGAGAACCTCATCGGTCAGAGGTTCTTTTTTGAACTTCACCCCTTCTGGAGTCTCCAACCCGTAGCCGTCATATCGGCTGATGAAGAGGTCCTTCAATAATGTCAGCTTCTGTTGCTCATCCATAAATCCTCTCAATCAAAGAAAAGCCGGAAAAGAGGAAAAACGATCGCTGGCGGCGGCGTAAAAACCCTTCTCCGGCTTCTCTTTAAATTGATTTTCGTGCCGCCATTGTTTTTTCATAAGACATCACTTTTCAAAATTCTTGACCTTGGTCCTACTCTCCCTATCCGATAAAAACCTCTCCAAAGATTCCCGGTTGAACCTTATCGTTCGACCGATGCGAATATAAGGCAACCCGACCCCTCTGTGGATCCAGACCCCAGGAGTCGATGGAGAAACCTGCAGCATTTGGGCTACTTGCTTTGCGGTCAGCCATTCGGACATATCACTTTCCTTTTGGGAAAAGTTTTTCTATTGGAACGCCTAAAGCCTTGGCCAGGTTCTTCTTATCTTCTGGCTTGGGCAGTCGGCGCCCAGCTTCGATCTGCGAGAGTAGGGTGAAGTGGATCCCCACCGCAGCCGCAAGATCGCACTGCCTGACCCCCCGAATAACTCTCTCATACTTTAAAGGCGAAATCTGAATCTTCATGATCTTTCCTCCTTCCAGGGTTAAGGGTTAAAAGCAAAAAAAAACTACGACGAATACTATCGCCGTGGTTTGAGTCAATCCACAAAACTCCAAAAATCCTGATCATTTCCGACCAGTCTATAGGTCGGTCGATCTGTTCAAGATTTTCCCTCGATCTAAGCTCGCTCGTTCAACGGCCTACACTCTCTGGTAGTAAAAGTACCTTTGGGAGAATGCCGCTCAGGCAGGGTCAAGTTTTAAATTTTTATCTCACGTCAATCCATATACCATAAATAAACGGCAAAATAAAACACTTTTTAATTAAATAGAACTACTTTTTTACGGCCCCCAAATGTAAACACTTGCTCGAAAGGCACGAAGATCCGCGGGGGGTGAGATTTGTGGCGGCCTCGATTCTCGAAGGCCGTGGCGGGAGGTTCTTTTTATTGGTGTAAGCAACCTCCGTTGACGCATTTTTTCCCTGTCCCGTCTTCCTTTTTCAATCTCTTTGGAATGATCGGCGAGAATTAAAGCAACACGCCGTTCTTGCCTAGGGATTTCTTTTGGATACATTTTTTTAGAACCTCTGAGAGATTTATATCCTTTTGAAAATTGATCCGTCACCAGGGTTTCATTCCAATAAGGAGAAAATTTCGAAGAATAACCTGCCGGACTCGATCCCCGCATTAATGGAGTTTGTCCTGATTGGAAGAGAAAAACTAAATGCCTATAAAGCGAAAGTGAGGATGATTAAGAACATCAAACTTTCTAAAGCCGTAAAAGATCAGGCGGTGAAAGAAAGTCAAGAGATGGGAGAAGCGGTCTTATTGGCAGAGGCAAAGATGGGAGAATTGTTGAAAAAGATTGACACTCGACCCCGCAAGGAAGATGTTCGGCGAAGGCATGTCATTGTTAATGACATGCCTAGTTCATTGCTTCCTCCTTTCGTCATGGCCAAAGGTAAAGATTTTTTATCGAAGGGTCGCGATACCTTCTGCCCCACTTGTCCACGATCTTTAAGGATCGGTCCTTGAAGTGAACCCGCTTGCCTTTGGGGATAGGGTTACGATATTTTATCCAGTTGAAAATGTGGGCGTAAACGTAACCGACAGCGATATTTGCTCGTGGATGATTAGGTTTCAAAAGGAGAAGATATCCACCGAGAACCCTTTTCCCACCTTTCCTGAATGGCCCGAGGTAAAGGTTTTTTATGGAAGAATCGCGGTATCTCCTGCCCCACTTGTCCACGTTTTTTAAGGATTGATCCCTGAAATGAACCTCCTTGCCAGGAGGGATTGGGCCGCGATGCTTCTCCCACGTAAAACGATGAGCGGAGACGTATCCGAGATGATCGGCCAGAGGATGATTTGGTATTCGAAGGAGAAGGTATCCCCTTCTAATACTTTTCCCGCCCTTCCAATGACTGCTATTCTTACCCGTCCGACCAAACATCGGATGATTTTCGCCGCGGATCTTCGCCACGACTTCTGGGCGCTTCATCGGATTATTTTCGCCGCTGAACTTCGCCGCAATCTCGGGGTTATTCATCGGGTTGTCTTCTCCACCATCAGTTGAATTATATCCGTTCGGAACTTTGCAACCCAACTTCTTGATCCAATACTTTTCTTTTTTGTTAAGTTCCTTTCTCGTGGTTGCGTGGTCGACGACGAACCAGAGAAAGGATCCGGTCTGATATCCCGTCGGAATTTCTATGATCGAAGATCCCGCCGCGTATTTTCTTAGAGCAGAATAGAAGTAATTGGATCTGTTCCTGTCCAATCGATTCGCCTGGGCCAAATGCATCGCGATCCTCCTTTTTAAAGAATGGGTCGTTTGCCCGACGTATATTTTCTTGCTAACCCTGCTCACGGTTTTGTAGATTATTCCGTCAATCATCTTTCACACGCCTCCTTTTCCGATAGCATCTTCATCACGTTTATCGCTCCTTTTTTATACCTGTTATCCACGCGTTTATCTTCGCGGAGCATAGGCCTGCGTTTTTGAGTCAGTTAACAGCGTCCCTGAATATCGCCACAAGACCCCATCCGTTGATGAATCAATGATGGGGACGAGGGTCAAGGTCTTCCCGTCGCAGTTGCTTCCGATGTTTTGGAGGGTAGTTTTAACGGCGCCATTTTCAACTGAAATATTCTTAATCCTACTCCCCTGAGCGACGTAAACTCCTACCCCAAGAGAATTTCTAATCATAACGGCGTCGTCGCAGGAGGTAAAGGTTCCATGCAGCTTTCGATAGTCCACCAATCCCACCCGCACCGCTTCCATATTTTCCGTAACCTCAGTCAACTTTGCCTTAATAATCCTGGCGTTATAAAAGGGGATGGCGATCGCCGCCATAATCGAGATCACCAGCACGGAGACCATCACCTCTACGAAGAAAAATCCCGCTTGCTTTTTCATAATATCCTCCGCTGGAAAAAGGGAAGGGTCAGTTGACCCTTCCCCAAGGTTAATGTTAGTAAAGCCCAAAATGCTTTTTTGACTTGCCTTTGTAAGGTATCCATATCTTATGCAAACCCGCTTGATCTTGACCCCATGAATTTAACGATTGAGCTTCTTCTTTTTATCGCTCAACCCAGGCTCCTCCTTCTCCGAATCGGAGAATTTGATCTTAAACCCGCTGCCAAGGACGGAGATTTCATGCAGCCAAAATTCCGCGTGCTGGAAGAAAACTTCACCGGGAGTATATCGGAACGGCTTCGCCGAATAAAGCAGCTCAAACTTTCCCTCCTCAGTTTTAAAAGTTCTAACGTAAATTCTTCTGGGAAAAAAATCGTTTGAACTAACTTCCCTCGCTCCTTCCCTCGCCGCTTTCTCAGAATACTTTTCGCCTAATTTTTTTGGGGAATATCCGCGGCACTTTTGACAATAGTTCGTGTTGCTGCCATCCTCTTCCACCTCTGCTTTACAGATCGTGCATTTCCTCATTTCTCCTCCTCTACGGTTGAATTTTCCTCTCCTTTCTCCGCATTCTCTTCAAAAATCGTTTCCCGAGCTCCTCCACTGAAGTCTCCGCGCACTTGCGGCAATAATTTTTTCCTTGCTCCACTTTATTCGCCTCGCACAAATAACAGATCGCCTCGGCGTCTTCCAAATTCTTCTTGTCCGCTCGATCCATTTTCATCGCCTCCCTTTTGTTAGTTGTTTTTAATCCCGAAATTAGTTTATCGAACCAAAACGCAAGGGTAAACCTTTTTTTTCGCTAACAGATAAAAATAAGCGCACGGGATATGCGAGCAAAAAAAAGCCTCGAGAATTTCTTCCCGAGGCTAAGGGTTGATCCGATTGATCATTTCACCAGAGTGAAAATTTCTTTCTCCTTATCATAGTCCGTGGTGAGAAGATCCTTGGTCCGATTCTTGTTTCGGAGAATGGACATCGCGGTCTTAGTGTTGTTGCGATCAAAGCCGCTACGCTTCATGATCTCCTGAACTGACCAGTTCTTCTTCTCCGCAAACATGTCCCGAATCTTGCTAACCTTAGAGATCTTCTTCGGAGTTTTCTCTTTGGCCGTTTTCTTCGGATCGGGTTTCTTCTCCGCTTTCTCCGCGGCTTTCACGGGAGCGGTTTTCTTCGGAGCGGGAGCAGTCTTAATGGGAGCAGATTTTTTCCCCGCCTTCTTCTCCGCTAACATTTTCACGTTCTCTTTTGCGATCAAATCTACCTCTGCCGCTTTGCTGTTTTCGATGTTCATAATTCCTCCTTTTTGCCAGATGTTGTGTTGGGCCGACTGAGCTTCGAGCTTTTCCACTCCTCAAGATCCTTCAATTCTTCGGGAAAGCAATCTTCGCAGATGCCGCTCGTCAAGGACAAATCCTCGAACGGCTCTTTTTCTCCGAAGACCTTTCCTGGACCAGCGTGGTGCTTCGAGTAACAAATTTGAATCACGCCTCCTCCTCCTTCTTTTCGAGATTGCGTCCAGCCGTCCTCATAAAAACTTCAAAACGATTGGGATAGCGCCCAGTTTTTTCTTTAAAATCCGCGTGCCACTGTGGTCGCTCTCTTTTCTTAGCGTTTTTCATGCTGTCCTCCTTTCACAGTATTAGCATGAAATGGTTTATGAATTTCTAATCTTGGCGCTAATCTCATTAAATTCGACCACGATATATCGAATGATATCAGAACTAATTTGATAAGCAACTTCTCCAAAAAAACCTTTCATGTCACGGGCAAATTTAGCAACTCGAACTTTTTCGTCCCTGGTAACATACTCATAAACATAAAGCGGCTTAGAATTTCCATCGCAGAGGACCTTTGTTCCAAGGCCCCAATCGTCTGAGCGCTCATAAGTGATCTTACAACCACCGGGAAGTTGGATCTTGGATTCATAGGACTTTGGAAGAGCATTGATCCGCTCGGTCTTTTCATTCTGATTTTTGATCTGCGCCGCTCGCTTGTCGGACTCCTCGTTTAAGAACTTCTGATACTCCGCAGATCTTTCGACCAATTCCCCGCCAAAAAAATTTTCATTGGTCAGGTTGATTTCCCAGTTGGCAACATGGGCAATTTCGATGACCTTCTTGCAATCTTCCAGAGAGTCAAGTTTAAGGTTCACGTATGATGAGTTTGTTCCATAGGGATTTACATCTACCACTTTAATCCTATATATTTTCTTTTCCATGTTCTCCTCCAATTTGCCCCGTTGGGCGGTTTAAGGTTCTCTGTTTTGTCATTTAAATCCTACCGTCATGGGGTTTGGCCCAAAGGCAGAAGTTAATTAAAAATTGTGATAAGAATTGCTGCTGGGTTCCAGCGAACTAACATCTCCGTAAAAAACCTTACAGCCCCATTTCTTGTCTTCCAGGATCTGGCCTCTTTTAAACTTGAAGTGTATCCACCAGTCTTCGCTAAATAAAGTTTGCTCCCTGATTTCATGATAAATACATGTTTCATGATCTCCTCCTTTTTTATCTGTGTTTTGTTTGCCATATATGCTTGCACCATACAGAATTAGTATGAGATAAGTATGCCAGATCCTACCTCCGCTAACCACCTGATATCATTACACTGCTCCTTTTTGGACGGGCTCGAAAAGACAAATATTGTTAGTAAATAGCACAGAAAAAATATACACCTTCTAACAACTTAATATCATTAGTCTTTTTTTAGGTCCAGGTATGCAAACTTTTCAAATTTTAATCGGTTTTGAGTCCGATAATATCAAGGAATTATTGTTAACCTAAATATATTTGCGGATGGATCGCGCCTTCGCGAGGGGTAAGGTTGGCCATATGGAACCATTGGCCGATCCGTCCGCGCGGTTCTGGCGTGATCGTGGCGATCGGGACGGGGCTTATTTCGGGTGGGGAGTTCGGGATCTCTGTTTAAAGAAGGCTTCCGCTCGCTCTCGCTTCTTCGCCTGGGCCAAAGCGCGAGCGTGCTTAAACCTCTTCTTTACCGAAGGCTTGCCGCCAAACTTTCCCCGATCCGCGACTTCGATCAAAATTCCAGATCGCTTCACCACTTTTTTGAATCTTCGCAAAAGCGACTCGAATGATTCTCTGTGCTGAAGCTCCACCTGCATAATTTTCCTTTTAAGAAAAGAGGGTCAGAGGATTTTTATGCCTCTGACCCCGCTCGAGTTACACGCTCCGAATTTCTCTCATCTTCGCAATCAACTTATCGACCTCGATCACGAGTAAGTCCTTGACCGCGGTTAAAGCGGCTTCGTAGCTTCCCTGGAAAGCCGTCTGGTCGGGCAACTCTTTTTCGATGAAAAGTTGAACCGTGTAGGTATGCAGGTGTTCTTGCAATCCCTCGATCTCCTTCCGTAACGCCATCTGATAAGTCTCGTCGTTAGCCATTTCTCTTCTCCTTTCAAATTTGGATTTGGATTTGCCCCTGATTTTTTCCCACCAGGGGCCAGTGGGTAAGGTTTTTGAAGCATCCCATCTTCGCCCGAAGGTTACTACCAGGGATTGGGGAACAAGGAGCTCTTCAACTAAGGTCATTCAAAATAAATTCTTGACCTTCCGTAAAATTCCCGTCTTCGTTTCTTCGGTCGGAAAAGCCGCGCGGATCAACTTCAACTGAGCAAGGATCTGGTTCAAGAGCCCGATCGACTCCGAACTACCAAGAGGGTTCGATTCGCTCTGCCTCCTCTCGATAGAATCCCCGATCCGCTTCAAATGCCTTTCGTGCCGATCGCCGCGGTCCCGATTCTGGGCGAGGACTTCCTCAAGAATTTCTGAAAGTTGCCTTGGTTCTGTGTAAGCCATTTTAATCCTCCTTTCTTTTATCGTTGATTTTTTATCTCCTTAAAAACTACGCGAACTCCTTCGCGGATCGCGCGACGAACGAAATCATAGATCTTCTTCTGCTCGGCCCTCCGCTCCATAATTTTTTTGATTGAAAAATTATCGGCACTCCACTCCCCAGCCCCCTTCATGCTGTGAAATGCCTCGTGGAAAAACATAAAGATCCAAGCCTCGTTTTCCGTTAAGTTAAAATCGGGATGATTCCTATTTGTCGAAGCTGCTATAATTTTCGGCGAGACGCTCGTGTCCAAGATCATCGTGCCATCTTCTGGAAGAAAAGAGCCAAAGCAATTTCTGACCGCATAGAAGAAGCGATTTGCTTTTATTTCCTTAACCTCAGGAAAATGAAGCAACTCCTTCTCCAGAAAGTTGGGAGGGAAAAACTTCTCGATTTCTGGGTCGATGATCACTCCATTTCTCCTCTCGTTCTCTCGATTTCCTCCCGAATAATCTTGGCCAAGATCCCCTCCACAATACCTCTCACCTGATTTTTGGTCATCGCCACCCCGTCCACGAGGAAATTTTTCCCGTCGAGGGTCCTTGGAAGAACCTTGAAATAAATGGCCGCAGCTTTATCTACATTTTGCGCGTCCGGTTGCATCGGGACCGCGACCAAGGAATACTCTAATAATTCCCACTCATAAACATGGCGGACCTCGACCCCGTTTTCAGTTTTCATTTGCTGCTTGATGGGACGCCACCCTACCGACCAGTTGGGCATGTAACCTTCCGTGGTCTTCTTCCACAACCTCTTCCCGAGTTCGTCGGGATAGAATTGGGTTTTTGCTTGGATGCCCTTCCGATTCTTAAACTCACCTTTCTTGATATATAAAGATTTGGCGATCGGCTCCGAGCCTGCGGGACCAAAGCCGTGAGCAAATAAAACTACGGGCTTTCCCTCAACCCTCATTCCATCGGCGTAAAGGATATCCCCGCCGCGATCTGGCCTTTCTGTGGAGATAAAGTGGGTCACGGTTAAATCGCTCTGGCTGGATTCCTTAACTTCGGATTGAAAAATGTTTTTTTGCATCTCCATTTGATTGAACCTCCTTTTTTGCATTTTACCTTATAGCAGGCGGTCCGAGGGTGTTTATACCCTCCGCGGGAAGGACCGTCGATATGAGCCTAAGCGAGCGCGATTTACGTCGATATAAATCGATGTGACCTTGCTTTCCGCCCGTTAAAATCTCCGCGTCAGCCGTCAGCTCGGTCGTCCAAAACGGTCCGATGCTCTCTTGCCCAGGTTAAGACGTCAGCCAAAAAATAGGCTCGGCTCCTCGACGAAAATTTCACGTAGGGAAACCCCTTCTGATTTCTTAACCTATCCAATTCCGACTTCTTCAAGCCCAAGGTTTTCAACAAGTCCTGCTCCGGGATCAATTTCTCCTCGGTCAACTTCTCCTGACTCATCCTCAATCACCTCCTCTCCAAGCACCGCCGCGCAAATGAAGCGGACAGGGCAGAGGTTAAAATATTCTTCGCCCTCGCAGCGTTGGCAGGTTTTCTTGTCCTCTTGCCAGTCGAAGAATTTTTCAAGCGCCTCTTTCCGAGCCATCCCAAACTCGATCCCCAACTTCTCTTGCCAGTATGGAATCGTTTCGTGGTACACGCCGCACCTCCTTAATAGATTTTTACTTCAGTCGTTCTCGCTTAAAGGCCGAGGCTTATTCACGCTACCGCTAATCGGCTTATCCTTCCTTTTGGTAAGAAGCGGCGATTCGAAATCCTCGTCGCTGCCGCCCTCGTCCCATTTTCTCCAATTCTCTTCGACGTCTTTTTCCATATTCGCACCTCCTTAAAACAGATTTTTAACTCACTCATTTTCCCTCGGATAAAAGGCGTCGGGGATAGCCGTCCCTACTACCATCGAGTTTTCATTGTCTAAAATTTCCGCTCGAATTGGCTCTTGGCCAGGGACGACGAACCACCCCAGCTTTTTAAAGCGCTCCAACTTTGATGGAATACAGTCGATCAAAGCCCGCTCGGTCCTCTTCCTTTTTTCAAACAAACGAGTAGCAAATTTTTCTCCCAACAATTTGGACGACTCCGTAACAAACCCCATTTCCTGCATGAATTCCACCTCTCTCTGCAAATGAACGAACTCTTGCGAGGAAATTTGAATCCTTCTCCGCGGGATATTCTCCTCGAACTTCGCCAAGGCTTGCTGCTTACTTTTTCTTACGGCAACCAATTTTTCCAAGAGAGACTTCTCCTCTCCGTCAGATTCTACGGCCATCGCCACGGCTTCATCGCGCCGATCCCTCATCGCCTCTTCGTTCGCCCTCACCTGCTCACGCTCCAGGGTTTGAAGCTCCGCCTCGATTTGCCGAATCTCCTTTTCTCGCGTCAGCTCTGCCATGGCGTTCATCGCCTGCTGCTTTAACCCACTCAGCTTTTTTCGAACTTTTTCGATGTCCATATCTAATCTCCTCTCATTTTTTTTTAATCCTATCCTTTTGACCCAATCTTCTTAATAAATTCTCTCGCCTTCCCCAATTCTTCCTCCGCCTTATTGATTTCCCGATCGCAGGCCTTGTTCAAAGCTTTCTCCAAGGTCGAATCTTCCGCGACCTCTACCCAAGTGAAACCCGTGGCAATCTTTCTCCTAAACGAAACTTTCCAAAGGTTCTCTATTCTCGCGATAGAAAAATCGCCGCTATATCTATCTTGAGATATGGTGGAAATGGTCTTTATCAACTCGCTTAAACTTTTCACGTTATCACCTCCTCTCAAATCAAGCGTCCAAAGTCCCTCTAATATTCTTCGGATTCCCTTCCTATCGGACTCGCCCCCAAACGGATTTCTCCGTCGCTTGATTAAATCGGATCGCGCTCTCCAAATGTCTAAGGAGGGCTCGTAAGGTCAGCGAGCAAGATTCTTCAAGCACGATCCGGATTGCATAATGTAGAGATTGCTTATTCTTGGGTCTCTGTGCCTGCGCCCATACTTATCGATCATCTTCAAAGATCGGTCTTTGAAGCAGACTCGCGCACCTTTCGGGATCGGGCCTCGGTATTTCTCCCACGTTAACCAATGAGCGGGGACATATCTATAATTACCAAAATGTGCCAGCAAGTGGCACGGCATCAAAACAAGAAGATATCCCCGAAAGATAGTTTTCCCGCCCTTCCAGTAATGGCTGTTTTTTCCACTAATTTTCGCCGCGACCTCGGGACGTTTCATCCAACTATTTTCTCGCATCTTCTTCAGAGTTTCTTTGGTGTGATGTTTCCCAAATCTCGAATTGTTTTCACCCGTGATCTTCGCCGCAACCTCGGGGCGCTTCATTGGATTATTTTCCCTCAACTTCTTCCGAGTCTCTTCAGACGGATTAGATAAACCTTCCCCTCCGTCCGTGCAGTTGTAACCAAACGGCGCTTTGCAATTTAACTTCTTGATCCAATACTTCTCCTTTCGATCAAGTTCCTCCTCCGTTCCCGCGTGGTCGATGATGGACCATTCGAATTCGACTCCACTCCTCATCGCTTTTCGTAAGGCCCTATGAAAATAAACGAAGTTATTTCCATCCAATTGATTCGCCTTGGCCAAATGCATCGCGGTTCTCTTTTCTAAAGAATGGACCGTCTGCCCTACGTAGGCTTTTCCGTTGACCTTATTTATCGCTTCATAAATCTTCCCGTCGATCACGATCTTTCCCTCAGCGCCGTCCCAAAAATAACCACGGTTCCCCTTTCTAAAATCCTACGGCCCGGAAATCAATCAGGTTTCTTCCTTGCCCGTATCTGGTTTAATATCCGATTCCTTTGGATCCCTTCTCCTAAAATCAACCTTTAATGGAGCGGGAAAAACCTCAGTCTCACTGCCATAAGAGTATCTCCAATTATTTCTATATATGGCCAAAAGTTTTAAGAGGAGATAATCGCTAAATTCGCGCGTATGGCCGACGATCTCCCCTTTGTAGAAGATTGGTTTTTCGATCCCGTCCACGGCTCTGCGAATCGCCTCGTCTTCTGCGATGCCGATGGAGTAGTCCCGCATCCTTTCATACTCCGCTTTAAATTTCGGATCGCGGGCCAAAGCCAAGTAGAAATCTTTCTTCCTAATTTTACAGAGAGCCAGCGCCTTGTTTACTGCGCCCGCGCATTTGATAAGATTTTTAAACAGGGTGTTCTTGAACGCTCTGGATTTTGGATCAACCCGCAATAATCCCGACTCCAGATATTTGGGTTTAAACTTCTTCGCGCATTTTCTTTTCGGCATCATTCACCTCTTTTTCCTACTTCGATGATCCTCGGCGCTAAGACACGATTGAAAAGATCGCGCCAATCAGAATCGGGGACACTTTTCGGAAGCGGAAAATTCCCGCGAGCCCGAACCGCATCAAGATTGATGAGGACATACTTTACGCAGGCTCTCCAAAATCCTCTCTGAGACGTCATCTGCCTCGTGGTCAATTTAATCCAGCATTCATTTACCTCCATCAACCAGTGGCATTTCCTTGGGCTCGTCCATATCTGCTTCAATCCTCCGATCCTTACACCGAGCTTTTCAAAATATTCATCCTCACTCATATCGATCCACCTCCTTAGCTTTTGGTCTCTGGGATCGTTCGTGATGCCGCCCGTTTTCACCCTCGCTTTGGCCGCGCCGCTTCACGCTGGCTGAACGATAAACCCACCCTTAATCGTTCCATACGGCTCCCTTTTTCGCATTCAGTATTTCGATACTTGCGATATTCCGATACTTGCGATATTTCTGTATTGTTGGACTGACCCCTCCCCCCCATTTTTCATTCAATACTGAGTATCCGTAATATCGAATTTCCATTAATAAAATCCGTGGTTTAACTCTTTTAAAAAGGTCGATTATCATGGTTGACCCACCTTAATGAAAGGATCGAGTCCACCATTTTAAAAAGAATGGTGGAATTCGATACTTGGCCCTATTTTATAGGGCTAGTCCTGAGTCCAACATTCCTTGAAATTTCACCCCCTCTTAAAAATTCAGATCATATCTGTATGGGTCATTCTTCTTCCCCGATCCCTTCCTATTTATCTGTTTCTCATCAAACATTTCTCTGATGCATCTGTTGACGATATTTTTCGCTTTTTGCACCGCCTCTCTGATCTCCGTCATGGTCATAGGTTCGGTGTAAAACTTCCCCGGCCCAATCTCGGACAACGCTTTCATCACCAACTCTTTGGATAAGGCCAGGTCGGCTTCTTTGATCGAACCCGATGCTTCAAGCGAGACGCCGTCTTCCTGTAAGGATAGAATCAAATCGCTCAAATCTTCCTCGCCGTCTTTCTGATACCGCTGAATGGTCGAGAAGGACCTTCTGCCTGTCACGGGATTCTTTTTGATTAGTATCCCAGTGTCGACCGCAGCCAACAAGCCGGTAGTTCCCAAAGCCGAGTCAACTAACTCCCTCTCCATCTTCGGCGAATGATGGGTTAAGAGAAAGAGGGTGTTCATCCTTCTCCCCAGATCGTTGAGAGGTTCCAACTTCACGGTCGCTTCGGCGTAAGCGTCGATGTCCTTCAACCGTAAAAACTTTTGCAAAATGTCTATCACGACCAGGACGGGCCTCATCTCCTCCACCGGTCCAATTAGTTCGTCAAAAGCTTTTTCGGGAGCCATTCCCACGTGGAATTTTATGCCGGAGAAGTCTCCGTCCATCCTGTTCATGTTCTTTATCATCATCCTTCTGTTCTCTTCCAAGGCGAGATAAAGGACGGGTCCTTTCTTAGTGGGTTTTCCTAAAAAAGGCTCTCCTCTCGACACCCGAGCAGCGAGGTTAAACGCAAATATAGTTTTTCCCACCTTGGGCTTGGCGAGCAATAGGCCTAAACCTCCAGAAGGAAAGACGCCGTCCCACAACCACTCGACCTCTTGATTTTTTTCAATTTTCATCGCTTCTCCGTCCGTGAAAATATAGGTTCTTTTACACTTCGCAGTTTCTTCTGGGCGATTTTTTTGGTGAGTCTTTATGATTGAATCCAAGATCGTTTCGACTTCTTTTTCCGTGAGAGGAGGATCGGATTTTGAGTTGGCGTCTTTGAGAACGGGGAGGATCTCGGATCGAGAAAGACCTTTAGCAACCAGCCTTCCCGCAAGTTGAGCGAAAGATTCGTTCCGTGTCCCATGGCCAACTCCAGAGAGAATTTTCTCTTGCCATCCATCGGGGTGCTTCGCCGTCGAAGCTTTATCGCCGTCTCCATTTTGAATCTTGCTCCTCTTTATCTTGGAAAGAGTCTCCCACTGATCCTCAAATGGAGCGAAGTCTTCGCTGAGAAAAACTCCCCTGTCTTCTTTGACCGACCTTCCGTGTAAGGGCAAGAAAACCCACCCAGGATAAGTGGAGGTAGGTAGATTTTGTTTGGGAAAAATCTCAACGCCGAGGTTGACCTTTGACGTCTTTACTTCAAACTTAAGGAAGGCGTTTCGCACGATTTCCGCTTCAGCGGGTTCAGAGAAAAATACCCAGACGTGGTATCCTCTTCGCCTGGATCGCTCGACGTAAGGGAAAAAACCTTCCCGAATTAAAGCGAGCCGGATCTCCTCCGTTTTCGCGCGAAGCCTTAAGTCCGCTTCACCTTCGGCTTTTTTCCGCGATTCAGGATCCAACTTCTCTCGGGCCTTGACGCTCTCCTTAGATTCGTCCACATCAAACACGAACCATTTCACCGCGCCGTTCTTCCCCGTGAAAGGAGGAGTCCCGATTCTCTTGGATCCTTTCAGATGAGCGAGGAGAACCTCATCGGTCAGAGGTTCTTTTTTGAACTTCACCCCTTCTGGAGTCTCCAACCCGTAGCCGTCATATCGGCTGATGAAGAGGTCCTTCAATAATGTCAGCTTCTGTTGCTCATCCATAAATCCTCTCAATCAAAGAAAAGCCGGAAAAGAGGAAAAACGATCGCTGGCGGCGGCGTAAAAACCCTTCTCCGGCTTCTCTTTAAATTGATTTTCGTGCCGCCATTGTTTTTTCATAAGACATCACTTTTCAAAATTCTTGACCTTGGTCCTACTCTCCCTATCCGATAAAAACCTCTCCAAAGATTCCCGGTTGAACCTTATCGTTCGACCGATGCGAATATAAGGCAACCCGACCCCTCTGTGGATCCAGACCCCAGGAGTCGATGGAGAAACCTGCAGCATTTGGGCTACTTGCTTTGCGGTCAGCCATTCGGACATATCACTTTCCTTTTGGGAAAAGTTTTTCTATTGGAACGCCTAAAGCCTTGGCCAGGTTCTTCTTATCTTCTGGCTTGGGCAGTCGGCGCCCAGCTTCGATCTGCGAGAGTAGGGTGAAGTGGATCCCCACCGCAGCCGCAAGATCGCACTGCCTGACCCCCCGAATAACTCTCTCATACTTTAAAGGCGAAATCTGAATCTTCATGATCTTTCCTCCTTCCAGGGTTAAGGGTTAAAAGCAAAAAAAAACTACGACGAATACTATCGCCGTGGTTTGAGTCAATCCACAAAACTCCAAAAATCCTGATCATTTCCGACCAGTCTATAGGTCGGTCGATCTGTTCAAGATTTTCCCTCGATCTAAGCTCGCTCGTTCAACGGCCTACACTCTCTGGTAGTAAAAGTACCTTTGGGAGAATGCCGCTCAGGCAGGGTCAAGTTTTAAATTTTTATCTCACGTCAATCCATATACCATAAATAAACGGCAAAATAAAACACTTTTTAATTAAATAGAACTACTTTTTTACGGCCCCCAAATGTAAACACTTGCTCGAAAGGCACGAAGATCCGCGGGGGGTGAGATTTGTGGCGGCCTCGATTCTCGAAGGCCGTGGCGGGAGGTTCTTTTTATTGGTGTAAGCAACCTCCGTTGACGCATTTTTTCCCTGTCCCGTCTTCCTTTTTCAATCTCTTTGGAATGATCGGCGAGAATTAAAGCAACACGCCGTTCTTGCCTAGGGATTTCTTTTGGATACATTTTTTTAGAACCTCTGAGAGATTTATATCCTTTTGAAAATTGATCCGTCACCAGGGTTTCATTCCAATAAGGAGAAAATTTCGAAGAATAACCTGCCGGACTCGATCCCCGCATTAATGGAGTTTGTCCTGATTGGAAGAGAAAAACTAAATGCCTATAAAGCGAAAGTGAGGATGATTAAGAACATCAAACTTTCTAAAGCCGTAAAAGATCAGGCGGTGAAAGAAAGTCAAGAGATGGGAGAAGCGGTCTTATTGGCAGAGGCAAAGATGGGAGAATTGTTGAAAAAGATTGACACTCGACCCCGCAAGGAAGATGTTCGGCGAAGGCATGTCATTGTTAATGACATGCCTAGTTCATTGCTTCCTCCTTTCGTCATGGCCAAAGGTAAAGATTTTTTATCGAAGGGTCGCGATACCTTCTGCCCCACTTGTCCACGATCTTTAAGGATCGGTCCTTGAAGTGAACCCGCTTGCCTTTGGGGATAGGGTTACGATATTTTATCCAGTTGAAAATGTGGGCGTAAACGTAACCGACAGCGATATTTGCTCGTGGATGATTAGGTTTCAAAAGGAGAAGATATCCACCGAGAACCCTTTTCCCACCTTTCCTGAATGGCCCGAGGTAAAGGTTTTTTATGGAAGAATCGCGGTATCTCCTGCCCCACTTGTCCACGTTTTTTAAGGATTGATCCCTGAAATGAACCTCCTTGCCAGGAGGGATTGGGCCGCGATGCTTCTCCCACGTAAAACGATGAGCGGAGACGTATCCGAGATGATCGGCCAGAGGATGATTTGGTATTCGAAGGAGAAGGTATCCCCTTCTAATACTTTTCCCGCCCTTCCAATGACTGCTATTCTTACCCGTCCGACCAAACATCGGATGATTTTCGCCGCGGATCTTCGCCACGACTTCTGGGCGCTTCATCGGATTATTTTCGCCGCTGAACTTCGCCGCAATCTCGGGGTTATTCATCGGGTTGTCTTCTCCACCATCAGTTGAATTATATCCGTTCGGAACTTTGCAACCCAACTTCTTGATCCAATACTTTTCTTTTTTGTTAAGTTCCTTTCTCGTGGTTGCGTGGTCGACGACGAACCAGAGAAAGGATCCGGTCTGATATCCCGTCGGAATTTCTATGATCGAAGATCCCGCCGCGTATTTTCTTAGAGCAGAATAGAAGTAATTGGATCTGTTCCTGTCCAATCGATTCGCCTGGGCCAAATGCATCGCGATCCTCCTTTTTAAAGAATGGGTCGTTTGCCCGACGTATATTTTCTTGCTAACCCTGCTCACGGTTTTGTAGATTATTCCGTCAATCATCTTTCACACGCCTCCTTTTCCGATAGCATCTTCATCACGTTTATCGCTCCTTTTTTATACCTGTTATCCACGCGTTTATCTTCGCGGAGCATAGGCCTGCGTTTTTGAGTCAGTTAACAGCGTCCCTGAATATCGCCACAAGACCCCATCCGTTGATGAATCAATGATGGGGACGAGGGTCAAGGTCTTCCCGTCGCAGTTGCTTCCGATGTTTTGGAGGGTAGTTTTAACGGCGCCATTTTCAACTGAAATATTCTTAATCCTACTCCCCTGAGCGACGTAAACTCCTACCCCAAGAGAATTTCTAATCATAACGGCGTCGTCGCAGGAGGTAAAGGTTCCATGCAGCTTTCGATAGTCCACCAATCCCACCCGCACCGCTTCCATATTTTCCGTAACCTCAGTCAACTTTGCCTTAATAATCCTGGCGTTATAAAAGGGGATGGCGATCGCCGCCATAATCGAGATCACCAGCACGGAGACCATCACCTCTACGAAGAAAAATCCCGCTTGCTTTTTCATAATATCCTCCGCTGGAAAAAGGGAAGGGTCAGTTGACCCTTCCCCAAGGTTAATGTTAGTAAAGCCCAAAATGCTTTTTTGACTTGCCTTTGTAAGGTATCCATATCTTATGCAAACCCGCTTGATCTTGACCCCATGAATTTAACGATTGAGCTTCTTCTTTTTATCGCTCAACCCAGGCTCCTCCTTCTCCGAATCGGAGAATTTGATCTTAAACCCGCTGCCAAGGACGGAGATTTCATGCAGCCAAAATTCCGCGTGCTGGAAGAAAACTTCACCGGGAGTATATCGGAACGGCTTCGCCGAATAAAGCAGCTCAAACTTTCCCTCCTCAGTTTTAAAAGTTCTAACGTAAATTCTTCTGGGAAAAAAATCGTTTGAACTAACTTCCCTCGCTCCTTCCCTCGCCGCTTTCTCAGAATACTTTTCGCCTAATTTTTTTGGGGAATATCCGCGGCACTTTTGACAATAGTTCGTGTTGCTGCCATCCTCTTCCACCTCTGCTTTACAGATCGTGCATTTCCTCATTTCTCCTCCTCTACGGTTGAATTTTCCTCTCCTTTCTCCGCATTCTCTTCAAAAATCGTTTCCCGAGCTCCTCCACTGAAGTCTCCGCGCACTTGCGGCAATAATTTTTTCCTTGCTCCACTTTATTCGCCTCGCACAAATAACAGATCGCCTCGGCGTCTTCCAAATTCTTCTTGTCCGCTCGATCCATTTTCATCGCCTCCCTTTTGTTAGTTGTTTTTAATCCCGAAATTAGTTTATCGAACCAAAACGCAAGGGTAAACCTTTTTTTTCGCTAACAGATAAAAATAAGCGCACGGGATATGCGAGCAAAAAAAAGCCTCGAGAATTTCTTCCCGAGGCTAAGGGTTGATCCGATTGATCATTTCACCAGAGTGAAAATTTCTTTCTCCTTATCATAGTCCGTGGTGAGAAGATCCTTGGTCCGATTCTTGTTTCGGAGAATGGACATCGCGGTCTTAGTGTTGTTGCGATCAAAGCCGCTACGCTTCATGATCTCCTGAACTGACCAGTTCTTCTTCTCCGCAAACATGTCCCGAATCTTGCTAACCTTAGAGATCTTCTTCGGAGTTTTCTCTTTGGCCGTTTTCTTCGGATCGGGTTTCTTCTCCGCTTTCTCCGCGGCTTTCACGGGAGCGGTTTTCTTCGGAGCGGGAGCAGTCTTAATGGGAGCAGATTTTTTCCCCGCCTTCTTCTCCGCTAACATTTTCACGTTCTCTTTTGCGATCAAATCTACCTCTGCCGCTTTGCTGTTTTCGATGTTCATAATTCCTCCTTTTTGCCAGATGTTGTGTTGGGCCGACTGAGCTTCGAGCTTTTCCACTCCTCAAGATCCTTCAATTCTTCGGGAAAGCAATCTTCGCAGATGCCGCTCGTCAAGGACAAATCCTCGAACGGCTCTTTTTCTCCGAAGACCTTTCCTGGACCAGCGTGGTGCTTCGAGTAACAAATTTGAATCACGCCTCCTCCTCCTTCTTTTCGAGATTGCGTCCAGCCGTCCTCATAAAAACTTCAAAACGATTGGGATAGCGCCCAGTTTTTTCTTTAAAATCCGCGTGCCACTGTGGTCGCTCTCTTTTCTTAGCGTTTTTCATGCTGTCCTCCTTTCACAGTATTAGCATGAAATGGTTTATGAATTTCTAATCTTGGCGCTAATCTCATTAAATTCGACCACGATATATCGAATGATATCAGAACTAATTTGATAAGCAACTTCTCCAAAAAAACCTTTCATGTCACGGGCAAATTTAGCAACTCGAACTTTTTCGTCCCTGGTAACATACTCATAAACATAAAGCGGCTTAGAATTTCCATCGCAGAGGACCTTTGTTCCAAGGCCCCAATCGTCTGAGCGCTCATAAGTGATCTTACAACCACCGGGAAGTTGGATCTTGGATTCATAGGACTTTGGAAGAGCATTGATCCGCTCGGTCTTTTCATTCTGATTTTTGATCTGCGCCGCTCGCTTGTCGGACTCCTCGTTTAAGAACTTCTGATACTCCGCAGATCTTTCGACCAATTCCCCGCCAAAAAAATTTTCATTGGTCAGGTTGATTTCCCAGTTGGCAACATGGGCAATTTCGATGACCTTCTTGCAATCTTCCAGAGAGTCAAGTTTAAGGTTCACGTATGATGAGTTTGTTCCATAGGGATTTACATCTACCACTTTAATCCTATATATTTTCTTTTCCATGTTCTCCTCCAATTTGCCCCGTTGGGCGGTTTAAGGTTCTCTGTTTTGTCATTTAAATCCTACCGTCATGGGGTTTGGCCCAAAGGCAGAAGTTAATTAAAAATTGTGATAAGAATTGCTGCTGGGTTCCAGCGAACTAACATCTCCGTAAAAAACCTTACAGCCCCATTTCTTGTCTTCCAGGATCTGGCCTCTTTTAAACTTGAAGTGTATCCACCAGTCTTCGCTAAATAAAGTTTGCTCCCTGATTTCATGATAAATACATGTTTCATGATCTCCTCCTTTTTTATCTGTGTTTTGTTTGCCATATATGCTTGCACCATACAGAATTAGTATGAGATAAGTATGCCAGATCCTACCTCCGCTAACCACCTGATATCATTACACTGCTCCTTTTTGGACGGGCTCGAAAAGACAAATATTGTTAGTAAATAGCACAGAAAAAATATACACCTTCTAACAACTTAATATCATTAGTCTTTTTTTAGGTCCAGGTATGCAAACTTTTCAAATTTTAATCGGTTTTGAGTCCGATAATATCAAGGAATTATTGTTAACCTAAATATATTTGCGGATGGATCGCGCCTTCGCGAGGGGTAAGGTTGGCCATATGGAACCATTGGCCGATCCGTCCGCGCGGTTCTGGCGTGATCGTGGCGATCGGGACGGGGCTTATTTCGGGTGGGGAGTTCGGGATCTCTGTTTAAAGAAGGCTTCCGCTCGCTCTCGCTTCTTCGCCTGGGCCAAAGCGCGAGCGTGCTTAAACCTCTTCTTTACCGAAGGCTTGCCGCCAAACTTTCCCCGATCCGCGACTTCGATCAAAATTCCAGATCGCTTCACCACTTTTTTGAATCTTCGCAAAAGCGACTCGAATGATTCTCTGTGCTGAAGCTCCACCTGCATAATTTTCCTTTTAAGAAAAGAGGGTCAGAGGATTTTTATGCCTCTGACCCCGCTCGAGTTACACGCTCCGAATTTCTCTCATCTTCGCAATCAACTTATCGACCTCGATCACGAGTAAGTCCTTGACCGCGGTTAAAGCGGCTTCGTAGCTTCCCTGGAAAGCCGTCTGGTCGGGCAACTCTTTTTCGATGAAAAGTTGAACCGTGTAGGTATGCAGGTGTTCTTGCAATCCCTCGATCTCCTTCCGTAACGCCATCTGATAAGTCTCGTCGTTAGCCATTTCTCTTCTCCTTTCAAATTTGGATTTGGATTTGCCCCTGATTTTTTCCCACCAGGGGCCAGTGGGTAAGGTTTTTGAAGCATCCCATCTTCGCCCGAAGGTTACTACCAGGGATTGGGGAACAAGGAGCTCTTCAACTAAGGTCATTCAAAATAAATTCTTGACCTTCCGTAAAATTCCCGTCTTCGTTTCTTCGGTCGGAAAAGCCGCGCGGATCAACTTCAACTGAGCAAGGATCTGGTTCAAGAGCCCGATCGACTCCGAACTACCAAGAGGGTTCGATTCGCTCTGCCTCCTCTCGATAGAATCCCCGATCCGCTTCAAATGCCTTTCGTGCCGATCGCCGCGGTCCCGATTCTGGGCGAGGACTTCCTCAAGAATTTCTGAAAGTTGCCTTGGTTCTGTGTAAGCCATTTTAATCCTCCTTTCTTTTATCGTTGATTTTTTATCTCCTTAAAAACTACGCGAACTCCTTCGCGGATCGCGCGACGAACGAAATCATAGATCTTCTTCTGCTCGGCCCTCCGCTCCATAATTTTTTTGATTGAAAAATTATCGGCACTCCACTCCCCAGCCCCCTTCATGCTGTGAAATGCCTCGTGGAAAAACATAAAGATCCAAGCCTCGTTTTCCGTTAAGTTAAAATCGGGATGATTCCTATTTGTCGAAGCTGCTATAATTTTCGGCGAGACGCTCGTGTCCAAGATCATCGTGCCATCTTCTGGAAGAAAAGAGCCAAAGCAATTTCTGACCGCATAGAAGAAGCGATTTGCTTTTATTTCCTTAACCTCAGGAAAATGAAGCAACTCCTTCTCCAGAAAGTTGGGAGGGAAAAACTTCTCGATTTCTGGGTCGATGATCACTCCATTTCTCCTCTCGTTCTCTCGATTTCCTCCCGAATAATCTTGGCCAAGATCCCCTCCACAATACCTCTCACCTGATTTTTGGTCATCGCCACCCCGTCCACGAGGAAATTTTTCCCGTCGAGGGTCCTTGGAAGAACCTTGAAATAAATGGCCGCAGCTTTATCTACATTTTGCGCGTCCGGTTGCATCGGGACCGCGACCAAGGAATACTCTAATAATTCCCACTCATAAACATGGCGGACCTCGACCCCGTTTTCAGTTTTCATTTGCTGCTTGATGGGACGCCACCCTACCGACCAGTTGGGCATGTAACCTTCCGTGGTCTTCTTCCACAACCTCTTCCCGAGTTCGTCGGGATAGAATTGGGTTTTTGCTTGGATGCCCTTCCGATTCTTAAACTCACCTTTCTTGATATATAAAGATTTGGCGATCGGCTCCGAGCCTGCGGGACCAAAGCCGTGAGCAAATAAAACTACGGGCTTTCCCTCAACCCTCATTCCATCGGCGTAAAGGATATCCCCGCCGCGATCTGGCCTTTCTGTGGAGATAAAGTGGGTCACGGTTAAATCGCTCTGGCTGGATTCCTTAACTTCGGATTGAAAAATGTTTTTTTGCATCTCCATTTGATTGAACCTCCTTTTTTGCATTTTACCTTATAGCAGGCGGTCCGAGGGTGTTTATACCCTCCGCGGGAAGGACCGTCGATATGAGCCTAAGCGAGCGCGATTTACGTCGATATAAATCGATGTGACCTTGCTTTCCGCCCGTTAAAATCTCCGCGTCAGCCGTCAGCTCGGTCGTCCAAAACGGTCCGATGCTCTCTTGCCCAGGTTAAGACGTCAGCCAAAAAATAGGCTCGGCTCCTCGACGAAAATTTCACGTAGGGAAACCCCTTCTGATTTCTTAACCTATCCAATTCCGACTTCTTCAAGCCCAAGGTTTTCAACAAGTCCTGCTCCGGGATCAATTTCTCCTCGGTCAACTTCTCCTGACTCATCCTCAATCACCTCCTCTCCAAGCACCGCCGCGCAAATGAAGCGGACAGGGCAGAGGTTAAAATATTCTTCGCCCTCGCAGCGTTGGCAGGTTTTCTTGTCCTCTTGCCAGTCGAAGAATTTTTCAAGCGCCTCTTTCCGAGCCATCCCAAACTCGATCCCCAACTTCTCTTGCCAGTATGGAATCGTTTCGTGGTACACGCCGCACCTCCTTAATAGATTTTTACTTCAGTCGTTCTCGCTTAAAGGCCGAGGCTTATTCACGCTACCGCTAATCGGCTTATCCTTCCTTTTGGTAAGAAGCGGCGATTCGAAATCCTCGTCGCTGCCGCCCTCGTCCCATTTTCTCCAATTCTCTTCGACGTCTTTTTCCATATTCGCACCTCCTTAAAACAGATTTTTAACTCACTCATTTTCCCTCGGATAAAAGGCGTCGGGGATAGCCGTCCCTACTACCATCGAGTTTTCATTGTCTAAAATTTCCGCTCGAATTGGCTCTTGGCCAGGGACGACGAACCACCCCAGCTTTTTAAAGCGCTCCAACTTTGATGGAATACAGTCGATCAAAGCCCGCTCGGTCCTCTTCCTTTTTTCAAACAAACGAGTAGCAAATTTTTCTCCCAACAATTTGGACGACTCCGTAACAAACCCCATTTCCTGCATGAATTCCACCTCTCTCTGCAAATGAACGAACTCTTGCGAGGAAATTTGAATCCTTCTCCGCGGGATATTCTCCTCGAACTTCGCCAAGGCTTGCTGCTTACTTTTTCTTACGGCAACCAATTTTTCCAAGAGAGACTTCTCCTCTCCGTCAGATTCTACGGCCATCGCCACGGCTTCATCGCGCCGATCCCTCATCGCCTCTTCGTTCGCCCTCACCTGCTCACGCTCCAGGGTTTGAAGCTCCGCCTCGATTTGCCGAATCTCCTTTTCTCGCGTCAGCTCTGCCATGGCGTTCATCGCCTGCTGCTTTAACCCACTCAGCTTTTTTCGAACTTTTTCGATGTCCATATCTAATCTCCTCTCATTTTTTTTTAATCCTATCCTTTTGACCCAATCTTCTTAATAAATTCTCTCGCCTTCCCCAATTCTTCCTCCGCCTTATTGATTTCCCGATCGCAGGCCTTGTTCAAAGCTTTCTCCAAGGTCGAATCTTCCGCGACCTCTACCCAAGCGAACCCTGGGTTGAGTTTTTTCTTAAACGCCACTTTCCAAAGGCCCTCGGTCTTCGTTATTTGGAGATCCCCGTCATACCTGTCCTGAGAAATCGTGGTCGCCATCTTGATTAATTCGCTTAAACTCTTCAAAGCATCTCACCTCCTTTATTTAAGGTTCGGATCGGTTCTTGAATCCAGAGGCAGCCGACGATGAAGGCTTTTAAGATTCTCCGACCGATCCGAACGCTTTCGTCCCAAATTTAACGCCGGCTTGTTGGTGAAGGATGCTAAGCCGTTAAAATATTTCACGGTTCATCCTTTTTGGCGTCTGGTTTAATATTATCAGCCGTCCCCCTAAAATCAACCTTTAATGGAGCGGGAAAAACCTCAGTCTCACTGCCATAAGAGTATCTCCAATTATTTCTATATGCGGCCAAAAGTTTTAAGAGGAGGTAATCGCTAAATTCGCGGGTGTAGCCGACGATCCCCCCTTTATAGAAAATTGGTTTTTCTACCCCGTCCACGCTTCTGCGAATCGCCTCGTCTTCTGCGATGCCGATGGAGTAGTCCCGCATCCTTTCATACTCCGCTTTAAACTTTGGATCTCGCTTGATGGCGAGGTAGAAGTCTTTTTTATTGATGCGGCACAACCGAAGAGTCGTGCCGATAGCGCCCGCGCACCGGATCATCATCTTAAAAAGCTTCCTCATGAACCACGGGTCTTCTGGATTTACCTTTAAAAACCCGGAAAGCAAAAATCTTGGCTTAGGTTTCTTCGCGTATTTTTTCGGCATCGCTTGCCTCCTTATTTCGGTTTAAAGTCTCCAGTTGATTTCATCAGCGCATTTATCAACTCGACCCATTTAGTTTGCGGGATCCGATTCGGGAAGATGCTGGCCTGATCCACGCACGCTCGAGCAAATCGCTTTTGAGACACGAGGTCATTTGTAGATAAAGAAATCATCTTACCGTTCACGTTCAAATACCACTTGGTCGGATCGGTCATCATCCCTTGTCCAGGGATCTTTTCTGAACTCCGAAAAGAATCGAGTTCGATGCCAAGGCCAAAATTCTGCGACAACATTTTCCGTTCTGCTTTCATCTCCTCTCCTTCTTTCTTGCTCATATCGCCTTCTCCTTTCTCCGATCGGTTCAGTGGATCTGATACCCATTAGCTCCAAGTCACCATGTTTCATGCCTGCTTTGGCCACGCCGTTTGCCCGTGGCACGGTTTTGATCCCTTTATCCAGGTGGTTCCATATCCCTCCCCCTCCTCGCTCTTGGAAACCTTTCGCCTTATAAGGGGTGGAATCAAAATCGAATGAATATTCACACAGGTCGAAAATGTGTCCTATTTTCATGGACTTGCTAAGCGAATAAAATCTGATACCACATGATGTGGTATTATTAATCTTAGTGGTATTAAAAAAACCGTATGATTTTAATACGTTATCCTGAAATACCATGAATACCGGTATTAAAATGAATACTCTCTTGCATTGAACGAATATATAATCGATTTTGATTTCACCCCTTATAGGTGGTATTGGTGGTATTAATGGTATTAAATCCCAGGGCGGAGATCCTTGCGGCGTTGTTGGTGCCGTTATAATTTTGGTCGTCAAAACTCCTCCTTTTCTGTGGGAATTTCTATGGGGTCAAACGCCTCCGTCTGCGTTTTGATTTTGTCCGCGGATAAGATCCATAAGCGAACGTGAGCTCCTTTTATGGTTGTGTCCTTATACCCAGGGTCATATTCGCCGTTAAACAAGATTCCCCACGCTTCCCGAGCAGAGATATAGTATTTCTTCTTCCCCGCCCACTCCAGAAAATCGTTGATCCTAAAATAAAGGTTCCCGCCTTCTTCAAACGGTCTCGCGTTCAACAATTCTTCCTTGTTTTTAGCGGGCGGTCTTTCGGTAAAAAATCTTTTGAGTAGGAAGATGAACTCACCTTCCTCGCTGGCATCTTTTGGAGCGGGGATGTGATCGGCGCCCTTAGAGAATCTGTTTACCTCCGCCGTCCACAAAGAATCGCTAATGCGGTTCGGAAGAAAATCCAGCTTATCATAACACAG
>Ga0315274_10002264_pt1 | contig 29134 bp, 29 predicted proteins | sample YL17G02_20_MG_FD_203700 | JGI IMG/M metagenome (GOLD analysis project Ga0315274, IMG submission 203700) | Sediment microbial communities from Yellowstone Lake, YNP, Wyoming, USA - YL17G02_20 | ecosystem: Environmental > Aquatic > Freshwater > Lake > Sediment | place: USA: Wyoming | collected...
ATTGTGAGAGATACGGTTTGGCATGAAATTGCCCACCATTTTGGCATGGACGAAGGCCGCGTGCGTGAAGCCGAAGCCAGAAGGCGAAAGCTTCGCGGCGGCGCGAAATAATTCCATTCTCTAATTCGCCCCAGTAGTAGAGCAAAGCTCACTACGGGGCAGGCGCGAATAGGAGAATGGTTCCAATCCGCCCGCGAAAATTTTTACGGATCATTTGTAGTTACAAATTGATATTTGACGAGACAAGCCGGGGTGGTATATAAATACATCAGTTGTCGGTTGGCCATCAATTACTTCCCGGAGGGCAAATATGCTTGGCAGACGACGTAGTGCGCGGCAAGTTGTTGTAAATTGGTTTTGGACACTTATTTCATTTCTAATCCCGAAGAGGTGGAAAATGTGGGGAGGTAGCAAATGTCCGAAATGCAAGAATCAACATGCGAGAGTGATTAGAAGGTGGACGAAGACTTATGAGTCGGGCCCGCGTTTCCGCAACGAGTATGTAATAAGGTATAGGTGTTCCGACTGTTACCACGAGTGGAACGAGCAGATTGGAAGCTCCTTGAGTAGTAGTGCACGGCAAGTTATTGTAAATTGGTTTTGGACACTTATTTCATTTCTAATCCCGAAGAGGTGGAAAATGTGGGAAGGTAACAAATGTCCGAAATGCAAGAATCAACATGTGAGAGTGCTTAGAAGGTGGGAGAAGACTTATGAGTTGGGTCCGCGTTTTCTTGAGGAGTATGTAAGGTATGGGTGCGCTGACTGTCACTACAGGTGGAACGAGCAGGTTAGAAGCTCCTTGATAGGAGGTTTCTAAAATCGCCTCTTTTGGTATCACTCGGATGGCCGCCCTTTGTCAGCCGCAGCTTGAAGAATTTTAGGCAGGAGAAATCCTGCTTTTTTGTCTCCGCCACTCACGTCGCCTCTTATATTCTCTAATTCGCGCGAATTAGAGAATAGTTTCAACGTAAGTAAGATAGTAGCCCCTTCCGCCCCTTCGACGTTGCTTCCCTCGACGGTTCGACTCCGCTCACCGCAGGCAAGCTCGGGACAAGTCGGGACGGGCCCTTCGACGGGCTCAGGGCAGGCAGGCCGCAACAGATAAGAATTTTGTCGCTCCGCCGGATTCGTGGTATACACATAGTAGCAATCGGGTCTTTTGAAAACTTCAAATCGGAGGTGAACGCCATGAAGCTGGCACGCTTTATTGTCCCGGCCTTTCCGGAAGTCAACATCTTCTCGCACGTTGATATACCTCCGCTTGGAATTGTGAACGTGGCTTCCGCGGCCAACAAGGTCAACGGGTTGAGGGCGGAGATTATTGACGAAAATAATTATCGCGGGCCCCGCGACGGAAACGGTCTGCCGGACCACGAATTATTGCAGAAAGAAAACCCGGCTTCGGTTGTCGGTTTTTACTGCGGGCTTTCCTCTACAATGGACCGCGTTTTCGAGCTGTCCCGACTTTATCGCGCCCACGGCACGGTAAATGTCGCCGGCGGCTGGCACGCCCATGATTGCCCGGAGGAAATGTTGGAGAACGACTTTGACATCGTGGTTCACGGGGACGGCGAAATTGCCATTCAGCAGATTCTCACGACCCTCGCGAGCGGCGGAAAGCTTGCCGATATCCCCGGAATCTCTTTCCGGGAAGACGGCGAACAGGTAACCAATCCGCCGAAGATGATTGAATTGCCGAATTTAAGTTTAAGCGAGTTGCCTTACCCCGACTTCGGTCTCATCAGGTATTTGGAAAAAATCAAGATCTACCCGATCGGCCGCGTTCGCGGCTGCAGAATGAACTGCGAATTCTGCGCCGTCAAAGGAAAACCCCGATGGGCCAGTCCCCGGTACGTATTTGACGTCGTGAACTGGCTTGTCGAGACAAGAGGTGCCCGCAAGTTTTTTATCGTTGACGACCGGCTGGAGGAAAACATTGAAGGCACCATCCAATTTTTCGAGTTGGTTCACGGGAAATATGGGGACAGTCTCGATTTCAGCGTTCAGATAAGATTGGAGGCGGCAAGAAATCCGGAGTTTCTTGAGGTGATGAAAAAAGCCGGCGTCAGTATGGTCTGCGTCGGCTACGAATCGCCGATTGACGAAGACTTGAAGGCGATGCGCAAGGGTTATTCGTCCCGCCATATGGTTGAATGGACAAGAATTCTGCGCCGGTATTTCTGGGTACACGGAATGTTCATCTTCGGTTATCCAAACGAACAGCGATCCGAGATTGGCGTTTCGGAAATGGCCAGGCGCTTCAAGAAGTTCATCCGCGAGGCGCAGATAAGCAGTATTCAGGTTCTGCACCCCGTGCCCTTGGTGGGGACGGACCTTCGGAAGAGGCTCGAGAGAGAAGGAAGAATCTTTCCGCTCAATCTTGTCCCCTGGAGCAAGTATGACGGAAATTACCCCTGCTTCTGGCCGGAAAACATGAGCCTCAAGGAATTTCAAGAAACGCCCATCAAGCTGATGAGATGGTTTTACAGCTCGTTCAGTTTCTTGAAAATTCTGCTCCGATGGCTTTCGTTCCACCGTCTCTTAAAGGGAAGGGAGCATTGGCGTTACGGCTGGTTGAGAGAAGCGGTAAGGTATTACGGCCACCGCGTCGTTACCAGGTGGCAAAAAAGACAGAACAGCAGATCGTTCCTAAAATTATTCCTGTCCAAATTGGAGAATTACAGAACAGGCAGGGTGGACGCCAAATAAGAAATCCTCGGCAGTTTGCCTTTAACGGGCAAACTGCTTTTTATTAAATCCCCGCTGAATACCCCGCGCGTCCTTCGGTACGCTCAGGATGGTGAGCGAAGTCGAACCATAAGGCTGTGGAGCTTCATTTTCCCGAGTAATACTTCAACCCATTCGATAAGCTCCACCAGGAGGAATAACCAGGATCCAGCGTTGACAAGAGGCCACAGGGCGCGATAAGCTGTTTCCAGTTCGATAACGTTCCTAAGGAGGCGGCGGATGCGAATTACCTGTAAATTCATTACTACTCCGAAACCAGTCGTGGTTATCGTGGTTATGAAACTCACAGGCAGGTTAACGCTGGGTGACGGCTACAAGGAATTCAGGGAAAAAATAGATGAGGGCCTCAGCTGGGGTTACACCAACTTTGTCGTAGCACTGGAAGATTTGTCGTACATAGATTCGACCGGCATTTGTGAGATTTTGGCTGCCTTTACCAAAATAAATAACGCCGGCGGTAAAATGGTGGTCTGCGGCCCCTCTCAAAAAGTCCAGGACTTGCTCGGTATAACAAAGCTCCAGACGGCTTTCGACATAGTCGGGAGCGAAGAGGAGGCTCTTAGTAAGTTTCGCTAAGAAACCGCCGAACCGCGCAGCTTGAAGAATTTAAGGCAGGAGAAATCCTGCTTTTTTTGTCTCCGCCACCAGTTCCCTCCGCCCCTCGCGCCGCAAAACGGTTGTCCAACCGCGCCAAAAAGTGTATGGTGTGAGCAATGGAGCCGCTGGCGTCAAAAATTAGGCCTAAAAGTTTGAGCGAGTTTGTGGGACAGGAGCATCTTGTGGGCCGCGGCAAGCCGATCGTGGAAGCCATCAAGAAGAAACACCTCTTTTCTTTCATTTTTTGGGGGCCGCCAGGCGTGGGGAAAACAACGCTGGCACGGATTTATGCCAAGAGCCTCAACGCCGAGTTTTATCAACTTTCGGCAGTTTCGGCTGGAAAAGAAGACGTGCGCCGCATCGTGGAAAGTGGCGGAGGCTTAATGGGTAATAAGACGCGGGTTCTTTTCTTAGACGAAATTCATCGCTTCAACAAGGCCCAGCAGGACTTTCTTTTGCCGTATGTGGAATCGGGGAAACTCACTTTGATAGGCGCAACCACGGAAAATCCGAGCTTTGAAGTGATTGCGCCGCTGCTTTCGCGCTGCCGGGTATTCGTGATGAACGAATTGAAGCCGGAAGAGATCAAAAAAATAATTTCGCGCACGGGGTTGAAAATCGACGAAGAGCCCGCAAACTGGCTTGTGGCGATGGCTAACGGCGACGCGCGCCAGGCGATAAATCTTATAGAGACGGCGAACGATTTATACGGAAAAATAACCGTTCAAACGCTAAAAGACGCGCTTCAGTCGAAACACTTGCGCTACGACAAAAAAGGCGAGGAGCACTACAACACGATAAGCGCGTTCATCAAAAGCATGCGCGCGGGAAGTCCTGACGCGGCGCTTTACTATCTCGCGCGGATGGTTGACGCCGGCGAAGATCCGAAATTCATTGCCCGCCGCATGGTCATCTTTGCTTCCGAAGACGTGGGGCTCGCACAGCCGACGGCGCTTGTGGTTGCGAACGAAGTTTTCCGCGCGGTTGAAATAATCGGCTTGCCGGAGTGCGCGATAAACCTTGCGCACGGCGCCGTTTATCTTGCGCAATGCAAAAAAGACAGGCGGGCTTACGACGGCATCATGGCGGCGATGGAGGACGTGAAAGATCACGGCAATCTGCCCATACCTCTTAAAATCAGGAACGCCCCCACGAAACTTATGAAAAATCTGGGCTACGGCAAGGATTACGAAAGATACGACAAAGAGGGCCTGCTGCCCGAAAAACTAAAAGGCAAAAAGTACTTAAAGGATACAGCGGCTGATGGTGCGTGAAGCGCGCGGAGCAAAACCATCCGAAATTACCAAGCCCGGAGCGGCTTACTTCATCATCAACTCATCAACAAAATACTTCAAAGCCATAAAGGCGATGACGATGGCAGCAAGAAAATCGGCAATAAAATCCATACGACACGCGCCTACAAAACCTTCAAGCGAATTATTTGGTTCCTCAAGTCAACGTCAACCAACTGCAATTTGTAGCCCATCACGGTAGCGCTCTTTGTTGTCACCGTACTCAATATGAAGTTTTCTTTTGCTCCGGTGCTTACGTTTTGGGCGCTGCATTTAAACGCAACCTCGCCGGGGTTTGTGCACTGTGGGCCAGGAAGGCAACGGGAATCGATTATGTCCAACGCCGTAAGACGGAGTGCCGTCCCCGGAACGCTAACGGCCTGAGAAAGCGGCAGGCTGACGATGGTGCCGGTGGTATCGCTGGTTGCCTTGGCAATTGTTTCAAGTCTCGGTGCGGCCGGAGCTGTTGGCCCACCTGTCGTGGGCGGCGCGGAAGGCGCCTGTGTTGCGCCGGGCTGTCCCAAGCCCGGCCAGACAAAATAAGCCAGCGCGCCCAAAACAGCGACCACCGCCACAACTAAGACCGCCGCCACCGTTGAGAAACCGTTTTTGTTTTTCATAAACTAATTATATCAAAACAGCCATCGGTGCGTCTATTGCCGCTGGGGAAAACCGTTAAGGCAAACAAGCGTCTTCCCCTGCGGAAAAAGGCGTTTTCCTCAAAATCCCGACGACCACGAGCCACAAACGTTACACCAAAACCCCCGCACCAAGCTTTTTTGAAAATTCTATGTCGCGAAGCGTGTACTCTTTAAAGCCTTTTCCGTTGATTTCGTAAAGTTGTTTCAGGGAATTTCCCGTTTTTTTAAACAAACCTCCGGTAAAAATCGCCGGCTGTTCAACCGTAATCGGCCTCAAGGGGATATAAAAAGGCATCCGGAATCTCAGCGGATCGGAATAGAGCGCGTGTATTTCCAAAAGCAGACTGTAGTTCTTGTTTTCCGCGCGAATCAAGGCCGCGCGCGGCACCTTGATGCGAGTTTTTGGAATCACGGACCAATCGACATTAGCAATATGCATGCGGCTTTCTGGAAATATTATCTTCTTCTCTCCAAGAGTCACGTAGGTTTTTGCCCAATGGCCGCTTCTCTTTTTGTTAATCCCCAAGCCCCGCGTTTCGGCAATCACAATACTCGCTTTCCTGTCGTTATACTGCGCCCAGCTGAACTCATCGAGGAGCGGCACGATATTTCCCCAGTCGGCGTCGGTGTACCCCAAGGAACGAATGCGTACGGTTCGGCTGCCAATCTTAATCATCCCGAAAACTCTGGCTTTGGGCATTTTTATTTCCCAAGATACCCTTTCCAAGCCGAACATATCCAAACCGATATTCGAAAAACCTTTGATTGCCGGGGCAAGGGGTGAATACTTCAAGTCCCAAGAGACTTTTCCCAATTTTCCTTGAATTCTGTGGTTGTCCCCCGCCACCTTGACCGTTCCGACGCTTCCCATCCTGATCGCAGCATCCTTCTTGGAGGGCAGCACTTCTTTCATCGGTATGCGCGCAACTCCGCCAAAAACTTTTTTATCCGTATAAATCCTTGCAACCACCCTGCCGCCGCCGATGCCGGTCATATTCGCCGGATCGGCAACGAAATAAATGAAGATTCCGGACAAAGACGGCGCAGAAAAATTAAAATATTTCCACTCCAGATAGCTGGCTTTCAACAAATTATCGGGGTATTCATGCAAATGCCACGAATTGCGGGGCGGTTTCATTGTTTTAAATGCTAACTTTTTCCAGAAGTTTTGACAAAAATTCGGCTTGCGCCGGATTGATTTTTTGCTTGGCTGTCTCGTCGTCAAAAAACTCCGCCCTATCCGCCTCGGGAAAAGTTTGTTGCCTGCCGGAGCGAGGCGGCCATTCTATCGTAAAAGTATCGCTTTTTATGGACTTAGGGTCGCAGTCGCCCTCAAACGCCCAGGCATGAACGGTTTTTCCGCTTTTCTCCACAACCGAACCGAGCGGTAAAAATTCGCCGGCAGGGGCAAAGCCGACTTCTTCCTCAAATTCCCGTTTGGCGGCGGCAAGATGGTCTTCTTCCGACCCGATTTCACCCTTAGGTATGCTCCAGGCACCTAAATCTTTTTTAACCCAAAATGGCCCGCCGGGATGAATGAGCAAAACCTCCAGGCGGTTTTCCTTTTTGCGATATAAAATCAATCCGGCGCTGATTTTCGCCATAGTTTGCGGCGCGGAGATAAGGGCAGCGAAACAACTATAAACTCAAATTCGTCCCGGTTTCAAAAGTTGACGTCGAAATGCCGCTATCCCCGGAGACGACATCCCTCGCTCCCCCATAGCCGTAGAGCTGGCTTTCCATCGTGGCCGCCAATTTATACGCGGAATTATTGCCGGAGATGTAGGCGTAAAAGTGAACGGGGTCGTTCATTCCCGAGGGGTCGGCCGGCAGTTGGTCGAGCGGGACTCCGGATACTATGTGCGCGAAGTCAATCGGCACCCAGCCGGTTGAATCAAGAACCCGTCTAGCGCTTGCTATAACGGAGGAAGCCGTTTGGAAAAACGGCAGGCAGCTGTCGGTGCTTGTGACAACGGCGCTGGCCGCATAACAAGTCGCGGAGATTCCCAGGGACGGATTCGTGGTGTCGTTCAGGTATAAGGCAATCGCGTGATTCAAAGAGCTCATCTCGGTAAGCCGGTTTGAGTCACGGCTTTGCCTCAAAAGCTCCGCCGGATTCATATACAAAAGCACGACCATCGATAGTATAGCCACGATGGCGATGACTATCAGAAGTTCGATTAAAGTAAAACCATTGTTTTGGCGCATATTTGGTTTTTGGTCAGTAAAAACAAACGACCTTTTCATAATTATATTATAGCATTTCCGACGCCGAGAAGATGAAATAATCCACAAAACCGCCGCCTTGCAAACCCAATGAACATCGTCCAAAATTATATCAATGCACGAGGAAGACGAATAATGAAGTTCTCGGCGAAATTTGCGGGTTTTCTGCAGGCCAGCGCTCTCGCGCTTTATGTCGGCCTTTTCGCGATCGTCGTGCAGAGGGCGCAACTATGGGCGCAGGCAAACAAGGTGATGCTTGGACCGGCAACGGGCATAACCCTTTTTCTTCTTGCTTTTGTTGTTTCCGCGCTCATTTGCGGATCGCTGGCGTTCGGCTACCCCGCTTTTTTATTTTTCAGCAACAAAAAAGGCGCTGCCGTGAGAACGGTCCTCTGGAACATCGCTTGGCTCCTGGTTTTCTTGGGCGCATTTTTGCTAAGCAATATAATCTACCCCTACCGATAAGCACGGATACAATCTGAAGCAGTTCGTTTTCCGCATAAAAAACAAGGGCTGAGGTTGCGCGCTGCCTCGGCCCCTTTAAAATTTTCCCCAAAAATCACTTTAAAAATTCTTTTCTTATCTCCAAAACCTTGTTTAAGAAGTCCGTTCCTTGTTCCCGTCGGGGCCTTTTCAACAAAATCGGGAAGGTTTTGACAATGGTAAAATCTTTCATCAAAATGACGCGCTCGGCCAGCGATACCGCTTCTTCTATCAAGTGAGAAACCATGACTATCGTCTTCTTTGTCTCCAACCACGCCTTGATAATGTCATCGTGAAGTTCGCTGGTTATCTTGGGGTCCAGCGCCGAAAACGGTTCGTCAAGCAAAAGCACCGGGGGGTTTACGGCCAACGCTCTCGCAATCCCCACGCGCTGCCGCTGGCCGCCGGAGAGTTCCCGCGGATAATTGCCTATAAAATCTTCGAGCCCCAGCATCTCGATATATTTCATGCTTTCTTTGCGAACCCTGTCTTCGCTTAAATCTTTCGCGCGCAATCCCAGGGCCACGTTCTCGAAAACGGAAAGCCACGGCAACAAGGCGCCGGACTGAAAGACAAGGGAAATCCCCGCGGGGGCAACAACGTTGCCGGAAGATTCCTTTTCCAGGCCGGCCATAATCTTAAGGACGGTGGACTTGCCGCATCCCGACGGGCCGATGAAGCAGACGAATTCGCCTTCTTTGACCTCGAAACTAACGTCCCTGAGCGCCGCGCCTCCGGGCAAATATTCTTTGCCGACGTGGTCAAATATAATTATTGATTTATTCGAACCTGAATCGTTCCGCATATTGCAAAAGTTTTTGCCAAACGAAAAAGTTCATCAGGCCGATGGCCGCCATCATGATCAAGATTGCGGCGATAAAAACATTTCCCTGATTGCTCACCGAGGCGTTGACCAAAACGCTGCCGATACCGAAAAGGTCCTGGCTCGGATTCCCGCCCGGGATGTAGGTATGCAAAACCTCGGCGACGATAATTATGTTCCAGCCCTGGGCCCAAGCGAGCAAAGAACCCGTAACAATATTCGGGAATATCGCCGGCAAAAAAACTTCGCGAACCAGCGTGAAGCCTTTCAGGTTAAAAACCTGGGCAGCGGATTTAATGTCCGCTGGTATTGCTTTGAGGCCGCCGACAACGCTGAAAACGATGTTCCAAAGCATACCGAGAAAAATCACGAAAATTGCCGCTCCGTTGAGAAGATTGAATTTAACAAAGAACAAAATTATAACGGGAAAAAACGCCAGCACCGGAACGGACTCGATAATATCGTAGAGCGGCAGGAGAATCCGCTCGGCGCGCGGGCTGTAATAGATCAAAAACGCCAGCGGCATAGCGACAATCAGAGCCAAAAAATACGCCACAAGCAGTCGTACAAACGTGGCCAGCAAAGCCAGCAGCCAATAACCAAAAATGTTCCCGCTGGGGCTCACAAAAGAAAAAGGCGAGATCGCTCTGACGATGACAAACAAAGCAAAAACAATGATAACGGGGATCACGACTATCGTGTAAAACTTCTGGCTCGTGGAGACGGGATAGCTGAAACCAAAATGGCGCCGGTGGTGGCGAATGTGCCTGGAATTGTCCATTTGTTCCTATTTTACTACTCTCCGACTTTAAAGCCACGACCGAAACCCGGGCGGCTTCACAAGCGAAAAAAATAAAGGTATAGTGCGAACAGTGATTTTTTGACAAAAAAGGAGCGCCGAATGATAAACAGACAACTGGAGAAAGAAGCGAAAAGTGCGGCAAGTTACGTCAGAAAGCATTTGAACGTAGATATAGCGCGGACATTTAGCATCGGCGTCGTGTTGGGAAGCGGCTGGGGAGATGCTTTAAAAATAAAAAGTGCTTCGGCGGTAGAATTGCGCGAATTGCCGTGGTTCTACGAGCTTCGCAAACTGAAAAATCCGGAGGGCCACGAACGCCAACTGCTACTGGGGAAAATCGGCAAAAAGAACGTCGCCGTCCTGCGCGGCAGAATACATTTATACGAATCGCCGTTCGATAAAAACCTGCTGGAGATGGTCCGTCTCCAGGTCGAAATGCTTTTTCATTTGGGAGTAAAGACCCTGATACTCACGAACGCCGCCGGCAGCCTCGGTGAGAATATACTTGTCGGCGATATCGTCGTAGCCGGGGCGCTTGTAACGCAGTTCGCGCCCGACACTATGCCTCTCTGGGGGGATGAATTTTGCTCGCCCGAAGACGCCTTGGATGAAAAACTTGCGGAGCTGGCACTTGGCATAGGCAACGGTCTTAAGATCGCCACACACCTCGGACCTTATGCCATGGTGCGCGGACCTTTCTTTGAGGGCCGCAAATATGACAAAGAAATCTTGCGGCGAGCCGGAGCTGTCGCCGTGGGTATGAGCACCCTACCGGAGGCGTGCATAGCCGACCTCTATGGCGTCAAAGTCCTTTGCTTGTCCTTCATCACCAATACCGCCTCCGAAAAGCATTCCCACGAAGAAAACGTGAGGCGTGCCGAAGCGAACTCGGAAAAACTCGGCGTACTGCTCAACAATATAATCAACCGCCTGGAATAAGCACAAAAACCAGCCCGTGGCCAACGCCACGGGTTTTTGCTCGCCATTTGCATTAATTGGGCAAGTAGTGTATAATAGAGTAGTTCGTAAGTGTTCTCATAGGTTTTCTTTTCTTTATGCTCCGCTTTGTGCGGACCTAAAGGGACAAAAGAGCTAAAAGCTCCGGAAGAAGGCGGAAGAGAAGTTGGTCGCCTTACAGAAAAATAAAAAATTAAATCAATGGCTAAAAAGTTATACGTTGGTGGCCTGCCATATACCACGACGCAGGATGAGCTCCAAAATGCGTTCGCTCAGGCCGGCACGGTTACCTCGGCAACGGTTATTGTTGACAAAATGTCCGGACGCTCCAAGGGCTTCGGCTTTGTGGAAATGGAATCGGACGACGAGGCAAACAAGGCTATCGAGATGTGGAACGGCAAGGAATTCGGCGGTCGGACGCTCACCGTGAATGAAGCCCGCCCGATGGAAGCACGCCCACCGAGAAGGGACAGGAATCAGGGAGGGTTCGGCGGACAGAGAAACCGCTGGTAAGCCAAATCGCTTCAGCATAAAAACAGCCCTCGTTTTTCGGGGGCTGTTTTTTATATCTTACGAGCGATAAAGCCGAATCTGTGCTTGACTTTTTTAACCCTCGACTTACACTATCATGGAAAGGTCTTGAGGAAAAATAAATAAAATTTTTTAAATGCTATAGAAAATATAATGGAGTGCGGGGTATAAAAATCCCGGAAACCATCTAAGAGCCTGCGGCACTCATCCTGAGATGCCAATGGCGTAGAACTAATTCGGGTGCCCCCGTTCCGAACTCACGGTAGTGAATCTTATCCGCCGTCTTGAGCGGCGATGGTTTCGTTCGTAAAAAATTAAGTAAGTTAAAATAAATTTATGACAAACACGTTCTTTATTGTCATTTTGATCGCGATTGCAACGGGGTTTTGGCTGGTGATACGTGAGATGCGCAAAAAAGCGCAGGGGCCGGAGAATAATCAAGCGATGCTCTTCTTACAGAACCAAGTAAACGAGCTTACACGCACGCTTGATACAAAACTCAGCGAATCTACGAAGGCAATCCAGCAACAGTTCGGCGAAAGCGCGAAAATCATCAAAGAAATCACAACCGAGCTCACAAAAGTAGGCGAAGGGCAAAAGCAGGTAATGAACATCACGGACCAGCTCAAGAACCTCCAGGACATACTGAAAAATCCGAAACAACGCGGAGTGCTCGGCGAATATTATCTGGAAACGGTTTTGAAGAACGTCATGCCGCCAGGCACGTATCAAATGCAGTATAAATTCAAAGATGAAACAATTGTGGACGCCGTCATCTTCGTAAAAGACAGAATCATACCGATTGATTCCAAATTCAGTCTAGAAAACTACAACCGCATCCTGGAGGCCGCGAATCAAACCGAACGCGAGCGACTGGAAGAATTGTTTAAAAACGACCTCAAAGCAAGGATTGACGAAACGTCCAAATACATAAAACCCGAGGAGAACACCATGGACTTCGCCTTTATGTTCATTCCGTCGGAGGCAATTTATTACGACCTTCTCGTCAACAAAATCGGCGCCGTGAAATCTAATACGCGCGACCTTGTGGAATACGCGATGAGGGACAAAAAAGTCGTCATCGTATCCCCCACTTCGTTTCTCGCATACCTTCAAACCGTTCTCCAGGGCCTCAAAGCCATGCAGATAGAGGAGTCCGCGAAAGAAATCCGTGTGCGCGTGGAAGAATTGGGAAGACATCTCTCGAGTTATGACGCTTATATGCAAAAACTGGGCACGCACCTCGGAACGACGGTGGGGACATATACGAAGGCCTATAAAGAACTGAAAAAAGTGGATAAAGACGTTTTGAAAATAACCGGCGAAGGCATTAATATAGAACCCATGGCAATCGAAGCGCCGGATATTGAAAGCGCCGAGTAAACACCGCAGAACCAAAACCACCTCGCAAGAGAGGTGGTTTAAATTCTTAATTGAATTATTTCTTCTTCCTCCTTAAGAACGCCGGAATGTCAATGTCCCAAATATCGGTTTCTTTTTTGTCGGTCTCGATTTTGTCCAGTGATTTTTCCCCTTGCTTTACATGATCCGTGAATTTTGCGTCGATAAGTTTCACCCCCGGTTCAGCGGCGCCTTGCTGGCTGGACGGATAAGCTTTTCTTGCGCCAGCCGGCTCCTTCTTTTTTTCCCCGAGATACACCGCCGGCGGATTTACGGTCCCGGCGCCGATCTGACTTCTTTCGGCAAAAGAATTATGGAAAAGGGACCCGGGTTGGCCGCCGTTAAAGCCGGTCGCGATGACCGTAACCTTCATGTGTCTTGGCCTCAAGCTCCTGTCATGATAGGCGCCGAATATAATCCGCGCCCCGGGATCCACCATTTGCGAAACAATTCTCGCGGCTTCGTTAACCTCGCTCATCTTGAGGTCGCGGCCGCCGGATACCCCCAAAAGCACGCCTTTAGCTCCTTCGGCGCTGGTTTCAAGAAGGGGCGAATTGAGCGCGAAATTGACGGCGTTCGCGGCCCTATCCTGCCCGGAAGCCACGCCAACTCCTATTACCGCGGCGCCTGCGTCCTGGACGATCGTCCGCACATCCGCAAAGTCAACATTTATAATTCCCGGCGCGGCAATTATCTCCACAATGCCCTTGAGCGCACCTCTCAAAACGTCGTCAATGGCGTCAAACGCCTTCAAAATCGGCGTGTCTTTGCTGATAACATTGAAAATCCTGTCGTTGGGAACAACTATCAGGGCATCAACTTTATCCTTAAGCTTAACCAGTCCCTCCTGGGCTATGCGCTCACGCTGGCTTCCTTCAAAGGCGAAAGGTTTGGTTACGACGGCAATCGTTAGGGCTCCGGCTTGCTTTGCAACTTCAGCGACAATGGGAGCGCCGCCAGTTCCAGTCCCTCCGCCAAAACCCGCGGCGATAAAAACCATATCCGCGCCGTGAAGAGCCTCGGCGATCTCCGACCTGTTCTCTTCAACCGCTTGTCGGCCCAGATCCGGGTTCATTCCGGTTCCCAATCCCCGAGTCAAACTGCGTCCTATATAAATTTTATTCGGCACGCCGCAGTGGTCCAAATCCTGGTGGTCGGTATTGATGGCAATAAATTCAACTCCGCGGATGAAATCCCGGCTCATACGCTCCGCGGCGTTGCCGCCGCCGCCGCCGATGCCAACCACTTTGATACTGGCAAGCGCAACGTGGCTTCTCTTCTTTTTTTGTCCGCTGGCCTTCTTAAATTTTTTAGACTTCCTCATGGCAAAAAGTATTTTAAGGCGTTTTTTATTTTAAACTTCGAAAGCGTGCCGCTCTTCTGCCAGCCCTCCTCGTCAACGCCCCACAAGACCAATCCTAAGGCGGTGACAAACTCCGGATCCTCAAAAAATTCCCCAAAACTTGGCGTTTCCCCGCCCCATTCCTCGCCGAGGGCCAGGCCTATCTGGCTCGGCAGTTTAAGTTCCTGCTTAACGAGTTCCGTAAGCCCCGGCATTTTGGCGCCGCCGCCTACAAGCATCGCACCGCCAGGCAAGCGCCCGCGGCTCGTCAAAAGCTTTAGTTCATTATTAACGAAATCAAAAATTTCGGCAAGGCGCGACTCTATAATCTCGGCGATAAACCTGCGCGAAACCGGTCCCTTGGCATCATCGTAAAATTTTTTGAGATCCACGGTCTCCTTGTGCCCCACTTCTTTGGCCAAAGCATAGCCGTAGTTCAGCTTTACGTTTTCGGCGGCAGAAACCGGTATTTTGAGGCCGATGGCCAAATCGTTGGAAATATTCCCCGCGCCCAGAGGGAATTTCGCCACGCTGACAAGTTTATTCTCTTCGTAAACGCTCATGCCGGTCGTCCCAAATCCGAGATCTATGAGTACGGTCCCCAAATCTTTCTGGCTCTTGCTAAGCGCGGCCCTGCTCGACACAATCGGCCCGAAAACCAACCCGCTCACCCCTCCCCCGCCGAGCTCAACCACCCTTATTAGACTTTTAACGTGCGGCGAGAAGGCGTCAACAATAAGACTGTTAACCTCCAGCCGGCTGCCGGACAACCCCAGTGGGTCGGCGATGTCCCCTACGCCGTCGACTATAAACTCACGCGTTATGTTGTGGATTATGGTTCTGTTGGGAGCGAGATTCACGGCTTGGCTGGCCCTCACGGCCCTTTCGATATCGTCCTCGTAAATCTCGGTGTCGGCGCGAGACACCGCCACAATCCCGCGAGAAGGCTGAGCCTTGGATTGGGGCGTACCAATACTCACGTAAATATTCTTGGCGGCAGCTTTGGAAAATTTTTTGATTCTCGCAATGACCCTGTTTATGGCCTGTGAGGTTTCCGCCAAATCAACTATGGCTCCCCTGCGAAGGCCAGCCGAGGGTTCTTTAAAAACCAGGCGGAGCACGGGCTTGCTGTCTTTGTTTTCCGCAACTGCGGCCTTTATCGAGGCCGTACCGACATCTAATCCTGTTATAAAACTGGATGCCATATTCAAAAAATTACTAATTTCCAAAAACCTTTCTCAGAAGTTTACGCTCTAATCGTTCCATTCTTACAGTATCACGTTTTTTGCCGTGTGAATAGCCCAGAAGATGCAAAAGGCCGTGGATCAAAAAAAATCCAACGCGTTTTTCGCCCAGCTTGATTAAATTCTTGTTTAGATAAACCTCGCCCAAGAATCGCTTTCGCCTTTCGGGGTGGGGGAAATTCGGCGGCTCAGGAAACGACAGCACGTCAACCAGGCGAACGGATTTTTTCTTGAAAAACCTGGCTTTTAAACTCGCTATTTTCTTGCTGCTCAACAAAAAAATGCCGGCTTGAGAATTTTTAACCTTGAGATTTCTCAAGGTTTTTGCCGCAATCGCATTAAGCCGTCTTGTTAAATTATTTTTTTGTTCCCTGGCCACGGCGACATTTATCATTTCAGTGCTTCCTTTACGATCTCGCTCACCTCGCGCCCGTCAGCCCTCCCCTTGAACTCTTTCATCGTCTCGCGCATCAGCGCATTGAATTCTTTGTGGCCGGCGGCAAAGAGCCGGTCAACAACCGCCTTGATTTCTTTCGGGTCAATTTCCGGCGGCAGATATTCGCCGATCACTTTGAGTTCGGCTTCGTCCTTTTTCGCCAAATCCTCGCGGTTGCCCTTGCGGAAAAGTTCGATGGCTTCTTTTCTTTTCTTGGTTTCTCTTTTGAGGACGGCGATTTCTTCCTCTTCGCTTAAAACAGGCTTCTCCCCTTTGGCTTGCTTGTCTTTCTCTTTGTTGTGCAGCTCCGAGAGCAAAAGCCTAATGGCGCCGGCCCGCTCCTTCGCGCCGCTCTTGAGCGACGCGTTTAAATCTTCCCGCAAGCGACCAGAAATGGACATCTTAGAATTAATTTAAACTAGTCCGAGCTTTCGAGCGCGTTCCAGCTCCCCTCTTTTCTTATTCTTATGAATCGCGGAGAGGCGCCGTTTCAGGCGGCTGGTTTTACGATGATGAAAGCGGCGCGCCCTTGCTTCTCTCAATACACCGCTGCGCTTGACACGCTTTAAAAAACTAAAAAGCAATGTGCTCGACGATTCTCCGGACTTTTTTCGCACTTCAATGCCCATATAATTAAGTGAAATCAGGCTGTTTGTTCTTGAGTATAAGTTTTTGCACTTCCTGCAGCGAAATTTCCGGGTGGCTGTGAACGATTGACTGAACGGAACCCCCGCCGTCGCTTGCGAACCTTGGCATGATGTGGACATGAACATGGCCCACGACCTGGCCGCTCGCTTCCCCTTGATTGATGCCGATGGTAAGGCCCTTGGCCGCAAGACTGCTCACCAAAAGCTCGGCGACCTTCCTTACCGCCGAAAACAGCGGTCCATTCTCGTTCTCCGGCAGGTCAATTATTGCCACCGCGTGATACTTTGGTATCACAAGCGTGTGGCCCAAAGTTCTCGGTTCCGCGTCCAAAAAAGCAAACGTGTGGTCATCTTCATAAATAACCGGGGCGGGAATTTCCCTGCGCACTATTTTACAAAAAAGACAATTTTCCGAGCTGTTCATGTTTTCAGCGCGATTAGACTACTTTTCATCCTTCCAACGTTTCTTTATTTCCTCGACAATTTTATCCAAGGAGACGCTTTCTTGCAACCCGGTGCGCATATCGCGAATGATAACGCTCGATTCGTAAATTTCTTTCTGCCCCAAAATCAAGGCAATCATAGTGCCCTCCTTGCCGGCGGATTTAAGTTGGGCCTTGAGCGAATCCTTGGCCAGCGCCTCCGAAATCGGAATTCCCTGATTCTCCAGGTCTTTGGCCAATTTCAATGCCTTCTTTTTGGCCGCCTCGCCAGCGTGGACCAAAAAAACTCTCCGCGTAGACCTCTCGGGGGGTTTTATCTCCCGCGCTTTCATTACGGCAATAAGGCGCTCCACGCCGCAAGCCACGCCCACTGCCGGCGTGAGGTGACCACCCAGAGATTCCATAAGATAGTCGTAGCGCCCGCCAGCCGGAAGCGCCCCGACCTCGCTCCCCGCCCCTTCGGCAAAGATTTCAAAAACCGTCTTATCGTAATAGTCCAGCCCTCTCACCAGTTGGTTGTCAAGACCATAAGAAATCTGAAGCTCGTCGAGATATTCCAAGACGCCCCTAAAATGGCCGGAGCAGGTCAAGCAGAGTTTATCTAAAATATTCGGCGCTTTGGTTCTCAATTTCACGCAGGACTCGTTTTTGCAATCAAGCAGACGAAGGGGGTTTGACTTAAGGCGCCTCTCGCAGTCCGAACAAAGCTCTTTCTCATAATTTTTGTAAAAACTTTGCAGTTGTTTCTTATAAAGCGGGCGGCACACCTTGCAGCCGATAGAATTAATCTTTAAAACTGTATTTTTAATTTTCAATTCGTCCAGCAATTTCGTGGAAATTAAAATTATTTGGGCGTCATAAACCGGGTCGTTTTGCCCGCCGATTATTTCAAATCCTATTTGAGAAAATTGCCTCAAACGTCCAAGTTGCGGACGCTCGTGGCGAAAGACGGGCCCGAAGTTGTAAAGCTTTTGCGGCTGTCCCGTCCTCGAAAGGCCGTGCTCCATATAGGCCCGCATGTTGGCGGCCGTAAATTCGGGGCGCAGGGCTAAAAAGTCGCCGCCCTTGGTTTTCAGGACGTACATTTCCTTCTCGACAAGATTCGTCTCTTCACCGATGGTTTTTCTGAACAAATCGGCGTTTTCCAATATTGGCGTATCAATTCTAGAAAAATTATAAAAGCGCGCCAACTCTTTAGCCACGGACTCGACGCGCTCCCAATACGGCTGTTCGGCAGGAAGAACGTCGTGCATGCCCTTCGGAGCCTGAAAGAGTTTCGGCAAATCCTTCTTCTTGATTTTGTTTTTAGAAGTCATGGCTGACAAATTTATCGCTGAAATTTATTTGGAAATTAAGGACTAAAAATTAATATTGCGGAGCCGCAAAAGCCTTGAGTTCGGTAACCGGCCAAAGGCGGACTCTTACGAGCCCGATTATATCTTCCTGGGGAAGCAGGCCCCAGCTCCTGGAATCGAAACTGTACGAACGGTTGTCTCCTAACGTTAAATACTCGTTAGCTTTAAGCTTGAATTCTTGGTTGCCGGTGGTATAAACCGATTTGGGCAGATAACTCTCGGTAAGAACGAACCCGTCGGGATTGGCGTCATTAAAAATAGTGATCTTATCGTCTTTAGTCTCTATACGCTCTCCGGGCAAGCCGATCAGACGCTTGATAAAATAAGTTGATTTGTCGTTAGGATACCTGAACACCACAACCTCTCCCCTTTCGGGGAGGCGGAAATGATACGTCAGTTCGTCTATGAGCAGGTAATCACCGTTTGAAAAGTTCGGGGACATGCTCTGGCCGCTCACCAAAAACGGCTGAACTAAAAAACTTCTGATCAAAAAAACGGCTCCGATGGCAATGAGCGCTATTTCAAAAATCTCCAATACCGATGCAAAAAATTGCCGCATGCGAAATGAATCTTGGCGTTCCGCTCTTCGTCGCGCGCCCCATTGAAGTCTGGCGGCAAGCTGCGCGGAATTATGACGCCTGGATTAATGGTTATTATAAGCTATTATAAAAGGTAAAATCAAGCTTGGGTCTCTTTTTCGTCATGAAATCGTCGCACATAAAACTCATTGCCGGTCTTGGTAATCCCGGCGCACGCTTTGAAAACACTTATCATAATATAGGGCTTTTGGCGCTCGATTGGCTTTTAAAAAACAAGTTCGGAGCCGTGAGCCATCCTTCCCAAAAGGTCCGCAAGTTATTTGAGTATCGCAAAATAGACGATTTTGTCCTCTTAAGGCCGCTCATATTCATGAACGAGGTTGGACTCGCAATAGACTTGGCGGCGCAATATTTCAAGATAACGGCGGCAAACGTACTTATAATCCACGATGACAGCGATATTCCCCTCGGCCAGTTTAAATTATCGTTGGACAGAGGCTCCGCAGGACACAAGGGAATAGAATCAATAATCCAAAGACTGGGTTCTAAAAAATTCTGGAGATTGCGCATCGGCATACGACCCGCCGGCTTTAAGGGCAGGGCCGAGGAATTTGTGTTGAGTAAAATTTCCGGCGCAAACAGAAAAAAATTCGCTGAGGTTTTTGAAAAAATAGCCGGATCAAACCAGCTTGCCGCTTATCTTGCGCCGTGAAAACCGCGCCTCAACACCCGGCCATAACCGCGTGGCGGTTATTCACCCCCACACCAGGAAGCCACAGATGGAAACCCGTGGAGGAATGGAGACGCGGTCGTGAAGCGTAATAAACTAGAGGCCACGGCTGGAAGGCCGTGGTGTGGGGGTTTATTGGCGCAGACGGAATGTCATACTGAAAGACACGGCTCCGCCAGGAGCGGTTTGTATGCCCGAGAACGGCAGGTTGACGTCCTGAAACGAGGGGTCTCCTTCGAGCGCGTTTTTAAACGCGATGATCTGGTCTTCCGAAGAAGCGCTGCCGGCAATAGTAATGGGAGCGTCCGGCGATTGGAAAGAAAGACGCGTAATCGTCAGCTTGCTTGCGGCCACCGGCCCGCTGATTTTATCCCAAAACTTGCTTTTATACACCGTTGCCTTCTGAGTTGATTGGATTAAAGCAACTTCGCGGTTAAAATCGTAGGCTTGGGTCTGCAAAGTTTGATTTTCTTTGGCTTGCTCGCTGGGAAGGCCGTAGAGCAGTTGAGACTCCAAGCCGCGGCGCGTCTGGATAAGAAACACATCGGCCAAAACGAAAGACACAAGAAGCAAGCCTAGGGATATCGGTATCAGTAGCCTCCAAAGATTGGCGAAGTAAAGCAGCTGCTCCCTGCGAAAGCTCTCCTCGGCTCCAATGCCAAGGAGGCTCATCTCCTTGTCCTGGCTCCTGGGCTTAAGGCCCCTCAGTCCGCATCCCACAGCCACAAACCACTCCGGACCGATGGATTGAACCGTCCTCGGCTTTAACTCTCTGGCCACTAAAGAAAAATTTTCTTTAATAATTCTTTCGGCATCTTCCTTGAGGGCCGTGGCGGAAAGCACAACGTCCTCCAGGGGCTCGGGCCAGTGCTGGCCGTAAAAATTTATGACTTGGTGCAAGCTGCGCGTTATGGCAGCCTCAAACGCCTGCGGCGATATTTGCCCTTTCTCGTTCACAATGTCGCGCCAAGGATTAAAGTATTCAAAGTAAAGCTGGCCGCCCCGGATTATCAGGAAGTCCAAACCGGAGTTGTCGAGGCTGACGACAACGTAAGGACGTTCTATTTCGAAATTAACGTCTTCTTCTCTGAGGAGCCTCGTGAGCGCAAGCGCCCTCGATTCAAGAGCCACGGTTAGGAAACCGGCATCCAAGAGAGCGCGGCTTAAATCATCAACCATGCTGCGGTCGATAAAAGCGGAGAGAATTTCCAAACGCAGCGCTTTTTGGTCTTCTCCCACCATTTGCCAGCCGGAATAGGCCTGAGCGACGTCAACCGGAGACACCATCTGAATGTTCAGCTGGATGGCCTTGTCCAAATTTTCCCCTTCAATAATGGGGAGACTGAACACCTGGCTGTAGATGCTGATGGAGCTTAAGGAAACAATGGCGTTTATTCTTTTTTTGACATCGTTTTTGTTGAAAGCTTTTGCTTTCAAAGTTTTCAGGGCCAGCACGAGCTGCTCGCGATTTTTTATTTTGCCGGCCTCAATTATCCCCGGCTCGAGCCGCACACCGCCGAAGTGCCAGGCCTTGCCGTCAAAATAAGCCAGGCGCAGTGCGAGGTCCGACACCTCAATGCCCACCGTAAGCGGCCGCACCCTTAGCGCACTTAATATTTTTTCCCAGTAGTATTTAAAATCCATGTCGTAAATCTACAATATAATAAGCTTAATTACTAAGATTGCGCCCACGAAACAACGACAATCTGACCGGTGCTTGAAGCGTTCGCCACCACAACATTTATCGTGCGCTGCCGAAGCGTAACGGTCGCTGTGGAGACAATTGTCGCTTTCCCCGTGGACGGCAAATTCTGGGTAACGACAACGTGCGCCGTGTCGTTGCCAAGAGTAACATCGTAGCCGACGCTCGAGAAACCACTGTTGCGGTCAAGCCTCATCAGCGCGTCGTAAACTCCAGCCGAGGCAACCGCTTGCGCTCTCTGGGCCGCCCGAAAACCATACGCGGAGTTCAAGAAAGAGGTGGCAAGAAAGGCCAAGGCCAATCCCGTGAGAACTATTATTCCTCCAATTAGAAAAACAAAAGCCAAAATGCTTTGACCATTATAAGCAATTGAGGCACGTTGAGCCGTAGGTAAAGTCATTCTTCAAATAAATTATAACCCATCCGCCCCCGGAACGCTTTGACTGGTGAGCGTTTATTTCTTTTATCACGGGCTCCAATTAACGATTATTTCGTCTACGCGGGGACTTTGAGTCTGCGCGGCATCGGAAGTAAGCCAGACGCGATAACGGAAATATCTGTAATTGTTGTGGGCCGCGTAATTGTTAATCGGCATGGAAACTCCGGGGCTCACACAGCCGACGGAGGGGTAGTAGGAGTTGGAGGTGCCGTCGTAGCCCACGAAATTTGAGGAATTCCACGGTCCGCTTGAGGCATTTGACGCTGCCAGCTGAAATTGGACGCAGGCGCCGCCGCCGGGAAGGGCGGGGCCTTTCCAGAGAACGGAATTGAGCTCGGCGCCGCCTGCGGCCGAGGTGTCAAAAGTGCTGGAATCCAGGTAACCCTTTGTGGAAGTAGACCTCCAATCGGTATTGACCTTATAAGCGTAAGAACTCGAAGAAACCTGAGCGCAATCTCCGGTGCCGCCGGTATTGCCGCAAAAACTTATCCAGCCAATCACGTCGTTCCAGGCATAATTGGAAAAGTCGCCGCTCCCCGGCCCTATTAGAGTTTCATAAGGGGAATCGCCGCAGCCGTTATTGTTGTTACAATCAAAACTAACCCAACCGTAGGTGTTGTTCCAGCCCCAGCCCGTGAGATTGCCGTTGCCGGGATTGTAAGCACCATAGGTACTTGAACCCAAGACAAAGTTGCCGGCGGAAGAGCTGGCATATCCCGTCGTCGTGGCATTGGAGGCGATATTGATGTTCAGTGTGTTATAAAAATCCATCCAGCCGACAATGCCATTCCAGGCCCAGTGGTAAGCCGCGGTGGAGGTGATGTTCGTGGCGGCGTCCGCCATCTTCAAAAACAAAGCAAACAACGCCGGCACAAAAACGACAACAAGCAAATACGAAAAAAATTTACTCTGCCGCATGTTCTTTAATTAAAACTTTATGTATATCGAACCGGTTGTCGTCGTGTAGTCAATCTTTGAAGAAGTCGCGAAGAAGCCGTTGGTGCTTGTCACGGGCCCCGCCTGCCCCGGCCCCAGAGACCAATCCGTCTGAATGAGCGCTCTATTCACATACCTCGTTAAATAAGTCGAAAGGGTCGTCGTCGTGCCCTGGGGGGGCCAGCTGTAGCCAATCGTGAGCTTAAGCGTTGACGGATCTAATGAGCCGGTGCTCGTGGGAACGATGTTCCCGGAACTGTCCCTGTTTACGATATCGGTATAAAAAAATCTTTTATATGTCGTTGTTGCAACAACCACGCTTTCGTCTCCGGTAGAAGATGCAAAAGGAGAGCTTGTGGTGATCAAATAGTAGTGATTGGCAGACGTGGTCGCCAAGCTGTAAATCCTATGCCAGTCGCTTTCGGACCAGACACGGACGTTTTCCTGCAGTTCTTTCGCGAGTGCGGTTGCCGCCTGAGCTTTGCTTGTTTGCGTGTTGACTCTCAAGACGGGCGCGATAATGCCGGCCGCCGCCGTAATCATGAGCGCCCCGATAGCGACAGCCACTAAAATTTCCACCAAGGACTGTCCCTGCCGGCAGGCGATAAGTTTTAGCATTATCTAAATCTTATCAAATTTGAAGCCTTAAATCTCGCGCTTCAATAGCGCACAACCCCGGAAGAAGCGACGGATATCGTTGAAGATCGGCTTGGGTTGACCAATAAATTTATTTTTATTGAAGTAGAAGCCGACGAAGCGCCGGAGATCGGATTGAATATCGCCTCCCGAGAGGCGCCAGCCGCCAGGCTGGAAGTCGCATAGCCGACCGAGGCGGGCAGCCTGTAAAATCCGGCCAGGTTGTTTTTCGAATAAGACGTTCTAAAAAGAGCGTAGAAAGGAGCGGTGCCCGTGCTGTTTTCAAAATGAACGCCCCACCTGGCTCCTGATTCGTCGGCAACGGTCCGGCTTTGGGCTTCGCGAAGGAGGGAGGCGATCTGCCGCGTTGTGCTGTCCAGATCGCTCTGACTGCGCCTACCGGTTAAAATTAAAAAAACACAGGCCGTCAAAACGACGATTACGCCCGCCACAACCATCATTTCAATCAGACTGACACCTCTCTTATCCGGCAAATAATCCATCATATCCAAGTTTGCCTGCTAAAACGTTATGAGTCCCGCGGGGCTGACCATAATCGCGGATGTTGCCGTAACCGCGCCGCCGCCCCCGGTTCCACCACCTGTGCCGCTATAAGAATAAGTGTCTCCGCCAAAAATATCCGCAGCCAAACCGCCTGAGAGATAGGTGGCTGTCGGTGTCCCGTTGCAGGTCGCGTTGGTCCAGACAGCAATACTGCCCCCGCCGTTGTCGTAATCTATCGGAACCTGGCCGCTATAGGCGGAAAGGTCCCAGCTCGCGGTGGTTTTACAGCCGGAAACGATGGTGCTTGTCGAGCTTCTCACCGCCCAAGAACCGCCGCCAGGCAAGTTGTTCAGATAAATTGTGGAGGAGGCGTAAAAAGCGAAATTGTCGTAGGTGAATATCGCCGTGCCGTTTGTGGAAGAAGCCTCAAGGCCCCAAAAACCGGCGCTCGAAAGCGAAGAATCGTTGCCGGATATTGTCGTGCCGCCATTTATCCACGACTGCAGAAAATTCCCCGATAGGTAGCCGCGAAATTGATAAAAGGTTCCGCCGGAGAAAGCAAACGTGGAGGACGTTATATTGGTATAGGTATTGGAAATTCTCTTGCCTATCCTCTCTTTGCCGCTGAGCACATCGGCTTCGCTCAGCTGGTATCTATCGCTATTGCCGCCCGAAGGACTGCCGGCTCTTGCGAACGGACCGGTGTTGCCGGTATTCGTGCCCGTGGCGCTCGACTTGATTTTCACGTCCACAACTCCATTCATCACGCTTTGTCCCGTACGGAGCTGAACGGAGGAACCCGAGAGAGGCGTTACAGTAAGTTGGCTCGAAGAAACGCTCCAGCTTCCCGAATTCGTCGTCCAGTAGCCATTCGTCGTCGTGAAGCCGCCGCTGCTGCATGCGGAGTAGCTGCCCCAGGTACCGGAACCGGTTGGATCTATGGCTCTGGCTTTCCAATAGTAAGTAAAGTTCTGGGAAAGGGGGTTCACCAAGGTAAACGTGCCTTGCGTGCCGGAAGTATAGCAATCGTTGGGCACCGAACATTGTGCGTTCTGCCCGGACCAGCCGCTCTGCGGCGGAGAATTCTGGTTGTTATCCTGACTCTGGGTGTTGCAACCCGAATCGGTATATATTACCACGTCATACTGAATGTTGTTGCTCTGGGGGTCGGCGGCCGTCATGTTAAAGACGCCAGCCGTGTTGCTGAAATTTTGTATGCCGCTCGCGGGCGCGTCCAAGGTCGGCGCATTGGGAGGATTGCCGCTTGAGGCCGTGGTCCCCGACCCCGCGGCTCCAAGAGTAGTAGTAGCAAGGTCCTGGTTCCTGGCCTGAACCCTGAAGGCATAGGTGGTCGAGGCAGAAAGGTTCCGGACAACATAGCTGTCCCAGGAAGCATCGCCTGCCCATACTGCGGATGTGGATGTGGCATTGCCAGAACCGGGATAGAGGTTGTTTACCCAGTAAGCATTCCAGTTCGCGTCAGTGGACGAAGCCTGCACAGCGAACGAGGTTGAGGGACTGGAAGTCGGGTTGCCGTTCTCGGCATTCATGAGCGTGAGCGTGGAAGTCGAGGGTGCGGAAAGGGTCGGGCTCCCTGGGACCACGGCCGCGGTATAGGCAGAGGAGGAGGCCGGGGAGATGCTGCCGGTGTTGGGGGTGGGCGTCACCGAGTCCCTGGCTTGGATCTGGTAGGCGTAGCACTTGTTCACCTGCAGGCTGGAGTTCGTGTAGGGACTAGAGACGAAGCCGGTGGAGGAAGCCCCTCCCGTGCCGCCGAAGGTGGCGCAAGGGGTGTTTATGAAGAGGTAGCTTATGGGCGGCGAGGCGTCTGCGGCAGAAGAGGTGGCCGAAATAGTCATTGACGAAGTTGTTACGGATGTGGGGAAGGGAGAGGCGAAAGCCATCGGGTTCGGAGTGGGAGGAGAGGTGTCGGCGCCACCGGCCGCGGCTTTGAATGCCGTCTGGAAAAGGCCCCAACCATTAGTAGAGGTGGAGAACGTCCACGACGTCTTGGTGGTCGTAGCCGTGCTTACGGCCTTCGTGCTTGCTCCGCCGTACAGACTATTGCCGCCATAGAGAAACCACTGTTGCGTTTGGCCGGAGCCAACCGTTGAGGTGCTCCCTCCTGCATAAGCACGACTCAAACTATCCACTATCCAGTCGTTATTGAAATTTGTCGTGATAGTAGAGCTGACGACGAGTCCCGATGAGGCACTATTTGAGGAGGTGGCGTCAATTGGATTTGATTGGTCAACCCCATAAAGAGAAATTGCACCGAAAACACTATAGACCTTACTTGGCAGCGTAGTGGTAACATTATTCGTTCCGGTTGAGGGATTTGTAAGATACCACATTGAGGCTGACCAACTGACAGTCGGCGGCTTAATTCCTCCGATGTAATTCAACGAAACATTATTATAGACAACGGTCGTGTTAGTTGCCGATAATATGCTTTCCGAACCGATATTCACAATTAGAATGTTATTCGTGGTCGTCGCGGAAACAGTATGAGACCAAGAAGTCGTAGTGGCGTTAGACACTTTGGTTGAAGAACTGTCAAAACCTATTACACCCCCACCTCCTCCGGCATTCGTCGTCCCGCTCCCCCCAGGCCCCAGGACGGTATTCACGAGGTCCTGGTTCCTGGCTTCGGATTTGAAGGTATAGGTTGTGGAAGTAGCGAGGTTCGTGATCACGAGGTTGTCCCAGGAAGAATCTCCCTGGAAGACGGCTGCGGTGTTTGTGCCGTTGCCCGAGGCATTCACCCAGAAGCCGTCCCAGTCGGGATCGGTGGGAGAGGTGGAAGAGACGAAGACGGCGAACCCTGTGGAAGGCGAAGATGTCGGGTTGCCGTTCTCGGCATTCATGAGCGTGAGTGTGGAAGTCGAGGGTGCGGAAAGGGTCGGCGCTCCGGGGACATTGGCCGCGGTATAGGCAGAGGAGGAGGCCGGGGAGATGCTGCCGGTGTTGGGGGTGGGCGTCACCGAGTCCCTGGCTTGGATCTGGTAGGCGTAGCACTTGTTCACCTGCAGGCTGGAGTTCGTGTAGGGACTAGAGACGAAGCCGGTGGAGGAAGCCCCTCCCGTGCCGCCGAAGGTGGCGCAAGGGGTGTTTATGAAGAGGTAGCTTATGGGCGGCGTGGCGTCGGAGGCCGAGGAGGTGGCGGACATTGTGAGGGAAGAGGTGCTGATGGAGGTGGGGAAAGGCGAGGCGAAGGCCATGGGGTTCGGAGTGGGAGGGGAGGTGTCGGCAAGAGGCGTGTAAAGCAGTCTTCCATCGAATGCAATACCGTAAGGATTAGCCCCCGTCCCCGGATAAGTTGTGGTTGCTCCTCCCGGTGTCACTTTAGTGACGGAACTGCTGCTGTAGTTTGCTGTCCACATATTGGTTCCGTCAAAAGCGATAGCGCAAGGACCAGCCTCTGTCCCCAGATAAGTTGCAATCGTCCCTGTTGGCGATATTTTAGAAACGGAATTGCCATCGGCGTTTGCTGTCCACATATTGGTTCCGTCAAAAGCGATAGCTTTAGGACCAGCCCCTGTCCCCGGATAAGTTGCAATCGTCCCTGTTGGCGATATTTTAGAAACGGAATTGCCAGTGTAGTTTGCTGTCCACATATTGGTTCCGTCAAAAGCGATACCGTAAGGACCGGCCCCTACCGTATAAGTTGTAGTTGCTCCTGCTGGTGTTATTTTGGTGACGGAACTGTCAGTGTAGTTTGCTGTCCACATATTGGTTCCGTCAAAAGCGATACCGTAAGGACCGGCCCCTGTCCCCGGATAAGTTGTGGTTGCTCCTGTTGGTGTTATTTTAGTGACGGAACTGCTAGCGGAGTTTGCTGTCCACATATTGTTGGCTCCGTCAAAAGCGATAGCTCTAGGACTAGCCCCTGTCCCCGGATAAGTTGTAGTTGCTCCTGTTGGCGTTATCTTGGTGACGGAATTGCCACCGTAGTTTGCTGTCCACATATTGGTTCCGTCAAAAGCGATACCGCGAGGACTAGCCCCTGTCCCCGGATAAGTTGTGGTTGCTCCTCCTGGTGTTATTTTAGTGACGGAACTGCCAGCGTAGTTTGCTGTCCACATATTGTAGCCCGTCGTCCCACTCCCCGCGGCCCCCAGGGCAGTATTCACGAGGTCCTGGTTCCTGGCTTCGGATTTGAAGGTATAGGTTGTGGAAGTAGCGAGGTTCGTGATAGTGAGGTTGTCCCAGGAAGAATCTCCCTGGAAGACGGCTGTGGCGCTTGTGGCGGTGCCGGAGGCGTTCACCCAGAAGCCCTCCCAGTCGGGATCCGTGGGCGAGGTAGAGGAGACGAAGATGGCGAATCCCGTGGAGGGCGAAGATGTCGGGTTGCCGTTCTCGGCATTCAGGAGCGTGAGCGTGGAGGTCGAGGGGCTCGTGAAGGTCGGGGCTCCCGGAATATTGGCCAGGGTATAGACGGTGGAGGTTGGGGTTGAGGGGCTGCCTGTGTTCGGAGTAGTGGCGGAGTCTTTGGCGGTCACGGTGTAGGCGTAGCATTTGTTTATCTGGAGGCTGGAGGTGGAGAATGAGGTTCCTGTCTGCCAGCTCGAAGAGGCGCCTCCCGTGCCGTTGTTTGCGGGACAGGAGGAGCTGTACGTGAAGAGGTAGTAGATTGGGGTTGAGGAATCATTGGCGGTGGTTGCAGTCATGGATACGGAGGAGGTGGAGGCTGCTGCAGGAGCAGAAGAGAATGTCATGGGGTTCGGGGTTGGAGGAGAGGTGTCAGCAATCGTCGCATCGTCGAACTGGTCAAGAATAAGTCCTATCATCGGCCTTTGATTGGCGATATTAACCCAGGGAGCGCCGGAGGTGGCTTTCTGCGACCAATAAAAATCAGTCCCGCCCTCTATTTGGTTCATCTGGTTCGTTGAGAAACTCGAAGTAGTTACGCTTATATAATTCAAGGCTTGGTTAACTGACGAAAAAGAAATGGTGCTCAGTCTGTAAGTCGTATTTTTGGACAACGTTACCGAAGACGGGAATAAAAAGTATTTTGTGGTGGCATTTGAACCCGTCGCACTGGTCGAAGAGGCGTTTATGCTTGTAGAAGCCAGAACAGTCGTGCCGTTGGAATCGTATAATTGCAAACTTGTGCTGGCAGTTGACTGCTCGCTTATCCATCCTCCCCTTACCCTTACGGGAAAAGGGAAACTGAAAGCGAGAGCGATTTCGTTGGGAGTAGAGGTGGCAGTGTAATTCTGTGTGGTGAACTTATCAAATGGGGAAACGCCTGGTATTTGAGCGTATGAGCCATCGCTGTATTCAACGCCAAACGTCGTCATAGCCTGGCTTTTAGTCCACGCCGCCCCACTGGTTGCTTTCGAAACCATATACGGCAGACCAGATTGAAAAGCAGTCGTATAGACCATCATTATGCTGCTGCTCGCCGCAGTGGAAGTTACGTTTACCGTAATGGCGAATAAATTCCCCCTGGTCACGCTCGCAGCAGTATCCAGCGCGACATAGTAGTAAATGTTTGATGTAGCCACCTTTATATCGCCGCTCGTGCCTGCTCCCCACAAAACTCCGGTCGGAAGACCACTGGTCGCAGACACCGTTTCTATCTTTATGTTCAGGGTGCTTGAAACGGTAACCGTGCCGCCCCTAAATCCAATCCTTGAAATACTGCCGGTCTTCGGCGCAATCAATACGTCTC
>Ga0315274_10002265_pt1 | contig 29128 bp, 27 predicted proteins | sample YL17G02_20_MG_FD_203700 | JGI IMG/M metagenome (GOLD analysis project Ga0315274, IMG submission 203700) | Sediment microbial communities from Yellowstone Lake, YNP, Wyoming, USA - YL17G02_20 | ecosystem: Environmental > Aquatic > Freshwater > Lake > Sediment | place: USA: Wyoming | collected...
CAATGTTTCACAGTGTGTGTTAATTAGTGGCTGAACGAAAACCCTCACACATTACATCAGCTGTCATTTCGAAAGAGCGAAGCGACTGAGAAATCTCAAGCAAATTCATAGATTTCTCCCTTCAGTCGAAATGACAATAGGGCCAAAACAGGGGTTTTCGTTCAGCCACTAATTAACTCGAATACTACAATGTAACAACCTGCACTATTTTTTATTTGAGAGGAGTAACAGTATGAGACGCAAAAAAATCACCATCGTAGGAGCAGGGAACGTGGGATCAACCGCTGCCCACTGGGCAGCCGAGAAGGAGCTGGGAGATATTGTGCTCGTGGATATTATTGAAGGGATGCCCCAGGGAAAGGCGCTCGACCTGATGGAATCAAGACCGGTTGAGGGTTTTGATGTCACTATCACTGGTTCCAATAGCTATGAAGAGTCTGCTGGTTCAGATCTGGTCATTATCACCTCAGGCCTTGCCCGCAAGCCAGGGATGAGCAGGGAAGATTTACTCCAGAAGAATAAGGAGATCATTACCTCGGTCACCACCTCGATCGTTGCCCACTCGCCCCACTGCACCATTATCATGGTCAGTAATCCCCTCGACACCATGACCTATCTGGCCAAAGTGGTAAGTGGTTTTCCCAAAAACCGGGTGATGGGAATGGCAGGTGTACTTGATACCGCTCGCTTTCGGGTGTTTGTGGCAATGGAGCTCAAGGTGTCGGTAGAAGACGTGCAAGCCTTGGTGCTCGGAGGTCATGGAGACAGCATGGTACCTCTTCCCCGCTATGCCACCGTGGGTGGCATTCCCCTCCCGCAACTACTTCCACCAAAGAAGATTGATACCATAGTAGACCGCACCAGAAAGGCAGGGGGAGAAATCGTAGCCCTGCTCAAGACCGGAAGCGCCTACTATTCACCTTCCGCATCGGCGGTCCAAATGGCAGAAGCCATCCTTAAAGATAAAAAGAGAATCCTTCCTTGCTGTGCGTATCTGGAAGGAGAATATGGACTGCGCGATATCTATTTCGGGGTACCGGTAAGGCTGGGTGCAGGTGGTGTGGAGCAGGTACTTGAGGTTTCCTTAACAGAAGAAGAGAAGGCACTCGTTCAAAAATCGGGAGCTGAAATAAAGCAGAGCATTATAGAGCTCAATCTATAAAAAGGTTCACCCCCCACAAACAAAAAAGAGAAGGCCATTTACTCTCTCATCAGGCCATCCAGGGCAAGCTCAATTGCTTCCCTCCGCTCCTGAGTAAACACCTCTTCATCTGCAAATCGCAGGAGTGATTCCAGAGAGAGAGAGGAGCGTGCAAGCGTCTCAACTCCCCTCCCTAGTTCTTCATCAAGAGAAAGCGAAGCTAAGAAGTGAATAAGGGTTAGGCTCTCTTCCTTCTTAAGTAGCCCAGTGAGCAGGCAAAGCGGACTGCGCTCCTTCTGTAACGAGGCGTGATCTAATGCCACCAAAGATTCAGCTACCGGAGGCGCCAGATCCATTCCCGCCCGAACCGGAAGCGCTTTCTCGATATACGTGCCGATAAATCCCCAGACATTCTCACTACTATCAGATCCCGTTCCCAGGAAATTAAAAATACTCTGCTCGCTCCATGCATTTCCGTTGCTATCAGAGCCACCTGAGAGGGTCAGTTCGTAAAGCTCTTGCCAGGTTACATTGGTGGTATCAATTCCAAAGAGAAAGTCACCCTGCTCGGTGAGTCCTCTTACTACAATTTCTGCTGACACTGCCCCGGTGCTCTCATATTTAAATTGGACCCTCAGAGCACCTCCTTCGAGTACCACGGGGATTCTTACCCACCAGTGAGCCTGGTCATCGATACCAAAGAAAAACAGATCGACCCAGGAACCACTCTGCCCGTTGTAACCACCATAGAGAGGGCTTGCGTAAAGGGGTGTGGAAATCACTGTCCATAGTAATAAGATACTCACTACCAGGAATTTTCTCATAACGCCTCCTTGCTGGTAAAAAAAGGACCTGTGTGGTAATCCAGATTATAAAACTCTTTACTCACTTCCCAGCGTATTAAAGAACCCACCAAAAATACCCTGGGAGAACCTTTCAGTTGAGCGTAGATAGTGGTTGAGGTGGGATTATCAGAGCCACAAAGTAAGGTGTGTTCTTTTTCCTCCCCCTCCAGTTGAATACTGATTTCCATTGCGGGATAGTCTAACCCGAATTGCACCAGATCATCGGGGTTATCCGCTATCGGATCAGTCTCTACCACGTCAATAATGCTTTGAATGATACCATCCACCGTTCGCTCACTCCCCCTCACCACCTGTGGCGCCCTCATCCACCACACCGCTTCCTCTTTCTGATATTCAATCACCCTGCTATCCTTCACCAGCCGTATCCTTAGAAAGCTCTGGGGCTCAAAGGGGAATAGTTGGCTCTTTCGCCATGCTTCCTGTTTTTTAAGCTCTTCAGCCTTTTTCCTTTGAGTCGCAAGCCTCACCTCATACACATAGAAGTAGCCGCCTAAGAGAGCGAGTACCACTATCAGAAGTAAAGTTTTTCCCCACTTCATTTTTTCCCTTTGTCCGGTGAAGGCACGTCCTCAGCTACTCTCGACACCACCCATAACCCCAGGGGAATAACTTCACCTTGCAGTGAAATGATCACACCGGGATATTTCCGTGTTTCTTGGGAGGACGGGTTTCCCTCTTATTCACCATTGCCTCCAGTGCGCTGATAAGCGCAGGCCGGGTATCCCGCGGCTGAATTACTACATCCACATACCCCCGTGAGGCAGCAATATAGGGATTGGAAAAAAGCTCACGGTACTCTTTTATCTTTTCTTCTCTCTTGACTTTAGGATCAGATGCCTCATTGATCTCCCTGCGGTGAATAATATTGGCTGCACCCTCTGCACCCATTACCGCAATCTCTGCTGCGGGCCATGAAAACACAAAATCAGCCCCCAGATGTTTGCTGCACATCGCAATATATGCTCCCCCATAGGCCTTACGGGTAATCAGGGTAAGCTTGGGGACCGTTGCCTCAGAATAGCACCACAGTAGTTTCGCTCCATGCCTGATGATACCTGACCACTCCTGGTCCTTACCCGGGAGATACCCAGGTACATCAGAAATGGTGAGCAGTGGAATATTAAAGGCATCACAAAAACGGATAAAACGGGTTGCCTTATCCGAGGCATTTACATCGAGGCACCCCGCCAGGTATTGGGGCTGATTGGCGATAATGCCAATCACTCGCCCGTTGAGTCGCGCAAAGCACACAATGAGATTGGGTGCGTAGAGCTCATGGGGTTCAAAAAAGTGACCATCGTCTACAATAGAGCAAATCACCTCTTTCATATCATAACTCTTACGAGAGTCATCAGGGACAATTTCATCCAGCGCGGGGTCGGTGCGCAGGGGATCATCCTCCGGCTCAACCAAGGGTGGATCTTCCATATTATTGGAGGGGAGGTAGCTCAGTAACTCTTTAACTGACTCAATGGCATCCTCATCACTCTCGCAGGCAAAGTGGGCAACCCCGCTTCTGCTATTGTGAGTGATAGCCCCCCCGAGCTCCTCTTGAGTAATCTCCTCCCCCGTCACTGCCCTGATTACATCTGGGCCAGTGATAAACATATAGCTGGTATTTTTGACCATAAAGATCCAATCAGTCATCGCGGGAGAATATACCGCACCCCCTGCGGTTGGTCCCATAATGGCGGTAACCTGGGGAATCACACCCGAGGCAGCGGAATTCCTGAAAAATATCTCACCATAGCCTGAGAGCGCATCCACCCCTTCCTGAATTCTTGCACCGCCTGAGTCATCGATTCCTACGAAGGGAGCACCCGCTTTGAGTGCCAGGTCCATCACCTTGCAAATCTTTTTAGAGTGCATCTCTCCCAGTGTGCCCGCCCGTGAGGTAAAATCCTGAGAGAAGGCAAACACCGTCCTCCCCTCAACCAACCCATAGCCCACGATCACCCCATCAGAGGGAATCTCGGTCCTGGGCATATCAAAATTGACGCAGCGGTGGCTCACAAACAAGTCCAACTCCTTAAAGGTCCCTGGATCAAACAAGAGAGTGAGCCTCTCTCGTGCCGTCAGTTTTTTCTGCTCATGCTGTTTTCCCACCGCCTTGGCGCCGCCCATCTCACGCAGTTTTGATTCCTTTTCCTGTAATGCTTTTATACTGTCTGTAATAATTCCCATACCTGTTCTCCTTCTCCCTTCAAAACTGTATTTTTTCGGAACTATAACTATAGAAAACCTTAATTTTGTTTGTCAAGAATTATTTCCTGACCAAAAATGGTTTGCCATATCAATCTCTCTTATATATAATCATTCCCGTTCACTAACAACGCCTCCCCGGCACTCACATGAAATCAACATTACATAAAAACCTCACCTTTTATCAGATCAAAACTCTGAGAGAGTGAGGTTTTTTTAAAGAAGAAGGGAAGGGGAAATAACCTTTCACGTACTCAAGGGTTAATTGCATATTGGGGTTATCACGAATTAGGGGTAAGCGGGAGTGGATTGTCGCAGTTGTTTGAAATCTCAAGGCCAGTGCTTTCTAAGGCTATTAAGCGGGGTGAGAGAATTGTAAAAGAGGACAATCTTAAGTTCATAAGTTAACAGCGTCCCTTGGACCGAGGCTTGGCCAAAGATTGGAAAAAAACTTGTAATTCGGGGATCGGGTGGTAATATATGATAATATTTATGCTGATCCGTATAAGACGCCATGACAACAAGCGCCAAGAGACGCAAGTTGCTGATTATGAAAGGATTGCCGCAGTAGTATTCGCCGTTTCAATGGCATGTTATATGGATCGGAAATCGGTGTTCCGCATCTTATGCGGATCAATCTAATCAATGTTATACCCAGAAATAAGAAAGGGGATAGCATGGCAAAGGTATCGAAAAGTGGGCAGGGCAAAACGCTATACATCGAAATCAGCCTATATCCTTGCGGCCAGGCCGATCCAACCAGAAATCTCACAATATCCTGCCCGGATAAAGACACACAGTTCAAAACCACCTTGAGTGATGAAGGATTGAAGAAGTTCAGACACATGATGCTCTCTTTCTATGAAGAGCATGTGTTGAACAAAATGAACTGAGGTATAACAAGCGGGTCCACCGGATCGCCCATAAATCGGGCTCCCGGTGACCCGCGACGTTCGATATAGGAGAATAAAATGCAAAAACTCACGGTTAACCTTCTTAAAACCGAAGCCAAAGCTTTCGCCGAAAAGGAATCACGGCACAAAGAGGAGTCTCTCTATGGTGTTACAGATGGCAAAGCAGTCGGCACTTATTTGGAACATAAGTTTCAAGAAGTGCTACAGAGGAAGTATGAATACACACGGGGTTCTTCGGCGAAAGGTATAGACTTCCCAAAACTCGGCGTTGACGTGAAGGTGACAAGCATTCGGCAGCCACAGTCATCCTGCCCTTTCAAGTCAGCGCGACAGAAGATATATGGCCTCGGTTATTCTTTGCTGGTATTCGTTTATGAGAAGAAGGATGATCGAAATACACGCACTGCCACCTTGGACATCAAACACGTCATCTTTGTTGAGAGCAGTCAAACTGGGGACTTTCAGACTACGACAGGAATCCTGAAGATCCTGGATAATAAGGGTAATGTGGATGACATCATCGCATTTATGACGGAACGATTTCTTCCGGTAGACGATATTCAGGCCCAGAAATTGGCGGAAGAAATCCTCAGGACACGACCGCAATTTGGTTATCTGACAATTTCAAATGCACTTCAGTTGCGACTTCAGTACTCCCGAGTGATTGCGGAGGCGGGCAAAGTTAATGGCGTTCAGCGCATAGTGTGAAGATGGCAAAGGTAAAGAGCAAAATCGAATACGGTGATTTCCAGACGCCGCGCGAGCTGGCGGACTCCATTGTGGTCTTTCTCCGGGACGCTGGTATTTCCCCATCTGTTATTGTTGAACCGACGTGTGGGCTAGGAAATTTTGTATTGGCGGCGACCGAAGGTTTTCCAACCGTACGCCAAATGTTCGCATACGACATCAAAGCGGATTACGTCTCCGCTTTGCGGAAGGCGCTTCGTGATGCAAATGGGGTTCATTGCCACGTGGCTCAACAGGATTTCTTCTCCTTAAACTGGAACGAGTTTTTCTCAGCGTTTCGGGAGGAAATCCTTGTCCTCGGAAATCTCCCGTGGGTAACTAACGCCGCCCTCGGGGCGATTGGAAGTAACAATCTTCCTCAAAAAACGAACTTCCAAAACCGCTCTGGGTTTGCGGCCAAGACGGGTAAGGCCAACTTCGACATTTCGGAATGGATGTTGATTAAACTCCTCGAATCCCTTGATGGCCAACGCGGTTGTGTTGCCATGCTCTGCAAGACAGCCACAGCACGGAAGGTGTTGCGGCATGGATGGGTAAACCGCTTCAACATCGGTCGGGCAACCATCCATCTGATCGACGCAGCCGCCTACTTCGGCGTTTCAGTTAACGCATGTCTGCTCATTGTCCACACGGGCGTCCCCGACCTGTCTCCTACGGCAGGAGTTTACTCGGACCTGACCTTCAACCACAAAGTAACCACATTTGGTCTTATGGGTAGGGAACTTGTTGCGGACGTTGACGAATACAACCGTCTCAGAGACCTCGACGGACTTGCCTATTATACATGGCGATCCGGTGTGAAGCATGATGCGGTTTCCGTGATGGAGTTCAAAAAGGAGGGCTCCACTTTTATAAACGGGGTTGGTGAACGCGTTGAACTCGAACCGACCTACATATATCCTTTGCTGAAGTCATCCGACCTTGCCAATGGCAGGCTCACGCCACAACGCTATGTCCTTGTCACTCAGCACACGCCAGGCGATGACACAAAGGCTATATCAAGGACTGCTCCGAAGACTTGGTCTTATCTTCTGCGCCACGCAGATGTTCTTGATCGGCGCCAGAGCATCATCTATCAGAAACGACCAAGGTTCTCAGTATTCGGTGTGGGGGACTACACATTCTCCCCATGGAAGGTGGCAATCTCCGGATTTTATAAGAACTGCCGGTTTGAAGTCGTCGGTAAGTACCAGAACAAACCCGTGATTTTAGACGACACATGCTACTTCATTCCCTGCAGTTCTGAGCAAGAAGCATCCTTCGCGTGCCTCCTGCTGAGTTCAGACCTTGCCAAGCGGTTTCTTCATGCGCTCGTGTTCTATGATGCAAAGAGACCGGTTACCATCGACGTGCTTAATCGAATCGACCTGAAACGAATCTCGGAGAGACTCGGCTTGGAAAGCGACGCGCGCAAGTATTTCCGCGACGCTGCCTTTTTTGAGGGACGTCAAGGTCTCTTTGTATTTGAAAAACAAGAGAAGTATCGAACGTTAAGCGAGAAGGAGGATGAGAGGATGCCACTAGCTGCCGAACAGATAGAGCAACTTCGCGAGGCAATTGATAGCTATTCCTTTCCTGCCGTCTTTTTCGATTTTCGTAATAACCGAGAAGTCCAGACAACGTGTATTAGGAATGTCGAAACCGTGATAGGTGGCCAACTCCGTTCAGAGGACACTGAGACCGTAAAGCACGGTTTAGGAAACATCTTGTACTGGGGTTATGCTCAAGTAGGTTTCAGGGATAATAGAGTAGAAGTCTTTGTCAATAATGTTTCGGACAGCCAGTTGAGGGAGTTCCAGGCTCTGTTGGTCAACGACCGGACTCCGAAGATGATGGAAATTAAGGCAATCCGTATGCCGCAGTATTCTGGCATGTCGTTCATCTCTAAAGTGCTGATGTTTCTTGACCCTGTAGCCTATTGTGTTCTTGATCGGCAAATTGCAAAACTACGTACCCCAAATTCACCGAAAGCTCTTAATTCGCTCGCTTTTGGACAGAAGGAGGCACTCATTCGAATTTCCCGTCAAAATGAAAATGTCTATGATCGTTGGCGCGCAGAGTGTCTGGCCGTAAGCCAGACGTATTTCGGGAACCAATATCGTGTAGTCGATATTGAGCGAGGATTCTTTAATCTCATTCAACAAGGATGTTTATTGAGTGCTCAAGCAATTTACAACGACGTTTAACCATGCCATGCAGCGGATCGCCCAAACTGCGGGCTCCCGCTGATGCCCGTGTTAGCTGTTAGTTCAGACCAATTATCTACTCACAAGAGTGACATCACATGTTCAAGACTATTGCCGCAATCCTAGGCTTCCGGAAAAAGGTTGATGCATCAAGAGAAATAAACATTATTGAATATGCTCAAAGTGTCCTAATGGGCACCGGGCTATATGCAAGCAAATCAATGTCCGATGAGTGGCCCAAGTGGGAGCAGAAGATGCAAACCGATCTTGTCACGTTCGAGCAGAATGCTAAAAAGTTTTCCAGTCCAACGTTGTTCACGCTCACAGGTAAAGGATGTTTGTTATAGGGGACGTCCGTGAATTATTGACTTTCTAGTATTTTCTCCTCAATATTGGTTTGAGACACAATAGTACGCCCATGGCTGACTGCCTTACTCACTGCTGAAGGACTTATATTAAACTTTCGAGATATCTCAAAACAGCTCATCTTGTAATACTTTATGAAGAAGAAAATACATTACACCGTTGAACCGATAGGCAAGGTGAGAGTAGTGAGAGACTTTCTTCCATCACCGGAAGAACAGGTGTTCAAAGACGAAACAGTAAAAGTTACTATTTCCCTCAGTAAGACAAGCATAAATTTTTTCAAGAAAGAAGCCAAGAAACATCGCACACAGTATCAGAAGATGATTAGAAGGCTTCTTGATGAATACGCCGCACGTCAATCTGCAGCTCATCTCTCATAGGATTCCTGTCATCAACCCTTCGCTCTATGAAAGCAACACTTGTGACTGAGTTGAATCATTACAGTGCTCTGGGTTCAGTAGAAAGTATAAAGGGAATCAGTAAATATTCCTATATTTTTATTGAAAATTACCCTCAGTTACTATACACTTTCTAAATTAAAATAACTTTGGGAGGCATTACATGAAAATTATACGTAAGTGTTTTCTTTTTCTCGCTATGATACTGATCTCTCTGGGTGTGAGCGCACGCGCTGAGCAATCTGTTCAACCCTTTGAAGCCACTCCCTCAAGCATCCAGGGGCAGGGATACATTGTGATTATAGTAAAAGATCTTTTTGGGGCGTATGATTTTTTTAAGTTCGGAGAAAATGACCAATTCATTTTAGGATCACAAATGCGCAACGGAACAGGAACCTATGTTGCACTAGACAATGTGTACTTTAATGCCCAGTTCAGCGGTACCGCTAATGGCGAAGCATTCACCTATAACTTATATGGCTTCAACTACTGGGGATTAATTCTCCTGGGTGACGGAGAATATATCCAAGGATCAGAAGTAAAAGAACTTTCATTCAGTGGTATCAACGGTTTCCTTTTCGCTCCCTGGTTTGGGGAACCGTAAAAGCGATCTATACCCCTTAAGTATTCATAATTTTTTATAAGCTTCCCCGCCGCTGCACACAAAGCTTCTTTAAAATCTTATACCTTACACTTACCACATTTGATATACTACCAAAGACCTAATCATTGGGTGAGGAGGTTACCTACGTGAAGAAATTATTCAAATCATTTTTGACACTTGCCATGCTCGCTCTCACTACCTTGTTCACCCATGCCGAGGAAACTACCCGCCCCTCTGCTCCCATGGATAATCTTATCACTATCGAAGATTTAGCTATTGCAACCGCAATTGAAAACCACTTCCCTCAGAAAACCGCCCAGAGCTTTCCTGCAACCGTAAGAGAGCTCCATTGTTTTACCAAAGTGGTGGGAGCCCGAACAAAAACCTTCATCACCCATACCTGGTACTATCAGGATACAAAGATGGCCACCATGAGGCTACCGGTTAACGCAACTTATTGGCGTACCTGGAGCACAAGAACGATTATGCCTGAGTGGAAGGGACCATGGAGAGTAGAGGTCTCTGCCGAAGATGGCGCCTTACTTAAAACCATCACCTTCAACATTGAGTGAACAATAGTGATATGAGAGGTGTGATAGGTGATGTGCAATCAAAAATAGATATCTCGGATCCCATATCTCACATCCACTAGAACAGTATATTTCTGATTTCGGAATTTAAACCCTTGAGTTATCACCGTGCTGAAAAAAAACACCATCTCCCTTTACCCCTATGCTAAGAAGGTCCATTTCAATAGCGTAGACCTTAAAGATAACTCCTTCCTTATAAGCTACGGATATGACCTCACCCTGCTCAGTGAGTCTATTAAAAAGGTAGGGGTACTCAGCCCGCCGCTCCTACGTAAAAAGTCAGGTTCAACCTACCAGATCATCTGTGGTTATAAAAGAATACGGGCGCTAAAAAAGCTGGGTATCACCTCCGCCTTCTGTACCATACTCCCTCCCACCACCACCGATAAGGAGAGCTTTCTCTTAAGCCTCTATGATAATATCTCCCATCGAGCATTTAATCCCATTGAAAAGTCAATGGTGATTAATAAACTTACGCGCTATTACCCTGATGAAACCATAGTGAAAGAATTTTTACCACTGCTCAATCTCCATCCCCACCGCTCCCAGCTCAAAGCCTTTACCCCGCTTTGCAGGGTGGAAAAAACCATAAAGGATGCCGTACTTGAAGGAACCATTAGTGAATCTACCGTCACTCAGCTTGCTCAGCTTGATCGCGTTAGTCGGAATGCCCTTGGGTCTCTCCTGATTGCCCTCAGATTAACGGTGAGCACCCAGGCGGAACTTTTAGACTACGTCACAGAAATAGCCATAAGGGATACCCTCCCTGTTGAGAAAGTTATCGGCGCTAAAGAAATCCGTGCCCTCTTAAAAAACCCACAATTAAACCAACCCCAGAAAGCAGATGCCATTCGTAACTACCTCAGGGCAAGGAGATACCCCTCCCTCACTGCGAAAGAGAGGGAGTTTTCCCTCTCCCTTAAGAAGTTAAAACTCCACCCCCACCTTCACCTCTCACCCCCTCCCTCCTTTGAAGGTAACCACTACCATTTAAGCCTTCACTTTAAAGATCTAGAGGAATTAAAAAAAAGAGTTGATGAACTCCACCGCCTTCTTCACAACCATTCATTTATCACCCTCATAGAAGGATAAGCGAAAGTGGAACGATACCGACCGCGGAGGATACTTGTTGAGAAAGCGGTAAGAAATTCCCCACTCACCCGAACCGTGCTTCAGAGGCTGCCTGGGATCCCGGTAGAATACTTAAAAAAGATTACCCTCCCCCCCTCTGAGCACGCCTCACCCAATTGGCTCGACTCTCAACAGACCCTCCTTGTGTGCAGCAATAAGGGGAGGTTTTTTGAAAGATGCCCTGGCACCAAAAATTACCTCTGCTGTCACTACCATATTCTCAACTTTGCCACTAACTGCCACCTCAACTGTACCTATTGTATTCTGCAGGCCTATCTCAATAACCCCTTTACCGTCATCTACGCCAACACTGAGGAGATGTTCAAAGAGCTCGATGGAGCACTCAATCACTCTCCCACAAAACTTTATAGAGTAGGTACCGGAGAGTATACCGATAGCCTCATCCTCGATCACCTCACCTCGTTTACTCAGCTGGTGGTGCCTTACTTTGCCCGTAAGGGTAGCGCATACCTTGAGCTCAAAACCAAAACCGACATCATCGCAAATCTGGAGGGGCTTGAGCACCGGGGGAAAACGATCGTGTCCTGGTCGCTCAACGCAGAGCCTCTCATTACCACTGAGGAAAAGAATGCGTGCTCTCTTGATGAGCGCCTCAAGGCAGCCTCCTACTGTGAGAAGTGGGGATACAAGCTGGGATTCCACTTCGATCCCCTCATTTACTATCCCGGGTGGAAGGGAGATTATCAGAAGGTAGTGGAAAAGCTATTCCACACTATTGACCCGAAATCGGTGAGCTGGATAAGTCTGGGATGTTTCAGATTCATCCCTCAATTGAAAGCACTTATCAAACAGAGATACCCTGGGAGTAAAATACTCTACCAGGAATTCATCAGGGGGCTGGATGGGAAGATGCGGTATTTTAAACCGATACGAATTGAGATGTACACCACCATGGCAGCGTGGATCAGAAGCTATGATCCTAAAATATTTATGTATCTCTGCATGGAAAGCAGTGAGGTATGGAAAAAATCACTGGGGTGTGCCCCCCACTCCTCTCAGGAGTTACAAGGGTGGCTTGACCACCAGTGCGTTATATGAAGTATGGTGTATTCGATACACAACGACACTAATTGCACCAAAGGGCGTTATTCCTGCGAAAGCAGGAATGACCAAATAAGGCAATTACAAGAGTGTGCTCCTTTAACCGCCTTTCCAATGAATGTGGTAGTGTCAGATTCTAAAAGCTTATAATCACCGAAGGATACTCGCGAAGCTTATCCCTCACCAGCGTCTTAATCTTTTCCATTACCTGGGTAGTGTTCGCCTCAAACCTTAGCACTAGAAGAGGCTGGGTGTTGGAAGCCCGGATGAGCGCCCATCCCTCCTCAAAGAGGATGCGGATTCCATCAACCTCAATGGTCTCATACTTTCCCTTAAAATAACCTTTGAGCTCCTCAACAATCCTAAATTTATCTTTCTCGTCACATTCAGTCCTTATTTCCGGAGTGGAGATATACTGAGGCACCGTACGCAAAAGCTTACTCATCGATTGAGTGGTAGCGGAGAGAATTTGGAGCAGTCGACAGGCTGCAAACATACCATCATCAAAGCCAAAATAGTCATCCATGAAGTAGAAGTGGCCACTCATCTCACCTCCCACGGGTGCCTGTACCTCCTTCATTTTAGCCTGAATATTGGGATATCCCGTTCTCCACATCACCGGCGTCCCTCCATAGCGTTCAATGGTCTCTATCAGCCCCTGCGAACACTTCACATCAAATACCACACTGGCAGGCTTCCGGCTCAAAATCTCCTGGGTAAAAAGCGAGAGTAGCTGATCACCCCACACAATCCCACCCCTTTCATCCACTGCCCCTAGTCGGTCTCCATCTCCATCCAGACCAATCCCCACCTCCGCCCCTGTTTCTCTCACCTTAGCAATCAAATCAACTAAATATTTTTCAACCGTGGGGTCAGGTAAATGGTGGGGAAAGGTTCCATCAGGCTCACAATAGAGCTCGATCAGCTCACACCCCAGATCCTTAAGTATCCGGGTAATGAGGGGTCCCGTAGTTCCATTTCCCGCATCTACTACCACTTTTAAAGGACGCTTGATATTGATTCGATGCTTAATAGCAGAGAGGTACGCATCATTCACCTGCTGGGTTGTTCTTTTCCCCTTCCCTCTTCTGAAATCGCCTTTCTCGATGATTTTTCTTATCTCCTGGACGGCATCTCCGAACACCGCGTTTTCTCCCCTGCGTATTTTGAACCCATTGTACTGAGCAGGATTGTGGCTGGCAGTAATTACCATCCCACCATCGGCCTTGAGGTGGATTACCGAAAAATAAAGGGTGGGTGTAGGAACCTGACCCACATCAATGACCTGACATCCGGTGGAGAGGAGACCCTCAATGGCTGCCTGCTGCAGGTCAAAAGAGCTCAAGCGATTATCCCGACCCACCACTATCACCTTTCCCCCAAAGCCCTGAAGATAGGTGCCAAACCCTTTACCGATGCTCACCGCATCCTGGGTATGCAAGGACTCTCCTACCACACCCCGTATATCATACTCCCTAAAGATTTCCGCCTCCACCTAATCCTCCTTTTATCAACTTAATTTTAGTGCCGAGTGATGAGAAAATAAGTAAATCGTGAATCGTAAATGGTGAATAGTAATTTTCATAAACCCGCAACCCGTAACCCAGCACCCAGAATTCAGGAGTCAGAATTCAGAAGATTTAAAATCCAAATGTCAAAATCCAAATTCCAAACAAATCAAAATTCTAATGTTCAAAAGTTAAAAACATATGTTTTGGTAATTTGAATTTTGGTCATTCGGATTTGTTTCGTGCTTTGTGCTTCGGATTTCTGATTTAACGATCTGCATCCTGGATCATGCATCATGTATCTTTAACTATGGACTATCGACCATGGACTACGGACTATTTGAATTCCTCCATTATTTACCCACCTTCTTAAAATAATATCGCAATCCTTGATAGAGGGCCTGTGCCTCTCCCCACGCCCTCTCTTCACTATCCTTTGCCAATCCCTTGCACGAGCGAGCATCAAGGGTAACCGCCACCGCAGGCATCGTGGTGTGAACCAAAATAAACTCACTACTCTCCATCATTTTTAACCCCTTGCAGGAAGCCACCTCATCGAGTGCCTGGGTGAGTGAGGAGGCTAGCAGCTTCCCCCTGGTACTATTGAAATAGTAGCCAAGAGGGGAAGACCCTTTCCCATGATTCAAAGAGAGGAGAAGGTCTGCAGACACCTCGTTTGCTTTCTTCGTACTCTCCCGTGGAGTGGGGATACTCTCATTTTCTCTCGTAAGCACTACCTCCGCACCAGCGAGATCAAGTAGTTCTTTTAAGCAAAGCGCAGTCTGTAAATTAACCTCACTCCGTGACTGCTGAGCATCAGAATCAAAAGCAGTATCCTCGTTTTCCCCTCGTGGATCTATCACCACTACCTTGTGCCACATAAGACCATGATCCACCGGCGCTAAGGTCACGGTCTCCCGAACACCCTCTCCTGCACCTACTTTCAGGAAACTTTTAAAGGGGAGATACCCCTTCTTCCATACCATAAATTCCATTCGTTCACCACCAGCCCCGTGATAAAAGCCATATCCCAGCTGGTCTGTCATCGCATAGCTGCCATCACTAAAATAGAGCTCAGCTCCTCCCAGAGGACCGCCCTTACGGTCACCCACATAGACCTCAAGCGTCGCCTCCTTCGGCGCATCAAAGGCTACCGCGGTTGAGCCCGCTACCCCTTCACACGCCGCCACCACCTCTGCCCACCCCGCCTGATAATCAGCAATCACATGGGTAGTGGCCTTGCCCCTTCTGGTTACTGCGAATGCATTACCTAACTTTCCCGATGAGGTAGTAAAACTCACTACCGTACCGTCAGCCACGTGATTATTATTTGCATCAAGAATCTCAGCTTCAATCCTGCATCTGGAAGAGCCATCAGCTGGAATAGTGCTATGTACCGGGGAGAGTTTCACCTGAGCGGGAGGAAGCGCAATCTTGAAAAATGTACAAAAAGATCTCGCACTATTTCCTTTGAAATTCTTTGCCTCCATGCACAGGGTATGCCCACCGCTGATCAGGGAATTGCGAGGAATACCACTTACCTTACCGGTGGAAGGGTCATAGCGATGCGTTACCAGAGCCCCATCGAGCGAGAGCACAATAGAGCCGGGATTGATCCCTCCTCCCCTGCCATCATCTTGAACCCACCCCACTATTTCAGGCTGAGCATGTGAGATGACCTCAACTTGTGGTGTGAGATCGAGGATTTTTGGAACCCCTTTGCTAAAATAATCAAGGATACCTAGAAAGTACGCCTCTGCCTCTGATCTCAAAAAACCATGGAGGGTAAGTTTCCTCTCATTTTCCCTATGAGTAAGGTACGATGCCTCTCCCAGGATAGCTGGCGAAGTCGCGTTCCTCAAGACACTATAGTTGCCGGGTAACACCTGGGCGCTATCCATCTCAAAAACATCCTGAATCCTCTTCATAATACACTCTGCGAGTTCCTTGGAAGGACCAGCATCTACAAGTTTATAATAGATCTCGAGTGTATTCTTCTTCGGATCATAGATGTTAGAGTTGTGGTGAATGCTGACAAAGAAATCGGCAGCGAGATCGTTACTCACTCTGCTACGAGCTAGCAAATCCTGGTTCAGCACTCTATGCGAGGGCGGAGCAACGGTGGTATCAGCAGTTCGTGTGAGCACAGGCCTCGCCCCGGCGCTATACAAAAACCCCCAGAGATAGAGCGCCACTCCCAGGTTAACATCCGATTCCTTTAACCCCATCTTTCCTATAGCACCCTTATACCTCCCGCCGTGGCCAGGATCAATCACAATCACCTTTCCTCGCAGGGCAGAGGTGTCAAGCGTATCAAACTGGAATGAGGGAGGAGGTGGAAGGGGAAGAGGCGGGGGAGACATACAGCCAGTGAGGACTAGTATAAGTACAGCAGTGAGCAAAACTTTTTTGAAATGTTTTCCCATAGACATACCTTTTCAACTACATCATCATACCACAAAAGGTTTTGCAAGGAAGAAAAAAATGCCCTGTCCTTGGTAATTCTTTTCAAAACTTTAGTATTGGGGAATTATGACTTATATGATATGAAATGTGGGATACTGGGTTCTGGATGCAAGATACACGGTTCAAGGCGCATGAAAGGAATTGAGGAATTATAGCAAAGTGATCTGAGATCTGAGATATGGGATGTGAGATTATAGATTGAAGAATTGGGGAATTTAGGGATTGAAGATACTGGATACTGGATACTGGATGAAATCTGAAGTTAGAAATTGGAAACTCGGATTTTACTCAGTACTTGGTACTATAAAACGTTCTGGATATGGATCGCATTGGCTGGCAATGCTTGTCAGCTGGCAAGCCTGTAAGCTTTCGGATTTCGATATTCGAATTTTGGATTTGCTCAATGTGAAGTGCTCTTTCAGTGAAACGCTCTTACCAAAGGAGGTACCATGACCCTTGAAGAAATGGTTGTCCGTATAAAATCCCATCCCCGAATTGCCGAGGCGGGAATGATCCTCTGTCACAACGGGATTGTGAGGGAAACTTCCAGAGACGGGCGAAAGGTGAAAGAGATCAGGTTTAAGGTGAATCACCAGACCCTGCAAAAAATCATCTCAGAGTGTAAGTCACGCCCTGGCATAATTGAGGTGCTGATTGAGGTTAAAGAAGGCACTTTAAAAGTGGGGGATGATATCATGCTGGTTGCCATCGCTGGGGATATCAGGGAACATGTCTTTCCTGTCCTTCAAGACCTCATTCATCAGATTAAACAGCAGGTAAGTACAAAAGAGGAAATACTGTGGTGAAAGAGGCGGAGATGGTAAGGATAACCATAGCGCCACCACCCATTCAAAGGAAATAGCTGTCTAGATTACATCTTTGCTTTTTTAAGAAGAGGGGAAACCCTCCAGAAAGACCCCTAAAGCACACCGGCCCATCCTATAAAAATGCTTTAATATTAAAATGTTACACATATTAACTTGCAATTTTCCCCTTTATTAGCTATATTTGTAAGTTAATAAAAAATAAAGGAAAATTAAAATAAAATTGCTTCCCGAATAAAATTAATATAGCTATCTTCAAATAGATAACTTTGTAAGGTAGTAGAAATCACCCTACCATGACACAGCAAAATCAGAGGGAAAAAGTATCATCAAAAAAGATAAGAAGGAAGCGGGACCTCGTCATCATCCTCGTGGTTCTTCTTTCTGTGCTGCTTCTTATCTTACTCCAGGTCTTCATTACCGCTTTTGAAAAACAGCTTCCCACCACAAAAAATATTCTCATCTTAAGCCTCACCTACGTCAACGTCATTCTGTTACTGCTCTTAATATTTTTGGTAGTAAGAAATGTAGTGAAGCTTCTCTTCGAAAGAAAAAGAGGAATACTGGGGGCAAAGCTGCGAACCAAGCTCGTTGTTGCCTTTGTCGGGCTCTCCCTTATGCCTGCCCTTCTCCTCTTCTGGGTTGCTTCAGGTTTTATCAGTGCAAGTATTGAAAGCTGGTTCAGTTCACAGGTGAAATATTCCCTGGCGCAATCCTTTGAGCTCACGGAAATCTACTATAAATATGCCACCGACTATGCCCTTCACTATGCCAAGCAAATAGGTAAAGCAATCACCCAGAACAATCTCTTAAATGAACCTGCTCCGGACAATCTAAAAAAATTCATCACCCAGAAGGAAGAAGAGTATAATCTGGGGGCCGTAGAGATATACTCCTCAACGGGTGAGGAGATCATCAAAGCCATCAGCACCCGCATGCCTTCCGATAGCTTTACCAGTAGCGAACCAGAACTGAGAGAGAAAGGCTTGGCGGGAAAGGAAACCACCAAAGTTCAACCCTTGGGGAATGGGGATCTTATCAGTGCAGTAGCCCCCATCTACTCACCCTGGGAAAAAGATAAGGTAGTGGCAACCGTGGTGGTAAACTTTTACATGCCTAAAAGTATCGCCTCCAAAATAACCTCTATCACTTCAACCTTCAAAGAATACAATCAGCAAGAATTACAAAAGCCCCTTATTAAAACCACCTATGTTATGATCCTCGCTATCGTAACCCTCCTGATCATTTTTTCTGCAACCTGGTTCGGCTTTTACCTCTCCAAAGGCTTGACCGATCCTATTCAAAAGCTGGCAGAGGGAACCAACCTGATTGCTCAAGGCGATCTTAACTTTACGATAGAGGCTTCTACCGATGATGAGATGGGTAGCCTGGTTAATTCCTTTAATAAGATGACCGCTGACCTTAAATCAAGTAAACTCCAGATTGAAAAAACCACCAATGATCTCACTGAGACCAACCTCGAGCTGGAACGTCGCCGTCGTTACATGGAAACCATTCTTAAAAACGTTGCAGCGGGCGTCATCTCCATTAATGAACATGGCTTTGTCACCACTATCAATAAATCTGTTGAAAATCTTCTTAAGATAAAGCCAGAAGACTCACTCTACAGAACCTACGATGAGGTTTTTTCTGCAGAGCATATGAGTACCCTGAACCATCTGATTAGGGAAGTGATTATCACGGGCAGGAGTACCATCGAACGCCAGATTACCGTCTCCTTTCCCGACAGCATAGTTGAACTGTTGGTAAGCGGTACCATGCTAAGGGATGAGGCAGGTAACCACCTGGGCTTAGTGTTTGTCTTCGAGGATGTAACCCATATCCAGAAAGCCCAAAGAGCCATCGCCTGGAGAGAGGTAGCAAAAAGAATTGCCCATGAGATTAAAAACCCTCTCACCCCCATTCAGCTCTCCGCTCAACGGCTGAGAAAGAGGTACATGAAACGATTTGAAACGGATGGCAAGATTTTTGATGATTGCACCAAAATCATCCTCTCTCAAACAGAGGAAATAAAAAATCTGATCAACGAATTCTCTAATTTCGCCCGAATGCCCGCAACCAACCTCCTTCCCAATGACCTCAGTAAGGTAATACGTGAGGCAATGGCACCCTTTAAAGAACTGCAGAAAAACATCTCAATCGAGCTGATAGAGAGAGATACCATCCCCGCCTTTAACCTTGATAAGGATCAGGTGAAGCGAGCGATAGTAAATATGCTCGACAATGCGGTCGATGCCATTGAGCATGAGGGTGAGGGTAAAATCATCATTGAAACATCCTATGACAAGATATTTCAAATTGCGAGGGTAGAAATAGCCGATACTGGGCGCGGCACCTCCCCGGAGGTAAAATCAAAGATGTTCGAACCTTACTTTTCCACCAAAAAATCTGGAACGGGCCTGGGGCTCGCTATTGTCAGTTCCATTATCGCGGATCACAATGGATACATAAGGGTACGGGACAACTACCCCAAGGGCACACGATTCATTATTGAACTGCCGGTTAAGGTATGACCCACCCCATTCCCAGTGATGGGTAGTTAACGCAAAAGGGAAAAAATGAAAAAAGCCAAAATACTGGTTGTTGATGATGAAGAAAAGATCATCCACACCTTAAAGGGAAGCCTCGAAGATGAAGGCTATGAGGTGCTCACTGCCAATGATGGGCAGGAAGCTTTAGAAAAGGTACGGGGAGATACCCCGGATGTAATCTTTCTTGATATATGGCTACCAGGCATGGATGGCATAGAAACGCTCAAAGCAATCAAAGAGTTTGATGCTAATTTAGACGTGGTAATCATGACCGGCCATGGAACCATCAATACCGCCATTCAAGCCATTAAGACGGGGGCGTTCGATTTCCTAGAAAAACCACTCTCACTTGACAGCGTGCTCTCCGTAGTAAACAACTCCCTTGAGCGAAAACGATTGAGGAGTCAAAGGGTTACCATCACTCCCCAGGAAGAAGAGCTCATCGGAGAGAATACCTCCATCGTGAGCATTAGAGAAGAAATTAAGAAGCTGGCAAAAACCAATAAACCTATCCTGATCACGGGAGAAAATGGAGCAGGAAAAGAACTGGTCGCCCGTCTCATCCACAACCAAAGCCCAAGGAGAAAAAATCCTCTGGTTAAATTCAACTGCACCATCTATGCCCCTGAGGAGCTAGGCAATGAACTATGGGGAACAACCATACCTTCTTCATCAAAAAAAGATCTGCGGAAGATTGGCGCACTAGAAAAAGCCAGTAAAGGAACCCTCTTCGTAGATTCTATTAATGCAATGCCACTTGAAACTCAACAAGAACTCTATGAAACCCTCACCAAAGTAGAATCGAAAGCGAGTGGCAAAAATGGAAAATCAAACGATGTGAGAATTATCGCATCTTCGACCGAACACCTCTCCTCCCTGGTAGAGGAGGGGAAGTTTAATGAAGATCTGTATCACCTCCTCGGGGAACATACCATTGCTCTCCCTCCCCTGCGGGAGAGAAAAGGCGATATCCCCGCACTGCTCAGTTTCTTCCTCAACCATTTTTCGAAGCTCTACAATCGCACGGGTAAAGAATTGGAGGATGAAGCACTCGAGGCGCTGGTAAATCACAACTGGCCTGGGAATATTAAAGAGTTGAAAAACCTAATTGAGAACCTAGTGGTAACGGTGCCTACCATCAAAATTACTTTCACTCACTTACCTGCCCTGATCAGAGGTGAATCGCTCACCAAAAGGAGCAGAGTCTATGACAAATATACTTCCCTTAAGGAGGCTGAGGGGGCGTGGAAGCGAGAATTTCTTCACTTCCACCTCAAGAAGAATAATAATGATCTAACCCTCACTGCCCGTAAGCTCGGCATTCGCCCTCAGACCCTCAAGAAACACATTGCACAGTTCGATATCGTGGTGAGACACGAGAAGAAAGAAAAACGGTTAATGCAAAAAACCCTAAAGCGGAGCATGGTCCTAAGCGGCCAGGGGCTTCACTCCGGACTGAAGACTGGCCTCATCCTCTCACCCCTCCCCCCCAATAGCGGCATAGTCTTCGGAAGCATCACCACCAGCGAAACCGTCCCTGCCCACATCGATTTCGTGGAATCTAGCGAATACGCCACCTCACTGCAAAGAGGAAAGGCGATTGCCAAGACCATTGAACACTTCATGGCAGTACTCCATGCCTACCACATCACCAATCTTCTGGTCAAAATCGGCGATGAAATCCCCATCATGGACGGTTCAGCCCTCGATTTCTGTCAAATCATTGAAGAGGCAGGCATCGAGGAGCAGGATGTGGAAGTGGATGAAATTGTCATTGATAAGAAATACTCGGTAGGAGAAATTTCCCCCACCACTAAATATATTCTTATAGAACCACACCACACGTTTTCCATCCATTACACGCTCAGCTACCCTGAACCGGTGGGAAGACAGGTGTACGCCTTTACTTTGAAAGACAGTCAATCCTTTAAATCCCATATTGCTCCCTCCCGCACCTTCGGTTTCGTCAAGGATATAGGAGAGCTGGAGAAAAAAGGCTTAGCCAGTGGGGGGAGACTGCACAACTGTATTCTCATTGACGACGAAAAAATTGTGAATACCGAGTTGCGGTTTCCCGATGAGTTTGTGCGCCATAAGATATTGGACTTACTCGGCGACTTTTATTTGCTGGGGAGACCCATCAAGGGAAAGGTTACTGCCCAGATGACCGGGCACTCAGATAATAATGCACTCGTAAAGATGATAAGAGATAACCTCAATATCTACTGGTAATCGTTACTCACAAAGGAGGAGCTTCTATGGCTGGTATTAGAGAAGAGCAAGAGCGATGGGAAACTGCTACGGTAAAGAAAGCGATCACAAAATTCCCTGAGAGGAGAGAACGGTTTGCTACTACTTCAGATATCGAATTCAAACGACTCTTTACCCCCCTCGATTTAGAGGAGTTTGATTACACTAAGGACCTGGGGTTTCCCGGTGAGCACCCGTTCACCCGAGGTGTACAGCCTACCATGTATCGGGGACGGTTATGGACCATGAGGCAGTACGCGGGTTTCGGTACCGCTGAAGATACCAATAAGAGATATAAATACCTCCTCGATCACGGACAGACCGGATTGAGCGTTGCCTTTGATCTCCCCACTCAAATCGGCTTCGACTCGGACCACCCCTTGAGTATGGGGGAGGTTGGTAAGTGCGGTGTCGCCATTGATTCTCTTCAAGATATGGAAATCCTCTTTGAGGGAATACCTCTGGGGAAGGTGAGTACCTCGATGACCATCAACTCTACTGCTGCAACCCTGCTCACCATGTACATGGCGGTGGCAGAAAAGCAGGGGGTAACCATACGTGAACTGCGCGGTACCATTCAAAACGATATCCTCAAAGAGTATGTAGCCAGAGGAACCTATATCTACCCTCCCCAGCCATCCATGAGAATTGTTACCGACATTTTTGCCTTCTGCAAAGATCACCTCCCCAACTGGAACTCTATCAGTATCAGTGGATACCACATCCGGGAAGCGGGATCTTCAGCCGCACAGGAGGTGGCATTCACCCTCGCCGATGGCATCGCCTACGTTGATGCCGCCATCAAAGTCGGGCTCGATGTGGATGCCTTTGCTTCACAGCTCTCCTTCTTCTTTAACTGTCACAATAACTTTCTTGAAGAGATCGCAAAGTTCCGCGCCGCCAGAAGACTCTGGGCACGCATCATGAGAGAGCGCTTTCACGCAAAAAAGCCTGCGTCCTGTATGCTGAGGTTTCACACCCAGACTGCGGGATGTACCCTAACTGCCCAGCAACCCTACAACAACGTCGTACGCGTGGCCTACCAGGCGCTCGCCTCGGTGTTGGGAGGTACTCAATCTCTCCACACCAACTCCTTTGATGAAGCGCTCGCGCTTCCCTCTGAGCAAGCAGTGCGCATCGCGCTGAGAACTCAGCAGATTATAGGTTACGAAACTGAGGTCACTGATTCCATTGACCCCCTGGGAGGTTCCTACCTCATTGAGTCACTCACCACTGAGATTGAAAAGAGAGCTATAGACTATATCCAAAAGATTGATGCCCTGGGGGGGATGATCAAGGCCATCGAGCAAGGTTTCGTCCAGCGAGAGATTGGCAACAGCGCCTACACGTACCAGAAGGAGGTAGAGAGCACACAGAGGATTATCGTGGGATTAAATCAGTTCACCGTTGAGGAACCACCACCCACAAACCTGTTAAGAGTCAACCCTGAGGTAGAGAAACTACAGACGAAGAAGATTGAAAAAATTAAACGTGAACGAGACCATAACCAGGTACACAAATTACTTAAGGACCTCAAAAAGGCAGCGGAAGGAACAGATAACCTCCTTCCACCCACCCTGGAAGCCGTTAAAGCCTATGCCACCCTTGGAGAGATCGCTAATACGCTGAGGGAGGTGTTTGGGGAATATCGGGAGCATTAGTTACCGGCAACTGTTAACCGACAACCATCAACTGACTCACGGACTAAACCTGAAGTACACAATATCGCCATCCTGAATGGTATAGTCCTTACCCTCTATGCGAAGGTGGCCTTCCTCGCGTACGGCTGTCAGGGAGCCCGCTTTTGTAAAATCAGCATAGGAAACGACTTCTGCCTTGATGAACCCCCGTTCCATATCGGTATGAATCTTGCCCGCTGCCTGCGGCGCCTTAGTTCCCTTGAGTACTGTCCAGGCGCGCAACTCGGGACCCACCGTGGTATAAAAGGTAATCAGGTTAAGCAGTCCATACCCTACCGTGACTAATTGTTCCAGCCCTGATCGTTCAAGCCCCAGCTCTTTCATAAACTCCCTCTTTTCCTCTTCACTTTCAAGCGCTACAATCTCTGACTCCATATCTCCGCAAATCACCACTACCCCTGCACCCTCCTCTGACGCAACCTGAGCAACCACGGCTGAGTAGTATCTAGTCTTCAACTCTTCCTCATCCACATTGGCTACATACACCACCGGCTTTGAAGTGAGTAAGGAGAGGTCTTTAACCAGATGCATCTCCTCCTCGAGCGGAAGCGTTCGAGCAGCCTTTCCCCCATCTAACCATTCTTTTACCTTCTGGCAAATCCCTATTTCTACTTCAGCCTTTTTATCGCCAACCCTCAAGAGCTTAGTAGCTTTTCCCATCCGCTTATCCAGGGTCTCCAGATCAGCGATAATTAACTCGGTAGTAACAATCTCCATATCCCTTCTTGGATCAAGTGTCCCATAGAGGTGGGAAACGTCCTGGTGAGCAAAGCAGCGGACAACGTGTACCAGCGCATCTACCGTACGGATATGGCCGAGGAACTGGTTTCCCAAACCTTCTCCCTGGCTTGCGCCCCTCACCAATCCTGCAATATCCAGAAATTCAATATGGGTAGGTGTCACCTTGGGAGGATGGGTGATCTGAGCAATCTTACTCAGGCGTTCATCAGGAACTGCAACCATCCCCTTGTTGGGGTCAATGGTACAGAAGGGGTAGCTTGAGGCGAGGGCATGTGCGTGAGCAAGCGCATTAAAAATGGTTGATTTCCCCACATTAGGCAGACCGATAATTCCACAGGTAAATCCCATTACCTTGCCCCTTGAAGCGCTTTTAACTAAAACTGATGTTCTCGTAAAAGGTCAAAAATCAGACGACAAAGTAAAAAGATTCAGATGCAAGGCGCACAAATACGAAGGAATGAGGCGTACGTGCGTGTACGCCGCAATGACTGAGGATGCAGTGCAACGCAGCAGATGGACTTTTTACGAAGTTGTCAAAACTCAATTTCAAAGGAATCCAGAACCTTATGTGTTGCATGTTCGATCGCATCCACTCTCACCATCCCCTCACCTACACTCACCACACACCAATGATAGGCAGAAATGTTTACTTGAGAACCCTCAAACTTATCGGTAGGTAACGGCGATACGGGAAGCAGTGGTGCCCCTGCCCCTCCCGTGGTAATATGCCTTATCCCGTTCACGGTTGCCCGCTCGTACCAGTGATTATGCCCGCACATCACCATTTCCACCCCATACTGCTCACAGAGGGGAACATATCGTTCCCGCATAAAACTATCGGAACCGTGTCCCTTCAAAAACCAGGTATAAGAGCCGTAGGCCGGGCTGTGCCAGATCACAATGGTGGGCTTATCCTGGTGCGCTTTCAAATCATCCTCACACCAGAAGTATTGCATCATCTCAAGCACATATTCATATAAGAAAAACACATCGAAATCATTCAGGGTGGCATCGAGCGACACCAGGTGAAGCTCTCCTATATCTACTGACCACCATCTCAACGCGCTAAAGGTGTGATAGTAGTTCCACCCAGCGTAATCACCATCTTCATCATCATGATTCCCAATGCAGGGGTAGATTGGATAGGCAAAGGCCTTTTCATTTGCCTCTATCCATTCCTCCCACTCCTCCTCATCCCTCCCTCTGTTTACGTAGTCGCCGGTCATGACAATGCCTACCAGCTCGCTATAGTTACTCTCCGTATACGCAACCGCATCATTAATAATCTCCTCGGTCTTCTGGTAATCCTCATTCCCCATGCCAGACCGTGAATCACCCAGCACCATCAACTCAAACCCAAAGCAGGGAGAACAAAAAATAAGCACCAGCAAAAGCACTAAAACCATTTTTCTCATCTCAACCCTCTTCTCCCTCACCAACTATGCTGCCGAGGGGTAATGAGTACAGGATAACGCTAAAGCCGCACTCGCTCGATGTGTAAGCAATACCAAAAAGAAACATGCATCACTCTCTCAGGTAAGCTATTAAAAGTGCCTTCCTCGAGATGATCGTACTAGTAGTGATCCTCGATCTTCTTGGTCAATTTGCACAGGTAATTTTCAAATGACTTACTATCTCTACCCCTACCTTTACTCGCGGTCCTTCCTTTATTTTTACCGCTCTTCTTTAACGATTTCTTCAACAGTTCATAGTCCTTTTTCTTCATCACCATGAACACATATTCTTCCATATCTTTCTTCTTACCCATCTATGTAATCCTTTTCTACTTCATGGTTTACTATGAAATCTTAACTACCAAGTGCATTTTGTATAATCATAGTGTAAAAAATAAAACAGGGCAAGTAAGGATCACCTGCCATTAATGCACTGGTCTTTCTTGTAATTCGATATCACAAAAATCAAGCACTATCAAATAGAAATTTTTATGAGCTAAATTTTTTGAGCTCAACGTGTAGAAAACACCAATCGGAATGGAAAGCTCGCTCAGGAGTGGCACGACCAGGATGGCAGCAGAAAAAGTAAAACTACCTCATACTATAGCGCGGGTCACTAAAGGCTTGTTGGAAGAGCATGGTGATCAGTTGGATGGCGTAATTAAGTTATACGATGAAGAAGATAGTTATAGAAATGAACAGAACATTAAGAGAAAGGATTATGATAGCAGGAGAAAAACTTGAGTTTGATCAAGGCGTTCGTGGAAAAGGAGAAACAAAGCATTGCAGCGGCAGAGAAAGGCAAGCACCTTAAAACTACCAAATGAAATTAAAAGAGGAATGATGCGCTCCGCCATCACTCCTCTCTATAGGTGAAAAAATGAAAAAGCTATCAATCTATTTTTGGTATCGGTACTATAATTTAAAACTTTAATGCTTTTTTAACAGATTTTTTATAAAAGTAAGTATTTTGCACAAAGACCATTCAATTGAAACCTTTATCTCCTTAAATAATAAAGTCTTTCCCCCCCTGTAACGTACCTAAGAGCGCCCAAAAAATCATCCAGAAATCTATTGCAGAAACCACTGAACCCATAGCGGAGCCAGCAAAAAGGGGAGAATAGATACTTTGATAAATATAGTTGAGGTAGTCGCTAATTGAGGCATGAAAGAAGGTGTAGTGCCAAATGCGGGAAACCAAAGAGTACAAATAAATCTGATACTAGGTTCCGCTTACTTTCTTATAAGCAGTAGAACTCCATCAATCATTTCTTTCAACTCTCCTCTCAACTCTTCATCCTCTTCCATAGCTTTCACTATCACAGGACTCAACTCGTAGTAAAGCTTGATCAGTTCCTGACCTTCAGGGGTTTTGGTTAATACATTGTCACGGAAATATCTCAGCAGTTCTGTTTCCTCCGAATCGTTTTCATAGAGCACTTCCGTAGGACAGGGAAGCTTGGGTACTACGGTAAAGTTTTCAGTAAATGCTAACACCTGGTTATAGTACACATCAACATGCCAGTTTCCAAATAAATTTGCGGGAGCATCATACTGGAAATCAAACGGTGACCAGGCACATCCGGGCCCGCTCGTTATAAAATCATTCGCCCACTCCCAGTACTTTACTGAATCCGGGCCGTACCACATGAAGACAACCCTGTCGGCAAATACTGTGTTATCGACTGAGACCCAGCAGTAGGCCTCTTCATCACTATAAAATGTGGGGGTAGCGACTGGCGTTTCACAGGAGGTATTAGATTTTGGGTCTTTGGTCATCATATGATTTACAATCACTGCCGCGTGAGCAGTGTTGAACATCAAAAATGCTGCTCCTAATAAAAATGTAACTATCTGCCTTTTGTACCTCATAGTATCCTCCTTAACAACTTAAATCATACTCTCCGAATCCACTCTGAGAACATTCTGCTTCCTTTCTTCTGCTTCCTTTCTCTTAAAGCAGAAGTTCAAACTAATGTCAAATTAAAAGTCTTCACACTCGCTTTTGAAACTCTGGTTAAAAAGAGTAAAGATGTTTTACATTGTTCTGATAGTAGCTTCATGTTATTATTAAAAATAGTGCATTCTTCCCTGGTGAGCTATTTTAAAACTCCATATAAACCATTTTAAAGGAGGATTAAGTGCCATGAATACCTGCATAAGTAAAAAAGTAGCATTACTCATAGCAGTAGCTATCAGTGTGATGGTAAGTGTTTCAACTGCATGTGCCGGACCAACTGCCGGAAATATACTCATTGTATATTCTTCCTACACGGGCAATACCAAGGCTGCCTGTGAAGCGCTCCAAAAGAGTCTGGGGGCTAAGGTCATAGAAGTAAAAGATTTAAAAAACCCTCCGGAAAATTTGAAAGTGGAAAAGGGTGCAAAACCCAAGTGGGTTCTGGACACAGAGATAGAGCCTAAAAGTGCCAACCTTTCATCTAACTCCTGCATCGTTCTTGGCTCACCGGTCTGGATGGCAACACTCGGTCCTGCCATGCAAAAATTTATTGAGCTGAACAGGTTTGACGGTAAAAAGGTTATACTCTTAACTACCACCAACGCCTCTTTAAATGAAGAGCAACGACAAAAGATTAAAGATCTGGTAAAAGCTAAGGGAGGAAACGTGGTGGAGTACTACGAAATTCTGGCGCAGGACAAGGTCAACGAAAAGAAAGTAGAAAAAACAAAAGAGCAGATTACAGAGGAAGCCTTAAAATTAGCACCTGAAATAGGTAAAGCCTTTTCAGCCAGCAAATAACCGCACAATCCTTTAATTCCTATCCCTTCGCTTCCTCAAAGATCAAATGATTCATCCTGGCCAGTCGCCTTCCACAATAACCAGGCAATAATAAATACGAAAGCGATGTATATCATTAAGTCCCAAAAATTCATAAATTCTCCTTAAACTCACTGGTTTGACTTATATATTTAAATATAATTTTTCATTAATTAATATTATATTATATTATTTTATATAATTCAATATAAAATTTAAATTTATCAATTTTCTATAATAAATATAATCTCTTAGAAATGTTGAATACATATATCATGCACCCTATCCGCAACCATGAACTTTGTTTAAACTCTTTCTGATTATCAATCTCTCTTTTGTAGATCAAATCGTTCAATAATCATTATTATTTTATGGGACCCCTAAGAATAGGGCTGTAGGGTTTAAAAATCAAAAAAATTTTTTTAGGAATATATTCGAGGTAATCAGCGCAAAGGAAATAAATGAAGTGAGTAGCACAAAAGAAATAATGAAAAGAGAGCATGTTGGTAAGTTTACTAAAGCTTTTCTTGGACAGTTGTGGGGTGACCAAATGGCTGAAAGCCGCGTCAATACTGGATCGTTACCTGAAAAATGCCAAAAAGGTAGTGCCACAGAATATACATTTATTTCTTGATTTATAGGCTTAC
>Ga0315274_10002266_pt1 | contig 29125 bp, 25 predicted proteins | sample YL17G02_20_MG_FD_203700 | JGI IMG/M metagenome (GOLD analysis project Ga0315274, IMG submission 203700) | Sediment microbial communities from Yellowstone Lake, YNP, Wyoming, USA - YL17G02_20 | ecosystem: Environmental > Aquatic > Freshwater > Lake > Sediment | place: USA: Wyoming | collected...
TCGTTGGGCTGCAACAACAACTATGGTGGTGTAGAGAAGCACCAGTAAGGGCAGGAAAAGGAGTATTCCAAAGGTGTTGCTCTGAACATCCGGTGCCGGCTCGACATAAGCCTGTGCCAATGATGGGACTTGCGTCATAATCTCTGCAGAAGCGAGGGCCTCTTCTGGGGTGATTTGTTCTGTCTCGGCTGCTACTTCCGCTGCGGGGGAGACCGGCTTAGGACCGGCGGCGGCCTTCGCTTCTTCACCGGCCTCGGCGGTATAGATTTCGTCCAGAATACCTCCGAGGGAAGTATCGTCTGCCTGCAGTGACAGGTCCAGCAGGCCTGAGCCGCTGCCGAAACTGTCAAGGTTAACATCTTCTTCTATCTCTTCAAGAGATGCCTCGGTTGTGGTGCCTGTTGGCGCGACGGTTTCCGCCATTGTGTCATCCGTCTTCTGGTATTCGGTATCGGCTTCTCCGAGGACACTGACCCCTTGACCTGTCAGTGCGGTATCCATCGTGGTGATGTCACTTTCGGTCGGCAGCGATGAAGTTTCGGAAATGAGAGATATTTCCTCTCCTTCTACTTGTTCCGCCACCGGCTCAGCTTCGGCTACCGGCTGCGCCTGTTCGTCCTCCACCGGCAGCTCTAGTTCGGCCCCAGATTCCGGTTCAGGCACCTCTTCAAGATTCAATTCTGGTTCAGCACCAAGTGCCGCTTCCAATCGCAGGTCCGGCTCGGGTGTTTCCGGCAATACTAATTCAGATTCAACCTCAACCGGCTCTTTAGGTTCGACCGGCGTGGTCGATTTTGCCGGCTGCTTTGGCCGCTCTACCAAAGGTTTAGCTGGAACGCTGGTATCGGCCAGTAATGCCTCGACCTCTTCAATTTTAAACAGCAAAATAGCACCATCGCGGAACTCTCGCAACTTCCCTTCCTTGGCCAGTTGTCTTACTTCCGCTTCTGTTCTATTGAGCTTTTGGGCAGCTTCTTTTAATGAGTAGAACATACCAGCCATAATCATATCCTCCCAAAAACCCCGAAGCGCGTCAGCCGTGTGCGTGGGGCTCCCGAAAACAAACGGGTCTTTAACTTAACTATTTTATCGCAATAGCTGCCGATATGCAATTCTTTTCTGCCGCAAAGGCCCATAGTGGCGGGTTTTCAGGCCGTTTTTGGTTGAGGTTTCAAGACGATTTTGTTGAAATGACAACCTGCTGAGCGTAGAATGATGCAAAATATAGGTTGTTTAGCTTCGCGGGGTGTAGCTCAGCTTGGCTTAGAGCGCCTGCTTTGGGAGCAGGAGGTCGCTGGTTCAAGTCCAGTCACCCCGATTTCATAAACTTTTATAAATACATATCTTATTGTGAACTTTCGCACTTTTTGATTCATCATGAAAGACTGTAAAAACAAAAATGCCCTGCCGATGAAATGGGTAACAAGAAACCTGTTTCACGGAGGCCAATATGAATACCGTTACTCTCACATCTGCCGTCAGGCATCCCCAAGCGGAGGCATGGGAAGCCATAATCTTGAACTTTTCGCTCGTTTTTACCCAGCCAACAGCTCACATCTTTATCAACCTGACCACCGGCCTCAACATGATGTTGCGATAGTTCGCACCCGTGTGATCGCCTTGCAGGTAGATCGGGCCGGGGCGGAACTGATCGGACCACAGGGCGCCGCCCGTGCAACCGAGTAGCGGCTTGTTGTCGATGATTTTTTTGCCGTTGAGCACCACCGTGACGTGGCGATCCACGAGCGTGATGTCGAAGGTCTGCCATTGGCCGGCCGGTTGTTCCTCGTGATCTTCGAGCGATTGTTAGGCCGCTCCATTTCCACGAAACCCAATTGAATTCTCATACTCACCTTTGCGCCTGGAGAAACGGTATCAATTTCTCAGAATAAAACGGTTCCTGGGTGCACCAGAAAATGTAATCGACCTTGAGATGCTCCGTGGCAAATCCGACCAACTCTGAGATCGTAACCGGCTGCTCGGATTTCGGATTCTTGTGCTGATAGTTGCCGTCTTGAACGGCGATTCCTGTCGGAACCTTTCCGGCGCATTCCCTGATAAGAGGGTAGCAATGGCTCATCTGTCCGGGCTTATAAGGCAGGAGATCAGGACCTCCGACGCCGACCTTCAATTCTCTAGCCCGCTGATACACGCTACTGAGATAGAGTCGATCTTTGCCCGGAAGCCATTCGCCAGGCATGAAGTTGGCGTACTGCATGGCTACCGACTTCGGAAACGCGCTCTTCAAAGCCATCATGTTCGTAATGATGGCATCGCGATACGTCGCAGGAGTGAAGCCTTTGGGAAACAGCCGTCCGCTCTCTCCAAAAGACACCGCTGTCTCCGCAAGATTGATTCCCTCGACCTTGCCATCAAATTCCTTGCCGAGCGACAAAAGGAGTTTGTGAAATCTCTCCTGCACTGCCGGGTCCCATCGCCTTGCCACCCAGCCCTCTGGCACCGCGTGTTCTTCGTCATCGTCTTTAATGCTGTATTGCTTGTCGACTCCTCCATTGTATCGAGCGTCGTTGAGCAGGTACCGAGGCACGTTGACTATGTTTGGATCAAACGAGGCATCCTGAAGTTGGATGAACAGATTCTTGCCCGTTGAATGCAGAAACATCAAGTCGTGCTGAATGGCACTGAAGTCATAACCGTCTTTCCCGCGCTCGAGCTCGCGCCATGTGTATTTCAATTGCGCTCCTTCAAACGCCTTCGTTTCGAGGAACGCAGCGTCGGATATTCTCTCCCTGTCCCTGTTGAAAAATACGTAATGATGCACGCCTGCGCTACTGGCGCCAGTGCAGTAGATTAAACTCAAGAACATGCACCAACTCATTTTGGCAACGGCATTCATAAGGTGTTGTCGGGCGGCCTAACAATGATTATACAGTCTGTATAGAACCGGGAACGCAGACTACCGGTTTCTGTATAAGAAGTTCCCAGCTCTTCTCACATTCTTGTATAACATCTTTCATATCAACCAGTTGATCCGTCGGCTGCGAGATACACCGCCGGCGCCATCAATAAGTTGGATACTGCATCATGCCTTGCGCTGAACTTTTGCGGCTCAGTATCAGCTTGAGACTCCTCCTCTTTCTCGCGGCTCCTCAGTAGCGCCTTTCTTGAGGAACGGTGCGAATAACTCGATGGGCAGAGGCAAGAAGCATACGGTGCTACGCTCGGAGGAGATTTCACGCATGGTTTGCAGAAAGCGTAATTGCAGCGCAATGGGTTGCGTGGCGATCATGCGACCCGCTTGCACCAGCTTCTCCGCAGCCTGGAACTCGCCTTCGGCGTTGATGATCTTGGCACGGCGTTCACGTTCACTTTCGGCCTGTCCGGCCATGGCCCGTTTCATCGTATCCGGCAGAACCACATCCTTCACCTCGACTGCGGTCACCTTGATCCCCCACGGCTCGGTTTGACGGTCGATGATCTCCTGTAGGTGTTGGTTGATCTTCTCGCGTTGCGAAAGCAATTCGTCCAACTCCGACTGTCCAATGACGCTCCGCAGCGTAGTTTGGGCTATCAACGAAGTCGCCTTCAGGAAGTTCTCCACCTTGACGATGGCGGCCTCAGAGTTTATGATGCAAAAATAGACTACAGCATCTACGCTGACAGGCACGTTGTCGCGGGTCATCATTTCCTGCTGGGGCACGTTGATGGTAACTACTCGCAAGTCTACTCTCACCATGCGGTCGACGATGGGGATGAGCAGGACCAGTCCCGGTCCCTTGGCCCGCAGTAATTTACCCAACCGGAAAATCACTCCGCGCTCATATTCTCGCAGGATGCGGACCATCTGCGGCAACACAATTAAGGCGAGGACAAGAATGGGAACCACCCACGCCAGCAGCGTATACAGTTTTGTCATCTCTTCCATAACTCGTTCTCCTATATTATTGGTTTCACTTCCAGCGTCAGCCCCTGCACCGCGACGATTTCAATTGGTTTGCCTTCTTCGACGGGTACTTTGCTGACGGCGTTCCAGTATGATCCTTCCACGAATACCCTGCCGGATTGAGCGTTGATGGGCGTCAGTGCTGTCGCTGTTTTCCCCACCATGCTTTCCTTCCCGGCCTTTATTGGCAGAAATTGCGCCCGCAAGCCAGCGCCGAGAACAAAGGCGAAGAAGGCGGCTGTAATGACCGTTGCAGGAATGATCAAGGCAAGCGACAGACGAAATACCGCCCCAGCTGTGTCAAACAACATCAACGCGCCGAGGAAGAAGCAGATAATTCCACCTGCTGTCAGCACCCCGTGTGTTGCCGCAAAGACATCCACCACGAATAGCCCCACCGCAAGCACGATCAAGGCGAGCCCGGCGATGTTGACAGGTAAGACAGATGCCATGTACAGCGCAAGGACCAACGCGATGGCTCCGACAACCCCCGGCAGGATCGCGCCGGGGTTGCTCAACTCACCGATGATCCCGTAGATGGCAATCAGCATCAGAATGAACATCACTTCCGGACGCCAGAGCATCTGAAAGACCCTTTCCCGCATGAGCATTGGCACTACATGAATCCCAGCATGGGCGGTGTGCAGCGACTTACCGCTGACCTCGCGGCCATCGAGCTGCTTGAGCAGATCGGGGATGTCTTCGGCAATGATGTCGATGACCTTCAATTCGAGTGCCTTCTCCGCGGTGACCGCAGCGCTTTCGCGCACAGCGGTTTTCGCCCACTCCACGTTGCGATTGCGGCGGGCTGCGATGGATTCGATGAAGGTCGTCGCGAAATTTTCCAGCTTCCTCTTCATTACCTCATCAAGCTCTTGCCCGGCGACACTCCCGCCCATCGCGACCGGATGCGCCGCGCCGATGCTCGTGCCCGGAGCCATGGCGGCCACATCGGCGGCCAAGGCAATGAAACAACCGGCGCTGGCCGCAGTGGCACCAGCGGGCGCAACGTAAACAACCGTCGGTAGCGGCGAGGAGTAGAGTGACTGCACAATTTCCTTGGTCGAATCGAGAAGGCCGCCCGGCGTGTCCACCTGGATGATCAGACAAATGTGCCCCTGCGCGACGGATTCATTTATGGCGCGCTGGATGTAGCTTGCGGTGGCCGGACCGATCGCGCCGGAGATCTTGATCAGTCCTGCCTGTTCGGCCAGCGTTGCTGGTGCGAGCCAAAAGACGAGCGCCAGCGCCGTCACTACAAACCGTCGTTTGATGGCTTGATGTTGCACTTTCAGGTCCATTCGATGGCAAATCCGGAATCTCTCTAACGTTCTCGTAAACACCACCCCTTACCCCTGCGTGAGTCACGCACGGGGAAATGAACGAACCTGTTTCTCGCATTGCCGAATACGGCGAGTAGGTAAATCACTCTGAAGGCTCTTTTCTTACCGTCCGTTACTTTTTCTCCTTCTCGCTCAGAAGAGCTATTCCAAGCCGCTATTTTCATTTCAGGTTCGGGCCGTTTCGCAGCTTCATGTTTCTGCCAGAATTATAGCGAGCTACTATTGGAACGCAACACAAAATAGGGTTTCTGGTCTGATTGAACCAGCTCAAACTTGCCCGTGGAATCAGCTTGCGAGGACTTTAGCGAACTGGCGTGCCCGGCCTCAATTCGGGCGGTACAAAGTTAGCGCCTCGGCAGGACTGTCTATTCTGGCAACGAAAACAGCCGCGAAACGCACCTCATCTTGCAGTGATCCACCTTTTTCGCCCCAGTTGCAGCCATTCTCGCCCAGAGGTACAATGCTCCCACAGGCTCAGGAAAAATAAGGAACATGTAACCATTCGGAATTTCTCGAATTTCTCTGGAGGATGACCTTATGGACAAGAGAACCCCCTTCCCGTACGTGTTCTGGGTGGCCAATACCGTGGAGGTGCTGGAACGGTTCGCCTACTACGGGATCTACCTTGGGTTCGGGATCAAGCCAAGGAGTATTCTGGGCGAAAGGCCCGGCTGGCAACCATACGGACTCTCGTCGCGGCTGCCGAGACGACCTATCTTATAGGAGCCCATTTACGCCGCATAACACACGCGATAAAGACTCTTATCGGAGACCTCTTTGCCAAAGTGATCCACCAGATACGGCGTATCAGGACATTTCTCATCATACTCTCATGTTCCGCGATGTAGAATGAACTGCAGGTTGGTGCGAACATAGGGCTGCGTGTGAATACAGATCAAGTCGATATGTGAGTCTGAAAGGAACGATGAAATGGTCAAGAGCAAGTCTGCAGGGCAGGGCAACGTTCACGGGGCCCGATATGCTGAGAACCTGTTTGACGGCAAACCCAAGACGGGCGCCGGGGTGTATGATGGGCTCTCGGCCCTGGTGGCTGCGAAATGGCAATTCGATTTCCTGTGGGTCAGCAGCTTTTGCAGTTCCGCCGCGGCGGGGCTGCCAGACACAGGAATCATCGGAGTCGAGGAGATGTTGGCCACGGTTCGCACGGTACGCCGGTCCGCGGCTCTTCCGATCGTGGTCGATCTCGACTCGGGCCATGGCGATCCGGTCAAGGTGTACTATGTGGTGGACGCCATGATCCGCGCTGGGGCCACGGCCCTGTGTATTGAGGACAACCCCTTGTCCAAGCGGTGCAGCCTGTACGCGGGGTACGAACGCAACCTGGTCTCCATTGAAGAACATGTGGCCCGCGTGCGTGCGGCATTGGAGGCGGTCAAGGCGAGCGGCAGTTCCGCCAAGGTCATTGCTCGCACCGAGGCACTGGTCGCCGGCATGGGCTTGGAGGAGGCCCTGCGGCGTGCCACGGCCTACGCCGATGCGGGGGCCGATGCCACCTTCATCCAGTCCCTGGATTCGACCGGCAATGAGGTTCTCACGTTCGCTCGCCGGTGGAAGCGAAGGACCCCGATCTTCATCGCCCCCACGCGGATTGCCAGCGTGAGCAAGAGTCAGTTCTTCGAGGCCGGGGTCTCCCACTTCATTTTTGCCAACCATGGACTTCGCGCTGCACACGGGGCCATGGATCGTGTGTTCGGTATTCTATCCAAGGCCCAGTCGAGTCTGGAGGTCGATAAGGAGATCTCCAAGGTTATGGAAGTGGCCAACTTGGTGGGGGCCCAGAAGGTCCAGGACCTGGAGGTCCTCCTGGGCATGGGCGGTGAGAAAGGAAAGTAAGCATGTTAGCCGAACGGATGAAACACCTCACCGGCTCGCAGACGACGGGCATGCGAAACCGCGCCCGCAAACTACGTGCCGAGGGGGTTCACGTGGTCAACTTCGCCGCAGGCGAACTGGATCAGGACACGAGTCCGAGTATCAAGCAGGCCGCTCGACAGGCGATTGACGCGGGCCGTACCCAGTACACCGATACGTTGGGCATCGCCGAATTGCGCGAGCGACTGGCCCTGAAGGTCACGCGAAAGACCGGGATCCCATACGCGGTGGAAGAAGTCGGCTTCAGCGCGGGGGCCAAGCAAGCCCTGTTCAATGCCATGTTTGTGCTCTTTCAACCCAATGACGAGGTCATCATTCCGGCCCCGTATTGGGTGACCTTCCCGGAACAAGTGCGCCTGGCCGGTGCGACGCCGGTTTTCCTGCTGACACAGCACCACGATTTTCAGATCGATGTTGACGAGTTCGCGAAGTGCATCACTCACCGAACACGGGGGATCGTTCTCAACACCCCGCACAACCCAACTGGGGCGGTCTATTTGGCCCGCGCCCTTGAGGCAATAGCGCGCCTGGCTATACAACACAATCTCATCTGCATCTTCGATGAATGCTACGAAGAGTTGGTGTATGCGCCCGCCGTCCACCACAACATCGTGAAGCTCGTGCCCGAGATGAAGGGCCGGACCATACTCGTGGGTTCGTTCTCGAAGACCTACTGCATTGCCGGCTGGAGGGCGGGGGTCGTCGCTGCGCCTCAGCCTGTCCTGAAGGCCATGGCCAATCTCCAAAGCCATACCGCGTCCAATGTCTGCAACATCGTGCAATATGCGGCCCTGGCCGCCCTCGATCCCTCCAACGATGCATTTGTTGCTGGAATCCGAGCGCAGTTGTGTACCCAACGCACTACGGCACTGCAGCTCATTGGGAAGATCCCCAGTCTGCCTTGCGTGGTTCCCACGGGAGCGTTCTACCTCTTTCCGGATGTGAGCTCCCTGCTGAACAAATCCTTCAAGGGTCAACGCGTTGAAACTGTGGATCGGCTGGCTGAACTCCTCCTGGAGCACGCGCACATCGCCATTGTGCCCGGGTCTGCCTTTGGCTCCGACCACCACATTCGTATCTCCTACGCCATACCGGCCGAGGAGATTGTGGCCGGGTTGACCCATCTGGAGCAGTTTGTCCAGTCGCTGGCGTGAACACGGCCCCTGGAAGAAGTATGAGGAGCTTGACAGTGGAATCCGGGATCGTATTATTTGTTGGCATGGTCCGTCGCGGTGAATTTGAGAGCCTCCAGAAACGCGGGTTGCCGCTGGGGGTCCTTGCAGACACCAATAGCAAGCATCACCTCGCCGATGTCTCCGGGTTTGTGGTCGTAGAGCGTTTCGATTTCTCTCGACCCCACGAAGAACTCATTGAGGCTGTCCGCGACATTCAGAAACGGTGGGGAATTGCGTGTCTATTCAACGTGGGTGAGTTCTACGTTCGCCAGACGGCCGACTTGGCCGCGGCCCTTGGCCTTGCGGGCATCTCCTCTTCGTCCGCTCGTCTATGCCTGGACAAGAGCGTTATGCGTCGGCGCTTTCAGGAGCGGATCGGGCCGGGTGCTGCAGCCCGCTTCTGGGTCGTGAATTCTGAGTCCGAGTTGATCGACTTCGGCAATCAACTGGGATATCCCGTTTTCCTGCAGCCCTCCAACGTGGCCGCTAGCATGTGGGCGACGCGTAATACCGACCCGGACACCTTGTTGTGCAACTACCGCACCATGTTGAGCGAGGTGCCCAGATACTATGAGAAACTCGGCAAGAAAGACACGCGTCTGACGGTCGTCCTGGCGGAGTACTTGCAGGGGAGCAACACGTCCATCGACTGCCTGGTCGATCACGTCGGCCGTGTCTACACGACACCCGTTGTTGACGTGCTGACGGGACAGGACGTCGGAATCGACGACTACCATCACTTTGCCCGTTTGGTCCCCACGCGCCTTGACACACCGGAACAGGAAGAACTGAGACTGCTCGCCGTGGCGGGTGTACAGGCTCTCAATATGACGACGTGTGCCGCCCACGTCGAATTCATCGGTTCGCGTCTGGGGGAGATCGCCGCCCGGCCCGGCGGCAACCGGCCTCGCATCCTGGAATTGGCCTATGGCATGGATGAGATTTACGCCTATTGTCAGGTTCTGCGCGGACAATGTCCTGATCTGCGCCAGGAACGTCAAGAATCGGCCGCCATTGTCACGCCGTTTGCAGGCAGAAACGGCACCTTGCGAGCCATCCGTCATCTCGACCGGCTCACAAAACTCCCCGGCTATCTCTACCATGAAGTGCGGATTCAACCCGGTCAACCGGCCGGCCTTTCGAAGAGCGGCTACCGGGCTCCCCTTTACGTGGAGCTGATGTCCGCCGATGCAGACACCGTCCGCCGCAGCGTGGACCAGATCGCCTCCTGGCCGGATCTTTATGAGGTGGAATGAGATGCGTGAACGCTCGGAATCGGCAATCGCGATCTGGCTGGTGTGTGTCGGGATCGGTCTGTTGTTCCTTGCCCGAGGCGCCTTCCAGCCCTACATCTTTCCTCTCTTTGAGGATTTGGAAGGGTTGTCGTATGCCCGAATCGCCTTGCTTCTCAACGGCTACGTCCTGGCTCAATCGGTGTGCGCACCGCTCGCGGGTTGGTACACGGATCGAACCTCGGTGCGCATCGCGTTGACCACGAGCATCGTCTTTGGGCTGTTCAGTTTTCTCCTGATCTCCACCAGCCCGGGGTTCCTGTTGTCGGCCATCGCGGTCTTTGCCGCAGGTCTGGCCTTCGTTCTGGGGAAAATCTCGCTCAACACCATCTTGGTGCTTCATTCCAGCGCGGAGACATTGCGGCGCTCCGTGGCAAAGCGGGCAACCTTGCTCAATCTGGGTTCGTTTTTCGGCAATAGCATCGCGTACCAGGTGACGGCCCATGTGGGTTACCGAGCGCATGCCCTTTTGCTCGGCGTCCTGTACTTGCCCTTGGCGATCGGCCTGGCTGCCCCGCCGCCCCCCCGGAGTTGCTCGCGGGAAAAAACATGGGGGATGGCCAGCCTCAAGACCTTGTGTCACAATCGGGGATTTGTGTCCGATGCTCTGCGGCGATTTGCTCTGGTCCTGCCTTACGGTTGCTGGGGGACCGTCATTCCCAAGTACGTCATCGACCAGTACCACTCGAACATGCCCGTGTGGATCGTCTCTCTGACCAGCGTGTGCACGACCATCATCGGTGCGCATTTTCTGGCCGTGTACTTGTCCGCCAGATTGTACCGTCGAGGTTTCAAGTGGGAGTGGTGGTCCATGACCTCGGTGCTCTTGTATTGCACCGGCCTGATCCTGCTGATGTTCAGCAAGAATCCCGTGATGCTGCCCGTTGCCATCGTGGTGTTCATCTGCGGAGAGGTGCTGATGACACCCTGCTTCGATGAGACGGCCAAGAAACACAGCACCAACGCGGGGATGGGCACATGCATGGGGCTGCTGCACCTGGTTGATGGTCTCGGCCGCATGCTTGGGGCCGCTTTCTCGCTCGCCGTCTACGGGTGGATGAGAAATTCGCCCCACAGCGGGTTCTATTGGCCCGTGGTCGTGAGCGTATTCTTGTGCGCTTGCACAGCGTTGCACATCGTGGCCTTCGCGATCGCACGGAGTGCCGGCCACGCCGGCTGCCAGCCAAGCGATATCGAGTCTCCCATGCAACAGCGACAAAGGATTGTCCTTTCCGAACCGCAGAGCTGATCCTATGAAGCAGTTGACGTTCATCCTATTGACAGTCCTTGTGACCTTGTCAACGCACGGATGTGTGCGCCCCGGGGTCAAGACCGAGACAGGCGGAGACGAACCGGTGAAGGAGGATTCATCCCCTTTCGTCGAGTGCCACAATGGCGTGGTCGTGTCGGTATCCGGCCCCGCCTCCGAGGTGGGTCTGTCGATCCTCAAGGGGGGTGGCAACGCTGTGGATGCCGCCGTTGCCACGGCCTTCGCACTGGCCGTCGTTTACCCTCCTGCAGGCAACCTGGGCGGAGGTGGATTCATGCTCGTTCACCCCGCACCCGGCGAAGGCGATCCGGTGGCCTTCGTTTACCGCGAGACCGCTCCGGCGGCGGCCAGGCCAACCATGTTCACCAAGGAGGACACGCAATACATCCACAAAGCTGTCGCCGTTCCGGGGACGGTTCGTGGTTTTGCGATGGTCCACCGCCGGTTCGGCACGCTGCCTTGGTCGCGATTGCTTCGGCCGGCCGTAGAACTGGCCCATGGCGGTTTCATTGTCAATCGCACCCTTGCGGATCTTCTCAACACGTACCTGGCTGATGAGCATACGACCGGTCACGCGGAGTTCCAGCGCGTCTTCGGAAAGCCGGGAGGCGGCTTGTGGCGGGAAGGCGACCGCCTGATTCAGCCCGACATAGCGCGGACGCTGCAACTACTGGCCGACCTGGGCCCTGACGCGTTCTACAAAGGGCCCATAGCCGATGGAATCATCGCAGAGATGGCTCGAGGCAACGGGCTTATCACGGCCGAGGATCTGGCCGGCTACAAAGCCATCGAATGTAAGCCCTTGACCACACGCTACCGGGGCACGTATGACGTCTACGTCCCGCCTTCGCCAAGCGCCGGCGGCGTTTGCCTGTTGGAAGAGCTGAACATGCTGGAGACCTTCGACGTGAAGGCCTGGGGACGCTGGGCTCCCTCCACCCTGCACGTTATGGCCGAGATCATGCGCCGGGCCAACTATGATCGTGCCCGCTATCTCGGCGACCCGGCCTTTGTTCAGATCCCCGGCAATCTGACAACCCCCGAGTACGGCCGTCATCTTGCCGGAACCATCGATCTGGACAAGGCTACTCGCAGCACAGTTCTATCCGTCGATATACCGCTGTCTCGAGAAGGAGAGGACACCACTCACTTTTCCATCATCGACCGCAAAGGGATGGCGGTCGCCAACACATTCACTCTGGAGCGTCTCTGGGGCTCGCGCATCGTTGTCAAGGATATGGGATTCCTGCTCAACAACAACATGTTCGGCTTCAACCTGTTTCCGGGCATCACAGACACCAAGGGAACGATCGGCACCTCGCCGAACACCATCGCTCCCGGCAAGAGAATGGTGAGCTCCATGACCCCGACCATCGTCGCTAAGGATGGCCACGTCAAGTTGGTCACCGGGAGCCCCGGCACCCGGGCTATTCCCAACACCATACTGTGCATCCTGGTCAATCTGTTCGACTTTGAGATGCCTGTTCAAACGGCCATAGAAGCGCCGCGTTTCTCACACGAGTGGTTTCCCGATCAGATCAGCTTTGAAGCACCGGAGCTCTATCCTGAGCTCGTGAGGTCCTTGAATGAGATGGGCCACACCGTGGTTCGCACCGGGCCTCGGCCTCAAGGCGATGCCCAAACTATTTGGGTCATCAAGCCCAACAGCTACATCGGTGTGGCAGATCGCCGCCGCAGCGACAAGGCATCAGCATCAGGTTACTGACATCCTCCTTGCCGTCAGCGGGCTGTGAAAGCCTGTCCCCCGAAAAACCCTATCCGGGCAGCACTTTGGCCTCAAGACTTGCAGACATGTCGATTTGGTGATCCATTCTAACGGCGCCAAATGAATCCACAGGATGCTTTTCTCGCACAACAAGCCGGGGAATCGGCGGGGAATGCTGAGACGAGCGTAGGAAGTTCCTCGACAATTCAAGCGGCTACGCGGATATACCTGTGATGCAAACCTCCGAGTACAGGAATAGAGATGAGTTTGCTTGGGCCGGAGATTTCGGGTGGTTTCGTTTGTACAGCAGGCGTGTCCCCATCGAGGCCTTGATGGGGTCGTGCCACATGATAATACTCATCGATGAATTCGCGAAGTAACCGTTCAAGATGCCCCTGGCTGAGCACGATCACATGATCGAGCATTTCACACGGCAGGGTTCCGATGAATCTTTCGACAAACGGATTCTGCCAAGGACTTCGATAGGCCGCGCGAACTTCCGTGATGCCGCAACTGTCCAGAAACGCTCGTACTCCATTGCCATAGATGCCGTCATTGTCCCGGAAGAGATATTTGGGCTGTAGACCAAATGGCATCGCTTCGCGTAGTTGCTGGATCACCCAATTCATAAATGGATGTCTTGTTATCGCAACGTGCACAACCTTCCGGCGACCATGGTCAAGAACAAGGAAAACATACAATGTGGTGAAATTGATGGTCGTGACTGTGAAGAAATCGATTGCCCATGATACATCCAGGTGATTGCGCAGAAATGGCAGCCATGTAGTTGACCTCTTGCGGGGTTTTCGTGGCTTGAAAATGTATTTCCGGATCGTATCCTCACAGGGTGGATCGTAGTTGAGAAGCAGAAGCGTATCCCGAATCCTTTCGGGGCTCCATAAGCAGTTCTCTCTGCTCGACTTGTAGACCAGGTTCTGCATTTCCTTGGAAATCGGAGGTCGCCCGCCTTTCCTGCGAGACTTCCATCGCCAGAAATATCGGGCAGAAGATGGCCCATAAGAAGACTCGATCATATCGGAACAATTCGCAGGCACAATCAAGAAGACTACGGAGGTTTGTCAGGAGGTTTCTTATGGTATTCATCCCGCCAAGATAATACAATTAGCTGCATGCAGCAAGTTCACGTAAGTCCAGCAATGACAAGGAGGACGAGGTTTTTCGGGGGGACAGGGAGGAACTGAAATGGCTCACCGATGCGTGCAGGACCACACCACCGGCGTGGTTGGCAGACATGTTCTTGTGGTCGTGTGGGTAGTCCTGACAGCGGCTACGGCCACGACAGCGGATGAGCCGAGTGCTCCCAAGACCCTTCCCGAGTGGGAGGGATGGCGAGCAAATCGGGTTCTGCTCAAGGGCGACTGGGAGTTCTCTCCGGGGGACGGTGGTGAGCATGCCGAGACCCCAGAGGGCGCGAGCCGCCTTCGCTGGCAGGCAGTGACTTTGCCGGGCCGGTTTATGCCCTGGAACAACGAGGTGGCGGCGAACACCAGGTTCGTCTGGACCCGACGGACATTCACCGTGTCCGCCGCCCAGGCCGAGTGTCTGGCCGTTCTGCGATGGAACCAGATCAGCTCCGGCGCCGTTGCCTTCATTAACGGCCGCAGGGTCGGCGAAAATGCCCCCACCGGACCCTACCAAGTGATATTACCCAAAGGAGCGCTGAAGGCGGGCGAAAACACAATTGTTCTCAAGGTTACAGGCGCCGCCGCAGTGCCGAGGGCGAAAAGCGGCTCGGCCCTGATTCCCGCGGGCTTTGGCCCGGGAATGCCGGCGGTTCCCGGCGATGTGTGGATCGACTTTGCGGATTCCGCCTACATGAAGTGGATCTTGGCCCTGCCGGATATGGCCGGCAGCAAGGTGCGGATACGGGTAACCCTCACCGGAGTCGAACCTGTCGGAGGGCTGACGCTCAGTGCCGAGGTGCGGTCGTGGCCGGACGGGCGACCGATTGGCCGTGGCGAGGCGCCGGCCACGCTGAATCCCGATCCCGACCCTTTGGGTGGCGGCCATTCGTTTGTGGAGGTGCCGATGCCGGGCTTCAAGCCGTGGACCTACGAGGAGCCTAACCTTTACACCGCCGAGGTTACACTGAATCGCGGCGGGAAGGTTCTGGATGCGGCCACCATCCGCTTCGGCATGCGCGAGATCACCATAGGCGGCGGCCACTACTTACTCAACGGCAAGACCCTCCGGATCCGCGGTTCGAACCTCGTCTTCGAGTGGGACTGGGGCGACACAATCACTGGCCACGAGGTGGATTACCTGGTGACCGAGGCCCGCGAGATGAGCATGAACGCCTTCCGCACCCACACGATGCCCCCGCCGCCTCTCTGGGCCGATATCTGTGACGAGAATGGCACGATGATCCTGGCCGAGTTCCCCTGCCTGTACAACTATGCGGACTACAAGTTCACTCCCGAGGAATACGCCGTCTGGCACCGCAACGTGCTGAGCGACGCCGCCGGCTGGATGGCCCGGCTCTGGAACCACCCGGCCGTGGTCATGTGGGTCTTGTCCAACGAATCGAACCGCGACCGTGAATGGGAGACGGGCCCTTATCACGATTTCGTGCGTGCCCTGGACCCGACGCGACCGACCATGCGCACCGGAGATACAGGTACGGCGGAGAACTATGATGTGCACACTTGCGGAAATACCATCGATCCGGTGGAGGGCGAACTGATCGGAAGAATCTCGTCGTGGTTCCGAGAAGCCAACGGTCGGCCCGTCACCAATAGCGAGTACATGAACATCTTCGATCGGCCGTTGTGCCAGTGGACGGGCAACGATGACAAAACCGCCGATGCGCTGGCCTATGCTCAGCTTGGCATGGAACACACCGAGGCCATGCGCCGTGCCCGCCTGGACGGGCTGCTGCCCTACATGTACGCGGGCTGGACCCGGACGCGGCTCGCAGCGCGCGTCAGAGAAACGGGCAAGGGCAGTGTTGTCTGGAAGGCCAACTACGCTGCGCCGGCGTCGGCCGCCTGGCACAGCTCGCTGTCGCCAGTGCTCGCCAGCCTCGATCTCTTCGACCCCAGCTACTTGGCCGGCCAGGAGGTGCGCACCGACCTGTGTCTCATCAACGACTCCTGGCACGATGCCACAATCCACGTCGATCTGCTCCTGACCGAGGAGTGTCCCGAGTTCGTCCCCGAAGCCGAGTGTCTTGACCGGCCTGTGGCCCGGTGGAGCTACGACTTCACGTTGAAGGCCGACACGCTGACGAGGACCCCTGTCACCTGGAAGTTGCCCGAGCGCGAGGGAAGCTACTGGCTGACGGCCCGTACGACCGGCATCCCCGGCCGGGCGGTGCTCAGCCAGCGGTTCGTCCGAGCAGTGCGGCCGCCGGAGGTTCCTGCGGCTCTCCGCGCCCGCCGGTTCGTGGTTCTCGGCGGCAACGCGGCTGCCGACGCCTGGTTTCGATCGCGGGAACTCCAAATGGATCAAGGCCTCGACAGGCTGGTGCCAGAGCAACATGTGGTTGTCATTTGGAACGCCGCGCACCTGACCGCAGCCCAAAAACGTCAGGCCGATGTCCTCCGAGAGTTCGCGGCCACTGGCGGTCGTGTGGTCGTGCTGGCCACCCGCGCCTGGGACTGGGCCGAGTTGTGCGACATCAAGGTGGGCGACACTCGCGGGTCGCGGACCTTCCCCTATCCAGGTGCGAAGCACTCGATGCTCGCCGGCATCCAGCCCGAGTGGCTTATGCGATGGAACGGCCTTCCCGGGACGGTCGCTGCCGGGAGTCTGGACGGTCCGGCGTTGGCCGCCGCCGAGAAGGTCCTGTGGGTGCGCGAGCCTATGACTTGCGTGGCGGCCGAAGTGCCTGTCACCGGCGGGAAAGGGACGATCCTCTTCTCGCAATTGGACGTGCAGCGTCACGCGGATCGCTCAAAGCCGGGCTATGACCCGGTGGCGGAGAGAATCCTGATGAACATGCTGCTATGGATACGGTGAAAGGAAGCGTAATGAATAGAACCTGGAAGGCGTCTGGAAGTGAAGTCGTTCTCATGGCCCTGCTGGCGTCTTTGATCCTCCCGGCGTATGCCAGAGCACAGAAGAATCAGTCGTACACGACGTATGGGAGTTTTGCGGAGTTGAGGGCGGGGGAGAACGCCCAGTATCCGAATCTCGTTCGCGTCTCCGAGCCGGGGACGAGTAAGAACCCGAATTACACCGGCTTTTTCTTTTACCAGTGCCAGCAATTCGATCCCACGGATCGCTATGTGCTCGGCATGAGGGTTCACTGTCAAAACCGCGACGTTCAACCGACGGATCGTGCGGAGATCGGATTCATCGATCTGCAGGACGGATACAGATGGACCCGGATCGGGGAAACCACCGCGTGGAACTGGCAGCAGGGGGCCCGGCTGCAATGGCGGCCCGGATCGGATGAGATCCTGTGGAATGACCGCTCAGATGATGGCAGCCATTATGTGTGCCGGGTCTACAACTTCAAAACAGGCGCAAGGCGGACCTTGCCTCGGCCTGTTTACACACCATCACCGGACGGCGCCGTCGCACTGACGCACGATTTCGAGCGGATGAAGCACGGGGGAACTCCTTACGTGGGTATCGAGGACAAGTACGCAAACCAGTATGCTCCCAAAGAGACAGGCATTTGGAGAATGGACCTGAACACGGGAGATGCGGTGCTCATTATGAGCTTGGACCAGATGGTCCGGATCGCCTACCCCGCTGGGCTGCCTTCGTCCGGCTGTCTCTACATCTTCCGCGAGGGATGGAACCCCTCCGGCTCGCGCTTCATCGCGTTTGTCAAAGACCCCGAGAACAAGTTTGATAAAGCCTTCTCCATGACAGCCAACGGCACGGATGTCCGCTATCTCTATAACCAGCCAAGTCACCATGAATGGTGGGATGACGATTCCATTCTCGATGGCCGCGGCTACTACCTGTATCGAGACGATGGAACCGGGGAGGCCACAGGCAGGCTCTTTGAATCCTCTTACAATGGTCATGTCAGCTACATTCCCCGTCCCGGCGGCGACTGGATTGTCTCCGACACCTATGCCATCGATGGTTACCAGTACCTGTTCATGTATCACATACCGACAAAGCAATTCGTGCCGCTGGCCAAGCTCAAGTCCACGGCGCCGAGTAACATTTACCGGGTTGACTTGCATCCAAGACTCAGCCGTGACGGAAGGATGATCTCCATTGATGCCACCCACGAGGGCCTGGGGCGGCAAATGTATATCACCGACATCGGCTATATTCTGGATCACTCGCCCGGCGAACGCCGCTCGGTTTTCGCAGGTTGAGCTGCCGGACCTACGGGTGCTGTCAGACAGTGCGAAGTAATGGAGGAAATACCATGCAGATGATCTCGTGGAGCACGACAGTTCTTCTGATCTTCCTGCTGACCTGTCTTCCTGCGGCTTTTTCCGCGGCAGCCGCTGGTTCTCACCCGGAAATGCAGATCCTCGAGCGGAAGGACCTGCCAGGCGGGCTGGTCCGCGAGCAACTCCGTCTGCCGGGCTTCGATCCAGACGAAGCCGTGCTGGCGGTCGCCATCCATCCGGCTTCCGGCGGCCCCTTTCCAGTGGCGATCTGTCTGCATTCCTTCCGGGGTGCGAAGGAGAACCTCGAGGGCTGGTGTCGCGACCTTGCTGCCCGAGGCATCTTCGCTCTCACCATCGACGCTCACCTCCACGGCGAACGCTCTATTGCCGGCATTTTTCACGGAGATAACATCGCCTCCCTCGGTGGAGAGTACAGCATCTGGGTCCATCAAACCTCTATTGCCCGCACCGTGAAGGACATCCCGGTCATCCTGGACGCTCTCGCTCGGCGCCCGGATATCGATGCCTCCCGGATCGCGGTGACGGGGGTGTCCATGGGAGCCAGCGCGGCCATGGTCCTCGCTTGGCGAGAGCCGCGCGTCTGCGTGGTGGCGAGCATTGTCGGCGCGGTGGACTTCTGGTGGGATGTGACGAAGATCCCACCCGGTCCGGAGCAGGAAGCACAGAAGGCTTCCTACAGCCCTCGCCTCCGCGAGTTGGTGGCCTCGATTGACCCGAAGCCCCGCCTTAGCCGAATTCCTCCGAAGGCGCTGTTCATCACAAGCGGTGGTCGCGACGAGTACATCGACATCGAGTCGGTGCGCCGCTTCGTGGCAGACCTTGAGCCCATCTATGGAAAAGACCGGGACCGCTTGCGATTCCTGCCCTTCCCCGAGGCGGGACACGGAGTCACCGAGGCCATGTGGAAGGATGCTCAGGAATGGATCGTCCGAGGTTTGGGAAAAGGGCCACAGGGTGCGAGTTCGCGATGAAGGAGCTGCGGACTCGCTCGGGCGGAGACACAGGCAAACGGGAAAGGAGAAGAGAATGAGCGCGCGTACCGATTGCTGGATAGGATGGTGTGCCGCGGCGATGCTGATGGTGGTGAGCCAGCGCCCTGCTGCCGGAGAGTCCTGGCGTGCCGCCGAACAGCCGGAGCTGAAGGAGGCTCTCGAACGCGCGCTGGCCTTGCAGACTGTGTCGCTGGGCGAGCCGGCGCGCGGGGTGAACGTCTGGGAGCGCTGGCTGGTGCCTAACCCCGACGGCAAGACGTGGGACGTCCTTCAGGTATACTTCAAGGAGTACTATGGGCCGACGTGGCTCTACGCCATCGACCTGGGCACAGGGCAGGTGAGGAAACAGCGTTTGGCGAACGATCACCAGTTCTACCTGTCGGGCAGGGCGCTTGGATTCGACGGCAAGTACTACATCGCCACCCCGTCGAGGCGCACGTGGAGCATGGACATGTTCGTGTACGATCCGGCGACGAACACGCTGGAGGAGCGGGGCGAGATCGTTCCGGGGCTCGGCGGTGAGGTTCGCCCGCTCGTGGCGGGGCCTGATGGGCGGATTTACGGAACGGGAACCCGGGACAACAAAGTCGGTCTGTATATCTACGATCCGAAGCTGGGCAAGGTGGTGAAGGATTTCGGCCCTGTGGGACCCAGCCATCCCAATGGCGCTTGGAGCCGCTACGTGATGGGCGTGGATGACACGCACGCGTATATCGCCAGTGGGATGATCCCCGCCTGGTATCTCGTGGCCGTAAACCTCGCAACCGGCAGAGAGAAAGTGCTGCTGGAGTCGCCGACAGAACGCGTGATGGATATCATAGAGAGCTTTCCGGGGGCGTTGGTGATCGTGCCCCAGGGTGGCGGCTCGCCTAACAAGGAGTACTGGCTCTATCATGGCCAGGCCATTCCCAAAGTGAGCGACACGCCGCCTTGGCCTAAGCAGGCCTCCCCGTGGGACAAAGCAGCGCCGAAACCGAGAGTCTATTTCGATCAGATCGATCCGGATGCGGAAGGCAATGCGACCCTTTGGTACCGGCTGCCGGAGGAAGAAACGTCTCACGGTGCCACTGCAAGCGGAGAGCCCTCTACACAAACGGCGGGCAAGCCGCAAGTGCCGGGCTGGAAAGCGATCCGCCTGGCGGGTGTCGAGACTTATCCCCATCGGCTCAATCCGCTGGCGCTCCTGCCTGATGGTCGGCTGTACGGCACAGGTGACGATTACGTCGGCTCATTCCTTTTCGATCCCAAGACCGACCAGACCACCTATCTCGGTCCCCGCACCGGGCTGGCACCATACACAACCATCGTTTGCGGCGACAAGCTCTATCTCAGCGGCTATGCCGGAGGCCCGCTCTTTGTTTACGATCCCAAGCAGCCTTGGACGTTGGGCAAGGGCGGCCCGCCCCATCAACCCGCACCCGGCCCGGAGGAACCGGCAAGCAACCCCCGCCGCATAGGGGAGTTTGGCGTCACGCGTGTTGCGATCATGCACAGCTCCGCGCTCGGTGCTGATGGCAGGATTTACTTCGGCGGATTTGGGGAGCGTGGCTATACCGGCGGCGGCTTCGGGTGGTATGACCCGAAGACGCAAAAGATTGATGGCTTCTGGAAACCGCTGAGCGCCTATATGGTGCATTGGATTACCCCGGCGCTGGGCGGGCGGCTGATCGTAATATCCACCTCCACGGCGGCGGACGAGCTGAATGACAATCGCTGGTCCAAGGAGGCCAAATTGTTCGTCTACGACGTGAGCGAGCAGAAGATTGTTCGTGAGATTGTGCTCGTCCAGAAAGCCCGGGCCACTGGCCTGGTCATCGAGGTCGCACCGGGACGGCTGCTCGGATTGACGACGAACACGGCGGACCCGGAACACCCTGGCACCGGTCTGCTTTATGGGGTAGACGTGACCACGGGTGAAGTGTTGCTCCGTAAAGCCCTCCCGTGGCCCGTCGGGACTGACGCCTATTGGCCGCACTGGGTGGACCCTTCCTACGAGTACCTGGATCTTGTGCGCGGCCCCGACGGTTTCTTCTGGACGTACCTGAAGGACGTGCTGGTTCGCATCGACCCCAAAGACGGAAGAGTCCATATCGTGGGGAAGATCGAGCACCCCGGCCGGCCGACGTTCGTCGGCAATGATCTGTACCTGAGCGGAGCCGAACAATTGCGGCGGATTCGCAATATCGTCTCGGCTCCATAGCGGGAAACGGCGTGAAGGGGCCCCCCCAACGCGGAATTATGCGTTGGGGACCCCAATCGGGACCAGACATGAGCGGTTTGACTCTCGATTGGAGAACGACATGTTGAAACGTCAGATCCTCATTTTCGGGTTAGCACTTATCATGATGGCGGGCCAGACCCACGCAGCAAAAGCCTCGGGCCCGTTGCGGGTTCATCCGACCAATCCTCGCTACTTCACCGATGGTAGCGGTAGGGCCGTTTACCTGACCGGCTCGCACCATTGGAACAATCTGCAGGATTCCGAGAGACTGGGGAAACCTTTGACCAAGAGATTTGACTACGACGGCTACCTGGAACTTCTGACGAGGCTCCATCACAATTTCATGCGAATGTGGGCGTGGGAAGGCGGGGAAAACGAGGAGTATTACGCTCCAATCGCCTACTCCCGCGCGGGGCCCGGAACAGCCCTGGACAGCAAGCCGAAGTTCGATCTCAACCAATTCAATCCGGAATATTTCGAGCGGCTGCGGTCGCGAGTGATCACCGCCGGGAACAGGGGGATTTATGTCAGCGTCATGCTCTTTCAGGGCTGGAGCATCTATACCCCAGGTACGGAAATCCGTGGCCGCTGCATCCCTTCAACGAGGCGAACAACATCAACGGGATCAATGGAGATCCTGATAAAGATGGAGAGGGCAAAGAGGTCCATACACTCCAGGTGCCGGCCGTCACCCGATTGCAGGAGGCGTATGTTCGCAAGGTCATCGACACCCTCAACGACCTGGACAACGTGCTCTACGAGATTACCAACGAGACCGCCATCTTCTCCAGAGACTGGCAGTATCACATGATCAAATATATAAAGGACTATCAGGCGACCAAGCCGAAGCAGCATCCTGTCGGAATGACGGCTTTTGACAGCGGCCGCGAAGGCTCAATGGAAGCCTTGTTCGGTGGCAAGTGCCATTGGATTTCCCCTCAGAATGATGGGGCCTCGGGCGATTATGTGAACGACCCGCCTGCCGCCGATGGGCGAAAAGTGATCATCAGCGATACGGACCACCTGTGGGGAGTGGGAGGAGATCAGATCTGGGTCTGGAAGAGTCTCACCCGGGGGCACCATCCTATCTATATGGACCCTCTGCACAAGCCGGATTGTGTTCGCAGCAGCGAAGCCGAGATGGAAGGCGCTCGCAAGGCGATGGGAGACACCCGCCGGTTTGCGGAGCGGATGAATCTCGCCGCCATGGCGCCGCGCAACGAGTTGTCCTCGACCCGCTACTGCCTGGCGAGCCCGGGCAAAGAGTATCTAGTCTACCTGCCCGATGGAGGAGAGGTAACGGTCGATCTCCGAGAGGCGCAGGGAATCTTGGCCGTCGAGTGGATGCATCCCATCGAGGGAAGTGTCACGCCGGGCGGAACGATCGAGGGGGGTGCCAAGCGTGTTTTCAAATCGCCCTTCAATCGAGATGCGGCGCTTCATCTCCATCTCTCCGAGCGCACTTCTCAGAACGTCAGTACGGAAGAATCCAAGCCCGCTCCGGGTGCATCCCCGCAATCCGCGCTACTTCACCGACGGCAGCGGCAAGGCCGTCTACCTGACCGGCTCGCACACTTGGGGAAACCTCTGCGACTCCCGCGAGCGCTGGCCGGCCTTCGACTTTGCCGGTTATCTGGACTTCCTCGAACGCTATCATCACAACTTCATCCGGCTCTGGAGCGGCGACGGGCTTGGGCACCAACCGGTCCCGTACGCACGGACGGGCCCGGGCACCGCGAAAGACGGCGGCCTCAAGGTGGACTTGGACAGATTCGATCCGGCCTTCTTCGACCGGCTCCGCTCCCGGGTGGTCGCGGCACGAGATCGCGGCGTGTACGTGGGGATCATGCTCTTCAGCCCGGACAGCGGGGCGAAGCGGGAGGATTGGGACCACCTCCTTTACTACCCAACCAACAACGTGCAAGGAATTAACGCCGACACAAACAAAGACAGTTCGGGCGCCGAGGCCTACGATCTGTCGATTCCCAGGATCACCGCCTATCAGGAGGCGTTCGTGCGAAAGGTCGTCGATACGGTCAACGATCTGGACAACGTGCTCTATGAGATCGGCAACGAGGGGGACCTGACCAGCGTCCCCTGGCAGTATCATTTCATCCGCTTGATCCAGCGCTACGAGGCCAGCAAACCCAAGCAGCACCCGGTCGGCATGACCGCCGTGTTCAATATCCTCAATGGCACTTGGGCGACGGACAATCGCGTGCTTCTTCAAAGCCCAGCCGATTGGATTTCCCCAGGGTTAGATCCATACAAGGACAATCCTCCAGCCGCCGATGGAACGAAGATCATCATCGCCGATGTGGACCACATTTGGCCGACTGCTCCGCACCGCGGCTGGATATGGGAATGCTTGCTCAGAGGAATTCATCCCATCCTGATGGACTGGTACAACTATGGCGACCCGACGTGGACATCCAGCGCCGAGCAGGAATCCGTGCGTAAGTACATGGGATACGCGATGACCTACGCCAAGAAGATGGAACTGGCGGCGATGACGCCCCAGAACGAGCTGTCCGGCACCGGATATTGCCTGGCCAACCCGGGTGTGGAGTACCTGGTTTACCAACCCGCACCGGGAGTTGCCTTCACCGTGGACCTCCATGCGGATACATACGATTACGAGTGGTTTGACCCCGGATCGGGAACGGTCAACGCCGAGGGCTCCTTCGTTGCGGCGGGCGGCACGCGTTCCTTCACGGCGCCTTTCAACGGGGATGCAGTTCTTCATATCCGAAAACAATGAAGCCGAGTAGGTTGTACCTGTCCGATGGCGGTGACCCGGACAAGGGACTGGATGCGAAATGGGCTTGTGCCAATAACTGGAGAGGAATTCGAAGATGAGAACTCAAAGCACTTTGCTCGTGGTGGCGTGGTTGTTTATCCCGACGGCGATATCGGGGGGCAGCACGGTAAGCAGATAGAGAGGATGCCGGAACTAAAGCAGAAGGCCGAACAGGTTGATTCGGTATCTGGGATAGGTGAGACGACTGCATCGATGCTGGTAAGGAAATTGCCCAAGTTGGGGCGTTTGAATCGTCGTCGGATTGCGGCGTTGGTGGGTGTGGCCCCTATCAATCGTGACAGCAGGCAGTTTCGTGGTAAGCGTATGACCGGTGGCAGATGAACGTTAATGTGTGTCCGTGCGAACGGCCCTTGGCGATGTCGTAGATCATGATGGTGGTGATTCCTCGGCTGTATGGTCGGATTTTCCTGCCACATCCGACCGACGACCACCTTTCTCGACAACGATGAGCCGATATTTCCCCCCGCAATTTCCAACCCAACAGACATGGGGCTATCCCGATGTTGTTTATCGGGACAAGTCAGTCGTGAAGCGTGACCCCGATGTCGTTTATCGGGGAGTCGAATACAGCGACACAAGATGGCAGCGATTGAGTGTGCGAAAGCTGGGAACTGGCTGACCTGCCGCGGGACAAATCCGTAATCGTAAACGGGTGGCTCGCAGGTCAAATCCTCAGCTCTGCCGTGCAAAAATATCCCAAAGAAATAACCGGCAACAGGAGTTTCACCCTGCCATTCCCGTTGCTGATTAAATTCATCGATGCCGAAGATATACTAAGTGTTCAGGTCCACCCTGACCGCGAGACCTGCAAACGACTCGGCAAAGGCAACAAAAAGACTGAATGCGGGTATGTTATTTCCGTTGAGCCGGACGCGTTTATCTACAAAGGCCTCAAGGAAGGTGTCTCAAAACAGCAATTCACCAAGGCTATCGAAAATGGAACAACTGCGAATCTTCTCACAGCCTTGGCCCAGGCATACTCGTAGCCGAAGTACAAACTCCCTCGGATACCACCTACCGGGTCTTCGACTGGAATCGTGTTGATGATTCCGGCAAACCCAGAGAACTTCATATCCCCGAAGCCCTTGAAAGCATTCACTTTGACACCAAGACCGATGAATTTACTGTGGCCGCAATCGACCGACTCGTGGTTTGCGAATATTTCAAGATTGACAAAAACACCCAGAAAAAATTATGCGAAGTGCCCCCTGTCTTACGGCCTGATGAAAATCCTTATTTTTGTTTCCGGCGGCGGCACAATTCTCTCTACAAACTCGGAGCCTGTCGAATTCAAGGCCGGCGATTGCATTTTGATTCCCCCCGCGTATGTGGGAACATTGAAATTCGCCGATGACACCGAATACCTGACTGACAGTAACTCTCTAACAACCGCTCCAATCCGGTCCTCCGCTCAGGTCATTTTCTCGGTCTTCGCCCATTGCCTCAACTACGAAACTCTAATCTCCGCAAGCGCACGATTCATACGCAGTATGGCCTCATCTATTTCCTCAGTGCTCTTAAATCCTATCACAACCGCGTCCACTAAGTCGCTCTGCATAGTGAATCGTATAGACTTCTCTCGGTCCTCCGGACTATTGAAAACGCCCTCACCCATGATTTTCATCCCGATAATACCGTGTTGCTTCTCACGCATAACCTTGATTTGCTCCAGCACCCCGTGCAAATGCGACGCATCGCTCCTGGCATTCCAGTTCGTAGAATCCGTATCGATATTCACCCCCTGTGGATTTATCCGAACCAGATTGACATCGACCCAGTCCAACTGTGACGCCTTCGTCAAAGCGCCTATCGAATGGCATGAGACTCCGTGTGCGTGTATTATCTTCCTGGCTTTAGCCTCTTCAAAAGCATCCATCAGCCGTTTATGAGTCTCGTCCCAGTTGCCCCTGGTCATACAATGCACCAACAAGCTGTCGATATAATCAACGTTCAGCTCTTTGCGATAGCGATCGAGCATTTCCAAAGGCTTTTCCGGCACGTTCGGCATCTTGGTCTGGATGAACAGCTTCTCCCGCGGCAGGCCCTTTATCGCGTCTCGGACCCACGTGTGCGTCTTGTAGTTATCAGCCGTGTCGATATACGTAATTCCCCGGTCGTATGCATATCGTATCAGCCGATTGAATCCTTCGGTCCCCAAAGACCGCTGAACGCTGCCGCCTTTGGTTCCGGTGCCTATACCAAGTCGGCTGAGCTTTAATCCGGTCTTACCTAATACGACCTGGTCGGTAGCCGTCAGCTTGTGTCCTTTGCCAAAAGGCCCAACCGCGCACGATGATAAAAGGGCGGTACCGGCCAAAACCGCCGTGCCCTTAATGAATTCACGTCGAGTTATTCCTCTTCTACTCATCGCAGGACTCCTTAACGTAGTGTTACCAAACCCAGATTGTCCCCTTTAGCTGGCCGCATTACTCACATTGAAACACACGATAAGAGTGTGGTTTGATTTGTGCATTGAAAGTTGCCTTTTCATCGCTTCGCAGTTATGTTTCGAGTCCTCGACAGTCCTGCCTGCTTTGGCTTCGTCATGTCACCTATACCCAGTATCAGCGATTTTACACTTATGTCTTCGTCAATATCTTCCCAATGCAAACCGGTACCACCTCCGCTAATAACATACTGTCTGCGTTGCTGCGATGTAGCATGAAGCAGACGTGGAAAATACGCCAAAGGTACTCCTAACTTTCTGCCGTCCGCTAAAGTTACCCACAAATTATTAGCGTCAAAACTCACATTCTCGGCTGTAGGCTCATTCACCGAAATACTCATACCCAGCCCTCTTTATTCTATCGGCGTAGGCATATCGTATCCATACTAAATATTTCAGTCCAAAACAACATCATACAGAATTCCTGCGCATGTTCCAAACATTTTGCGCTTCAAATCCCTTGCATAGAAGCATTGCAAGCGTTCGCTTTTCTTCCGATTCAATCCAACACTACTCGCACTGAAAAACACGGTATGAATGTGATTTGATTTGAACATTGAAAGTTGCCCTCTCACTACCGCCTCGGCCGGACTGTTCCGGACCAAAGACAGCTCTCACTTCGACTGGCTGCGTTCTGCTACGGCTACGAGATGATGCCTCGTGCGAAAGACCAGAGTTCCCTCCGAGATAGCCGGCGTCGCCATGCAGGTTTCGTCCATCTTATTGACGCCCAGCAGTTTGAATTCAGGCCCCGCTTGCACGACATACACCTCGCCACTCTCGGCTGTAAAATAGACCTTTCCGTCCGCAGCCACCGAGGAGGCAGAGAAAGCGGCTCCCTGCGGGTTGAGATTTTCCCGATACACCAGTTTTCCGGTTTCGCACTCGAAGCAACTTAGTGTCCCTCTGTCCGAACCGCAATACAGAAAACCATCATACACAATGGGCGTCGGGATGTAGTTTCCGCCTTTTGCGTAGCTCCATGCGATATGCTCATTGCCGGTCTCATTTTCATTCAGCGAGATATCGCCCTTTGCCGAGACACGTATCGCATATATCGGAGACATCCGCCCATGTGCGTTGGTGACATAAACCAGGCCATGAGCCACAATCGGCGTCGGAACCGGGATATCACCGCCGCCCGTCATTCTCCAGATTTCCTTGCCTGTTTGGATATCATATCCGCCGATGTGCTTGTATCCGTTGACAATGATCTGAGGGTTTTGTTTTGCTGCATAGACGGTCGGCGTGCCCCACGTCGGGACATCAGTTCTGGGGGTCTTCCACAGCAGTGCACCGTCCTTCAAATCAAAAGCGGCGATAAAGGAGTCTTTCTGAACGTCACATTGCACAATGACCATTCGATCATGGATGACCGGCGAACAGCCCCCCGCCCACTGTGCCGTCGGGCTGCGATAAAAGCCCCAATCAAGGATTCCAAGGTCCTTTTGCCATAAGAGGTTTCCGCCCATGTCGTAACAGTACAGGCCCTCAGAGCCGAAAAATGCAACAACGCAATTTCCGTTCGTGCAGGGCGTGGAGTTTGCATGGCTGGACTTGGGGTGCCGTTTGACTTTCGGTTTTCCCGTGTAAGATTGCCGATCCCACAGAATGCCGCCGCTGTTTCTGTCAATACTATAGAGATGCCAACTGAAGAGGTCTTCTTCGGTGACCGACTCGACGTCACCATACATGCCGACCTTCAGGTTCGATTCTCCCTGATTCTGGATTGCAGTCGTTACAAAGATACGATCCTCCCATACGACCGGGGACGAGTGACCGAGACCCGGAATGGGTATTTTCCAGAGGATGTTCTTTGATTGACTCACGTTCCACTCAATCGGAGCCTTATACCCCTCTGCAACGCCGGAAGCCGAAGGCCCACGGAACGAAGGCCAATTCTGTCCGGCATAGAGATTCGATATCATCAGGAAAAGTGTGATGAACAGGCCGAGCGTATGACGTTCAGGCATGACCGTGATACGGTTCCTTCGCTTCGTTGATATCCAAAACATCGCTTGGGCTCCTTTACCACCGTAAGTATATGAGAAGATCGAGGCCGGTCAATACGTAAGTGCCCGGTTTGAAATTGGCTTTGTTTTGTATAATCGCGTTAAACACGCCGTCGCACTTGCGGCGCGGATGCGTATATGCGTTAATGCGTGCATGTGTTCTGTCATTTACCCTTACACTCATCTGCTGAGTTACCCCCGGAGAGCCTCTTGATTCCCTGATCCCCTGCTCTCCGCCTCCCGGCCCCAGCCAATTCGGGTCTTTCATTTCTCGCGTTTCGTATGTGCTGATCGCAATACGGCCGCCATGAAATGACACCACCTGGCGGAAACGACCGGTAATCGACATGGGTGACAGTCCTGCATCCAGCCGCGTGAACTTGGCAGCCGAGGCAGAACAAATTACCCCAGAAGAAGCCCTCGCTTCTGCAGAGGTTATGACGCAAGTCCCAGCATTGGCACAGGCTTATGTCGAGCCGGCACCGGATGTTCAGAGCAACACCTTTGGAATACTCCTTTTCCTGCCCTTACTGGTGCTTCTCTACACCACCATAGTTGTTGTTGCAGCCCAACGAGGCGTGATGCCATCCATTCTCACGGCCGTGCAGAATCTGATCTGGTACATTATGATCGCAGCCATCCTCGTCGGCGGCTTGGTGGTCGGCGGAGCCTTTTTCCTAAG
>Ga0315274_10002268_pt1 | contig 29110 bp, 21 predicted proteins | sample YL17G02_20_MG_FD_203700 | JGI IMG/M metagenome (GOLD analysis project Ga0315274, IMG submission 203700) | Sediment microbial communities from Yellowstone Lake, YNP, Wyoming, USA - YL17G02_20 | ecosystem: Environmental > Aquatic > Freshwater > Lake > Sediment | place: USA: Wyoming | collected...
CGCAGGCAGCGGCCACAGCGGGAAACCGTTCCTGTCCGTCAACGGCCCGTGGTTGGACAACGGTCATGGTCACAAAAGGAATACCCCCTGGCGCACCTACGGCAAGACCTCGGATGTCGTTGACCCGGGTCCCGCTTCCCTCTGGGTCTTCCTGGACGAGGACGCATATAGCCTGAATGACGCCGGCTATGCGGTAGGGATGGTTAGGGCTGAATGGATTGATTGGCCGGGCATCTATCACAACATGGCTTGTGGCTTTGCCTTTGCTGACGGGCACTCCGAGATCCACAGGTGGAAAGACTCCCGGACGAAGATGGTTAACCACAACCCTGCACGGAAGTTGGTGCCGGGCAGCGTGGATTGGGCTTGGTTGCGTGAACGGACGTCCGCGCACATCAGTGGCGTGATGCCAGCTCCTCGGTAACCCGCTCCCAGCGGATTTGCGTGGGATTGCCGCGTTCCCTCCCGGGAACGCGGCATTTCATTTCCAGGAAATCCGCATTCCAGGCACCTTCAGCCCTTGCCTGGGGGAGGCAGGTTTCCAAGAAACTCGGTTTGCGTCTCGCGCACCAGTTCCTCAAATGAGAAGGCGCATGGTTGAACTGCCCAGGACCGGCCGGCTTTCGATGGCCCGGCCGGGCCGACTCAAAACGTCGCGCGGGGCCAGCGAGACGCCGCTACCCGGGGCACGGCTCACGGGAAGGGAATGATGCGTGCTTCGGACCTCGGGGTTCGGTCTTTCTTCGGCGGTCGGCCTTCGGGCTTCGGACTCTTGCCGCCGAGTGCTGTGCCTCAAAACGCACGGTTGACCACAGCCTGTCAGGTGATAGCATCGGTCCAACGCAAGCCCAGTTGTTTTTGATGCTTCGACATTTCCTTCCATGATCATTTCTCGAATCTCCCCTCCGCCCCGCCTCTCGAACCCTGTTGCCAGGGGGGTCGCCTTCACGCTGATCGAACTCCTGGTGGTCATCGCCATCATCGCCATCTTGGCGGGCATGCTCTTGCCGGCCCTCGCCAAGGCGAAGTCGAAGGGCCAAGGCATCACCTGCATGAACAACACCAAGCAGTTGGCGCTCGCGTTCTTGATCTACGCCGACGAGCACAACGACACGCTCCTCGCCTGCCTCGACGGCCTGTCCGGCCGGGTCAACTGGATCCAGGGCGACCTGCAAACCTGGGACGCCTCGTGCGCCGACACCAAGTATTTAACCAACAGCCCGATGTTCCCGTACGTCGGCCGGAGCTTCGGCGTGTTCAATTGCCCGGCGGACCGGGCCACCGTCAGAGTCGCCGGGAAAGTCGTGCCGCGCATCCGGAGCAATTCCATGAGCCAGGTCTTCGCCTGGGGCGACTGGCTCGATGGGTCCGGCACCGGGCGCAACCAGACCAAGTGGTGTATCTATGGGAAGTCGTCTCACATCGTGAACCCCACCAAGACCTTCGTGTTCGTGGACGAACATCCGAACAGCATCAACGACGCGGCGTTCGCCACCCAGTGCACCGGCGCCGGCGCGATGAACACGGCCCGGATCATCGACATCCCCGCCAACTACCACAACGGCGCCTGCGGCTTCTCGTTCGCCGACGGCCACTCGGAAATCAGGCGGTGGCTGGGAAGAACTTCCGGGCACCCGACCGGCAAGGGTTTGTTCAACATGCCGGTCTCCTTCACCGGCAACATCAACCTCAGCCTCAATTTCGCTGCCCGAGAATCCTGGCTGGATTCGAAGTGGATGGCGGACAACAGCACGGTAGCACGGTAGAACTGGCCGGTTCCAGGCATACGAACTCCGCTATTCCTCCACAGCCACGGCGGCTAGTCGCCTCCTCCGACCAGGCCCTTCCCCGTCTCCGGTTTGGCGTGTGCACCTGGCAGGGGGGCTTGGACTCGCGGTGGAAAAACGGCAGGACCTTCAAGGTGTCGCTCTCGGTGAAGACGGAGGCGCCGACGTCAGCCCGCACTTCCTCCGGGCCAGACCCCGGAGTGCGTGGACTCCCGTCTGCGGCTACCCACAGGACCAACCCGGACCTCAGACTGCGCGCTTCGGCTGACCCTCGGACTCAGGACGCTGGAATTGTCCGTCAGAGGCTGTGCCGCCAAACGCACAGTTGACCCCGGCACGTTCGGTGACTACTGTTGGCGAAAAGCGCAGTGGTCGTTACCGAACTTTTGACAGGTGCTTCCCTATGATCGACTCTCGACTCTCCCCTTCACCTCGCCTCTCGAAACCGGCCGCCAAGTGCCTCGGTTTCACGCTGATTGAACTCCTGGTGGTGATCGCCATCATTGCCATCCTGGCGGGGATGCTCCTGCCGGCTTTGGCGAAGGCCAAGGCGAAGGCCCAAGGCATCGGCTGCCTCAACAACGGCCGACAGCTCATGCTGGGTTGGAACATGTACGCCGGCGAGAACGACGACCGCATCATCAACAACTACGGCGTGACCGAGACGATCACCGAGATTACCCGCGGGACATTCCAGAACTGGGTGAACAATGTGATGTCGTGGCAGGCGGGCTCGGACGCGAGCTCGGTCAGCATCACCAACGTCGAATGGGTCAAGAACGGCATCATCTCGAAGTTCACCGGCGGGGCCGTGGACGTCTATCGCTGCCCGGCCGACATTTACCTCAGTCCGGCTCAACGAGCCAAAGGCTGGACCAAGCGAAATCGCAGCCTGGCCATGAACGCATACATGGGTCCGTTCAACCCGGACCGGACCGCCCAGTGGGCGCGGGGCGAGAACCTGTTCGACGCCGAGCGTCGCCAGTTCCTGAAGGTCACGGAGATTCCCCAACCCGCGAACATCTACGTGACGATCGACGAGCACCCCAACAGCATCAACGACGGGTATTACCTGAACACGACGGGGAACCTCACTGGCCGGACCTGGGGTGACGCTCCGGCGGCCTATCACAACGGCGCTTGCGGGTACTCCTTCGCGGATGGCCACTCGGAAATCCACAAATGGCGCGGCCGCTGGATAGCCGACAGGTCCATCAGGACCATCCCCGGGAATTACAGCGGGGGAGTCTCGACCGCGGACGCCGGGGGTCAACAGGACTTCAGGTGGGAGTACGAGCGGACCAGCATTTCCCGCCGGTCCAACTAAACTCTCGTCCGGCGGTCGGGACATCCACGCTGGCTCCCCCTCGTGAGCGCGGAGCGCTTCGATCTTGTTTCGAACCCTCGTGGCCGCCCTCCACCGTAGCCGCCGACGTCAGTCGGCGCTAATCTCCTCCCCGCCGAAGCACAATGCGCAGGCTGACGTCCGCCGGCTATCCACAGGTTCGCGGGACGGCCCCAATCCCAGCAGTCACGCGCGCAGGTGAACTCTGAACCGTAGCTGACGTTAGTCGGCGCTGATTACTCCCCCCCGAACCCAGAGTGCGCGAACTCACGTCCGCGGCTACGTACAGGTTGATGAGAACATCTGAGGAAATCGGGGTTGTGTTTCCGTCCAGGGTATTCTAACCACGTCTCGGATGTTCGAACTGCTGAAGACCGATTCCTCCTCGAAGGCCCGGTTGGGCCGGCTTACCACCTCGCGCGGGGTCATCGACACCCCGGTCTTCATGCCGGTGGGCACGCAGGGGAGCGTCAAGGCCCTCGACCCCCGCGAGCTGCGCGAGATGGGCACCCAGATCATCCTCGGCAACACTTATCACCTCAGCATCCGCCCGGGCCTCGAGATCATCCAACAAGCCGGCGGCCTGCACTGGTTCATTCATTGGCCGCACCCGATTCTGACTGACAGCGGCGGGTTCCAGGTCTTCAGCCTGGCCAAGATTCGGAAGATCAAAACCCACGGCGTCGAGTTCCGCTCGCACGTGGACGGCTCGCTCCTGTTCCTCGGTCCCAAGGAAGCGATGACCATCCAGCGCGCGCTCGGTTCGGACATTGCCATGGTCTTTGACGATTGCCCACCGCATACCAGCACGCCGCGCGAGAAGCGAGCCGCGGTCGAGCGCACGATCCGCTGGGCCCGCGAATGCCGCGAGCAACCGCGTGCCGAGGGCCAGCAGGTGTTCGGCATCGTGCAGGGCGGCACCGATGCCACGCTGCGCGAGGAATGCGCCCAGGCCCTCGCCAGCCTGGGGTTCGACGGCTACGCGATCGGCGGCGTGAGCGTGGGCGAACCGGAGGCGGAAATCTTCCGGGCGATCGAGCTCACCGAGCCGTTCCTGCCCACGGACCGACCCCGTTACGCGATGGGCCTGGGCACGCCGGCGCAATTGGTCGAGCTCGTGGCGCGGGGAGTGGACATGTTCGACTGTGTGCTGCCGACCCGCGTGGCGCGCAACGGCACGGCGTTCACGCGGCGCGGCACGTTCGCCATCAAAGGCGGGGCGGTCAAGGCGGACCTGGGTCCCATCGAGGAGGGATGCGATTGCTTCGCCTGCCGCCACTTCTCGCGCGCCTACCTCCGCCATCTGCTCAACGTGAAGGAGATTCTCGGCCTGCGAATGGTGAGCGTCCACAACAGCCACATGTACCTGAAGCTGATGGCGGACCTGCGCGCGCACCTGGCGGCCGGCACGTTCGCCGAGTTCCGGCGCGAGTTTGTGGCGAACTACATCCCCACGCGCCGGGTCCTGGCCGGGTGCGCCGCGCCCGAGCGGTAGCAGCCCGTTCAGAATGTGGGAGCCGAGGTGACGAGGCTCTATCTTTAGGGAGAAAACGCCCGGGAATCAGAGTCTCGTCACCTCGGCTCCCAGCCGGCCCAATGTCATTGAAGCTGAATTCGGCAGTTGCACTTGAAGAGAGGAACGGAAACCACAGATGGACACCGATGCACACAGATGACCAAGGAGTGCAGAAAGCGAAGCGGTCACCCGTGGGGTGAAGGATTCTGCCCGATCAATTCTGTGTTCATCTGAGTCCATCTGTGGTTTCAACTGGTGTATTTGGGTTGAACAGACGGCCAGGCTAGCGCGCCGGGGCCGGCAGCGGCGCGCTGTCGCCGGGCAGGTCGCCCAGGCTGAACTGAATGCCATCGAGGAAATGGCGGAGCAAGGTCGGATGCCAGAACTCCTCGCTGTTGTGCCCGAGCGCGGAGTAGAAGACGCGCCCTTGGCCGTGGCGCTTGACCCAGCAGAGGCCGAAGTCGCGATCCGAGCGGAGGTCCGGCTTGTTCAGGTCGATGCGCGCCGGGTCGAGGCTGTAGAGCACCCGGACTCTCTGCCGCGAGTAAGGGTCCTTGAACTGGTAGCCTTCGTCGATGATTTCCAGGCCGCACCCGCCGAACGCCGCCAGCACCGGGTGTTGCGGGTCGTCGAGTTTGATGGCGATCTTCTCGTAGGCGTTCCAGGGATGGCGATCGAACGCGGCGCCAAACAGCTCGGCGAATGCCGGCGTGTCGTGGAACGAGTAACAGCCCCCGTGAATGGCGGACAGCGCCTTGCCGCTGCGCAGCCAGGCGTAGAAGTTCGCCTTCAGCCGGCTGTCCTTTTCGCGCGCTGCCGCCTGCAGGTCGGGCGTCAACTTGTCAAAATCGTCCGGCAGGAAGAACTCGCCCAAGGCGCTCATCAGACACACGCCGTCGAACTCGCGCAACTTCTCCGGCTCGAAGAAGGCGATGTCGTCGCTGACGGTGGCCTTGAAGGCGCCCGTTCTTTCGCCCATCAACTCGATCGCCTTGGCGCCGTAGGGAATGGAGGCGTGGACGTAACCGCGGCATCGGGTGAAGACCAGCAGCCCGCGGGGTTGGGCGGGCTTGACGCTGGCGTGGTCCGGCACGGCGTGGGTGATCTTACGGACCTCCTCGTCGGTGGGCGGCGTGGGGGCGGCGGCCGAGCTGCGAGGGAACAGCCCGACGGCCGCAAGGACGGTCACGACGGCAAGACGGCCGCAGACGAGGTGGCGTGGGGGTATCGGTGTCTTCATGGCTCGGGGCTGATTCAAGCTGAAACGGATTCGGTTCGCCTCTCCCGATAGCCGCTTTTGCCACTGAACACAATCCGCATTTCACATCAGAACAGGGATCGGCGTATCCGTCCTCCGCTCCGGTGCGATGGGGAAGAGCAATCGGAACGTGCTGCCCCGACCCGGCTCGCTGTCCACTTCGATCAGTCCCTTGTGTTGGGCGACGATGCCGTAAACGGCGGCCAGGCCAAGGCCGGTGCCCCGGCCAACCTCCTTGGTAGTGAAGAAGGGCTCGAAGAGGTGGGCCCGGGTGGCGGCGTCCATGCCGCAGCCCTCATCCTGCGCCTCCAGGCAGAGGAAGGGAACGGGCGGGGAATCCTCCGGCTTCGGCTTGCGGTGGACCAGGCGAGCGGCCAGCCGGAAAGGGCCACCGCCGGGCATCGCATCGCGGGCATTATGCGCGAGGGCAACGAGCGCCTGTTCGATCAGGCCGGCGTCGCCCACGAAGGCGGGGAGCTCGGGAGCGCACTCGACTTCAAGCCGGCACGCGGAGCCCAACGCCTGTTCGAGCAGGCTCCGCCCCCGCCGGAGGACCGGATCGATCTCCACCCGCCCGCTCCGGACCATCTGGCGTCGGGTGAACGCAAGAAGCTGTTGTGTCAAGGCCGCCGCGCGTTTGGCCGCGATCTCGATCTCGTCGGCGGACTCGCCGGCTGGCGGCGGCAGGGCAGGTCCGGCCTGAAGCAGGCTGGCATGTCCCTGGATGACGGTCATGATATTGTTGAACTCATGGGCAATCCCCGCGGCGAGCTGGCCAACGGCTGCCAGCCGCTCCTGTTGGAGGACGAGCTCCTGCGAGGCGCGGAGTTCCTGGAGGGCTTTTTCCAGGTCGCTCGTGCGCTCCCGGACCATCCGCTCCAGGTCCGCGAGGCGCAGACGGGCTTGGCGGGCGAGGTTCCATTTCTCGGTGAGCGCGTTCGCGAGCTGGAGCACTTCGGTATTGTCGAAAGGTTTCTTGAGGATCAGCAGCCGGTCGGAATTCCCCAGTTTCCTCAACATCTCGCCGAGCGAATAGTCCGAGTAGGCGGTGCAAATGACCACTTGGAGTTCCCAGTCGGCCCGCCAAAGCTGGGCGGTGGTCTCCACCCCATCCCAGCCCGGCGGCATCCGCACATCCATGAACACCAGCGCGTAGGGCCGGCCCTGCGCCCGAGCCTCGCGCACTTTGGCCAGCGCCTCCTGGCCCTGAAAGGCCGACTCGACCTCGAATCGCAACCGCGCCGGCGGCGTGGTGGGATCGCCGAACAGGGACATCTCCGCCTGGTCGAGGGTCTCGTTGCCGGCATCGTAAAGGGTGAGGATCTTGCGGAAATCATCATGGATCGCGGGGTTGTCGTCCACGACCAGAACACGACGGTTGAGCGGGGCACTCATGGGCACTTGCAGCCTTCCGAGAATAGCAAGAGGCAGACCTAAGCCGGGCGGTTCTGTGTGTGCTGCGGGCACGGCGACACCAGCCCGCCGAGCCAGCCGGCTCTTGAACCACCCATCCGACTGGCTTTCTGGAGGTTGGGTGGACGGGAAAGGGCCGACGGGAAACGCATTGCGCCCGCATGCCGGCCCCGCTATAAGAGCCCGCCGGCGTTCGAAGAGTTGCGACGGTTGAATCGGCGGCCGGCCGCGCCCAACCCGATGACTGAAAACACCCGAGAATTCCTCGCCATTACAATCTTCGCTCTCACCTACCTGCTCATCAGCGGGCGGCGACTCAAAGTCCTGCCATTGAACCGCCCGGCCGCGGCGGTCCTCGGCACGGTGTTGATGGTGGCGACCGGTGTGATGACGCCGGAGCAAGCTTATCGCGCGGTGGACTACGACACGCTGGTGCTGCTGCTCGGCATGATGCTCGTCTCGGCCTATCTCCACCTCGCGGGCTTCTTCGCCTGGGCGGCAGACTGGGTCCTGCGGATCAGCCAGACACCGCAACGACTCCTGCTCTATCTCATCCTCACCTCGGGCCTCCTCTCGGCCCTCCTCGTCAACGACACCGTTTGCCTGATGGTCACGCCCCTCGTCATCACGGTCATCGTGCGAGGCCGGCTGCCGCTCACCCCGTACCTGCTCGCCTTGGCCATGAGCGCGAACCTCGGCAGCGTGGCCACCCTCGTGGGCAACCCCCAGAACATGATCATCGGACACCAGTCGAAGATTCCCTTCCTCCGCTTCTCGGCCTCGCTTCTGCCGGTGGCGCTCGTCGGTCTGGGCATTCAATACGCGGTGCTGCGGATCGGTTTTCGAAAGGCGTTCGCCGGCGTCACGATTCAACCCACACCGGCAGCCCGACCCGCGTTGGACCGGCGGCTCGTGGGTTTGACCCTCGCCATGCTGGGGCTCGTGTTCGTCGGCTTCGTGTCCGGGCTGAATCTGGCGTGGACGGCGCTGGCCGGCGGCGCGTTGATCATGGTGCTGGCGCGTCGCGACACTCACGAGGTGCTCAAGCTGGTGGACTGGCACCTGTTGGTGTTCTTCGCTGCGCTGTTCGTGGTGGTGGAAGCGCTGAACGACACGGGGTTGCCCGGCCAGACCTATGCGAAGGTGCGCGGCCTGTTCGGAGAACAGACCGACACGCAGGCCTGGAACCTCGCCTGGTTTTCCGCGCTCGGCTCGAATGTCTTCTCCAACGTCCCCTTCGTTCTCGTTGCCGGGAAATGGATCGGGAACTTCGCCCACCCGGAGCTCATGTGGAAGGTCCTGGCGCTGGCCACCACGTTCGCCGGCAACCTGACCATCCTTGGCTCGGTCGCCAACATCATCGTCGTCGAATCCGCCCGCGGTCACGTCGAGGTCGGTTTCTGGGACTACGCCAAGTTCGGCATCCCCATCACGCTGCTCACGACCCTGGGGGGTATGCTGCTGTTGCTGGCGCTGAACTAGTGGGTGCGCCGAACGCCGACGACTAAGCACCCGCCCGCCACGAACAGCACCGCGCAATAGCCCATCGCCAGACCCGGCCCGGAGGCCGCCCAGAGCAGCCCGACCACCACGCTGGAGACGAAATCGCCAACGCCGTTCACGGTGGCCAGCGTGCCAAAGGCCATGCCGTGTTGCTCCGGACCGACCAACTCCGCGCACAGCGAGTCCTCTAACGTCTCCTCGATGCCCACGTAGATCCCGCCCAGCGCGAAGATGAGGGCAAGTGTCACGACTGTGACCGGCAGGCAGAGGACGGCGACCGCCATCGCCGCAGCCAGGAAATAACCGCCCGCCAGCAACCGCCGTTTGTCGAACCGGTCCGCCAGCCAGCCCGCGACGAAGGCCAAGACCGCGTAGAGCACGTTGTGGAGAACATAGAGGCCGACGGCGAAGCTGGCGGCTCCCTTGGCCCCCAACACGGGAGTGAGCTTCTGGGCCGCCAGCAGAATCAACATCGAATGGGCGAAATCGCCCAGGCCGAACAGGCCCACCGCCCAAAGGAACTTCCGGAATGGCGGAGGCAGCGCACGCAGGCTCCGGCCAAACGACACGTACTTCACCGGCTTCCGCTCCCGCTCCCGAACCAGGAACGCGATCACCAGGGCGGCCGCGATGCCCGGGACCAGCGTCAGGGCGAAGAGACTGGGATAGTGATGATTCACCGCGGCCAGCAGGAACAGCGCGGAGGCCGGGCCGACGACGGCGCCGACGGTGTCCATCATCCGCTCGAAGCCGAAGGCGCGACCATAGGTTTCCGGAGTGATCGCGGCGGCAAGCAACGCTTTGCGCACGGGGGTGCGTACGCCGCGCCCCAGCCACGCCAGGCTCCGTGCGATCAGAATGTGCCAGGCCGCAGTCGCAAGCCCGAAGGCGGCCGTGCCCAGCGCCGTCACCAGGTAGCCCGCCACGGCAATCGGCTTTCGCCGGGGCAGCCGGTCGGTGTAATAGCCGGACGCGAGCTTCGCGAAACTCGACAGGCCGTCGGCGATGCCCTCGATCGCTCCGAGCCACGCGGCGGAAGCGCCGAAGGAAGCCAGGAAGGCGGGCAGCACCGCGGTGGCGATTTCGTGCGCCCAATCGCTGAACAGCGAGGCCAGTCCGATGCCGAGCACGGTGCGGTTCAGCCAGCGTCTCGGAGGACCTGAATCATTGGTCGTTCCGGGATTCACGACACCTCCGCTTCCGTCTCACTCGTGCGGCCTGCGCTCCTGAACCGCCGGCTTTTCGCGCAGCCGCATGATAAGACAATACACGGTCGGTGTGGCGATCAGCGAAAAGAGCATCGAGATGCAGAGAGCGCCAATGATGCCGATGGCCAGCGGACGCAGCATGTCCGTGCCATGCCCAACGCCCCACGCCAACGGTAACATCGCCAGCGCCGTGCAGAGCGAGGTCATCAAAATCGGCCGCAGCCTGCGGCGACCGGAGCGGACGAGCGCCTCTTCGAGGCTCGCGCCTTCGGCCAGGTGATGGTCCACGAGGTCGAGCATGAGGATGCCGTTTTTGGCCACGATGCCCACCCCAATGATGGCGCCGAGGAAGCTCACGATGTTCAGCGTCGTGCCCGTCAGCCACAGCGCGCCCACGGTGCCGGTGAGCGCCAGCACGCTGCCGAACAGGATGGCGATCGGCTCGCGAAAGCTGCGGAACTCCAGCAGCAGGACGGTGAAGACCAGCGCGATGCCGAGAAAGAGCACGACCAGCAGGTTGTGGAAGCTCTCCTCCTGCTGTTGGAAGAGGCCGCCGAACTCGATGACGCCGGGCGGAATCGAACTGTCCTTCGCCATCACTTGTTTGATTTCGGCGATGCCGCTGCCAAGGTCGCGGTCTTCGAACGCGGCGGTGACGGCCACAAGCTGCCGTAAATCCTCGCGACGCAGTTCGAGCTGTCCCGCTTCCTCGGTAATGTCGGCGACTTGGGAGAGTTTGACCAGGCTTCCGGAGGGCGTCCGCAACGGCAATTCGCGCAGCATGTCGAGTCGCGCGAGACCCCGCGGCTCGGCCAGCACTCGGATTTCCACCACCCGGTCGCCTTCCAGAACGGACGAGGCGGTGCGGCCCAGCAGGGCGGTGTTCAGGGCGGCGGCGATGTCGCCGCTGGTGAGCCCGTGCCGCTGCGCGTCCATCGCGCGGATGCGGAAGTTGAGGGTCGGACCGGTCATGTTCAGGCCGTCGAAGGTGTCCACCACGCCTCTGACCGTCTCGATGGTGGCCTTGACCTCGGGCGCTTTCTTCATCAGCCAGGCGGTATCGGTGGAGAACAACTTGATTTCAACCGGCTTGGGCGACCACGTCAGGTCGCCAATCAAGTCGCCCAGGATGCCGGGGAACTCCCACTCGGCTTCGGGCAGTGCGGCGTTGAACTTGCGGCGCAATTCCTGTTTCACCTCTTCGGTGCTGCGCTTGCGGTCGGGGCGCAACTTCACGAGGAAGTCGCCGTCGTTCGGTTCGCACACCGCCAGCGCGAGGCGCGCGCCGCTGCGGCGCGAATAGCCTTCCACCTCCGGCGTGGCCCGCAGGATGGCCTCGGCCTGCTGCATGATGCGGTCGGTCTCCTCCAGGCTCGTGCCCCACGGCGTGAGGTAATCAATCACGAATCCGCCCTCGTCCATGTCCGGCAAGAAACCGGTGGGCAGGTGTCGGTAAACGTGCCAGCCGCCGTAGCCAATGGCGAGGGACACGAGCAGCGTCACCCAACGCCAGCGCAACGTCCCCCGCAGCACCCTCTCGAACAGCCGCAAGAGCGGGCGCATCAGGAAGCCGCCTTCTTCGGCCTTCGGCGCGTGACCGTGCTCCAGGCGTTCGCCGTCGCGCAGGAATAGGGACGCCAGCGAGGGCGTAAGCGTGACCGCCAGCACCAGCGACGTGAGCAGCGCCACCACCATCGTCAACGCCAGCGAGCGGAAGAACACGCCGGGCAGACCGTCCAAGAACGCCAGCGGGAGGAAGACCACCACCGGCGTCAGGGTCGAGCCAATGAGCGCATGAATAATTTCACCCATGCCAGACTGGATGGCCGGCAGCCGCGATTCACCATGAGCCACCTTCGCGTAGATGGCTTCGACCACCACGATGGCGTCGTCAATGATCAGGCCGATGGCCGCCGCAATGCCACCGAGTGTCATCAGGTTGAAGGTTAGTTTCGCCGCCAGCATCACGACCACGGTTGCGAGCACGGACACAGGGATCACCACGATGGCCGTGAGCACGCTGCCCCAGTTCTTGAGGAACAGGTAGAGAATCACCACGGCGAACAGTAAGCCGACGACGATGGCCTCCCACACACTGCCCACTGAGTCGCGCACGAACAGCGACTGGTCGTAGTAGAACGAAAGCTCCATGTCCGGCGGCAGTGTGCGGCGCAGGTCGGCCAGTTGCGCTTTCAACTCCTCCGCGATGTTCAGGATGCTGCTGCCCGTGGGCTGCGCGCGAACGTTCATCAGCACCGCGCGGCTGCCCTGGGCGTTAACCACGTTGAAGACCGGCTCCGGCCCGCGCTCGACCCGAGCGAAGTCGCGGATGCGCACGGGCTGATTGTCGCGCATCATCACCACGAAGTCCTCGATGTCCTGCACGCTCTTCACACGGCTGTCCACCAGCGCGAGGTAAATCGTGTAGTTCTCCATGTGGAAGCCCGCCGGGGCGACGAGGTTGTTTTTCTCCAGCGCGCCGGTGATGTCCGTGAGCGCGAGGTTGGCCGCCGCGAGTTTCAGCGGGTCCACCACGACGTGATACTCCGGTGTCCGACCGCCCACGAGGTCCACGCGCGCAATGCCGGGAATGCGGAGGAAGCGCGGCTTGAGGTCGTAGCGCGCCAACTCCCAAAGCTCGGTGATGTCGCGCTTCGGGCTGGTGAGGCTCACGCCGATGATGGGGAAGGCGTTGAACGTGAGCCGCCACACAGTCGTCTGGGCGTTCGCGGGCAGGCTGGCCTTGAGTTGCGAGACGCGGTTGAGCACGTAAAGCTCGCTCTCCACCATGTTCACCTGCCAGTTGAAGAACACGTTCACCTCCGCGCTGCCCCGTCCCGTGGCCGACCGCACCTGCACCACGCCGGGAATGTCCTTCATCGCCTCCTCAATGGGCCTCGTGATGGTAGCCATCATCTCGTCGGCGGGCATGACGCCGCTGTCAATCAGGATCACGCAGCGCGGGAACTCGGTCTCCGGAAACACCGACGACGGCATCCGCAGCGCGGAATAGATCCCGCCGACGCACACCGCGAGGGTGATAAAGCTGATGGCCAGCCGATGCCGAATGGCAAACGCGCCGACGCCCGAACCGCCGGGCGCGGGTGAGAGATTCCCGGTCGCCTCGCTCATTTCGACTCCTCTTTCGCGGCGTTCAGGATGCGGATCCTGGTCTCCTTCGGCAGTGCGTAAGAGCCGAGCGTGACCACCGTCGCGCCCTCGGTCACGCCCTCGCCCTCGACTTCCACGAGTCCGCCGTCGCGCAAGCCGGCCTTTACGGTTTTCTGTTTCGCGACCTCACCTTCAACGATGGAAAGCGTGCTCTGCCCATCGTGGTCCGTGTAAACCGCCTCACGCGGCACGGCAAGTCGGTCGGCGCGTTCTTCGGTGATGACGCGGACGTGAACAAACTGTCCGCTGCGCAACCCCGCGTCCGGCGGCACGGAGACGCGCACGAGGACCGTGGCAGTCTTGGCGTCCACCTGCGGACTGACATACAGCACCTTCCCTTGCGCCGTGGCGTTCGCGCCGCGCTCGGTCAACAACTCCGCCGGTTGACCGGCCTTGAGCAAAGCGGCCTCAGCAGCGGGCACGTTCACCGTCGCCACGAGGCGCGCCGGATCAATCACCTCGGCGACGACGGTGTTCGGCTCGACCGTCTGGCCGGGCTGGACGTTGATGCGTGCAACCACGCCTGAGATGGGGGAAACGAGTTGCACCAGTGCAAGCTGGGCTTGCGCGGCGGCCAGTTGCTGCGCTGCTTCCTGTACGGCCTTCTCGGACGTGCTGCCGGTTTCCTTGAGCTTGTTCTGCCGCTCCATCTGCTGCTCGGCCAGCCGCAGTTGCGCCAGCGTCGCGCGGTCATCGAGTTTCACAATCACCGCACCCGCTTCGACTCGTTCGCCTTCCTTCACCGGCACGGCCATCACGATACCCGCCGCGGGCGCGGACAATCGGGCCGCCCCGGCGGGTTTGCCGCCACCCGCCGGCTCGGCTTCCACCGTGCCGTAGGCGTCCACGCGGGCGCGCAATGTTACGCGCGTGACTTTGCCAACCTGCACGGCGACTTCGGTGGGAGCTTTCTCCTCTTCCGCTGGTCGCGCACCGCATCCGCTCAGGAGCGCCGAGGTCAGAAGGGCAAGGAAATCGCACAGAATCAATCGAGTGTTCATCGCGTCTTGGGAGCTTGGGAAGACTCTGGGTCTCGTGAAAGCGGAAGCGTATCGGCGGGCGGCAGAACGGGGCTTTGCAGCGCTTCCTCCAACTGTCCGAGCGCCTGCTGGGCCTTGGCCACCGCCTCCGCGCGCGCGAGCCGGGCCGTGGCAAGCTCGACCTGGCCGGCGATGACTTCGCTGCGCGACACGTCCCCCGCCTCGAACCGCCCGCGCAAGACCCGCTCCTGCTTCTCCAGATTCGCCAGCAGGGAATCCGCCGTGGCGGATTTCTCCAATGCGGCGCGATACGCCGCCACACCGCGCTCGATTTCCGCCAGGACGCGCGCCTGCAGCGCATTAAACTTCGCCGCGCTCTCGGCGAGGCGGGCTTCGGCCTCGGCAATCGGGCCTTGGTTTTGGTTCAACATCGGCAGTTCGAGCGACAGCCCCACGCCCCACTTATTGTCTCCCTGGTCATATTCATAGCCGGGGTTCAAATGAACGTCGGGATACTGCTTCGCCACTTCCAGTCGGAGCGCCGCCTCGCCGGCGGCGTAGGCGGATAACGCCGCGAGCACATCAGCGCGGTTCAACACCGCCTGACGTCGCGCGGCGGGCGCGTCCAGGTCCGGCGGCACGCGGTCCAGCCCCGCAAAAGAAATCTCCACGCCGTCCAGCGCGCCGACCGGCACACCGATGGCCTCGGCCAGGGCCACGCGGCTTTCGGCCCGTTGCCGCTTTGCGTCCTGCGCCGCCAAGCGGGTGGTGTCGAGGGCGATGCGTTCCCGCGTGACCTCGGCGGGCGACACCGCCCCGGCGGCAAGCTGGGCTTCGAGCAGCTTCACGCTTTCCTCCTGGGCCTTTTGCTGCGCCACGAGAAGACCTTGCCGTTCGCTCGCCGCATAGAAATCCACCAGTGCCCGCCGCAGCCTTCCCCGCACCTGCCACGCCGTCGAAGCGATGTTCAGCTTGGCCGCGTCGGAGAGATGCCGCGCTTGCGCGAGGCGATGCCCGCGCTTGCCCGCCGTCTCAATCGGGATGTCCAGGTTGACCGCCGCAATCCACGGGGACGGTGTGAGCGTGGTGGTGTTGTATTGCGGTGAAACCGTGACCGTCGGATTCGGCCTCTGCCCGGCGGTGCGCAATCCGGCTTGCGCTGTGCCCCACTGCGCGCGGGCGACGTCCAGTTCTGGCGAGAAGTAAAACGCTGCCAGCGTGAGCGACTCCAGTTCCCAGGCGCGGCGCGGCCACTCACCCGCGACGCGGTTCGTTTCGAGGAACACCCGCAGTCCTGCATCAGAGAACGAGCGCGACTCGAAATCGGCGGCGGCCTTGGCGGCGGTGAGCGGTCTGGCGTGGTAGCGCACGCAACCGGTAAAAGCAGCGCCCGCCAGCGCCATCAAAAGCACTGCGCTCACCGCGCGGCGGGCGCGGCATTCCGGCAAAGACCCAGAATCACTGTGCATAGATAACAAGAACCTCCTTCCGGCGTGTCTCCACGAAGGCCACACGGCGGTAGGAGTCATCAGCCTGCCCGTGCAGGCGGTTTACCTCACCAAGAGGTCGGCAGAATCCATTGCCGTTGGAACGCCGCAGTTTCTAAAGCCTCGCTACCCTGCCTGCAAGCTTTTCGGCTTCGCCGTTGCCGGAATTGGCTGCACCCGGATGATGAGATGGTTCAATGAACTCATTTCCCGCCCGCTTTGAACGCCGCTCCGCCATACCGCGCCTTCTTCCCCAACTCGCGCTCGATGACGAGCAGCCGGTTGTATTTGGCGATGCCCTCGGAGCGGCAGAGCGAATCTCTTTACTTGTGCTTGGCCTCTTTCGCCTGCTGTTCCGGAGTCTCCGTTTCGCGGGAGACGATCCGACCCGTGAGGGCGTCCACTTGCATTTCCGTAATGTCCTGGTTGCCGGGCGTGGCGATGTCGAAAGACCACACGAGTTTTCCGTGTTCCTTTTCGAGTTCGCCTTCGGCGATTTTGCCGCCGGGCACCTGGGCGAGCGCCGTTTGCTCGGCTTGGGCGCGGGTGATCTTCGCCTGCGCTGAGGGTTTCCCGCTGGACGTGGCGCAGCCGCTGGCAAACAGGGCCAGGCAGGTGGCAAAGATGGCGGTGTGAATGAGGCGAAGTGTCTTCATGGTTGCTGTGTTTTCTGGTTGCTGGTTTTCGGTTTGATTTGAGTCAGCGTCAGTGCCAACCGCGCCGGCCCGGCAAAACTGGCGCTGAGCTCGCAACCAATGGATTGAGCGAAAACGCGAGCGAGCGAAAGTCCAAGGCCGGTGTGGCCGTCGGGCGAACGCGCCGCGTCTTCGCGCCAGAAGCGTTCGAACAGGTGTGGCAGGTCCCGCTCATCAAGGTTCTCCACCGTGTTGACCACACGCAACGTGAAGCCGCCGCGGTTCGCGCTGGCTTCCACGTCCACGGTGCCGCCGCGCGGGGCGTATTCCACGGCATTGTCCACAAGGTTCGTCAAGATGGACCGCAACAACACCGGATCGGTGTCGGCTGCGGCAGCCGGCGGTATGCAGCAGTTGAAGGCAAGCTGACGCGCGGCGGCTTTGGCTTTGAACTGTTCGCACACGTCCTGCACCAGCGGCGTCAACGCCACGTGCTCGCGTTGTGCGGACAGTTCACCCCGTTCGCCCCGCGCCAGAGCGAGCAAATGTGTGAGTATGGCTTCCATGTGCAGGGCGACGGCCAGCACCTCTTCGTCGGCGTTTGCAGCGCGGGCGTCGGGCAGCTTGATGGCGAGTTCGGCCAGACTGCGCAACTCGGCCACCGGCGTGCGAAATTCGTGCGCCACATCCGAACTGAAACGGCGCTCGCGCTCGAAGGAATCCTCCAGCCGCGCCAGCAATTCGTTCAGACGCGCGCTGATGGGAGCCAGTTCACCGGGCAACCCTTCGGTGGGAAATCTTTCCGAGAGCGACGCGGCGTCAATGCGCTCGGCTTCCTCAGCCAGCCGCTGGAGCGGTGTGAGTTCGCGCCGCAACACGCGCGGCACCACCAGGGCCGTGGCCGCGAGCAACAGCAGCCCGCTGCCGGCCAGCACCAATTGGAGCGTCACCAGCGTGCGGTCCAGGTCGTGGCGCAAGGAAGCGACGACGAGGATGGCGTCGGCTGGCGCGGCATCTTGGGGCTGGTCATCCGAGTTTTGCGGGCGGAACTTCAGCCCCACGGCGCGGCCCGGCTGGCCGTTGGACAGCGTGAGGTTCCAGGCCAGCGGCGCTTCCAGCGTCCCGTGGCGCAAGGGCAGATGCGCGTCTCGCAGCGAACGGGAACGTTCCACCGGCTTCTCATCGGCCTGCCACAATTCGAAGAAGTCACGGCCGCCCGCTTCAAAGCCGCGCATGTGTTCGTCGGAGAATTCGATTTCCAGGCGGCGGCCCTTCCGCTCGGTGAGCGTGGTGATGGCCTGGGCCTTGGCGCGGAGCGCGGTGTCAAATTGGGCCAGCAACGCAGCGCGTGCGCAAAGATAAACTCCGAGGCCGCCCGCGCCGATGAGCAGGCCCACGGTGAGCAGCAGCTTGCGCGTGAGTTGCTGGCGGATGGTCTTCATTCGGCGGCCAGTTCGTAGCCCAGCCCGCGCCGCGTGTGGATGAGTGGGGCGGGGTTGGCTTCGCCAAGCTTTTGCCGCAACGAACAAATTGCCGAATCCACGGCGTTGCTCAGTAGTTCAGACTCGCCAGCGTAGATGTGCTCCTCGATTTCGGCGCGGGTGACGATGTGGCCGCGCCGGCGGGCGAGGTATTCGAGCAAGGCGTATTCGCGCGCCTGGAGAGTAATGGGTTTGCCGGCGCGCGTGACCTTGCGGGCGGTGGTGTCAATCTCCAGGTCGGCAAGGGCGAGGCAGGAATCCTTGCTGCCGTAGGCGCGGCGGCAGAGCGCCTGGACCCGCGCCAGCAGTTCCTCCAGCGCGAAGGGTTTGACCAGATAATCATCCGCGCCGTGTTCGAGTCCGCGCACGCGGTCGGGCACGGTGTCCTTGGCGGTGAGGAGCAGAACATGCGTCTGCTTGCCCTGCTTGCGGAGTCGCTGCAACAGCGCCAGTCCGTCCAGCTTGGGCAGCATGATGTCGAGCACGATGGCGTCGTAGTCGTTCGTCTCGGCCAGCCAGAGTCCCTCCTCGCCGTCGGCGCTCGTGTCCACGGCAAACCCGTTCCGCCGCAGCCAGGTGGCCACGGTCTGGCGCAGGCGGGCAGAATCTTCAACGACAAGGACGCGCATGGGATGATTTAACGCGCAATGCGCGGTGCCGGCAAGGGTGTGACGGTGGGGATCACCGGGCTGGTGTCCCGGGATTGGCCGCGGCCGCCGCCGCTCTCTCCAGCATCTGGCGCAAATCTTTATCGGCCTCGCGGAAGGCGGCGTTGAGCACCTGGTCGTTTTGCACGTAATCCTGTTGCAGATACGCTTGGGTGAGCGCGTAGCGGTTGGCAATGATTTCCAGGTCGCCGGGCGAGGGGTTCTTCTTGTTGCTCAAGCCGTCGGTGTTCAAGTCTTCAACGAGTTCGCGGCGATGATCGGGTTTGAGCGCCGGGTCGAGCACTGCGGTGTGAAACAGCTCGAGGGCTTCGTCGTTTGCCCCGACGTATGCCAGTGCCACGCGCGCGAGAGGCTCTTTGCTGTCAGCCTCGGTCACGCGCGCGTCCCGGTAAATCTGCGCGGCGAGCGCCACGCTTTGCCCGCCGAGCGTCTGTTGCAAATAACGCAGCGCGCTCCGATCCACCTTGCCGTCGGCCTGAACCAATTGCGCCTGCGCCGTGCTGACGTAGGACGTGTCGCCAAATCGTTTCAACACCCCGAACAGGTAATCCCGCTCGCCTCCGGTGGCGCTGGCTAGCAAGGCTCGGGCGGCGGTCAATGCGGTATCCTGGTATTTTCCCGGCGACATCTCCTCTAGCACTTGGGTCAGATAGGCCACCTCGAGTCCGCGCCCGGTGCGGCCCAAAGCCTCGACCAGAATATTCTCTGCCTCGGCCCCGCCGATTTGGCGCACGACATCAAACAACCCGAACCGCAACGTGGCCGGTATCAGCGCGTCCGTGAGGGATTTCACGTCGCGCGGCCCTTTGCCGCCCGGCGCATCGAACACCGCGTCCTGGCCGGTGGCGAGAAACTCGTGGATGGCCGGCAGTGCCGACGGGCCAACGTCAGCGAGTTGTCCGAGCAGCGCGAGAACCTGACGCAAGGCGCGGGTTTGACCCGGACCCGCCGCGACTTTCAACGCCGCGAGCTTGTTCAACAATTCCTGCGGGTCCGGCGCCGTGACGGTTGCGAGCACCGCCCGGGACCTCGGCGCGGGCGCGGCGACCAAACGCGGAGCGCGAGCGTTCTCCAGCGCTGCTTCGAGTTCGGCTTTCTCGGTTTCCCATGCGGCGCGCTGGGTTTCAAGCTCGCGGGCATGGCGGACGGCCTGGTGGCGGCTCACAACAACCGCCGTCACAGTCAAGCCCAGGCCGAACACCAACAGAAAGGGAATCAGACGTTTCATACGTGAATTCCTCCAAAGGAATCTCGCTTCACAGCGCAGGCCGGAGGCAGAGGAACACAGCGGCGCTCCCCGGCAGCCGCTGTGCCCCCCACTTCGCAAGCCTATTTGTTGCCCTTGTCTCCATCCTGGTCATTGTCCTCCTCCGCGTCTTCGACTTTGAGGAGCTTGCCGTCAGCGGCAACCTTTACTTCCACCTTCTTGCCGTCGGCCTTCTTGACCTCGGCCTCATAAACCACCGTGCCATCCTTCTTGGTCGCCTTTTCGACCTCCAGGATTTCACCGCCACCGGCGTTGTCCTTGATCGTCTGCTGAACTGCCGCAGGGCAGTCGGCTAGCTTGACTTCTTCCTTCTTTTTCTTGCCTTCGGCATGGGCGGGCAGCGCGAGCGCGAGCGCCACGGTTGCGGCCACAAGGCCGACTTTGATTTGAGCGAACATTTTTATCGTTGTCTTCCCGGACCTGTGATTGTTGTTTGCGATGCGCCGACGGCCAGTCCAAACCGCGCCGCATCGAGCCAGCCACCGGCTGACGGACGAAAACGTAGCAGGGCTGGATTATGGCAAGATTATCTGGCGGAAAAACTCTTGGTCCGTTTCCCGGCAATCTCCGGCGGCCCATTGCTGAGCAGGCTCGCTGATTCGATGGCGGGCATGGAGCGGCTGAGCCAGCAGCGTTTGGCGTTAGCTTCAACCGCCGCAGAACTGCCGACCGGGAGGCGGAGGGCTCTCTTCCAGATGGATTAAGAAATCCGTGAGCCGTAGCGCACGTTCGTCCCTAATGCCCGCTCGATGACGAGCAGCCGGTGGCATCATCCATCACGCCCAACGAATTCGTGCCGCTCAACCCGAACGCATCCGGGTCTGGAATCGCTCCAAGTCATCCATGGCTTTTCTCAGTTCGGGTGCTTTGGAAGCCGTTTGCGCCAGTGTTTGTTCCAGCGCGGCCAGTTCGTCCAGCGCCTGTTGTTCGGCCTGGCGGGTCAATTCGTTGATGCCCGCCGCCACGCGGTCACGCCAGTCAGCGGCCAGGCGCGAAAGGTTTTTCTCGACTTCCCAACGCGCTTTGCGCAGCAGCACGTGTTCAATGGGCCGGCGAAACAGCGTGAGCGGAATGAGCCAGCCCATCGTGGTAAACGCCACGTCGAAGGCATAAGCCACATCCACCGGCGGAGCCGATGGCTCCCGCACTTCGAGGGAGAATTCGCGCGGGGTAAGCAAGACGCCCAGCGCCGCCTTCACGTGATCAGCCAGCCGGTCGTGAAAGGCGCGGAGGGTACGCTTCAGGTGCTGGCGAGCGAGGTGCAGCGGCGAACAGAACATGGCTTGTTGCGAATGCGAGACTTCGCTCAATTCGCGAGTGAGGAAAGCGCCCAGCCATTCACGCCACGCTCCCAGCATTGGCGGCAGGCGCAGCTTCCAGCGCGGGAATTGCTCGCGGAGTTCCGTGGTGATTTTGGCCCGCAACGCCGCTTGCGTCGGCTGAAGCTGAGTGAGCGACCAATCGAGTGCGTTGGCCGACCATTCGCGCGAGAGGGTGTTTAACTCGGAACGCAGCAGCTCGAATTGGCAGCGTTCCTCGCTCAGTTTTTCGCGCAACGCTTGCCTCGCTGACTCCGCCTGCGTGGCGGCCGCCAGTGCCACTTGCAGGTAATTGAGCGTCTGAGCCACCAGAGAAAGAAGTTTGTGACGCACAATCTGGTCGGCGGCTTGGCCGCGGTTGTGAATGAGTGGAGACAAAAGACCTTGTTCAAGCTGGGTCTTCAGGCCCGTATACTCCGGTCGAATGGAATAGAAAAAGACCGGCAACTCCGTTTCCCACTTGCAGCGGAGCTGCTGCCTGACGAACAAGAGCACCTCACCGCGCTGCGGCTCCGTCAGCAAATCCGCCTTGGTCAGCAGCAGGACGATCTTCGGTGTGTGGTGGCGCAACTCTTCGAGCAAGGCGAGGTCGCGCTCCGACAGCGGGGCATCGGAACTCACCGCCACCAGCGCGGCGCCCACGTTTGGCAACCATCTCAGCGCGGCTTCCGTGTTGTGGGTGAACGCGCTGCCCAAGCCGGGCGTATCCACAAACTCCAGCGGGGCCAGTGGCTTCAGGGCGGGCAATTCCACTTCCACCGACGCGACTTGCTTGGTGTTATCAGGATTCTCGTTTTCGGCGACGTAAAGGCCGATGTCGCCGAACGGAATGGTCTTGGTTGCGCCGTTCAGGAAGCGCACTTCGGCCCTCTCCACCGCCCCAAAGCGCAGTCGCGTGATGACCGCCGTGAGCGGCACGACGCCGATGGGCAGCACCGCGCGGCCGGTGAGATGATTCAGGAACGAACTCTTGCCCGCCTTGAAACGACCGAAGACCGCCACATCTGTGCCGTTACTGTTGTCGCGAAGCAGATTCCGGCAGGCGGTGATTCGTGGAGCCAGGTTGGCCAGCGTCAGGTCTTCGGCGATTCCGCTAACACAATCCAGAATGGCATCGGCTTGAAGCCTGGCCTACTCCTCAGCGGCGCGAACCCGATGCCGAGCCCGGTGCGATTGAGCCAGCACGATCGCGGAGCCGAATCTCCGTTGGATGGCACGATCAGTTGAACTTCAATCCGGAGCGGACTATCCATGGCGTTCCTTGCAGGTGGCGACAGACGCTTTGGCCTTCAGGGCAAACGCGCGCAGCACGAGGTCGCGCACTGAGATCTTCTGTTGGGGAGGCAGAGCGACTTGCACTGTCTCTCCCCCGAGCCGACCAGCACGCAGGGTGAAGTCGAACGTGGCAAGAGCCGCGCTTTCGTTCACGTGATAGCCTTCCAGCCGCGAGAGCGGGCAGTGCGTCACGATGTAGCCGTATTTGTTCGCACGGCCGATACGGAGCCAGGACCAGGTTTTCTCTTCGGAAATGAGGAGCAGTTCGCGGTCGGTGAGCGCAAGTACCGCTTCGGGGGCAAGTTCGTGTTGGAACCAGCGGCGGCGCGCGCCGAACACCGCTGGCCACTCAACCAGGGCCAAGAGGCGCTCGCCGCGCGGAGTGAATTTCAGAAAAGCGTTGCGGAACTTGAGCGGCAACGGTCCCAGCAACGGGTCCCATTCTGCCTGGTCCACCGTCGGCGTGGCCTCGATGCCGTCCATGCCGTCGAGCACGAGTTGCACGGCCTCGTCGTAGTAGTGCTGCATGACGGTGTTGAACTTGATGGTGACAGCCTGTGCACCTCCATCGGCGACAAAGGCAATCCGCAGCGCGCCATGAAGCAGAATGTCCGTCAATTCGACCCGCAGGGTGTGAACGAAGTCGATGCGGGTCACTGTCGCGTCGCCCTTCTGGTTTTCCGCGGCGAGGAGCCAGCCTCGGGCGGTCAGCGCCAGTACCGACGCGGGCGACCTGGTCTTGACGGTCTCGTTAGACGGCGTGTAGATGAGCAAGCGGGCGGGTTCCTTCGTGCGCAGCTCCCGGTACAACACGCGGCGAAACGGCTCCCGCGCGTCGTCCACCGTCTTCAAGCGGCTGGAGAATCGGTCCCAATAGCTCACTGCCATGCGGTCACCTCAGACTTCAACATCTTTGTTCCACGGGCAGCAGATGTGCCGACTGCCCGCGATGTGAACCAGCGCCCGCAAGTAGGCGTCGCGCTCATCGTCGTTGCGCAGCTCGCGTCGCAAGGCTTCCGTCTTCAGGCTGAAACTCAGCATGTCTTCGGCCATCTGCTCGAACCGGCGCGAAGCGGCCTCCAGCACAAACCGGGTTTCCGCGCCAGACAGAACCGGCAGCCACAAACCGAGATGCCGCAGACACACACCTTGTGAACTGGCATACGCCGCGCGGCCTTCCGGGGTGTCCATAGACTTAGCCAGCCGCCGCAAGTAATCCTGCTCCGCCTCGTGCTGCAAGCGGCAGACGTGGCATCCGGCAGAATCCCGAACCAGCGTTGTCGCGCCATGGCCGTCCGTGGGGGACTTCGCCCGCGAGGCGAGAAGTCTTGAAAAATGCTCCGTCAGTTTCGCGAAGCCGACCGCGGTGCCGACCGGAGACGAAACCGCCTCCAGTTGCCACGTATGCAGCGCGCAGAAGCCCAACACTTCGGCAAAATCCTGTTGCGTCGCTTCGTCGCACGCGAGGTCGTACTGGAATCGTGAGAAGAAGCGAAGGGTGACATGGGTCAGGTGCTCACACACCGGGCAACCTCGCGTCTGCAGGTCGCGGGCGAGGTCCAATTCTACAACTGGGGCCAGGGACTGGTCCGCCGCCGGCTGTGCCGTTCGCGTTCCCCCCGTGTCCGTCGAGGATCTCTGCCGCGTTCCCGTTGTCGGTGTGTGGTCTTGGAGAACTTCCGCGCGCAGCGCGAGCAGGCGATCCCGAACGGTGTTCAACGCTGCCCCCCCATATTCAGAATCCACGCGTACGGGTTCGCCGTCATGCACCAGGGCCGTTGCCATCAGGGGCTTGCCAGTGATGATCGCGAGAACGCGGGAACCGATTCCCACGGCGCGCTTTTCCACCTCTTTCACTAAACGATCGAGGGCTTGGTTCACGCTGGTCGCGGCGGACGCCAGCACGTGTTCCTGGCAAGACCGCACCAGGCGCTCGCATTCCGCTCTCAGACGCTTCCCCAGCCAACGTCGCGTCAGAATCGTGGGCAACAGGGTCCACGGCCACGGAGCACGAGGCTCCCAGTGGAGGCCCGACAGGAGCGACGGCTCGAACTTGACGTCCAACCGCCACGGCGGAAGGACCTCCGACGCCGGGACTGCGGGGCGCGGCCCACCCAGAATGCTGGCCGCGAGCGCGGGAATACTGGCCAGGTTGGACTCAAGGCGCTGCCAGTGCTCTCGTGCTGCCGTGTCCGCAGCAAAACACAGGCGCTCCGTCTGCGCCGTCAACCAGCGCCCGGTGCTATCGCGCAATTCGCGAAGCACGATGCCCGTGCATCGTTTCAGCATCAACGCACCGGGAAGCCAGCGGATAGGCGTCAGCAAGCGCTCGGTGCAAGAAGTCAGTCTGCCGGTTTGCGAGCCCAGGAACGACTGGAGTTCCGGGGTCAAGGCCACCGGGATTTGCGCCAGCAGGTGCGCGCGCAATTGCTCGAACAGTTTGTGGCGGTCCGCCTCGTGGTCGCGCCATCGGGTGGTCAATGCCTCCACCTTCTGCGACAGGACGGGGTCGGGAATTTCGCGAGCCCGCTGGCGCATCGCCACTTCATCGGATTCCTGTTCAAGCAGGCGCAACGCCTTGTCCGCCACAGCGACAAGAAAGACTGAGGCCTTTTCACCGGACAAAAAACCCGCCAGCGTTTCCTCCAGGTCTTTCACGCCGCTCTGCGCGTACGCAGAGGCATCGCCAGCAAGTTTGGCCGCGAGTCCGGCCCGGGAGGAGACCGGAAAAACCCTCACCGAGGCCGAATTCATCTGCGTGCCGATGGTCTCGGCGATGAATTCCAGGACCTCTTGGCGTTCGTGACCCGAGAGCAGGTCGCTTTTGTTCACGACGAAGAAAGTCTTTCGGACGTATTCGCGAATTCTTTGCAGGAACTCCAGTTCGACCCGCGTGAACGGCGTGTCCACGCTCGTGACGAAGAGCACCGCGTCGCATTCGGGGAGGAAGCGCAGCGTGGTTGCCGTGTTCGCTTCAATGGCCGAGCCGACGCCGGGCGTGTCTACGAACTCCAAGCCCCGGCGAAGAAAGGATACCGGCACTTCGAGGCATGCTGTCTTGACCCGCTTCGAGTTTCCCGGATTGCCCTTCTCCGTGACGAACTCTGCCAACCGTTCGAGCGGCACTTCTTCGGGGAAGGGTGAGTCCACATCCGCACGACGAACGAGCAATCGCTCCCTCGGGCCGAACCGGAGGACGGTGATAGCGGAAGTCAATGGCAAGACACCGACAGGGAGCAATTCGCGGCCAATGATGGCGTTCATGAGCGAGCTTTTGCCCCGCTTGAACTGGCCCAACACCGCGAGCGTGAAGCGGTCTTCGGCCAGTTTCGCCATCAACTCTGCGCAGTGATTTGACCGATACTCACTGCCGCGCAGTCTGAGAATCCCGCTGAGCTGGCGCAGTGGGGTCGCGAGAGCCAGTTTGGCGTGGGTGTAAGAGCGCAACCTGTCGAGGTCAGGCGCGCTCCCGGCCGAATTGCCAGCTCCGGGGCCCTCGGCCTCAGGCGGAGTGGCGTCGGCCTGCACGTTGCGCGGCCCGTTGTCGAGCGAGGGCGTCATGGCGCGGCGGCCAGCGACTTCTCGGTCGCGGCTTCGGGCGGCGCGTTCAGCCAACAGCCGCAGTGCAGACAAACGTGCAGTTCGTCTGCTTCCTGGCGGACCCGCCCGGCGTCCGCCAGCGGCAGTCTCAAGTGGCAGTTCCCGCATGCACCGGATGGCGAGACGCGTGTCACCGGCCGCCGCCCCTGTTCAGCGAGGTGATCGAATCGTCGCAAAACGGTTCCGGGCAGCTTCGCCCGCAAACGGTCAATGTGCTTTCGCAGGCTGCTCGCGTGCCCTTCGTTTCCCCATCGCCGCGTCAACTCCTGCAACTGAATCAGGTCCCTCCAGGTTGTTGTCATATTTGTGGGTAGTCATCTCAGGAGGCGAAGGCGTTTGCGAACGCCCGCCGGTGCGCAGCCATTCCGCGAGTTGCTTCCGGATCTGCTCCTCCAATGCCAACGGTGCATACGCGCCCACGGTTGCTTCAACGTCATACTCCGTGTGGCAAAGGGTCACTTCGCCGTCTTCCCAAATCGCATACGCTGCGCGCGCATCGCCATCGGTGGGCCGGCCCACGCTGCCGGGATTGACCACCAGCGTGTCTCCCCAGCGCGTTTTCACCGGCACGTGGGCGTGGCTGAGAAACAGCAGGTCCGGGTGGCCAACCAGAACGAAGCCCCTGTCAGGATGAACCAGAATGATGTCCGATTCCCACGGCCACTGGGTGTCCTGATCGCCGACCTGCGGAAACCGAGCGTTTCTAGCTATGGAATGAAAGGCTACGCAGGTGGCTTCGCCCCAACGAAACTCCCGCATTGGTTGGAGCTCGCCGAGGAAGCGCTTCATCTCGGGAGCGAGCGAGTGGCTCGTCGCAGACTGCATCGCTTCAGCCAACCGCTGATTGGCTGGGGCACAGTCAGGGGCGGCCCCGAGCCCGAAAGCCCGGTCGTGGTTACCCTGAATCACCAGGCTCGGCGGAAGGAGCTGCATCGCCCAGCCGACACATTCGGCCGGCTGCGGACCGTAATTCACCAGGTCACCAAGGCAGAGAATCTGGTCAACATCCTGCTCGGCACGCAACACCGCTTGCAGGGCAGGCCAGTTGCCGTGGATGTCGGAAAGAATCAGGACTTTCATAACTCGCTACCGCAACCACAGTTCTTTGTTCGGTAGGAGTCATCAGTCCCAAGGACGTTAAGCGAACTCCATCGCTTCGCCAGGCTTACTCACCCGCTCGGAAGGCAGTCAGGAACCAGTTCACGGGCCACGGACGCATCACACGCGCAGCGAATGCCGGTGCCGAGAATATTCACAATCGCCGGGGCGTTGCCGCGCCGGTGAGCGCAGCGGAAGAGGATCTTTTTCCAGGCCAAGTATGTGCCGCCCCGCACCACGCGTTGCTCGCCGGTGGAAGGCGGACACAAATCGCCGGTGGCGTAACGGCGATAAACGTTCCATTGGTACCAGTCCCCGCACCATTCATCAACGTTGCCCACCATTTGAAGGATGCCGTACGGCGAGGGGCTTTGCGAGTACGCATCCACGGGTGCGGTCGTTGGGTATGGACGGTGTTTCTCCATGTCCCAGCGCAGAACATCGTCGTGCCATTCATTGCCCCACGGATAGAGCCGTCCGTCTGTGCCGCGCGCGGCTTTTTCCCATTCAATTTCCGTCGGCAGCCGAAATCCAGCCCAGCGGCAATATGCCTCCGCTCCAAACCACGAGACGTGGATGACGGGATGTCGCTCGAAGCCAGATGTCACTCCGTACCGTTCGCTCTTCTTCGCGGACACGCTGACTCGTTCCAGCGCTGGAGCCCAACATTTGAGTTGATCTGGCGTTGGACGAGTCTCGGAAAGAAACGCCGCGAACTGCTCATTGGTCACGGCATAGACACTGACGTAGAAATCCGGCACGAACGCGCGAAACTGTGGCAACTCGTCCAACAGCGTGAATTCATGACCGCCGATGTCCATGAGCCGCGCGGCGTCAATCTGCGCCTGCGTCGAACCCATGATGAATTCGCCCGCCGAAATGAGCCGCATCACCGAGCCGTCACGCGGGTTAATCCAGCAATCGGCAGGCGCGTGGCGCTCGTTCGGTGTCCCGTCCCGCGCAGGGCGGGACGGTTCGGCTCGCGTAACCGCGGAACTCCAAACCGCTGGTTCGTTAGCGGTACAGCCGGTTTTGGAATTGTCCCAAATCATGGCCGAGTTGTTTCAGTTCGCGCGCTGTGGATTTTCTCAAAAGCCCCGGTCAACAAAGCAATCGCCTGTTCCAGTTGTGGCTGGCTGGACTGGCCCTGGGCTAGCATCTGTTCCAGCGTGGCTAGTTCGTTGAGTGCATATTGCTCGGCCTGAGCTCGCAACTCCTGAACGCCGGCGCTGACGCGCGTCTGCCAGTCCGCCGCGAGCCGCGACAGGTTCTTCTCCACTTCCCAGCGCGCCTTGCGCAGCAACACCCGCTCGATGGGCTTGCCGAAAAGCGTCAGCGGAATGAGCCAGCCAATCGTGGTAAACGCGGCATCAAATGCGTAGGACACATTCACCGGCGGGGCGGCCGGGTCGCGCACTTCCAGGGCGAACTCATGCCGGGTCAGCGTCACGCCCAGCGCTGCTTTCACGTGTCCGGCCAGCCGGTCCTGAAAGGCAATGAGAGCGCGCGTCAGGCGTTCGCGCGCCTTGTGCAACGGCTCGCAAAACATCCCGCGCTGCACCTGCGACACCTCGCTCAACTCACGGCCGAGAAAACCGTTAAGCCAGGCGCGCCACGCTTCGACCAGCAGCGGCAACGACAGTCGCCATTGGCGCAACTGCGTCTCCAACTCGGCAGTGACCTTGGTCTGCAGCGTTCGTTGAACCGGCTGCAGGCGTTGCACAGATTGTTCCAGTGCCTGTCCGGCCACGTCGTGCGCGAGCAGATGCAGTTCTTCGCGCAGCGCGTCGAAGTGCCCGCGTTCTTCCAACAGCCGGTCGCGCAGCGCCTGCCGTGAAACTTCCGCTTGCGTCCCCGCCGCCAGCGCGACGCGCAAATAGTCGAGCGCCTGGCTGATGAGCGAAGTGAGTTTGTGCCGCAAGATTTGCTCCGCTGCCGCGCCGCGATCCTGGCGAAGCGGTTCGAGGAGACGCTCCACCAAGACCGTTTTCAACTCCGGCAACTCGGGTTTGATGGAATAGAAGAACACCGGCAGGTCGCCGTTGCCCCAGCGTTCGGCCAGTTGCCGGCGCAGGAAATCCCGCACCTCGGCTCGCTGC
>Ga0315274_10002269_pt1 | contig 29105 bp, 27 predicted proteins | sample YL17G02_20_MG_FD_203700 | JGI IMG/M metagenome (GOLD analysis project Ga0315274, IMG submission 203700) | Sediment microbial communities from Yellowstone Lake, YNP, Wyoming, USA - YL17G02_20 | ecosystem: Environmental > Aquatic > Freshwater > Lake > Sediment | place: USA: Wyoming | collected...
CCACTTTCCTTATTGGTGGCGACATTAACAGCATTGACGGTAATGCCAGACTGGGCGCGGGCAAACTTGTTGTCGCGGAAGCGGATGAAAGCGACAAGTCCTTCTTAAAACTACATCCGTCAATATCCGTGATAACGAATATTGAGTCTGACCACATTGAGAATTACGGGAGTTACGAGAATATATTAGGGACATTTTTTGATTTTATCGGTCTTCTGCCAAAGAACGGCTTGCTCGTCATTAACAATGACAACGAAACGATAAAGAATAAGCTTAATGGCATAACTGACAAAAAGATAATAACTTACGGCTTTACAGAGAAGTCCGATTTCTACGCGGATAATTTTAAATTCTTCGAGAGAAGGACCAAATTCGATGTGTATTCGAACGGGAAAAAGGCGGGAGAAATTTCTCTTTGCGTTCCTGGAAAACAGAATATCCTGAACGCAATGGCCAGCTTGATAGTTGGGATGGAGGTCGGATGCGACCTTTCACAGGTGAACAACGGGCTGCAGATCTTTGTTGGCGTCAAGAGAAGGTTCCAGATAATCGGGGATATTGGGGGCGTGCTTGTCATTGATGACTATGGGCATCATCCTACAGAACTGAAGGCGACACTTGAGGCTGCGAGGTTGGGTTATGGCAGGGAAAGAAGGGTGATATGCATTTTCCAGCCGCACAGGTATACCAGAACGCTTCATCTGCATAAGGAATTCGGTCAGGCATTTAGCGATGCCGATATCGTGGTAATTACGGATATTTACAGCGCCGGGGAGGACCCTATTGAGGGAGTAAGCGGGGAGCTGGTAGCTGACGAGGTCAGGAAACAAGGCAAAGACATATCATATATTGCTGGGAAGGAAAAGGTCGCGAACCATATAATGAAGATCGTAAGACCGGGGGACATAATAATGACAGTTGGCGCAGGCGATATTAATATCACAGCAAAGGACATCACAAATAGGTTAAGAGGCAAGTTCGCTTCATGAGCACATGAAAAAAGCATTATTGGATATTTATAAGAAATTAAAAGACATTAAGGCTGTCTGCGCGCTCAGGAACGAGCCTTTGGCTAATCATACAACTTTCAAGATAGGCGGTCCGGCGGATATTTTGGTGATCCCAAAGAGCGTTGATGGGCTTAAGGAATTCATCAAGATAGCCGGGAGATTGCCGATCAAGATAATCGGAAACGGCTCCAATATTCTGGTCTCGGACAAAGGAATAAGGGGGATAGTGCTTAAGCTAGCAAGGGGATTGAATGGCGTTGAGGTGGACAAGAACAGGATCAAGGCAGGCTCGGGAGTAATGGTGCCTAAGCTGCTTAATTTAGCTGCAAATGCAGGTCTGTCAGGGATGGAGTTCAGCGCGGGGATACCGGGTACTATCGGCGGGGCGGTTGTCACGAATATGGGAGCGTTCGGAAGATCAATTTCAAATATCGTAAAAGAGATAATTGTGATCGACAGGGACGGCAAAGAGCATTCGATAAAGAACGAACAAATAAAGTTCAAGTACCGCAGGGGGTGCGTATTAAAGAACGGGGAAGTCGTGGTTGGGGTGGTCCTCTCCATGAGAAGGGCAAGGAAATCTTTTGTTAAGAAAAGGATAAGGGAATTCCTGAACATGAAAAGAATAACGCAGCCGTTATCCGTTCCCAGTGCCGGATGTGTTTTCAGGAACCCTAAAGGAAAATATGCCGGAAAGCTTATAGAGGACGCAGATTGCAAAGGTTTGAGGATGGGTGGCGCGGAGGTCTCGAGAACGCATGCCAACTATATAATAAATCTGGGCGATGCGACATGTAATGACGTTCGAGCTCTGGCAAAGAAAATAAGGGGGAAGGTAAAGGAGAAGTTCGGGGTAACGCTTAAATGCGAGATAATTGACAGTAATCATTTGAACATGTTATCCTAATGCTCCAATTTCATTGTTTGCGGTGCATGTTAAAGCGGGATCAGGTGAATAATGAACAAAATATCCGATGAAACAATAAAAGACCTGCAGTCGAAAGCCAAAGAAATAAGACGGCATATTGTTGAAATGACCGCCTGTTGCGGGTCCGGGCATCCGGGAGGATCGCTTTCGGCCGCCGACATCATAACGGCGCTGTATTTTCATGTAATGAGCCACCGTCCCAACGAGCCAGAATGGGAGGACAGGGACAGGTTCGTGCTTTCCAAAGGCCACGCAGCGCCCGTACTTTACGCGGCTCTTGCTGAAGCAGGCTATTTCCCTAAGGCTTATTTGAAAACGTTAAGAAAATTGGGCAGTTCGCTTCAGGGACATGTGGATATGCTCTCATTACCGGGAGTAGAAATGTCAACGGGCTCCCTCGGACAAGGACTCTCCGCCGCGAACGGAATGGCTCTTGCGCTCCGTATGGACAAGAAAAGATCAAGGGTTTACGTTGTGATCGGGGATGGGGAGTCGCAGGAAGGACAGATATGGGAAGCGGCCATGACGGCCGGCCACTATAAACTTGGCAATATTACTGCTGTTCTTGACCACAACAAGTATCAGATTGACGGGAAGGTCGAGGAGATAAAGGGTATTCAGCCGATTTCGGAAAAATGGAGGGCTTTCAGGTGGAACGTGATCGACGGGGTGAACGGCCACGATATGGGCGCGATAATATCGGCGTTCGAAAGGGCAAGAGCGATAAAGGATATGCCGACAATGATAATCGCGGAAACCGTGAAAGGCAAAGGCGTCTCGTTCATGGAAAAGAATCCGTTGGATTTTCACGGTAAGGCGCCGACAAAGGAAGAGCTGGATGCTGCCCTGAAGGAGTTAATTTAATTTGGAAAAGAAGACGGCCTCAATGAGGGATGCGTACGGCAAAGCTTTGGTGGAAATGGGCAAGCTGTACCCTAATCTTGTCGTCCTCGACGCGGACCTGTCAGTTTCAACGAAAACAAGTTTGTTCGCAAAACAATATCCGGAAAGGTTCTTTGACCTTGGCGTGGCCGAGCAGGACATGATAAGCACGGCTGCAGGGATCGCTTCGTGCGGCAAGATCGTGTTTGCCAGCACGTTCGCCGTATTTGGGTCGGGAAGGGCATGGGACCAGGTAAGGGTCTCTGTCGCATATACCAGACTTAACGTGAAGATAGTTGTGACCCACGGCGGGATCACGACGGGCGAGGACGGCGCCACGCATCAAGCAACGGAAGATATTGCCATAATGAGGGCGTTGCCGAACATGACAGTTATCATACCTGCTGATGCAACAGAAACATTAATGACCATAAAGGCACTTCTTAAGGTCCACGGGCCGTCCTATGTGAGATTATGCAGATCAGCTACTCCCGTTATCTATGAGAATGAAGATCATGATTTCAAGATCGGCAGGGGTATTCTATTGAGGGGCGGCAAGGACGTGACCATTTTCGCTTGCGGGATCATGGTCACGGAGGCACTTGAGGCGGCGGAACAGTTAAAGATAGAAGGCATCGACACAAGGGTGGTTGACATGCACACTATAAAACCGATCGATAAAGAGCTGATTATTAATTGCGCTAAAGAAACTGGAGCGATCGTCACGGCGGAAGAGCACACGATAATCGGGGGTCTGGGGAGCGCAGTAGCGGAAGTGCTTGTTGAGAATGCGCTTGTCCCGATGGTCAGGGTGGGGATCAATGATATGTTCGGTGAATCAGGTAAGCCCAGGGAGCTTCAGGAAAAATACGGCTTAACCTCAAAAGAAATAATATCCGCAGTAAAGACGGTCATTAAAAGAAAAAAATAGGTGTTAGATGAGCGACAAATCCGTTAGGCCTTCTTGGGACGAATACTTCATGGGAATAACAAAGCTAGTGTCAAAGCGTTCCACATGCATAAAGAGACAGGTCGGTGCCATTGTGGTCAAGGATCACAGGATCCTTACGTCAGGTTACAACGGAGCGCCCAAAGGGATAAAGCACTGTGAGGACAGGGGATGTTTGCGCAAAGAAATGCAGGTGCCTTCCGGCCAGCGCCATGAGCTGTGCAGAGGCCTGCACGCCGAACAGAACGCGATAATTCAGGCTGCGTGGCACGGGGTAAAGATCGAAGGCTCGACAATGTACTGCACTTACCAGCCTTGTGTGATATGCGTGAAAATGATGATAAACGCCGGCATCAAGGAGCTTGTATATTCCGGCGGGTATCCTGATGAACTGGCGCAGACAATGCTTAAAGAATCTGGTATGAAGGTAAGGATGGCTTGACGCTTTCAAGGGTAAGAGTGAAGATCTCAGGATATGTTCAGGGTGTGGGATTTCGTTTTTTTGCTGTTGATGAAGCAAGGGCTTTGAACTTGCGCGGATATACAAGGAACATTTCTGACGGTGGGGTAGAGGTGATTGCCGAGGGGGAGAAGGATTCATTGGATCAACTGGTTGATTCACTAAAAAAAGGGACGGGGCCCGCAACGATATCTGACGTAAAAGCATCATATGAGAACTATTTGGGCGAATTTACCGACTTCAGGATCAAGTATTGATGAGAAAGATCAAAGTGCCAACATCAAAGCATGCTCGTGCGAGAAAGGGTTCTTGAACGAAGAAGGCATAGTTGATAGAATCAGGTATGAACCGATATATCATCTTGGAGGCGATAATTTTGCAGCCCCAAAGAAATTGTGAGGTGTATTCATGAAGATCGGATACTTAGGTCCAGAAGGGACTTTCAGTGAAGAGGCGAGCGTGCTTTACCGGAAAAAGATAGGCAAGGCAGAATTCATGCCGTACTCATCGATACATGATCTATTAAAGGCGGTCAATAGAGGATCTGTGCGGGAGGGTGTTGCGCCCATAGAGAATTCCGTTGAAGGCACGATCGGCATAGTTTCGGACATGTTGGTAAGCGATGTCGACCTGAAGATAACACAGGAGATAGTGCTGCCGGTCAAACATTATCTGCTGGCGAAAAAGAAGATACCTGTAAGCACGATAACCGACGTCATATCGCATCCCCAGGCCATCGACCAGTGCAAGGAGTATTTAAGAAAAAGGCTTCATAAGGCGCAGATCAATTTCGCTTACAGCACGGCTGAGGCCGCAAGGCGGGTAGCGGAAGCGGTGGAAGTAAGCATGAAAAAGGGGAGAAAAAGAGAGATCTTCGCTGCGATAGCCACGCTAAGCGCGGCAAAATTATATGGGCTGGCGGTCGTTGACAAGGAGATAAACGACTACAAGGACAACATGACAAGGTTCGTTGTGCTGGCGAAAAAGGACCATCCGCCCACAGGTGAGGACAAGACCTCTTTGGTCTTCTCGATCTTGCGGGACCGTCCCGGGGGACTGCATAATATTTTAGGTGAATTCGCGATGAGAGGCATAAACCTGACAAAGATCGAGTCGCGCCCAACCAAAAAAACGCTCGGGGACTACTTTTTCTTTATTGACCTTCAGGGCCACAGGGAGGATCCGATAGTCAAGGAGGCGCTCGAAGATATAGCAAAGAAGGTGTCTTTCATTAAAATATTGGGTTCTTATCCATGTGCAAAATAGAATTTATTTGTTGACATTATGGCAATTATTATATATACTTTGGTTAACCAATTTATGATGAAAGTTGGGGTTAAATGAGGGGCATAAAACAGTTAATAAAGCTAAATATTCTTCTCTTCTTATCACTGACCATCTTTTTTTCTTTAGCACCTGAAATTTCTGCGGCTTACATCAAAACGACCACAGATCCCATGAGAATAGGTGTCGGAGCAAGGGCACTTGGGATGGGAAAGGCGTTCGTTGGGCTGGCCGATGATTCCACCGCATTGTTCATGAACCCGGGCGGTCTCGCGCAGCTTGATTCCTGGCAGGTCACAAGCATGTCAACAAAACTCATCAATGAGATCGACTATCTGACGTTCGGCGGCGTTTATCCTACGGAATACGGGAACATTGGTTTCGGCTATATTGGGGCTAGCATATCCGGCAGCTTCATCACAGATTTCAGCTTTGTTGAAGATCCGGACGGCAGGATCTATCCTGTGGCCACAGCGGAAGCGTTGACCTACAGCAATAGTGTAGTGCTTTTTTCTTATGCGACTGAGGCAAAAAGGTTCTCAAGCTTTGAGATCTTAGGCATAAAATCAGACAACCTTATGCTTGGCGCTAACTTTAAACTTTTCTCACAGGGGCTGTCAGGTGTTACGGCGGGAGGGGGCAATGCATCCGGAATGGATGTTGACATAGGGGCCTTATATACCGTCAATGATTGGATGAAGGTCGGCGTGAACTTCATTGACTTCTTGCCCCCGGACATGGGAGGAAAACTTGTTTATCAGGGCAGCACGCTTGAGGAGTCGATCCCGGAGGTAATCAAGCTCGGCACGGCGGTCAAAATAATGGGAGATAAGGGCTTATATCCGTCCGATCAGGACCTTTATGGCATGCTCGATATTGACACAAGGACGACCCAGGCATTATATCCTCAGATCATGCATCTTGGTCTTGAGTACTGGCCGAACGAGATCCTGGCGTTAAGGTTCGGCATTGACCAGGACGTGGCAGGCAGGGTAGCGACAGGCGAGGTCGAACTCACTTCCAATCTGTGCGCAGGAGTTGGCTTCCTCTACGAAGGCTTCAGGTTCGATTACGCTTACCATCAATACGGCGGCGTACAGTCAAACGATACTCATTACATGTCTGTTTCATACGGATTTGTTGAACCAAAACCCGAAGTGATTCCCGAAAAACCAAAGGTCAAGACATATTTCATGATAAATTCGCCTGTGGACAAAAGCGTCGTATATGATGAGGAGGTCAAGGTTTCCGGCATTGTTACCAACCTTGATGAAGTCAGGCGAATAACGGTGAATGATGTGGACATACCTGTAACATTGGACGGCTCATTTGAAGTTGCATCTGCGCTGAATTTGGGGAAGAACGTGTTTGAAGTCAAAGCGTTCAATACCGAGAATATCATGCTAAAAAAGGATAAGATACGCGTTCTCAGGATGATTAGATACAAGGATGTGGCTGATGATTACTGGGCAAGGGAGGTAATTGAATACCTTTCTGTGCTAGGTATGGTCGGAGGGTATCCTGACGGCACATTCAGGCCCAACAAGAAGATAAACAGGGCTGAGTTCACGACGCTTCTTGTGAGATCAAAAGGATTAAAACTTCCGGAGGTGTCGCAGCAGCTTTTCAAGGACATGCCAAAGACACACTGGGCCGCAAAGTATATTCAGGTTGGGGTGGATGAAAAACTGATAACAGGATATCCTGACAAGACCTTCAAACCAAACAAGGATATGAACAGGTCGGAAGGCGTAACCGTGTTTGCCAGGTTCTCGCAGCTTGAACTGCCTGAGATACTTGTAGAGGGCCCTTTTGCCGATGTGCCAGGCAGGCACTGGGCCGCAAAAGCAATATCAGCGGCAAAGGTCGCTGGATTATTGAACTATCTTGCCGGCAAGCCGTTCGGACCCAATAATCCTATGACAAGAGCGGAAGCTGTTGAAATAATGTCAAAGACACCATTTGCTGCTGGCAAGATCGATGACCTCAAGAATTTCGACACTTATTGATCGAACCTTACATAAGCATTTATTAAGAGATCACTAATATCATAAATCGGGTTTTAGCTTTTCCAATATATGCTATAATTCCCAACAATGAAAGAAAAAATACGTTTATTTATTGATAGGATACTGACTGATTATCTAAAAGGGAAGGATCTAGTATCGAACATCCCTGAGGTGACGATCGAGGTCCCAAGGGTAGAATCTTTCGGCGATTATTCCACAAATATCGCATTGCAGATCGCAAAACTTATCAAAAAGACATCAAGTGATACTTCCAAAGAGATATCAGAAATGATAATGGCGGAGGATGATGGAACATTATTTGCCAGGGTGGAGGGAACTAAGAATGGATTCATAAACATTATATTAAGCGATAATGTGCTAAATGAAGCCGCCCTGACAGCAAGAAAGAGCGACAGAAATTACGGCCGACAGGATATTGGCAGGAAAGAAAAGCTGCTAATTGAATACGTGAGCGCAAATCCGACAGGGCCACTTCATGTAGGGCATGGTAGATGGGCGGTAATTGGGGATGTTCTTTCAAGGCTGTTTAAGATCACGGGATATAAAGTTGATAGTGAGTTCTATATAAATGATATAGGCAATCAGATCGACCTGCTTGTTCGGTCAGTTGAAGCAAGGATCAAAGGCGAGACATTGCCCGAAGGAGGATACGGAGGCCATTACATATATGATATAGCGAATAAATTCAAAGGTAAGAAGGCAGACGGGGACAAGATGCTGGATCTAATTTTGAGGGAACAAAAGGAGACGCTTGATACATTAAGAGTGCATTTCGATAGATGGTTCAAGGAGAGCAGCCTTCATAAGGATAAAAAGATCGCGAAAGCTATAAGAATGCTGGAGGGAAGGGGCCTGATATTCCTCGAAAAGGGGGCAAAATGGTTCAGGTCAACAAACTTTGGGGATGATAAGGATCGCGTGCTTGAAAAAGAAGGAGGCGCGCCCACTTATTTTGCGTCGGATATCGCCTATCACCTGGATAAGTTCAAAAGGAAGTATGATCGACTTTTAAATGTCTGGGGCACGGACCATCACGGTTATGTCTCGCGTTTGAAGTCTGCCATGGGAGCACTTGGGTATCCTAAGGATAAGCTTGAGATAATAATCGGCCAGCTTGTAATGCTCTACAGGGGCAAGGAACAGGTAAGGATGAGCAAGCGCACAGGAGAAATGGTCACATTGCGGGAAGTGATCGACGAGATCGGAGTAGACGCGACAAGATATTTTCTTGCAAGGACCAGCCCGAACACACACCTTGAATTCGATCTTGAACTCGCGAAAACAAGATCAAATGAAAACCCCGTCTATTATGTACAGTATGCTCATGCCAGGATATGCAGCATTTTAAAGGAAGCAATGAAGAGCGGATTTAATTTGAAAGGAAAATCGGACCTGAGGCTTTTAAAAGATCCTTCAGAAAGAAAATTGCTGATCAGGATAATGAGGTATCCTGAAGACGTGGCAGACGCAACGGCTTTCAGGCAGCCCCATAAGATGACAGCGTTTGCCGAGGAGATCGCAACGATATTCCATAATTTCTACCATAGATGCAGGGTGGTTTCTTCTGATAAGGAGCTTTCAAAAGCAAGGATTACGCTTGTTGATGCTGCTCGAATAGTCGTCAGGAATGTGTTAGAATTGCTCGGAGTATCGGCACCGGAACACATGTGATATTTCCTGATAGAAAGGAGAAAATCCGATGAAAGAGGTCTATTTTAAGGGTGGCTTTGTTCCATTTAAGGAGGCAAAGATAGGCGTCATGACGCATGCCTTTAATTACGGAACAGGAGTGTTCGAGGGCATTAGGGGATACTGGAACGCGAAGAAGGGACAAATGTACATCCTGAAGATGGCGGAGCATTATGAACGGCTTATCAAGTCGTGCAATATACTGAAAATAAATCCAGGAAAAACTGTCGATGAAATGTGCAGGATCACAATAGATCTTGTTAAGCGCAACGGGTATAAAGAAGATATTTATATAAGGCCGATCGCGTACAAATCGTCCGAGGTGATAGGGCTGGGCTTGACGGGCTTGAAGGATGATATACTTGTTTATCTGGCGCCTTTCGGTGATTATCTTGATATTTCAAAGGGTATCAGGGTTTGCGTTTCAACATGGACAAGAATTAGCGACAACATGATACCAGCAAGGGCGAAGATCACGGGTGTTTATGTGAATTCCTCGCTGGCAAAGGCTGAAGCGAAAGAAAATGGCTATGACGAAGCGGTCATGCTGTCAGCGGACGGACACGTTGCGGAAGGGTCCGGCGAGAACATTTTCATCGTTCGAAAGAACGAGATAATAACGCCGCCCTTGCATCATGACATCCTGGAAGGGATAACAAGAAGTTCGGTGATAGATCTATTGAGAGAAGAGATGAAGGTGGGCGTTATTGAGCGGCTGATCGACAGGACAGAGCTGTACATAGCGGACGAGATATTCTTTACGGGAACAGGTGCGCAGGTATCGCCGGTAATTGAGATAGACAAGCGAAAGGTAGGGACCGGCTCAGTTGGCAAGATCACCGCAAAAGTGCAAAAATTGTATTTTGACGCGGTAAAAGGCGAGAACCCGAAATATTCGGCTTGGCTTACCCCGGCCTACTGATGAAAAAAGGAATTGGCATAGACATTGTTGCTATTGACCGTGTTAAAACGGCAGTAAAAGAACACGGCAACAAGTTCTTGAGCAAGGTATATACCCCTGACGAGGTTAGTTATTGCTCTAATAGGAAAGCGTTGAAATATCCGGAACTGGCGGCAAGATTTGCAGCAAAAGAAGCATATGCAAAGGCGATCGGAACGGGGATGCGGGGGATTCGGTGGAAGGACATCGAGGTATTGAACGAGAAGAGCGGCAAGCCCTACATTTGTGTCAAGGGAAGACGGAATAAAAGCGCATTGGTCAGCCTTTCCCATGACTATCAGAATGCGATCGCGTGCGTCGTGGTAATGTGAGGCGCATTGATGAGAGCCATTAAATCAGATGAGATGAAAAAGCTTGAGGAATATGCCATAGATATTGGGATTCCATCAAGGGTACTCATGGAGAACGCAGGCGAAAGCGTTGCATCAACAATAATCTCTTTGATAAAGCGGGCAAAAAGAGCCGTTCTTGTCATCGGTAAAGGGAATAATGGCGGGGACGGGCTTGTCACCGCAAGATATCTTTTCAAGAACGGCATCAAGATCGACGTTTTCCTTGTATCGCAAAATAGCGGATTATCCTCTGATTGCAAAGCGAACCTTGATATCCTGGAGAAAATGGGCATCTCTTGTCCCGTATTGAAGGATAAGAATGACCTGGAAACGCTAAAAGATGCAATTATTAAATGCGATGTTTTAGTGGATGCCATATATGGCACGGGATTCAAGGGGAAGATCGACAGCATTACATCAGACATAATTGATGTCATCAATGATTCAAAGAGCAAAGTAAAGGGAAAGATGCAGTATCAGACCGTATCGATCGATTGCCCTTCCGGAGCAGACATATCAACAGGGGAAGTATCAAGTCCATGCGTTCAGGCGGACATAACCGTCACGTTCGAATATTACAAGGAAGGACTCTTAAGATATCCGGCAAGCAGGCATGCCGGCAAAATAATTGTGACAGATATAGGGATCCCAAGGCCTAATCCAGTGGACAGGGAGCCGTTGTGGAAGAAAGAAAGAATTATTAACAAAGAAAAGATGGAAGGGATAGAGGTCACGGATGCGCAATTCGTGGCGTCGGTAATTCCCGCTAGGCGTGTTGATGCACATAAAGGAAGCTGCGGGAAGGCATTAATTATATCAGGGTCTCCTGGGATGTGTGGGGCAGCCGCACTGTGTGGACAATCAGCGCTAAGAGTGGGAGCTGGCCTTGTGGTCATTGGGGTCCCCGAAAGCATTGTGAACTTCGTTGATTCCATGTCAATTGAAACAATAACTTGGGGACTTCCAGAAACGGATGACGGGACGTTGTCACCCAAGGCCCTTGAGGAAATATTAACGCGAATTAATGAGTTTGATGTGATCGCTATCGGACCTGGACTGTCTGCGAACAAGGGTATAAGTGAACTCGTGGAAGGTTTATTGAGCTCAGATAAGATAGCAATACCGGTAATTCTTGATGCTGACGCTTTGAATTCGATCGATGACGTGACCATTTTAAAACGAAGAAAGGTTAAAAATGTGAACATAACGCCGCATCCCGGTGAAATGTCAAGGCTAATCAAGAAGAGTATTGAAGAGATACAGGAAAACAGGATAAAGGCTGCAAGCGAACTTGCGGTTGATACAGGAGTGAACGTTGTCTTGAAAGGCGCATATACGGTAGTAGCTTCTCCGGATGGAAGGCTTTTCATTAATCCGACGGGATCGCCAGCAATGGCATCGGCTGGCGTGGGAGATGTGTTAACAGGTGCGTTAGCGGGTCTTATGGCGCAGGGCATCGATGCTCTTGACGCGCTTGTTGCAGGCGTTTATATACACGGCATGTGCGGCAATGTTGTTGCTGGGATCAAAGGGGAGCGAGGCATCGTGGCGTCAGACCTGCTCGACTCGCTGCCCTTTGTAATAAGTTCCATAATAAAATCCTCGTGAGGTGAACGATGTTCGAAAGATTGGGCGAATGGATCATTAAGATACTTGAAGAGGTAGGGGAACTGACGGTCCTTTCCGGAAATACATTGTATTCAGTCATGAGAGGCAATTTCAGGATAAAGGATGTTATTGCGCAGATGGTTAGGGTGGGGGTTGAATCGATACCTGTGGCAATAACAACAGCTATCTTTGTGGGGGCCGTTTTCGCGCTTCAAATATCTTCGGAGTTCATCAAGTACGGTGCGGGCTCGGTCGTTGGCGCCGTACTGGGCATAGCCGTGGCAAGGGAGCTGGCGCCGGCTATCACGGCGGTTGTAATATCCGGAAGGGTAGGCGCTGCTTTTGCGGCTGAAATAGGGACAATGAAGGTGACCGAGCAGATCGATGCTATATACGCAATGGGGTCCGATCCGGTCAAACATCTGGTTGTGCCAAGGTATCTTGCGTCGACATTCATGCTGCCGGTCCTCACTATTTTTGCGGACCTGATCGGTTTCATAGGAGGATATTATGTGGCGGTTTACGTTGTTGGGATCAATTCCACCGGATTTCTTGATTCTGCTTCGATGTTCATGAAAGTAAATGATATTACCGGTGGCGTGATAAAGGCGGTTTTCTTCGGGATGATCATATCACTGATAGGCTGCTATAGGGGAATGAAGGCGGGTGGAGGGGCGAGAGGGGTAGGGGAGGCGACGACCAACTCCGTCGTAAATTCACTGATGGCGATCTTTGTTGTTAATTATTTCATGTCAATAGTACTGTTTAAAAGATGATGGACCAAAAAAACAATAGAGAGAATATAATCGAAATACGGAAGCTTGTAAAGAGCTTTAACGGCAATCGTGTAATTAATGATATTGACCTGGAACTCAAGAGCGGAGAATCGCTTGCTATTATAGGGCCGAGCGGATGCGGAAAGAGCACCATGCTTAAGCTCATAATCGGTCTCTTTCCGCCTGACAGAGGAGAGATACGGATAAAAGGACTGAACATAGTTAATATGTATAATGAAGGATTGGCAAAGCTCAGGGAAAAGATAGGAATGGTATTTCAGTCCTCCGCACTATTTGATTCATTGACCGTGGGGGAGAACGTTTCTTTCGGCCTTGTTGAGCGATTAAAGCTGTCTGAAATAAAGCTGAGAAAAATAGTTGAGGAAAAGCTTGAAATGGTCGGGCTGGAAGGAAAGCAGGACCTTATGCCGTCGGAGCTGTCCGGTGGTATGCAGAAAAGGGTAAGCCTTGCAAGGGCCATTGCGACAAATCCGGAGATAATATTGTACGATGAGCCGACAACGGGTCTTGATCCGATCACGGCAGCCTCAATTGAAGACCTGATGGACAGCCTTCATAAAAGACTAAGAACATCTTCGATTATCGTGACCCATCAGCTTTCAACTGTTTACAGAGTAGCGCAAAGGATCGTGATGTTGCATGAAGGGAAGATATTGGTATCAGGGACTCCGGATGAAACAAAGAACACAAAAGATAAAGTGATTAGAAGATTCATAACAGGAGGAAGGGAAACGCTTTAATAATCAGAAAGGAGAATATCTTATGAAGTTGTCGATTTATGCAAAAGTGGGACTTGTAACGATAATGGCAGTTATTGTGCTGGGGGGAATGATAATATGGAAAGGTGATATATTCGTTAAGGTGCGGGGGTATGAGCTGATCGGTTCATTCCAGGACGTTGGAGGATTGATCATAGGGGCTGAAGTGAGATATCGCGGCTTCAGGGCGGGCAAGGTCACTGAGATCGATCCAACTCCAACGGACATTAAGGTCCACCTGCAAATGAATCCGGGCATCAAGGTCCCCAAGGGTTCACAGTTAAGAATAGCCTTCGACGGACTGATAGGTCAGAAATATGTTGAGGTATTGCCATCAGGTGAAACAGAAATAATTAAATCAGGAAGTGTCGTGAAAGGCTTCAACACGTTGGGGCTTGTTGATTTTATCGATATCGGCACGAGGAACCTCGAGGAAAGCAAAAAGATCCTTGAATCGGTGAGCAATATCACAAGCGATCCGATAATTCAAAAGGCAGCGAAGGACATCTTAATAAACATTGAGGGAACGACAAATGAACTAAATAAGATCATAACGGGATTCAGCAAAGCGCTTGAAAAAGGCGGATTTGAAGACCTGATCACATCATTAAGTACAGTTTCAGAAGCGGTGGGAAGGGTAAGCAAAAGGCTGGACAACGTCATAGGAGGTCTCGAAAAGTTATCATCAGATCCCCAGTTCGTTGAGGACATAAGGGACGCGGCAAAGAACGCAAAAGAAGCATTTGCTGAAATAAAGAAAGCATCTCAGAATGCAAACAAGCTATTGGATAAGTATTCACGTTAGTGAGCCTCGGAATGGCGGTAAATAATGAAATATAAGATCATTTATCTGCTTATATTGTCTGCAATATTCATATATTGCGCAGATAGCAGCTACTCAGCGGCATGGTATGTTGATATTGACGCTGACTATTCATACAATGACAAGGAAAGGGAAGTGATAATAGCAAAAGGAAACGTGAAGGCAAGGGCAAAGGATTTTTATTTGGAGAGCCCTTACGTTAAATACTATTACAAAGAGGACAGGATAGTGGCGGAAGACAGGTTCTTCATTGACATAGAAGGATACAGGATCTACGGAAGCAAGCTTGAGTACGATTTCAAGAAAAAAGAAGGAGTGGCAGGTATTATTCGGATAAATTTCGGGAATTCGTTCTTGGGCGGAAGCTATATGATGATAAAGAAAGACCAGCTAGAGATATTTAATGCGTACTTCACGGGATGCAACAAGTCGGATTCGGATTATCACGTAGCTGCGAACGAACTGGTGCTTTATCCGAAAACCGGTTTAATGATAGCGTATTGGGCAACGGCATGGATAGGGCCTGCCCCTGTAATACCGGTCCCGACTTTTGTATATTCTACGCCAGTACCTCCGTCAAAGTTCGTAAAAAAGGTTATCAGGCAGCTGACCGCGCGCGAAAGAAAACTGAAGCTGCTTGAGGAAAAAAAGCACACTCAACCTGTTCCGGAATTCGCGTCTAATACTGAGGACGGATGGTACATCAGACAGGGATTCAACTGGTTCTTTGGCCCTAAATGGTACGCAAAAATGCTTATCGGTTATATGGAAAGAAAGAATATGGGTATCGGATTGAAAACGAACTATATTATCAATGAATTCAATGAAGGCGAAGTCAGGTTGGCGCAGAACGCAGGCGATGGGGGATATGGAGGGCTGACCCATTACATGCATATCGGCCCGAAGATCATTCCGGAAGATGAAGAGGAATGGCTGATATATGACACTTACGCGCAAAGCGGGAAATACTCTTACGAACTTGAGATAAACCAGTCTTTCAGGGAGCGTATTAATCTTGACGAGAACAAGGGGCCTTTCAACAGGGTAAGCTTTTTGCCAAAAGTCACGTTAAAATCGAACAGGAAGCCGCTTCCATATGTTGGCGAGCCATTTTCATATTACGTTGAGGTCAACACGGCTCAGGTAAGCGAAGAACCGACATACGGATCAGCAACGTACACAGAATCAGAAAGGAAGCAGTTCTTTGCGGACATGTCATATGATACGGATGTCTGGATCCTTGGTAAGTTCAAGGCAAGCGTTGATTATAATACTATCGAATATCCGACAGTGAAGCAGTTCTGGCAGCTTGCGACGCAACGGCTTGAGATAAAGCATAAGTATTATGACGCCTTTGAACTTAAGCTGGGCCATTTACATTATATCCAACAGGCAGGGAATGGCAGCCCGTTCGCCTTCGAGAGATACGAGTTCTCTCCGTTCGATCAATTGATAAGCGGGATAAAATTGAATTATTGGTGGAGCACATTTACGGTCGATTCCGTGCATAATCTTCCTAAAATGGACCCGTTCAGCATAAATTACGGGCTTGTTCTGGGATTGCATTGTTATGATCTTGTATTTGGTTATAAGATCATATTCGGGCCGCCTGAAACGACCGAATTCTCGTTCACTTTCGATCTGGCGCAGAGCAGATGGCTGGAGAAGTAGCGATAGCGCCGTGATCTGTTTGAGTATTGGCAATTATCGGGTATAATATTTACATAATGAAAGGAGGTGGGAAGATTGAAACTTGATGCATTAAAACTTGCGATCGCTGCGGGAATAACATATGCGGTTTGTGTCCTGACATTCGGGATCACCACACTGCTGTTCAAATGGGGCGCGAAGATAGTTTGGATATTGGGCACAATTTATATTGGCTATGCCCCCACGGTGCTGGGCAGTATCATTGGCGCTGTCTGGGCGTTTGGGTGTGCATTTTTGGCAGCATATGTATTGGTCTGGATATATAATAAGCAGATAAAACAACAGCCCTAATATTGACGGCGGAAAATATTGGAAAATAATGCGTAGAATATCTCAAACTATCGCTGATTATCTTTGTTTGTGATATTTACTATGTAGTGTATTGTTAGTGAGGGTTTTCCTTTTTCCCAGGATCTTTTATAGTTGAAGTTTATTGTTTGTACCTGGATTTAAGGCTTTAAATGTGAACTCTTCTTTGCCTCCTCGTCCGATCAATCCACTTTTTAACGCAATATAATCGCTTTTTACATATTTTATAAGGCCGGAGTCTAGCGATTTGAATAAAGGCCACTTATACCCGGTCGTTGGATTAGAAGCAAGAGTAATCTTGAATTAATGGCCGGTTTTGACATAGAGTTGCTCGAATTTCATATTTTGATAGGGGGACTTAACGGCTTAGATTTGTCATTAATGTTTAATGCTGATCTTCAGCTCCAATGCTGCATTTTCAAACAGGGAAAAAGTAACTAATGAATGCCACCAAAGATGGACCGTCTATTACCAATTACCTTAAGATAAAATTGGCTTGTGGTCGCTAATGTGCCCATTGAATCAAACTTACCCTTAGACCATACCCAGAATGCAGTTTTTAGGATATAATAACGTCGCATAATATATCTTATGTCAAGTAGAATAAGCACAAAGGATCATTATATTGCTTAAAATGCAATTTGTTTTATTATTTGATCGAGATAACGTAGTTATGGGGCAGATATTGAGTTCTTTTATCAATTATAAGGAGACATGTTAAGGGAAAGGCATGAAAATAGTATGATTTTAAGCGGGTGATGATTATGTTTATGGAACAATTTGAGAGCAAAATATAACTGTCTTAGTGATGAATAGGGATTATTCATCAGACGATATTAGACATATGAATAGTATTTTCGATTAATTATGAATAACATGCAAAACGCACCCCCCTACCCCACAACAAAAATTAATATTTGATAATTAATGATCTTTGAAGTATAATCATCGCAACCTGATCTGAAAGAGGGGCGAAAGAATGGAAAAGGTCCTATTAGCAGCGTTTTTTATAGCTTTTTTGTGTTCATGCTGCCTTGGCGCACAGTCACCTTTTGATCCGAACATCGATATTCCATCAAAATATAAGGATCCGTTGATATACGAGAGAAAGACGATAAGCATTACGGTAAAAGGAGAAAGCTATTCGCCTTTTAATGATGGAATAAGCCTTGATAATGGTCCAAGCGTGGGCTCGGGAATGGACTTTTGCATTAAATCATCCAAGACAATGGACCATGTCATTAGGATCGGAATGACAGCTAGAAGGTTACAGACCATAACAGGCATAGATGCTACATATGATGCGACCAGGATCGGATGGGGGGTCAGGATATACCTATTGGAATGGCTTGATTTCAGCGATCTTCACGGAATTTTGAACTTGTACGGCTTGTTTGGGCTGGAAGCGTACTCAGCCGTAATGAAAACCTCGGTCGGCGCTCCCGCCCCAGACACCTTCCAGGGGGTCGTGATCTCTGCCGGCGCTGGAATGGAGCTTGTTTTTTCGCCATTCACTTCATTTTTTGTAGAAACGGCCGTGCAAAAAAGTGATATCCGGACAAGCGGTGTTGAGCTGCCGTTCGGCGGCCTTACTATAAGTACCGGATTAAAAGTAAGTATTATATAATAAACGGATAAGGAGGTGCTTTGATGACAGAACTTGTTAAGGTGTTGATCCTTTCTGGCGGAAGAACGATAATGATGTTGGGAGTTCTTTCTTCGATCTTTCTGGCCGTTGGTTATCTTTTTGTCCCGGGGATGCTGAAAAGCCTTAGTAGTTCAGTGAACAGGATTTTCGAGATAGACCAGTGGATGCTCGGGCATAGGGTTTTTGTCGGCGTGCTATTCCTTTTAGTAACGGTAGTACTTGTTGGCACTTTAATATTAGTGAAATAAGCGTGTTTATTTTAAGTCAATCTCAATATTGACTCAAAAATAAGCCGTCCGTCTTCGGACCCGAGGATGCTTTCCGAACATCGTTCCGGATGTGGCATCATGCCCAGAACATTATGTTTTTCGTTGCATATCCCAGCAATATTAAGCATTGATCCGTTCGGATTCGCCGCTTCAGTGACAAGACCCTTTTCATCGCAATATTTGAAGATTACTTGCTTTTTCCTGACAAGGTTGTCAAGGGTATTCTTGTCAGCCGAATAATTGCCCTCTCCGTGCGCAATGGGGATCCTTGCAACCTGACCAGGTTTGTATCCCCTTGTGAAATTTGTCCTATTGTTAACGCATTTCAGGTGGACGTATCTGCAGATAAACTTGATATCCTTGTTGCGCTGCAGGGCCCCAGGCAGAAGACCTGCCTCAGTGAGGATCTGAAAACCATTGCATATGCCTAGAACAAGCCCCCTCCCCTCTTGGGCGAACTCCTTTATCTTTGGCATTATATTGGCGCAATGTGCTATGGCGCCCGCTCTTAGATAATCACCATAAGAGAATCCGCCAGGGATTATAATGCAGCCAAAATCGTTCAAGTCCTTATCGGCATGCCAGATGAACTCAACGGGCTGTTTAAGGACACGGTGGATCACGTTATAGCAGTCATAATCGCAGTTTGATCCGGGGAAGACCACAACGCCGAATTTCATTTAGGCTCCTCTATTTTATATTCGAATACCTCTATTACGGGATTGGCTAAAAGCTTTCGGCACATCTCCTCGATCTTCTTTGAGGCGTCATTTCTATCTTTTGTGGAGAGATTGATCTCGATCAGTTTACCTACTTTTACCTCAGAGACCTCTTTATATCCAAGCGCTTTAAGGGAAGAGCCTATCGTCTTTCCTTGAGGATCAAGAAGCCCTTCTTTCAACCTAATATATATTTTTACGGAAAACATTGAGATTTGATTATATCATAGATAATTGCTAAAATAAATTAAGATGAAAAGAACGCTGTTTTTAATTGTTATTATGATGACATTGTCTATCCGAGCTCTCGCGGAAGATGAGTGGCATTGGGATAGAAGTATACAGCCTTACAGCCTTGAAGAAGACGAAGAAGCTGCCTTGAAGGGTAAGGTGAACCCTTTGCCTCTGGTGGTAAAATTCCCCAACGGACTTATTGTTGACTGGAAAAAAGGGGTCATTGTCGTGCGGGGACAGGAGTTCATCACCGGGAAGACTACCCCGCAGAACAAAAACCTGATCGAAGCCGGAGCCGCTTATAATGCAAAGATCAAAATGAACAATCTTATCGATGAGTTCAGGATAGACAGGACGAGAAGGCTTGCAGATCTTTTTGAGGGGAGCTATAAGCTTAAAGCACGGATCAAAGACCTGATAATGAGCAGATCTAAGGTGATACATAGAAAATACTGGGAAGGAAAGAAAATATTAGAGGTCACGATCACCCTGAAAATGTTCGGCAAAGACAGCCTGTCCGAGGCGCTGTATTGGTCATTGTTCTATTGGGAAAACCCATGGGACAAGTATTACCCTGCCTACAAGCCTCCAACATCGGAGTCTTATACAGGCTTGATAATCGATGCGCGAGGACTTGATGTTGAACCGGCATTCCTGCCTAGGATCGTCAATGAGAGCGAAGAAAGCTTGTACAGGGATAAATATGTCAAATATGACATTGTTGTTAATGAAGGGCTAGTTCTGTATTTGGACGATATTGATAATGCGATCTTGAACCAAAGGATCGGCAGAAACCCTCTTATAGTAAAGGCGATCACAAAGGTAAAAAGCGCTTACAGGACCGATGTGATCCTTGGTGAGGAGGACGAGAAGAAGCTAAAAGAGGCGGATAAACAGGGGAAGTTCCTGAAGTATCTAAGGGCCGTAATCGTCATCTGAATATTTGTTGGTATAAAGCCAAAAGTTATGATTTATAGCTTATCGTAGGGAAGAAAATGAGATGAAAATGTGACGATTAAATCATCACCATTAATCGTCACCGGCCCATGCTAATCGTCACCCATTAAGAAATGCCCACTCTTTTGAATATTTCGGATACATTCCTCAGGTAATAGCCGACATCAAAAGCAGATTCGATCTCCTTGGGTGTAAGATGTTTCCTTGCAAGAGGATCCTTTAGCAGAACTTCCTTGAGCGGTCTTTTGCCCCTGGCTTTCATTGCATTGGATTGGACTATCTGATAAGCCTCTTCTCTTGTAAGGCCTTTTTCCAAGAGCATTATGAGCAAGCGCTGTGAGAATATCAATCCGCCGGTCCTTTCAATGTTCTTCTTCATGTTTTCGGGATAAACCAGTAGGTTGTCTATCACCCTTGTTATTGTCTGGAGCATGTAGTCCATAAGTATTGTGCTGTCCGGCAGGATGATCCTTTCTGTAGATGAATGGGAAATGTCCCTTTCATGCCATAATACGATGTTCTCAAGTGCGACCATAGCGTTCGCTCTGATTATACGGGAAAGCCCGCATAGCCTTTCGCATGTGATAGGATTACGCTTATGGGGCATTGCGGAAGAGCCTTTCTGGCCCTTCTTGAAGGGTTCCTCAGCCTCGGCGATCTCGGTCCTTTGAAGGTTACGTATCTCGGTAGCTATCTTTTCGATCGAGCCTGCGGTAACCGCGAACGCGCACATTAGTTCGGCATGCCTATCCCTTTGCACGACCTGGTTTGAGACATCAGCCCTCTTTAATCCCAGCTTCTTGCAGGCCAATTCCTCGACCTTTGGCATGATGTTAGAGTATGTGCCTACAGCGCCTGATATTTTACCGACACACACCGATTCCTTAGCTTTCTTTAGCCTTTCAATGTTCCTTTCCATTTCCTTCATGTACAACGCAAGTTTAAGGCCGAAGGTTGTGGGCTCCGCGTGTATCCCGTGAGTTCTTCCGATCATGATAGTGTCTTTGTACTGCTTGGCCTTTTGATTAAGCACCTTAACAAGATTTTCAGCGTCAGATATGATCACCTGGCTTGATTCCTGCAGAAGGAGAGATAATGCTGTATCCACGACGTCAGATGACGTCATTCCCATGTGGATGAATCTTGAGTCCGGGCCCACATGCTCGGCAATGCACGTCAAGAATGCTATCACGTCATGATCAACGGTCTTTTCTATGTCCTCGATCCTTTTAATGGAGAACCTGGCGTTCTTGATTATCTTTTTAAGAGAGGAGTCCGGGACCTTGCCCAGCTTATTCCATGCGTCGCAAACAGCAAGTTCAACTTCCAGCCATTTATTGAACTTGTTCTCCTCGCTCCAGATGGATTTCATTCTTGGTAAAGTATATCTTTCAATCATTTGATCCCTCCAACATTTTAATCTCATCAAGCAATGCTTTTATGATCATTCGTTCAGGGACTCTTTTAACGGGGGAACCTCTTCTAAAGATGATCCCTTCTTTCATGCCCCCGGCAACACCAACATCTGCCTCTTTTGCCTCTCCGGGACCGTTCACCGCGCAGCCCATAACAGCAACTGTCAAAGGCATTTTTATGCCTTTTGTTCTTTCCTCGATAGACATTGCTATTTTTTCAACGTTTATCCGGCACCTTCCGCACGTGGGGCACGAAATAATTGTAACACCGCTTCTTTTTAATTCAAGGGACTTTAATATATAGTGTCCAACAATGACCTCTTCAAGAGGATTTCCGGTCAGGGATACCCTTATCGTGTCCCCTATCCCCTCCGAAAGCAGGGCTCCTATGCCAACGGATGAACGGACCAATCCCGATCTTCCTATGCCTGCTTCTGTTATGCCGATATGGAGAGGATAATCGACTTTTTGGGAGAGTTCCCTATATGCGCTTATGGTTGCCGGAACGCTAGTTGATTTGACCGATACGACTATATCCGAGAAGCCGAGGCCCTCCAGCGCCTTAATGTTCCTTAATGCTGATTCGACAAGCGCTTTGCCCGAAAGGTGGCCGTATTTGCCAAGGAGGTCCTCTTCAAGGGACCCTGAATTTACGCCCACCCTGATGGGGATGCTCCTGTCTTTGCAGGCGGAAACTATTTCCTTCAAGTTATCTTTTGATCCGATCGTTCCGGGGTTTATCCGGATCTTATCCGCGCCGGATTCTATTGCCATAATGGCCAGCCTGTAATTGAAATGGATATCAGCAACAAGGGGGATATTGATCCTTCTCTTGATCGCTTTTATCGCTTTGGCATCCTCTTTTCCGGGAACAGCAACGCGAATGATGTCGCAGTCGGCCTTTTCCAGGGAGAGTATCTGTTTGATGGTCGCAGACTTTTCTTTTGTGAATGTTCTGGTCATAGATTGGACAGCTATCGGATTCCCGCCGCCAATCAGAACACTGCCTATCTTAACTGTTTTGGTCTTTTTTCTGAGCATTTGTGAGGATCTTCCGCGGTCCTATATCTTGCTCCCAACCTTTTTCTTGAAAGAGAAGTAATTGCAGCAGCTCACAGCAAATGAGACGACCTTTCCGTCCTTGCATGAGAAATAAACATTGGACGAAGGATAGCTCCAAACCTCTCTTTTGAAGAATATATACTTTTTCACATATTCGGGCTTGCCGAAAGTGCCTTCGACAAGGCTTGCCGGTGAGCCTATCTTGATACCTGCAACATCAAGCGTCAGATCCTTGCCTTTAATGATTATGCTTTCAACCTTCTTTTTGTTGTCGAAAGTGACAATCATCTCATTATCGCCCGCTCCATAGATGAAATCATAATCCTTAGGTGAATTTGGCTGCCCCAGCAGCTTGATGACCTGATTTTTGGTCATGCCTATAGATATTTTACCGAGTTTGTTGACGGCTGAAGAAGTCTCTGCAGCAAGACCATGTAAAGCAAGCAGTCCTATTAAAACAACAACAATAATCCCAATTGATGATCTTTTCACTTGGGACCCCCGATCTTATTGGATGAATAAATTATATATTAGGATGGGCCAAATATCAATGATTATTTTGTCAATTTCCTTCAGCTTTTTAGTGCTTTGAGGAGAAAAACAGGCAATTTACTGATCCTTCGCAACCTGCCAGGCTCCCTAATGACGCGGTAAAGCCACTCTATCCCTGATCTTCGCATCCACAAAGGAGCTCTCTTAAGTTCGCCCGATAGCACATCCAGGCTGCCTCCGATCATGACCACGACAGGGATGTTCAAGTCCCTAAGGTGCCTGAAACCCCATTTCTCCTGGCGGGGGGATCCCATCCCCACAAAAAGTATGTCCGGTGATGCTCTTTTTATCAGGTCAATTGCCATAGCGTCGTTCTTGAAGTATCCGTGGTATGTGCCGACAACTTTCAGTTTTGGGAATTTATCCTTAAGTTTGGTTTCGGCTTTTTCGGCAATGCCCTCTTTTCCGCCAAGAAGGAACACCCCGTAGGAGTTTTGACAGGCGAATTCCAGTAGCTCCAGCATAAGATCGATGCCTGTCACCCTTTCCTTGATAGGAAGACCTTTGAGACGGGAAGCGATCAGCACCCCTACCCCGTCAGGCAAGTTAAGCCCCGCGCTGTTCAATACCTCCTTCAATTCCATGTCCCTTTGAGCTTCAAGCAGGATCTCAGGATTTGACGATGTGATCAGATGGGGGCTTTTGCTTTCGATGAACTTTTCTATCGCCTTGACAGCGCCTTGCATGCCGACATCGTCAATCCCTATTCCCATGATATCGATTTTTTCTTTCTCAACAGCCTGCTTAAGCAGTACATAATTAAGTTCGGATACCTTTTTTAGCTGGTCCGCGATTAATTTGAGTGAGGCCCTGTTCGTATCAAGGCCGCTAAGCGCATGTTCGCAGGTTTTTACAAACACATCGTACTTCATACTGGAGATATCTAGGCAAGGAGCTTTTATGTGGCCCATGAGGCTCGTCACTTTTGGATCATAAGATAATCCCACCATAGGTGTGGATGCGATCGCCGCGAAGATCAGCGAGTGCAGCCTCATCCCTATCAACAGGTCAAGCTTCGATATTATCCCGAGCATTTCGCTTGGTTTGCAGTTCCTGAAAACGATATGTGCCGGGCTCTTCATCCTGCCCATTATGCTCTTTGCTATACCCATGTCGTCCGGGCAGTGGAATACCAGAAAAACAACCTGACAGTCTTTCCCGGAGATCTCATCAAGGGCCGCAGCCATTTTATCGAGCCATTCCTCATTTTGATTCCCCGGCTTCTTCCTGAGTGCAACGCCGACAAGATGTTCCTTGCAGCGTTTTATCCCCTCGATCTCAAGAAGCCTTGATGCGGCCTGATCATCAGGAGCATTAAGAGAAAAAGCAAGGTCGCTTGTGAGAGTGATCTTGCCACACTTTAAAGATAATCTTCTTGCCTCTTCAAGAGAGGCGGCATCCCTTACCGTGAGAAGCTGGATGTTCTTAACGACTTTTTTCACCATGAACCTGTTGATCGGGTTCCTAATGGGGCCGATCCCCTGGCCTATTAGCATTACCTTCTTCTTTAGCCTTTTGGCAATCCAGATCAAGAATAGATAATAATACAAACTCCTTGAGCTTGTTGCATCCTGAAGTATCCCTCCACCGCCAAGCATGAAAACATCGCAGCTTTTTATCTGCTTAAAGATGCTCTTTAAGTCTGTCCTGTTGATCGCTGAAACGTTATAGCATAATGAGGTGTCGGAAGGACTGCCTGAGAGAACCATGATGTCGGACAAAGGCAGATTTTTTCTTATACCGGCGATCAGGGCTTCAAGAATTGCCTCATCGCCAAGATTCCCGCAGCCATAGAAACCCGCCAGAACGATTTTCATGCTTTTGAGAACTTTCTATAGAGATATACGGACAATAGGAATGTTCCGTAAAGCAGCGCGCCTATGATCAAACCAAGGACCATTCCGTACACGGACCTGATCATAGTTACCGTGAATGGTGTGTGTATATGGCAGAAACTGTTTGTAGCTGAAACAAGGGCAAGGATGCCTGCAGCGGACCATATGGGCAGCCAGACCCTGCCGCCCTTTAGATAGTAGATCGTTCCCAGCAGGAGAGCCGGATATCCGACTATGAACTCTTTTGTTCGGGGCCTTATCATTAGAGCGGTTTCAAGAATTCCCCTGAAGACCTTTTCAAGCAAAAGTATCGGGAGGCCGAAATTGCCGCTTCTTAAGAGGAGCAATGCGGCCGCTGAAAGAGCCATAAGGAGCAAGGAAGCGTTCAATATAGTTATTTTTGTGTTCAAGAGGCCCATCATTCTTTCTTTTGCCTCACTTAGATCGATGTTCCCTTCACTGTTCCTGAGGAAAATGAAGGAAGAGATCAGGATAACGGGAAGCACCAGAGCCAACTTTACCCCTGAGAAAGCATTGATGCCCATAAAGAACAGCTTTTCCGAAAGAATGCCGGCTATAAGGATGCCGCCGATGAACGTTATGCCGACCATGTAGAGTACAGTGATGATAGAAGGCAATAATACATGCTGGTATTGTCTTTCCTGCTTTGCCGGATATTGCGATATGACCGCGAAAACGGGGAATACCACTGCAGCGATAAGGGCGAACATCTTCATGACGATCAAACTGTTGAGAACTGTCGATGATAATAATGTCAGCGCAAGCAAGCTGATGGAAATAAGCGGACCAACATTGAAAAAGTAGCCCAGCAGAATTATTGATCCGGAAGAAACACCGAGTGTCATTAGTGTCAAGGCCACCTTGCCATGTAAAGTGTCACCCGGAGCAGAAGCCTTGCCTATCAGCAGCCCTCTTTTCTGAAGGCTTGAACTGATATCCCGAATAATGTCCAGATTAGTTTCCAAAGAGCTCTTATCCTTATCGTTAAAGGGGTAAGTATGGATATAAAGCATCCTTATGCTTCTTTCCTGGGCTGCCCTCACATATCTTTGCACGACGGCGTTTTTTCTCATTGTTTCCATTTCATCGGCAGGTATGCTGTGCAGCTTGATGGTGTTCATGCCTGAAAATCCGAGCAGTGAGCTGTCCCCACCTTGCTTGGCAAGTTCTATGAATCCGTACCTGACCTTGTGGTTATTTAGGATCTGAGCTGTTTCCTTGATGTAATTAGGATAGCCCAGAACCTCTTCACCGTCGAAGATGACGGTCTCAAATGGTGACAGGGAGAGCACTGAACTGATCTTATGATAGATCGTGCCGCTGGTAAGGTCATGGGAATTCTTGATCCTTGGGATCACCGATAGGCCAAGCTTCCTTGCCAATGCGACCTTGAGAGGCGACACCCCCATGCCTTTAAGGAATATGTTCTCCTGGCTGCCGGAAAGCTCGATCGCATCGCCAATTATCCTAACGCTTCTTTCGCCAAAGGCAGATATTAGCTCCTTGATCAAAGCGTCCTTTCTTTCTTTCGCATAGACATATGTCTTATTCGGATCGAATTTCTTTGTGTTCATGGTCGAACCACCATAGAACGACAGCCGGCCTTCCTGTTCAGCGTCTATCAAAGTGCTTTCTGTTATCGCAAGCGTTGTTATGCCGGCTTCTTTGAACAGCTTAAGGACCTTTTCAAGAGGCACTCCTTCGTTCAACGACAGATCTTCAAGGTCATTGCAGTCCATAACAAGCTCAACCGAGTTGTTCTGTTTTTCGAGGATAATCCTTTGCCAGCATATGAACGATGCTGTGCATACCGATATCATTATCAGGACGGACAGGGAAAGCAGCAGCCATTTATTTTTCATCGGGTTTCCTCCTTAAATAGGCTTCGATGAAAGGATTTATGTCCCCGTCGATCACCCTTTGCACGTCGCCGATCTCCACGTTCGTCCGGTGGTCCTTGACCAGCGTATAAGGCTGAAAGACATATGAGCGTATCTGGTTGCCCCACCCTATCTCACGCTGTTCGCCCCTTAGCTCTTCGATCCTGGTCTTTCTTTCTTTCAGGAGCCGCTCATAAAGCCGTGCTTTAAGGATCTTCATTGATGCTTCTTTGTTCTGGTGCTGTGACCTTGCGGACTGACTTTGGGTGACTATGCCTGTCGGCATGTGGGTTATCCTGACCGCTGAATCCGTCTTATTAACGTGTTGCCCGCCGGGACCGCTGGCTCTGAAAGTATCGATCCTCAGGTCTGAAGGATTTATCTCAACCTTGATATCCTCCGTGATCTCCGGTATGACCTCAACTGCCGTGAACGATGTATGGCGTTTTCCTTCGGATGAGAATGGGGAGATACGGACGAGCCTATGGATACCCTTTTCGCTCTTTAGTCGGCCGTAAGCGTAATCACCTGAGACAAGAAGCGTCGCGCTCTTTATCCCTGCCCCTTCCCCGTATGAGATGTCAGGCGCGTCCACCTTAAAACCTTCCGCTTCGGCCCACCTGGAATACATGCGCAGCAATATCTGCGCCCAGTCCTGTGAATCCGTCCCGCCGGCGCCGGCATTGATGGACAGTATCGCGTTGTTCTTGTCATACTCTCCCCCAAGGAGCGTTCTTACCTCAAGAGAGGATAGCTCTTTCTCTATCTCGACCTTATCCTCCAGGATATCTTTCTCGAGAGATTCGTCCTTTTCGTCAATGGCGGTTTCCGTAAGCAGGATAAGGTCCTCGCATTTTGAAAAAATGTTCTCCCAGCTGTTCACCTGGGATTCCAGTGCTTTTATTTTTTGAAGGAGTTTTTGGGCCTCCTGAGGGTCCTGCCAGAGCTTTGAATCCGTGGACCTCATCTGGAGTTCCTTTAATGTTGACTTCTTATCATCGATGGAAAGAAGGTTCTTTAGGCTTAATATTCTCTGTTTAAGAGACCCAAGCTGAGTTTTAATATCCGTGAGCATATTACTTAAGTACTATTATCTTGCCTTTCGCTATTTGTTTGCCTGAGGACGTGAGCTGGAACACATAAACACCGTTCGCGGCTATTCCCCCAAATTTTGACGTCCCATCCCATTCTATTACATTTACGCCGTTCAGACCACCTTTAAATCCGGAAGGATATGTTTTACTCCAAATGATGGTCGCGTTTATATCAAAGATGTAAACGGTTATATCCATATCACCAGATAGTACGTATCTTATTTTACATGTTTCACCGATCGCCGGATTGAAGGGGTTGGGGCCGCTCTCGGCCTGGCCGAAGGTCTCGTAGTTGCCAAGTTTTATGACTATTGTTGATTCGAGCGTTGACCAGTCGTTTATGCTGAGCTTCAACGTATAGGTGCCGAATTTATCTTTTGCGTACCATGTTCCGAGCAAGCCGTCAACGACGGGTTGTTTCCCGTCATTCGAAAGAGCTATCCCATCGGAAACATAAGCATTCTCGGCCGGATCCGTTCCCGGTGCCCATTTGATCGTATAAAAATCGAATAGGTCATGCGTTGCTGTCCCGGTGATCGGGACGATCCCGTAAGCGCTGCTCCCGTTCTTTATCGAAGAGAATGTCGTGTTATAGTTCAATGCCCTGAAAGCGTTGATCCTGCCTGCTCCCAGGTAACCCTCATATTTTGGATTGTCCTGATATATGTCATCGGCCGTGTCTTTCAACTGCTTTTCGATCTGGTCAGGGGTGAGCTCAGGCTTTATTGATCTTAATAGAGCCGCTACTCCGGAAACATGCGGTGTTGCCATCGATGTGCCCATCATCCAAACGTAATTGTTCTTGTTGTATGTGCTTAGTATCCTTGACTTCGGATCATCGGAAGTATCCCCGCCCGGAGCGCAGATGTCCACCCATGGCCCGAAGCTC
>Ga0315274_10002272_pt1 | contig 29091 bp, 19 predicted proteins | sample YL17G02_20_MG_FD_203700 | JGI IMG/M metagenome (GOLD analysis project Ga0315274, IMG submission 203700) | Sediment microbial communities from Yellowstone Lake, YNP, Wyoming, USA - YL17G02_20 | ecosystem: Environmental > Aquatic > Freshwater > Lake > Sediment | place: USA: Wyoming | collected...
CTAAGTAAGAAGGGTTCAGCTCTTCTTTATGCCAGATGCCGCGTGCTTCCAATAAGGCCAGGTAGATACTCTGCCCATCGTTGTCGAAGTCGATAGACTCGATGAGGCGGGTTTCCGGTCCTTCATTGCCCAACCTCAGCCTCATTTGTTGCTTTCCCTTCGGCCAGGTGATGACCAGCACGCTGTTTTCTCCCTTCAGCAATCCAAGGAATAGATTCTCTAACGGAACACAGAGTGTATTTACCGAACGGTACTCTCCAGAACCAAGTATAAGGGCGTCACCTATGAAGCCGGGCACAACACCATACTCGATTGGGCTCTGAAGGCTAATCCCCTTCATGTTCTCAGCAGGTTTTATCTCAACAATCTCCGCCTTGCTGAACGAGAAGACGGCGGACAAATCCTCCCCTATGTCCCTGACGGAAAAAAAGACTTCCAGGACCACTTCGTCAGCCGTATTCTGCAAGATAGCGCAGTGACTAATGCTCGCTGCCTTTGTCTTCGTTTGAAGCGGGACAAATTCCATGATCTTCCTGCTCGGATCGGCTTTCGAGTAGACAACCACTCTTCCTTTGCCTGACCACAATACCGCAGTCAAGTAGCCGTTCTCTACTACCGCATCTCCTTTGAATGAGTATTCTCTGCCATAGTAGCCCGGGTCTGAAAAGGCTTTGGCCGGGTCAGCCTCGAGCATAAGAAGGTCGGCGGGTATGGCTTTCCACCCAGCTCTGTTTCGAATATCGACCGTGTCGGCAAAAGCCGAGAGCGTGTCCCAGACCATGACATTGGCGACTGTTTCACCTCCCTGGGCTGCTGACATCCCTGTGGCGGTTGCCAGCAGGATAATCAACGCCGTTTTCTGCAAAAGCGATTCACCTTCCCTAACGCCTCGATATAACTTCATGACCTGTATCCCTTCTAGGGGTTTCCTTACTGTTCCAAACACGGGAGTTTCCTGCCGATGATTGTATATCGTCAGCAAAAATGAGCCAAATTCAGCTTCGAATTAGAGAGCGATTTCAGCTCCTGTTTCTCTGATTTTCCACTGCAATTCATCCTTCCAAGAATAATTTTCGCCAACTTTTCTTTTAACCCTTTTTAGGAGGTTGCCGTAAAAATGTTTTCTGTGAATAATTCCGTTTTAATTAGTCCATATCAATTTTGGTCTGCTATAACGTGATGACCAATGTCAATTATTAATTCCTTTGACGATCAAGCAGGTTTTTTCTATAAATTTTGTTTTTGTTTGAGTCATAGTCGACATTCTACATGTACATACTTGTCTGACGATTTGTCTGGGCCGCCTGCTTCGGCGACCCCGCTCCGCCAAAGGCGAGAGCACTACGCAGAGCCGAGGAGCCAGCCATAGCCCGAAAGGTTATTGCTAACGCGTCTTACGTCGGCCAAGCCGCGTTGTTACTTGTCTCACCGAGCGATTCGCACAAGCTTCCCTCCACCGGGCGGCAGAATCAATTCGATTGCAACCTTCTTCGCGGAGGACCATTGAGCGGTCGCAGCGTCGAATAGTTCAAGTTCACCCGGCCCGACGAGCGATGCGTTCACCTCGGCGTTGTAGTCCAGGTTCACCACAACCACGTGAGTCGGCTTCACTTTGACCCCGAAGCAGCCAAGCAAAAAGCCTCGCATCCCGGCGGGCGACTCCAAGGGGTCAAGGCGGAAGGACGCGTCCGCCGGCAGCGGCTCGCAGCCGCGTTCCAACATCGAGGTGTGATACACGCCCAGCGAGCGCAGCGGCTGGAGTTCCCTCGCGATGGCGGCGAACTCGCGATTGTAGGATTTGAGCGCGTGGTAAAGAAGCCCGGGCGTCCCATCCAGGCTGACGAGGCTGCCTTGGTGGTTCGCGCAAGCATACACGTAATAGCTGATGCCCTGCGCACCATAGGCCAGCGTGGAATAGACCAGGTAGCGAAGCTCGTTCGTATTGGGCACACGCATGACGGTCGGCGCCCAGGTGCAGGCTTGCACAATGTTGAGGAAGGGCGCACCTGCTTCCTGCGCCGCACGCCGGATAATCGCCAGGTTCAGGAAGTATTGGTCGCTATCGCCGTTGAGCCTGAACTGGTAGTGGTCGTAGCTGATGAGCGATGGCTTCACCTGCTCGACGTAGAGGCGCAGGTGCTCTTTGTAGGCCGCAACCACATCGCCATGAGTGCCGAGTTGTTCGTTGCTGGCATACGTTGGGAACAGGTTTATGTAGGCCAGGTGGGCCGGGTCGCGCTCGCGCATATACGCGACTAACTTGCCGAGCGCAGGGAACTGCGACGCATTAGGTTCGTCAATGAGGTAGTAGGAGTAAAACGCGGGGTGCTTGCTGACACGGTCGATAAGGGCATCCAGTTGCTCACGGCGATTAGGGTCGTCGAGCGATGTGGGCGTGAGCAGACCGTTGGTGAGTTGACCGCGCAGGCCGTGACGGTGCGCCACATTGAGTTCCTTTTCGTTGCCGCACCAGACGAGGTTGAAGCCGCCTTCGGTCATCTGCTGCGCGACGGCATCTGTGAGCGACGGGCCGCACCAGTAGGTGACGATGGGTGTGCCCACCTCCCAGGAGGCGGCAGTTTTGGGGTCGGCCGCCGCTGCATGCATCCACGGAATGTGCACGATCAGGGAGAGGCAAAGAATGTGCATGAGTTTTGTCATGGTTGATTGGTGGATTAACCGAGATTTCCCATTTGAATTCATAAACGGTTCTCCTGCACGCTACAACACGTCATTTTTACTTCCTATTTCCCATTCCCCGACCGTAAGGTTCGATGGCAAATATCGCACCACGAACTTATCCCCAATCACAGAAGTCCTGCTAATCACACTCGGGATTGGTGCATTCTAGCCAATGGCCGCAGAATAACCCAAAGTCTATGAAATCAACGATACAGTCGTGGTTGAAATCCATTGGCGGGTATGGATGGTCTTCATCACCACATGCGGGTCGATACTCAAACGCACCCATATCCACGATGGGTCGTGTGCCGTGGCCTGTATCGATAGTGCGGGTGTCATCGAAGAAGCGGGGTCCATCGGCGAGGTCCGTTGTGATTCCAGATGGCACGGCGTCATTGTCCCCGGCATCGATACAGGGGGACCTTGCGCACAGGAGAAAGTCACCGCCGCCTGCATCCACAAAGCAGGGGTCTGCGTCGATGTTAGTGCCATTAGTGCCATCAGGACCAAGCCAGCCGCCTTTTACATCGCTGTACGTGATAGTAGGGCGAACGTAGGCATTTCCTGATACTGGATTGTCGTCCCACAGGATGCAGTTGGTCACAACAAAAGAGGATGCATAGTTCACTATCCCAGCCCAGCTATTCCCCGTGAAAGTGCAGTTCGTCGCTATCGGATTACCGGAGTACGACCAATTTTGGCCGTTCCATATCCCAACGCCGTTCCCCGTAAAGCTGCAATTGATTATTATCGAATCGCAGGAGGGATTGTTGAGGACTCCGCCACCATGGTCCTCACCAACATTCTGGATGAAGGTGCAGTTTGTCACTCTCGGAGCGCTGCTGTTCCAGTTGGATATACCGCCCCCATCTCCACCGCCCCAATTCCAGATAAATGTGCAGTTGGAAACGGTTGGACTTCCGTTGCTGTTGTACAGACCGGCATCGCCGCCAATAACGCGGGTAACCGTGAAGCCGTCAAGGACGGCGCTTGGGTCTGTTCCGCTGCCATCCACAACCTTGTCGCTATTATCGTTGAAGTGGTCCCAGTCCCAGCCGGGACCATCATTACCGCCCAGGTCCGCACTCAGAATAGTTTCATACGCCTCGACATTCCGTTCATTCGTATCCGCCTTACCATACCCGGCATATCCACCCATCAGACGAACACCGCTAATAAGACCGAATACAGCTTGCCTGTTTCCCGTCCCATTAGGCGCCGCCGAATTACTGTCAGGAGTATGTATCCCCTGAGCTACTCGTATCTCTACCGGCTTTGGGCTGGATTTGGCGTCAGCCAACGCATTTTGGAGGAATTTGTAACCATTCTCCCAGCTTGTCCCGTTATCTGCGCCGGGGGCATTTGTATCGACATATATGACCTTGCCCGAGGCGGTAACTGACCAAGCCAGCAATACAATAATAACAGTGACGCCTCCCCACAGCTTTGAACTTTCCATCTCAAATATCCTTCAATCCTCCATACCCCCAGCATATCTTACCTCCGCCGACCATTACAAACAGAACCAGCCCTTCCACCCTGCGACAAATAAGCAAAGGTGTCCGGCAAAGTTATGGAACACAGCCTACCTTATTTCACCCCCTTCGTCAAGCGCTTGCTTCTCAAACTTCGGGGTTTTTCGCGGGGTTTCTGGGGAGAGATTCGATTCAAGACGCACCTCTACCTAATGACGATGTAAGGGGTGGTCAACTAATTTTTATAAACCCTTATGTCGCAAGGGAGTGTGTTATGTTGAAACGTACAACGTTAGCGGTTGGCGGCGTAGCCGGTAAACAGGATTGCGTTCTCGCCGAACACATCGGAGATATTTAGGGCATTTCGCTGCCAGCCGGTACTGATATTTGACTACAATGACAACTGCATGGTGGACTTTCAAGACTTCGCTCTATGGGCTACCGAATGGCTCGAATGTCACCGTCAGCCGGCCGTCCTGTGCGACTTCGACTGATACCCTCAGCCGACCAACAACTCCTGGCCGCGCCTTCCAGCTAATCAGTCAACGCGCTATACAGACACTCTGAATCTAAAGGATAGTTCAATCACGCCCCGTTTGCCCTTATTATACGAAATGAAAGTCAAAAGGTTAGTCGAGTAGACATAATATAGCTCTCTCATTTAGGCATACTTTGTATTCCCTGTTTCTCCTCTCTTTCGATTGAGGAGTGTCACAATATTCTGCCATGTAAAAGAACGTCAACGCCCCTCACGGAACCGGACGTGCAGATTTCCCGCATCCGGCTCTTCAGTAAAACTCACGAATCAGATAATGCCATTGACTCGGTCCCTGCCGAGTCCAAAGTAGCATTCCTTCAGAAACCCCTCGTTCAATAAATGAGCTAAGCTCGTAAACTGAAACTTAGGGTCCTTCCGAGCCCGTTCCGATATGAGGGACAATTTTGTCAGCGTTATGTTATCCATCTCAGTGTATGGCACACGCCTCCTTATCCCTCTGCGTTCTACTGCTAACCCCTTCGAGTGAGTCTGGACTCTCGATGGGCATTACCCCGACTACACCTCTACTATGAGTTAGTCCGACTGCCATATCGCCATACTTCCGCCTTCGCATCCTCTGCTCGTTGGAAGCTTTAATGGGAGCGACATGGCTATCCCAAGTTCCGGTGCAAACAATTCGATTACCTACCATGGACTTTGACCCCGGCACGTTGCTGACACACTTACCATTAACGCATGCAGCAATACTGGTTTCAGACTTTATAAAGCCCTGACCCAATGCAATGAACATTTCGAGGCTCAATACCTTCACTTTCGTTATGGTCGACAATCTGCCATTCCTTTGGCTCCACATATTTCGTTGCCTCCATATGTGCAAAGTTATGTTCTGGCCTGCTGGTTAGGCTTTAGCCAGTCCCGATTGTCGGGATTGTCTGCACCAGCTTCGCTTGACGCACTATAAAATGTTTAACAATTTTACATTTTTTATAAGTCACTGATAGTGCAGGGTTTATGGGGTGGAAATTTTTGCGGAATTGGCAGATAAGGTGTTGTATGGTTGTAGGTGCTAAAACAATTTCAAGCCTTTAGAATCTGTTCGGAAAATCCTTTGCCCCAAAGATATCTCAGTTCGATAAAGGAACAAATCTATATGCTGTCTGGCACTTGAGAAGGAAATAGCGAGGTTTGTCAGTTGGTATAACAGTCAAAGGTATCATGATGCTTTTGGTAATGTGACACCGGATGATGTTTACTTTGGCAGACGGGACCAGATACTCAGAAAATGGTCTAAACTCAAGACAAAAACCATTGACCATCGAATTTCGGCTTGCCGTCGAGTGCGGTCCCCGGCCCCGAGTGTGCCCAAGGCAGAGGAGCTATCGTCGCGCCATCGGCGGCATCCTATGTGTGCTCCAGTAACGCCTGTTTGAGTGTGGCTGCTTTCACCAGTTGTTCGGTATGCAATGCCTTGTCCCACTTACCCATGTCCTTGGCGGTCGAGAACATGCTGCCCGATCCATTGTAGAGCTTAAGTGAATCGAACGACTTGCTCGCCTTCAACCCGTACTCCTCGCGGTAGTAGCCGACCGCGAGTTTTTCGTCTCGCAGCCTTGTTGCCTCGTCGACGATAAAAGAGTCAATCATGCAGAACGGGTTCAAAGATGTTCTCCTGAAGGGAAAGCGAGAACTCCTTGCTGGACGCCTTCTCCACAATGTGGGACAGCAGGACGTACCTGCCATTGTTATATTCCCACTCGTCGCCGGGAAGGAAATGCAACTCCAGTTGTTCAGAAAAGAGCGCCACTGCCTCTTCGGACGTCTTCGTTTTGCGCTTCTTGAGGACGTCCTCGAACACGGGAAGATAGGAAGTGTGGTTGAGTAAATGCCTGATCGTGATCGTCCGCGCATAAGGAGGGAACCGGGGGAAGAACCTCACCAACGGAGCATTCAGGCTCAGTTTTTTACTCGGACAATATCATCATGACCGCTATCGCCGTGAACTGCTCGGACACGGAGCCGATAAGGGACGGAGTGTCCGGTCGTAAGGGTTGTTGCGTCTTGCGATTCGCCAGACCATATCCTTTGCTGTGCAGCGTTTGACCATCCCTGATGACGATCACAGCCGCCCCAGGCGAATTCCGTTTGTTCCAGAGAACAAGAAGCTTGTCCACCTGAACCGATTTTCGGGCAAGGTCAGATGTCGAATCTATCCCCCTTGCGACCGCGACTCGTTCGGGGCGCACGTTTTGGCCAGGATGAAAACCGGAACCAGCCATGAGGAAAACTATGCCACCAGAAAACGAGGTGAGTTGCTCTTTACTCCGTTCTCATTTCTCATGCCGATGTCATATCAGCGTATTTCCCAGGGGGCCCGGGTGAAGCCGGGCGCAGCTTCACGGCCGAACTGCAGGGGCGGATTGCCATTCTCAAATGCGCCGATATCAGGTGCGAACCCCTGGTATTCGTCGTTGAAGCCCGGCAGACGCACGCCTTTGTCGATCGCCGGGTTGGGGACCTGAACGACAGGGTCAGTGATCGCGAACTCCTTACCGCTGCGCGAGTATTCGACCCTACCCCACTTGATGGCAGGTACCGTCGTCGCCAGGAACCACTCCAACCGGTCCGAGGGCACGAACATCGAACGGATGAACCCGCCTGCGAGATAGCCGCCGGTCAGGTCGTTTTGAAAGTCGTTTGGCGGACCGTCGCCGCCGGTGGAGGGATAGGTGTCGCCACGGACGCGAAAAATGTTGTTTTTCGACACCGCGTTGCTGACCCCATGGCCGCTGAAGACGCTCAATGCCCCGTTGGGCTGCAGTGCCGTGTTATGGAAGATGTACCGTCGGCCCCGGTCACCTGGAACTTCCTCGCCGTTGACGCCGATGGTCTTTCTGGGGCCGCCGGTCTTGATGATCATGCCTCCGCTGGGGTCCTGATGAGAGATGCGGCTGGAGGCGAACACGTTGCGGTAGATGTAGAGCGGCCCCATCGAGGTGCTCGCCGTGGCGATGAACACGAAGGTCTTGTCAATGTAGTTGCCCCAGATGCGGACATTCATATTCGCACCCTCGCTCTCAATGGCGTCGTCCCAGCAGTTGGTGATGATGTTGCCGTAGATGTCGGAGTCGCGGTTGGGGCTGCCCTGGAAGCTGAAGTTGCTGCCGCCGCCGATGCCGTCGTTGTACCCGTGATCCTCGGTGGATCGGATCTCGTTGTAGCGGATGATATTTCCGCCCGAGGAGTCCTGCAGGGTGATCCCTTGGGGTCCATCCGGGTGGCCGGACTCCCAGTCGTTAGAGCCGCTGCGGGGATGCTCGATCAGGTTCCGCTGGAAGACTAGTCCGCCAGCGCCGGTCTCCGCGTAGATCGCGCTGTCCGAACCGTGAAAGACACCCCAGACTCGAGCTCCACCGACCCGGCCCCAGTGGGTCATGTGGCAATCTTCCACGACCACGTTCTGTACACCCTTGCGGATCAGCACCGCGTGCTGTCCGGCGTTCTTCAGCTCCAGCCCGCGGATGATGATGTAGTCTGCCGCCACTTCGATACAATTGTCGTGCAGGTTGAACACGTCGATCACGGTCTTGGTCCCCAGGGCCGGAGTCACAAGGTGCCAGGCGTCGGCCTTGCCGGGTTCGGTGATCCGCACAGGCTTGTCTAACTCGCCGGCTGGCAAGTGCGTCGTCTTGCCGATAGAGAACCGATCGCTACGGGTCCGACCGGAGAACTCGACTGTCTGGCTGCCGCATGTGAGGCGGATGAGGTATGCCTTGTCGGGCTTCAGGCCCACTATACTCCCGCGATACTGCCGCTCGCGGGAATCGTAAACCAGCGGCAGGGCTTCTCGCCACGACTTCTCATCTGCCTGACGGTACTGCACGTTGCAGGCGCCTTGCTCGGTGGCACTGGGGTAGTACAGCCCCAGGCACTCGAAGGTAGCCACAGCCCACGCCTGCTTTTCCTCAGCTGCCGCCAGGCTCATGGCCGACACCGTTGAAATGACTGCCAGACACAATGTGTTGATGCAAGTTCGCATGTTTCAGTATCCTTACTAAAGATTTACAGAAATAGAGATTAGACTTATCATTCTCCAAGTAAATCGTTTTCTGATTTCCTTTAAGAGTCAGGACGATATTGCGAATCCGCCGCAGTTGTTCGGCTCCGGAAAAGTAAACGTCATTACCGACGAACGTCGGCCAGCCGACCGGATCCATCTTGCCAACGACGTGCACGCTCGCATCCTTCGGATCGATGCGCACCAGCACGTCCTTCAGGTACGTCCACACAAAACTATCGGAACCGCGAACGAAAGCAAGGTACTCATACGAAGGGTCAACCCAGTGCGGCCAGTAACTGTCGACCGAGACAGGCGATGGCAGCTCCTTGGTGAACAGCACATCGCCCGCGGTCACGTCCACTCCATAGAGAACGCTCCGGTCAGGGTGCTCCGGGCTCGATGTCAATCCGAGCAAACGTCCAGGTGCAACCTCGGCAATAAGTCCAGTCGTCCGTCCCTTGGGTACCGGCACGATCTGGCGCACGATCTTCTGCTCGCTCGCGTCGTAAACGAACAGTCCAGCCTCCTCGGGCGCTCGATTGTCATTCCGCTCGTCCGCCGCCCTGATCGTGGAGATGACAATCAGCCTCCCGTCCAGCGCTGGCGCAATCCACTGTACGGCATAACCGCTCAGCGGCATCCAAAAGCCCTCCATCTTCCGGGTCTTCGGGTCATACCAGCCAAAGCCGCCGCCGGTGTAGTGACGCAATCCGAACCCGCCAAAATAGATCTTACCGTCGGCGCCGAGCGCGGAACTGTGCATGAGCCCCACGCGGGTGGTCTTGTCAAAGTCTCCCAGGTACCGGGGGTTGCTCCTCGCATCCGCCTGATCGGGCGCGGGGTGACCGGGAGGTCCGCCCTTGCTCAGCGTCCAAGGTCGCGTGGGATCGTAGACAAAGAGATGGCCGCCGGAATAGCCGCTGGAATAGAGCTTGTCGCCGCAAACGATCTGGGTGTAGGGCGCCAGCCCGGGGCGCGGGCCCAGAATGGTGGTCTGGTCGGTCCGGGGATCGAACACGAAGACGCCGGCGTAATCGTCGCCCGTGCCGTACAGCCGACCGTCGGGCAGGATTGACATGGGGTTGATGCGATGCGGGTATGACTCGACACCCTCCAGCCGGACCGATTTCCAGCCCAGGGTCTGGGGGTCGTCGTGCGGCGGGTCCTTCGGCGCCTTGGCCGCGTCCTCCCGCGACCGGTACCAGAGCATCGCGTTGCCTTCCGCGTCCGGATCGATCTGGTCGAAGTACACTTCCGGCTTCGGCACAGCTTTGTCCCAAGGCGAAGCCTGCTTGGGCCACGGCGGGGTATCGTTGGTCTTTGGAATGGCCTGGCCGTGATAGAGCCAGTACTCCTTGTCGGGCGCGTCGCTGTCTTGGGGGACGCGGGCGTAGGCACCCGGAAAGTGCTCGATGATATCCATCACACAGTCTGTCGGCGATTCCAGCAGTACCTTCTCTTCGCCGGTTGTGAGGTTTATAGCCACGAGATACCAAGCGGGGATCATCCCACTGGCGATGTACGCATGCGTGTCATCCACGCCCATCACGTAGCGGCTCCAGGCACCATTGGGATGACCGGGTCCCACAGGGCCGAAATCCTTCACCACCTTGCCCAGCTTCGGATCGTAGATATACAGGCCGACTTTGTTGTCACGGGTTCCCGTTCCGTAAATCCGCCCGTCCGGACCCGTCACCAGTGGCCGAACCTCACCGCCAAGCCCAGGAACGATCTCGCCGCGCTCCTCAACAGTGTTCGTCGCCGGGTCATACACGAACATGTCCATGCTCCATGTGCGCCTCGACGGGGTGGCGATGTAGTACTTGCCATCAAATCCAAGCGCCCTGCCTGATAGGTAGAACTGATGATCATCCGCCAGACGTTGCTTCCTAACCTGCCCTGTGCCCAAATCGACGGCGTAGAGCCACGTCGACCCGTAGTACTCCTTGAAGTATATCTGCAGGACGTCCCACGTTTTGCCATCGTGGTTCGGAACCAGCCAGCGTTCCCAGACGTTCACCCCGCGCGCCGGCTCGCCCAGCGACTTAGTCTGCAAAACCGGAGCGCGTTCGAGAGCCTCCTTCAGTTCAGGCTGCTCGACGGCGCGCCAGAGATCTCCAATGGCAGTGTCCCGACCAACTGCAAAAATTATCGCCGCCGCCACTGCCATCCACAAAGTAATCTTGCTATTCATTGGTCATTCCTTTCCACCGCTGGTGTGGGTTCCGTTCTCATGGGTGTCCAGAGATGAACGACTGCTTCGCACCGCCCTCCACGACCGCGGCTGGCCTCGGCAGAACCTTAGACGGATCAAGAATCCCGACCAGCATCTGGTCTCCAGCATTGTCGGCGGCTGCCAACATTGCGTTTTCAAGAAAACCACGACGAGTGATGGTTCTGTTCATATTCAAATTCATTACTTCTCGTTTCCTCCTGACTCTGGCACCACCGCCGCACAGGCTCGACGTAGGCACTCTTCAAACTGCCAGTCACCGCTGCTGCCCGTCTGGCGAGTGACGACCAGATCGAGACTGGGCACGAAGGCAATGAGCTGGCCGCCTGAGCCGGGCTTGTGGCGTGCATCCGACGGAATGCCCTGCCCGCTACGGCCACCTTCGCCAGTCAGACGCGCGGGCAGCTCCCAGCCGTGTGAGAAAGTCTGCGGATTGAGCTTCCAGCGCATCTCCGGGCTTTGGACGTTGTGTGTGGGGGCGGCTGTTTCATCCACAAACCACTTCGGAATAACCTGCCGATCGCCCCACCACCCGCCACGAAGCATGCAGTAAGCTATGCGGGCGAGGTCGCGTGCTGGCATGCCTAATCCGTGTGTTGGATGCCGACCGGTCTTCTCGCCTCCGTCGAAATACTGGAACCACCAGTGCTCGATGCCGAGCGGCTTGAAGAGTGCCTCGATGGCGAATTGGTCGTAGGGTTTGCCAGTGACTGTTTCGCACACCAGTGCCGCGTGGTGGAGGGCATGCGTGGAATAGCCGCAGGCAGTGCCGGGGTCGAAGGCAAGCTTCGCGGTGCGGGGGTCGCCGCTGTGGCCAAGCACGTATTCCCAGGTTCCATCATTGGGAGCGCCGGTCGCTTCCGGACATAGACCGGAGGTGTGATTGAGCAGTTGCTTGACCGTAATCTGCGCCTTGCGGGGATCGCTGAGCGGCTGGGCCCAAGGGATATAATCGAACGCCGGGTCGTCAAATTTCATCTTACGAGGCGTTAACCCCTGTTGGCTTTGTTCGGACGCTATAGCCAGCACCGTTGCACAAACGGCTTTGGAGACCGAGGCGACACGACGAGAGTCCGTCTTGGCGCTGTTACCCCGCTCGACTTCAAGCACGATGTAGCCCTTGCTGATGACGACTGCGGCAAAGCTCCGATCGTCGCTCTCAAGCAGCCACTGTTTCAACTCGTCCAGCTTCGCCGGATTCATCCCCGTAAGGCGGCTAACGTCGTTCAGGTCGTCAAGCTTTCGCCAGCCGCCTTCCGATTCAGGCGGCGGGAAATACGCCTCGTCTTTCTTTGCCGTTGTAAGCGTCTTGAGCATTCCATATACCGTGCGATCGTCTTCAGTTCCCCGGAAGTAAAAAGGAAAACTCTGGTTGGCCTTGTTGTGCATAAACCCCCACGATGCACCATGCCTGACGCTCAACTGTGCCGCTTCGGCGGCCTCTGAGGCGTACTTCTCGTCCTCGTTGCAGACGATGGGCTTGCAGTACTTCCTCAAGGCCTGAATCCTTTTGGGAATATCATCCAGTTTGGTGCCATTGAAATGAATCAGCAGGAAATCACTTGATAGAGCCACATTGTCCGGCAGCCTGCCGTCACCCAGTCCGCTTGTAGAGACCAGCAGCTCGGGCGAGGTCTTCTTAGCCAGCCGAATGAGCTCGATTTGGCCTTCGGGCTTGTTGAGGATGGCGTGGTCAAAGCCGGAGTGATTGAATTCATTGGCGATTTCCAAGACGACATTGGAAAAGCCCGATTTGCTGATCCACCGGGCGACGTTTACGACGCCGGCTCGCACAGCCTGAGCGTCTTTCAATATCTGGTCCTGCCGCTGGTAGTAGCAACCCAGAATGACGACAGCACCGTTGCGATCGCATGCTTCGATGACTCGCTTCACCCGTTGTAGATAGTCCTTCCGCAATGAACCATCCGCGTTAAACCCAGAATTGACCGCCCCCTCGTAATCTGGGAATCCTCCTTGCAGATTGACTGTGAAAGCACAAACGCCATGGGCCACATAGTCCGGAATCGCGGCGATGAATTCGTCCGTATTCTTCTCGGCGTCAAAATCGGGTCGCCCGCGATCCTCGAAGACAGCGTTGACCATCCTGACATTCATGAGTAATCCTTCAGCCTCAGTGGCTGGATATGTCAGACGCCCGTTGAGATACCAGCGAGTATCCTTGATAGAAACATGGGTTCGAGTCGATCCGGCTGTTACGGATGAAGGGGAAGCCTCGGCTGATGACAATAGATCCATCGCGATTGCGACAAAAGAGATCGCCGTGAACATGCCTGCTCTTATCGTCCTGTGGACCATAATCATCTCCTGCCATTTGCTTTGTTTTCCGGCCCGTGCACTTACTCAATGTCACCCCGATTGTATCCGCTAAACGGCCTGTAAGCAACAATATCCTACCGGAGTAACTGTCCCAAAGATTGTGGGACAGTTACGCATTTATGTTCTGGATTGTCATACGCTGTGGATACAGATATAATCAAATATGCTGTCATAAGTGTCTACTCTGAAAGGGCGCAGGTATGGATACTGAAACAGCGTCGGCAAGAGATTCTCGTACGAAGCCTCCTGACCCAGGGGTTTCAACGAGTTGTGGTCACCTTCTCGTCTTATCCATTTTCGTTTATCTATCTCTGACAGCTGTTTGTAGTGCCAGGGTAACTTGTATCCAACTGACCTGTGACCACATCGCAGACACGACCGACCTAAAACGCTTTCGCGATTTCCATCTCTGGAAAGACAAGGCAGAGAATGAACTGGCAATCGCGATATGGAAGTATCTCAGCGATTATGAGACTGGCCTGTATCACTTCAACGAGATTCTTGAAGACCCCGACCCCTTTGATGAATATGCGACCGTCCGTGATCCTCTGAAAATACTGAACACATATAATATGGCATATTGTGGAATCTTTGGCCCCGTTCTTGACGGAATATTCCAGGGCGTTGGATTCAAAAAAGGGCGAGCGTTCGGTCTGGAGGCCTGGAATCACTGTGCGACTGAGGTCTGGTATGACGATAGCTGGCATTACTTTGATATCGACGTTCGCGGAACATTGCTGCGACCCGACGGGATGGTAGCGAGTCTTGCCGAATCGCAGAGCCGACGTGAACTGTGGACCGATCCGCCATTGACCCTTGAGCCGTTCTTCCCCAAAGACCAAGATAAAGCCAAGGTCTTCGACATCTACAGGGATAGCCCGGTGCACTACTACTACCGCTGGTTTGAAATGGGCCACACGATGGATTTCTATCTTCGACAAGGCGAGTCCTTCACCCGGTTCTGGAATCCTCAAGATGGCCGCTGGCATCATCTGGAGCGCTATAGCAAGACGAAATGGATTCGGGATCTCATTGAGCAAGAGCCGCGGGGACCTAAGCCTAACCACCGAGATTTTACGCGGTGGAACCATGGCAACGGCCTGTTTGAATACGTGCCCAAGCTCTCCAAGGATTTCACAGACTTCGAGGACGGCTATTATGACGTGAGAAATCTTCGGCCTGGAGACAAGGGATTGGAAATTGTCGATGATGGCCAGGCGCAGGTCACGTTTGAAGTCTTCACTCCCTACATCATTGTTCCGAAAGTGAACGACCTCGACGATGCGAATGACGATGAGGAGGCTTCTGTCGTAATTTTGAAGGGGTCGTTGCCGGTCGATGTTCTGGTGTCTCTGGACCACGGCCTATCATGGCAGTATGCAAGCCAGGTGTATCCTGAGCGGGAATCTACAGTCGTCGATTTGACATCTATCGTCAAGGGCACGTATGGTTACCTGCTGAGGCTGAAGACATCTGGCCGCGCAGGCTCGACCGCGCTCGATATGCTGGGTATCAGAACCTGGGTCCAGGTTGCTCCCGCAAGTATCCCATCGTTGAGAAAAGGCAAAACGACATTTCAGTATGGTATTGGCGACCGCTACGGACAGCGGACTATTCCTATGCTCGTAAAGCCCAACATCGCACAGGCTGAAGATCTGCGGAGACACGTGCTGACAATGCCGACGGATTATGACCCATCGCGGAATACATGCCGTATTCGCGGTGAAACCACCCTGAGGCTGACAGCCCCACCCGGCACAAAGATATCATGGTTCACTGTCGGAGCGACCTTTTGTACGCATCAAGGAGAGCAAGCCAAGGATACAGACAACCGTATTTCCTACGCTGTCGAAGACCCTCACAACTTCAAGCAAATCTACAAATCTGAGGTGCCAACATGGGTGAACCACTGGCGCTACAACTGGGACGGGGACATTGTTCTTTCTGTCCCGGCTGAAGTGGTTTATGTCAAATACACTGCAAAGACGGGTTTGAACACAATCCGCGCGTGTCTGCATTTGCTGCCGAGGCGAGCGCCGCAGGAGCATCTTAGAATCATACACGGATACCGTGTCGATGGTGAATTGATGAGTATGGAAAGGGTTGTGACAGGCCCAACCAGTTATACTCTCGAATGTTCTGGTGAGCCTGAGAATTTGTACCTGAAGATGGAGATGCCTCACCTGGGTGCTTTAGCCAACCAGTCAAGCATACATGCGCCTGGCCGGGCAGAGAATCCCTCGGAGGAAATCCGATCGTCCTTTACGCCCCCTCCGGAGTTCGCTGGCGACTTCGGCACATACAGATCTCCATTGAAATTCGATGATGGCGCAAGCGTCCAGACGCCGGCGGACTGGCAGAGGCGGAGAAATGAGATACTGGCCTACTGGCGCGGGGTGACAGGTTCGTACACTGCGCTTATTGAGAAGCCGAGAGTCCAGTACTTCAAACAAGAGCGACGGGACAGCTTTACCCAGCATCGCATATCTGTTGAAATTGCACCGGATGATCAAACTGTTCCCGGCTATCTGCTTGTCCCTAATGGTAATGGCCCGTTTCCTGCAGTGCTTGTTGTGTACTATGATGCGGAGACTGGAGCGGGCTTGGGCAAGGAGTTGCGCGATTTCGGGTATCAATTGGCAAGACGTGGATTCGTCATCCTATCGATAGGTACGCCAGAATTCTGCAGCCTTAAGCCTCCTTACAAGCCTCTCTGTAAGCAGAGCAAAGAAGAGCCCCCGCTTCAACCGCTTTTGGCCTTGGCATACGTCGCAGCTAATTGCCGCAACGCTTTGGCGAATATGCCCAATGTTGACTCCGAACGGATAGGCATCATTGGCCACTCTTACGGCGGCAAATGGGCCATGTTCGCATCCTGCCTCTACGAGGAATTCGCCTGCGCGGTATGGTCTGACCCTGGGATCGTATTTGATGAGACCCGAGCCAATATCAACTACTGGGAGCCCTGGTACTTGGGCTACGACCCGAATCGCCAGCGCCCCAGAGGTGTCCCAAGTGACACTAATCCGAGAACGGGCGCCTACAAAGAACTGGTCGAAAACGGCCGCGATCTCCACGAACTACATGCTCTCATGGCGCCAAGACCTTTCCTTGTCTCGGGCGGAGCAGAAGATCCCTCCAAGCGTTGGAAGGCCCTTAATCATACCATTGCAGTTAATAGGCTCTTGGGTTACACAAACCGCGTTGCCATGACTAACCGGGATAGTCATGAACCAACAGCGCAGTCTAACGAGCAGATCTATGCTTTCTTCGAGCATTTTCTGAGTACTGCGAAATAGCGGCATAGTCCGCACGACGAAGGGGTAATGTGACCTGCGGACGTTCACGAGTCCGAACGCGTCATCATCGCGACGACAAAGCTCCACGGCAAAATCGCCCACCGGAAGTGTTTCTGTCCTGCCGAAGCGTTCCGTGCGCGGAGGCGATGGAATTGCTTCCAGTGTGATCACTTGTGGGCGGCATGCTGGCCTTATTGGAGTCCTTGGCACCGTTCGGCTATTCATTTGTTTCGATCTCAAAGATGGGGATGACCTGCGGATACTGGGCGTCCTCTCCCGCTATCAACTTCGTGAGACTCCTGTACGTTGTGTACGGCGTATCCTTTTCTGCACCGGCATCTGCCATCATGATTAAAACCGCCAGCAGCGCCAAGAGAACGACTTTACCACCGGATGCTTTCCAGGTCCTATCCACCGCCTTTTCTTTCGTTGTCGAATTCCCACGCGCCGAGGTCAATCGGTCCACTGCGCGGTCGACCACGGATGTCGTCGGTCACATCGGGCAAAGGCGCACCTTGGTCAATGGTCCCCACGGCTGCTGAAGTTAGCGACAGATCCCCTGAGTTCGGATCCACGAAATAGCCGTCCAGCCTGCCGGACAGGTTGTGGCGAAGCTGCGCTTCCCCGCCGTCGAACCGAATCTCGCCATTCACCAGGTTGTTCGCGACATCCGTCTGACACGTCCCGGCTCCAATGCGGATGCCTCGACTCCAATTCCGGACAGGGCGCCAGATGGTGTTGTTGTAGATCTTGATGCGCTCAGCGTACCAGAGCTCGAGCCCACAGTCCGGCCCACCGACGATGAAGTTGTTGCGAATGACGCTGTCGGAGACGTAGGCGAGCCGCTCACCGGCGATATTGGCTGTGGATTGGCCGGGATTGCCGAAGGCCACGCCCCGGTCGCAGTTGATGATGAGATTGCGTTCCACAACGACGCGCCGGGAGCGTACCCAGATGAAGATGGCGGCGCGTCCGCCGCCGTTGCGACCTTTGATGTTTCGAAAGACGTTGTCGCTGAAGGTCCAATCATCGAGGGCCATCATGTCAATCGCGGCGATGTAGTCACCCCCGAAGAGCCAGTCAGATGGCGGTATCTTGGTGTTCTCAAAGTGGCAGTAACGGACAGAGCCTTTCACGGCACGGACGTTGGGGTCCTGTCCTGCCGAACCTTTGATGGCGCGCATGCCGATGTCTCGGAATCGGCAGTTGTAGATATGAATATCCTTCGGCGCGTTTTCTGCCTCCACCTTAATCCCATAGGAACGACAGTCAGCAAAGGTCAGGTCGGCAATAGTCACCCCTTCGCAATGGGCGATATGGAGGATATCGTCCCCCTTAGCTTCGGTGTCCCACCCCTTCCCGCTGAGAACTACCTTGGCCGGGTCGCGGACGGCGCTGCGGATGGCGATGTCCTTCTTTCCTGCGAGAATGATGACTCGGGGCAGTCTGTAGTGACCGTCGGCCAGGAGAATAGTGCCACCCGGCCCGACGTGTTCAACGGCGGTGAACAGCTCGTTCACGGTCGCAACGAAGATCACCTCTCCATGAGGTGGTGGAAGCGGTACGGCTTTCGGAAACCACGACGGGACCGGCTGGCTCACCGGCGTGTTATCCTGCGAAAGAAAGATCGGGCAGACGGCTGCGAGAAGTCCACCGCTCCCCGGACCGGCCCGAAAGTTCGGACAAGCGGCTCTCCTGGGCAACAGAAACATTCCTCTCAAAGTGAAGACAGTTAATATCCCCAAGACCATCGCTGCCGCCATGAGCTTGTAATCTATTTTCTTCATCATGCCTTTCTCGTCATCCTCCGAGGCGCGCACTAGCACCGGCACCAACAGGAATTTGAATCCGAACCAATAGACAGTGCCCATCACTGTTGCCTCCGGATATAAAGGACGGCATCCCTGTTAAAAGGCGCCGTGAAGGAACGCATACCACCCGCCGCAACGAAGGAGCTTTCGGCATTGACCGGTCCCGATACAGGGTCGAACCACTCGTAATCGTATGTACCCGCAGGGAGGTCTACGGTGAAGGCAACTCCCGGCACAGGTTGGTAAACCAGGTACTCGTCTCCCTGATTGGCAAGACAATACCTACTGGAGGCCAGATCCTCTCGGGGAGTCATCCCGGCGAGGTTCATCCTTTTCGCACACGTCAGCGTGTGCCCCATGGCCTTGCGGGCTCCCTCACTGGTCGCGTCGGACACATCCCAGGTATCCATGTAGACGGGATTCATCCCTCGGGTGAAGGTCTTCCACACCCAACTCGCATCCCCGCCTCCGATGTGGTCCGTGTCCAGGATGATGACCTTGCGACCATCCGCCGCCGGAGGACTGTCCCGGTAGAGATTCAGTCCGGGCGCGATATAGTCCGCCGGGCTTGCGAACAGATCGGAATTGGCACCGCCGGGCTCGTTGCCCGGATCACGGTACGAAGTCATCCCCACAGGGTGCCGCTTGGGCTTATTCGTGGCCTCGTAATTCCGGATGTAGTTGACCATGTGATATTGAAACTGCCTCGAATCATGATTGGCTTCATTGACGATCTCGTACAGCACATTATCGAGGTCGTTTAGCGTATCTACGACCTTACACGCATAGTTCTCGTTCAAGGCCGTGAGTGTGGCGACTTGCAGGTTGAAGATCTCGTAACCCCACTTGTCGCCGTTCGGATCTCCGTTGACTCCGTTTATGTTATTGGCCACGTTGTAGGGATGGACGGGCCAGTTGATGTTCCCCGGGGCCTCACTCCGGGCCGTTTCGGATGAATCCAACGTGACCTGCACATAGATACCCCGGTCGCGGGCCACCCTGCACCGCGCTCGCAGTTGGTCGAAGAATGCCTGGTTGAACTTGCTCACATCATATTTCAGGCCCCCGTCCAGTGCTGTGCCGGGGCCGGTTCGAGCGTATATCGTCGGCGTCAGTGCAGGTCCGCCGGGGCTTCCCCGATAGACCCAAAGGCGCGTGTAGTTGTGCCCGTACTTGTTGAGAAAATCCAGGTATGAGGTGAAGTTGGGGACATTGGCGGAATCCTGCACATTCCGCCAGGTGTGAGAGCCGGTCAAGTAGATCGCCTTGCCCGACCCGTCCGTGAAATAGCGCGGATTGGCCGGGTGCACCCGCAACGGCCCGGCCGCCAGCGTCGCCTCCACCACCGTCCATGACATGAGCAGCGCCAAGCATGTCATGATCCCGACTCTCGTTCGTTGACTGAGTTTCATATTCTCTCCTCATGGCGTGGGTGCGACCGACGGTTTGCCCAATTCCGGAACGGTGTCGCCGGCCAGCTCATTCAGATAGTCCTCGACGTTGGTGTACCCGTTTGGCCCAATGGCGGCACCGTCACCGTCGTTGTTCGGATCAAGGCCGTGATCCTTTTCCCAGGCATCGGGCATGCCGTCATGGTCGGAATCCGGCGGGGGCGTCGGTGCGTCGGCGGCAAGATCGGGCCATGGACCGCCGGTGTTGACGTGATAGGTGCCGGTCTTGTCTCGCACGCTCTTGACGATGCGCCGATCAATCGCATCGCGGGAAGGCTTGTATGCTCCAACGGTAGGCAGCACTTTGTCCAACAGTATGGATACGGGATCCAAGGCAACCGGTGGTGCTGGGAAAGGCTTCTCGGCACCGTACTGCGCCTGGTCCACCAGATGAGTGCTTCCATCCTTATTGAGTTCATAATAGTCCCACGTGTTGACGCCATGTCCGATCCAGTCGTTAGTGCAACCTGCAGGGCAGCGAGGTCCCCAGTTGCCGGATATATACAGCTTAGTTCCTCCCTCTTTGGCGGCAGAACCGTCAATGCGGACTGGGCCGCCGTTGCCGACGTTTAGATAGGGGTATCCGCTTTCCGGGCCGGCCAGCCACAGGTTATCCACTACGTTACCGAATGCGGATGTGTTGAGTGCGAATTGCCCAAACACCGCGGAGTTGTTCCCGTTCCAGTTGTAGATAACGTTATTTCGAAAATCGAACACGGTGGCGTGCTGCATCAGAGGGGTTCTCGAACCGAGATTGGCGGAAAGGTTGTGGTGGAGCGTAATACTCTTTGGCGCGCGGTTGCCGCCGATGTGGCTGCCCATGTCGGCTTCGGCAATGATATTCCATTGGAAGGTGGCTCTATCCAGGTAGGAGCCGTACCAATCCAGTTGCGTGTCGGAGCCCCAGCAGACCGAGCAGTGATCGACAATGACGTCGTGTACTCCTGGTTCGGCGGTTCCGTAAAACAGGATGTTATTGCCGGCGTCATGCTGCATATTTCCGCCCATTCGAACGCGGAGGTGGCGAACAATGATGTCGTGGGCGCCGTTGACAAACCAGACCCCCCAGTCGCCCTCCGGCTTCTGAGTTCCTTTGATTTGCACGCCGCCCGGTGAAGTCTGCCCGGCCACGGTCAGATAGGGCGAGCTTACCCTAATTGCATTTTTCAAAGTAATCGTGCCGCTGACTCGAAAAACGCAGATCCGCGGTCCGGAAGCTTCCATGCAACTGCGCAGACTTCCATCGCCCGAATCGTTCAGATTGGTCACTTCGATGACGCGCCCGCCACGCCCGCCGCGCGCATTGGCGCCGAAACCCTCGGCGGTCGGGAACGCCTTAATCACCGACGCCAGTTTCTGAACCCCGGCTGCCGTTTCAAGGTAAAGCACGGCCTCTCCTTCAAATGGCGCTTTGAACTGCAGCACGCCACCGCGGGAGTCGATGCGGCCGTCAACTACAACAGCACCTTCGGAGGGATCGAACCATTCGTAATTATACGCGCCTGCCCGCAATTCAACGGAGAAATCTTCCCCGCCCTTGGGTTGATAAATCAGATACTCTGTGCCTGGATCGGCCAGGCAAAAGCCGGTGGAGGCGAGTTCGTTGTGCGGGACTGCGGCGGGTAGGTTCATGCGCTCGGCATAGGCACGCGTCCAGCCCATGGCGTCGCGCAGGGTGTCCCAGTAAGGGTCTGGCCTGCCACCCGCAGGATTATTGCGGCCGGGGTCGTGGCTCGGATCAAGGTAGGGATCCATGAAAAGACACTGATTGCCCCGCGTGAAATTCTTCCAAACCCAGACGCGCTGAGCGGCCAATCCATCCGCCTTCAGGCCCGTCCAGAAATAGCTGTGATCGGTGTCGTTGAGGAGGACCTTGTGGCCATCGTCGGTAGGCATCTTCGTGCCGGGTGAAATCCAATCCGCCGGACTCGCCAACAAGGCGGCCTCATTTCCTTCCGGCCACTGCTGCGTCATACCCACTGGATGCTGCTTGGCTTTCCCTGCCTCGTAGCTCTTGATGAACCGAATCATGTGAATCTGCCACGCAGTGTCGGCCGGGCTACCGTTATCCTCGTTCGATATCTCGTAGAGCACATTGTCCAGATCACTGACGGTGTCGATGACGTGGCGGACATAAGCTTCCTGATGCGCCGTGACAGCCGGATTAGAGAGTGTATGGATGGCCTTGCCGCTACCCGCGTCGACTCCATTGACGTTGTTCTCTGAATTAAAGGGATGCCCTTGCCAAGGATCGCCACCCACGTTTCCCTTGCCTTCGATGCTGAACCCATTGAAGAGCATGATGGATGCGTAAATGCCGTTGTCCCGCGCGGCCATGACACGGCTTCGCAGGCGGTCAAAGTATACTTGGTTGAAGAGCGTTAGATCGAACTTGGGCTTGCCGTCCAGAGCGAGGCCAGACCCTGACCGCTGATAGGGCATTGGATCGTACCGGATTGTGCCTTGCTTCGCATTGGGATTAAAAGAACTCTCCCAGGCCCACAATCGGAAGAAGTTATGGTTGTGTTGCCGCAAGAAGGCGAGATAGGCGCTGAAGTCCATGGGGGGAGGCGAAGGCTGCATGGCATAAGTGTAATCTTGAAGGTTGCCCCAAGTGTGAGATCCGGTCAGCAGGATGCCCCTGCCGCTACCGTCGGTGAAGTAGTGATGGTTGGTCGGATGGACCCGTAACGGGCCGGTCGCAGGCGCTGCGGTCAGAACAGTCACTGCAAGAGATTGGATCATGGACATTAGCACGACCTTTGATAGATTTGTTTTCATAAGACTCCAGGATCACGGTGCGCCGGACCCAGATTGCCGCAGCGTACCATAATGCATCCTTCCTTTGTTAATCTCATTGTTCTAATCCGGTTTAGACGCGCCGGATTCGTCGGAACTCAGGCCATAGGGGTCAACTTTTCCCTCCATTTGGCCAAACATGAAGAGAAAGCCGGGCCACTTCGCGCAGGGGCCCATCCAACAATACTCTCCCGGGTAAGCGGGTCCGGCCGGGTACGGGGGCGTCCCGCTCGCCTGGCGCAGAAAGATGCTCTTCCATAAGGCGTTCTTATACCAGAGATTGGCAGGGACCAAATAACTATCCGTCACGGATTCACTGCCCCCATCCAACTCTTCTTTGGTGTCAATGCGAAACTGGATATTGCCACTTCGGGCAGGCTTGTCGGTGCCATAGCGAGTTATGCTTGGCACCACGTATTTGAGATAGTGGCCAATCACGAGCGACAGGCTCTTGGGGCCGCCGGTCGTCGGACTTGGACCAATGCTTAAGCCATCGGATGTGGAATAAGTATATAGCTCTGTATCCCCCGATCGAGCGAGCACGTCCGCAATCATCACTAGATCGCCGATCATGGCCCCTGAGTACCGCCAGCCATTGGTGGGAGCGCCGTCTTCGATCCCACGTTCGAATTCGCTGGGCGTCCCGTCCGCAAAGAATCCGAACATTAGATGTTCCTTGAAATACCGCTTGGCATCGGCGATGAGCGAGCCATCTTTGAGCATGACCCCAACTGCCGCCATCAGATAAATCGACTGGACCATGCGGTTATTGTAGGACCGCATGATCGGGCTGGTCTTGTATCCCCCGAAGTGCGTCAGGATGAAAGGACCTTTCTCGCAGTAGGTCTGCCCATACGAACCAGGGGTATAATCGCCCGCCGCGCGGTTGGGAAAACGCTCGATACTCGATAGGCTGTTATTCACAGCCCTCCGGTAGAAATCGGCGGCGTTGTGGAACCAGGTATCAAGCGCGGCGCGGTCGGACGCAGAAAGGTCGCTTCGCACGTAGTCGTAAGTGTTCAAGAGCCGGCCCATCCACATCGCAACGCCCCAGAAATTTGCTTGATCTGCGCCGGCATACTCAATAGACCAGCGCACGCTGTTAGCAAAATCCACCCCTGGTTCCGCCGCCTGGGCGAGTAGTTCGGCCCGAACAGCATGGCGTACCGCAGTGTCATTCATCAGAAGAGAGTAAAAGGACGCGCAAAGCATATTGGTATGGGCCCAGGCCGACGTGCCGACGCTGCCGCCAGGTGTATCGTCCCTCGTAAGAGGTCGATCAACCGTCCATCCCGCCCAATGATCTGCGGAGGGATTGGCCATAAAGGCATCTTTGTACTTCACGATTCGGTCCCAGTCACCCGGGGAATTGCGGGAAACGTCCCCGGCGGATTTGTAGGGACCTGATTGCGCCCGTTTGCGCCATATATCCAATTCCTCCTGGGTGAAGTGCAATCCCAGCCGTGTGACGGCGCGGCCGTTGGAGGACGCGCGCAAGTCCTCGGCTTGCACATTCGTTGACGCACTCAAACCCATTACCCCTATGACACCTGCTGCCCACAGGATGCTTCGGCTGGCCATAATCCCAATGTGTATCATCATGTACCTTTCCTTGGCTAAGCTCACTGATCTGAATCCTCCTTCGATGCCTTCAATAAGGGATGTGTTCCAATGTCCGACATGTCCCACGGTTCGAAACCGATTTGAGCGGCCGGAGAACCCGGCCGTAGACGGAAATCGCCGTGCTCCGGATCCACAAACAGCGGATCTGCAATAAGACTGTCCTTATCTTGGCCCACCGCCTGCCACTCGGAGAAGCCCTTATTGGCAAAGAGGACCGGTTTGCTGGAAGCGTTCCAGTAAAGGTTGCGATCAAACACACAGACGTCTCGCCCACAGTTGCCGCTGCCATAGTCCCCCACAGCCTTCCCCTCCAGATAGTAGATGAGGTTGCGCCGGCAGGTCAGTTCGAACCCACCTATGCCACCGCGATCTACTTGAGCGGCGTGATTGAAAGCGAAGATGTTGTTCTCTGCCGTAATATTATGGTTGTGGTGCGCGAACAACGCGCCATCCTGGCAGCGGTAGACGAGGTTCTTCTGGATCAAAAGGTCGTGGCTGCCTTCATCTGTGTAGATCCCCCAGCCACCGTACTCTCGTCGCACGACATCATGTACGATGTTATAAGCGATACGGCTGCCAGGCGTGCTGCAGGTGTAGATCCCGGCCAGATCGCTGAGCATGCCCTGGCCGACATCATGAACGTGATTGTATTCGATACTGTTGCCCATGGCCTGGCTTGGCCCAAAATCCTGGACAGAGCCCACGGATATACCTGAGTAGAACAGGTCATAAATGTGGTTGTGAATGATCTTATTGTTCGCATTGTCCCCCACGAACACGCCCACCGCTTCGGGAGTAAACCGCCCGCAGTGGGCAATTTCGTTGTCGGCCACTGTTATCCGATGGCTGTGCGGGCCTTGCGGCATGGCAGCCTTGCGTTGGAGGCCACGCTCGGTCAACTGGCCAGAATCGTCCGTTTCCCAAGAGAAAAAGTGCCCGATCCGGATTCCTCCCGCGCCGATATCCGTAATGTGGTTGTGCGCGATCTCGATGTCCGCGCAGCCCACGTTCACTTCGACGCCGTAGTTACCGATGTGCTCAATGCCGCCGTCGGTGACGGCACACCGTTCGGCGTAGTCAAACAGCAGCGCGCCGGGCACGTCGATTCCGGCCTGTAGCGACGAGGCATAATCGGCCGGCGGCTGCCATTCCGTATGCGCAAAGATGAGACCTTCAAAATGGAGGTCGTGGACCGAGGCGCCTGCGAGCCCAACCACCCGCACCACCTGCGGCAGCCGCGGTGCGATGATCTCGGCCGAAGGCATCTCCTCTCCCGGTAGCGACAGATAGTACAGCACCCCGCGCGGACAATCGAGATACCATTGGCCGGGAGTGTCCAGCGCCTCGAAGACGTTCTCCACCCAGTAGAGCCCAGGTTTGCTCCCCGAGAGGAGAGCAAATAGACTCGGGCGGTCAAAGGTAACTGTGCGCGTCTGCTCGCTGACGCTCTCGATCAGCAACCGGTTGTCTATCCACCGCGTTATCCCCACGATTTCCACGTCCCGCAGATTGCGCCAAGTAGGCACAATGTCGCCCGGGGCGTAGACGAACTGCTTTGTCGGACTTCTGAGAAAGTCGCCAGTATAGCCCGGCAGAGATTTGATGCGGTATTCCCCTTGCTTCGGCAGCCTTGTCCGCGGCCGGCGTTCGCCATTCACGAAGAGTTGCCGAAAGCGCCATGTCCCTGCCTTCACATCCGCAATGTTCACCACCCAGACCTTGCGACCGTTGACCTCGCCCCAACGACCGTTCTCGAGACGGCGTCCCCCGCTCAGAACCACTTTCTCACCCGCCGCCGCACTGTAAACCACCGGAGCTTGCTCAGTTCCCGAATCCTCTGGACCAAACTTCAGCGGTGAGTCGAGATAATAAGTTCCGCTGCGGATTGTCACCCGCACAGGAATCTGCAACCTTTGCGTCCGGCGCAAGGCCCGAATAGCATCACGCGCCCGTTCAAGCGTCGCAAATGGCCCGTCGGTTGTGCTGGGGTCACTCAACCGTCCCGACCAGGCGTCATTGCCATGGGGCGAAACGAAGAAATCCACGTGCTTCACGCCAGAAACATATTTGTCTGCAGACGCAGGATGCTCTCCCTTTACGTTCTGGACACTGGCGACTGCCAAAACCATGCCCACGCCCACCAACCGCACAAAAGAATGGGTGCGATTTCTCACGACTCTTTTGCTAAGACAAGTCATAGGAATCTGCTCCTATCTATGCTCAGGCTTCACCGGTAGAGGACTCTGTCCGTTTGACGCAGGCAGGTGAACTCTCCTTCCTTCGAGTCGCTGCAACAAGAGGAGTACCCAATCCCCCTCTGCTGGCGGTATGAAGCGGTGACTTCCCGTGTTCTCGATACGGCCGGCGATTGAAGTGTAGCAGCCATGTACTGGGTCGAACCAGCGGCCGCTGATAGATGCAGGAAACACGGATACGTCGATCTCGATGGCTTCGTTGTTGGGCAGGTAGGCCACCGATAGGTCACCTGCGGCGCTCTTGGCCAGCACCACGCGGCGAGTCACGTCATCGGGCTGGTTTCGGATGAGCTCGTGCGCGGGTTCCAGACGCCACCACTCGATGGCGGCCAGGAAGTCATGCAGGTATTGCATCTGAAAGGAGCTTTCCCATTGCAGGGCCTTCTTCCAGTAGTCGTACTTCTCCGGATCGGTGACCCACTTCCACACGGCGCCGTTGCCTTGCGGAACCTTAGGCGGCAGATCACCAGCGCCATAGGTATAGCCCATCGCGCCCGACAGCCAAGTTCGCCACGCGAGCGATCGTGCGTCCACCGCCTGCCAGCCATTTTCGCCCTGTGCGTCGTACATGGCCTCGAGGTTGATGACGGGTTTGTGCGGCTCATGACGGTAGAGGTGAAGGTTCCACTCTATCGCGTGGTGGGCGCACCAATCAAGGTGGCCAGCGTTGTGTCCGGTCTGCACGCCGACAAAATCCAGATATGGCTGGTCATAGTATTGTGTGGAAAAGGTCGGAATGGGCTGGTTCCAGGGCGTGCCGGGGTGCTGGGTGATCAGGTGAACAGCCGTGGCCTCGCGGGCAGCCCGCCCCACCTCGTTGGCCAGAGGCATGAACTCGCTGTCGAAGCTGGGCGAGAAGAGGACGAAATTGCCAAACAGTCGCGCCACGATGCTGCGGGCAAAAAGGCAAGCCTGAGCGGCTTTCGGATAACGGTGGACGGGTTCCATTAAACCGACGAGCAAAACGGCCATACCCGCCTCGTTGGCGCGTTGAACCTTATGCTCGAACGACTGCCAGTAGGCCGGGTTCCACCGCGCGCAGGATTTGTCGGTGAAGGGCTTTTGGCTCTGGCGGTCACTCTCCCCGGCCCACTCGGGCGCTGGCGCCACCTGGATGAGGGTAAAGTGTTTGGTATCGCGGTCCGCAATGTAAGCCTCCCACTCCTCGTCGCTCGCCAGCTGCGGCACAGACCAGGCAGTGTCTCCGATCCACAGGAACGGGGTACCGTCGTCGTAAACCAGGTAGCGCCGGTTATCGCTGACCTTCAGGAAGCCGTGCCTGTATAGGGCATTGGTACCCTGATACGGCGCGATATCTACCGTGCCTCGCTGGCGGTGTAAACCGGTGTTGGCGGTGTCGGAGCACTCCGTCTCCCAACGCCATGTGCCCGGTGTGGGGAATGCGCAACGGATGCGGAATGTCTCGCCGCCGTCCCAGAACCCGTAAGTGCGGATGGTGCGGCCACCCGGCCCGCTGTAGTTAACCCGCAGGATCACGTCGGCGTAGGGATTGTCGTAGCTGCGGGTGCTGGTCAGGGCATGCTCCCACCGCTGCCAAGTGTGCGCGTTCGGTCCAGCAGCAGCCCATGCCGACTCGCCACTGATCAGTGTGCAGACCAATGCCAGCAGACATGTGGTCCGCGGCACCGAGGATATTTCCACTTTGTCTCCACCTATTTGGTTCATAGTGATATCCTTTCATTGGCGGGTCGGAAATGGATTCATGGTTAATGCGCCGGCCAATCAAACGGATCAGGGGCCAGGATGATTTCCCGTTGGGCGTTTTGGGACGCCGATGGTGGCGAGTCGAGCATTGCTTTCAGAAGGTAAATGCCTGGTTTAAGCCCTTGGCTTTCAAAGGCACCGTGCAACCAGCCTCCCTCGGTTCGGCCCGTGTGTTCGGCTATGATCCGGTTATCCGCCAACAGCACGACTCGGATTTGGTTGTCGGCTGAAGTGGCGCGGACGCTCCACGGAATTGGTTCGCCCGCGTAGTGTTCGTCGAGGGGCGTCGCGACAGACAACGACGGCTCCTCGATCACTTCCAGCGAAACGTCGTCGATATAGAAGAAACATCTCTTGGCCGAATCGACCTCGCCGACTTTGCAAAGTTTGCAAGCTACTGGCTTGAATCCTGTTCAGAGCCGCAGTGGTGTGGTGCCTGCGACCTGCACCAGAGTAAGAAAGTAGATTTTGCTGACCTTGAAGAACTATCTGAAAACTGGCTCTGGCAGGCAGGATGGCACGGTGAGTAGCCAATCGCTCCGTGACAGAGTAATCGCCCAATCACTCGTATAAGACAGGTCTTTCGCGCCAGTTCTTGTCCTTGTCATGGCCGTATTTCGTCACCCGAGGCCGACGTTCGCGCAATCGCACAGACTCCACTCCCAGATAGTGTCCCTTTGATAACGGGTTCTTACCCGCGCACTCCAGCCGCAGTGTGTACTTACCCGGCTCAGCCCAGAAATCAAGCAGATGCACCTCACGAGAGCCGACCCCTTCTGAGTAGAGGTCCACCCGCTCACCCAGCTTGATACCGTTCAGATAGGCCTGGTATATGCCGAAGTCAT